>ENA-OQAS01000039-OQAS01000039.1-human-gut-metagenome-genome-assembly--contig:-NODE-39-length-64454-cov-9.434530_pt1 | contig 64454 bp, 75 predicted proteins | sample MGYA00242733_ERZ504523 | MGnify/ENA primary metagenome ERZ504523 (study PRJEB26092, sample SAMD00036239) | human gut metagenome | host: Homo sapiens | study: EMG produced TPA metagenomics assembly of...
CACGTTGACGCCGTCGACGAGCACCTCGCCTTGCGTGGCGTCGTAGAAACGCGGCACGAGGTTGATGAGGGACGATTTGCCGGAGCCGGTCGAGCCGATGAACGCCACCGTCTGACCCTTCTTCGCCACACACCGCCGCAAAGATGGCTAAGGTCCTTCATGCAAGATTTACCGCCATCTATGTGCAGACGGATACGGTCATAAACGATGAGGATCAGTCCCGGCTTTCGCAGAACATACAGCTCGCGCAAAGGCTCGGCGCGAGATCGTTATGACGCACGGCGAGAATGTAGCGCTGCAGATCTCGGAATATGTCAGGCTTTCCGATGTCACAAAAATCGTGATCGGGCAAAGCAGTGCCAGACGCAGAGGGCTGTTCGGAAGACCGACTCTCACCGAAAAGCTGATCTCCTCCGCCCCCGATGTTGATATTCATATTATTCCCGACGCACTGAACTACACAAAGTCGCACAGACGCCGTCTGTTCTTTGGTGCAGAGATACCGTCGCTGCGGGATATTGCCGTGACCGTCCTGGCGCTTGCCGTATGTACGGCGATCGGGTTTCTGTTCGACCATCTCGACTTTCCCGATACCAATATCGTTACGGTATACATCTTAGGTGTGCTGATGATCTCCGTTTTGACCAAAGGATACCTTTGCAGTATAGCAGGCTCACTTCTAAGTGTTGTATTGTTCGGATTTTTCCTTACCGAACCCAGGTTGTCCTTTCAGACCTACGCCGTAGGCTATCCCGTTACCTTTGCAATTATGCTGGCATCTTCTGTTCTCACCGGCACGCTTGCCTCGAAGCTGAAAGATCATGCAAGGCTCTCGGCTCGCTCCGCGTTCCGTGTGCAGGTGCTGTTTGACACTGACCGTCTGCTGCAAAAAGCAAAAAGCAACGATGATGTTTTAAGTGTGACCTGTATGCAGCTCTCGCGGTTGCTTGACCGCAGTATTGTTGCCTATACGAAAGGCGAAAACGGAATGTTGTCCGGGCGGCTGTATGCCGAAAAAAAGGATACACACGCTGAAAAGCTGCTAAGCGATGCAGAGCGGCAGACCGCAGAATGGGTGCTTCAAAACGGTCACCGTGCAGGAGCAGCGACAGCACAGTTTGGAAAATCCGAATGTCTTTATCTTGCGATCCGTGCAGGCGGCAGAGTCTACGGTGTAATTGGGATACCGATGAAACCCGAAAAGCCCGATTCATTTGAGAGCAGCATCGTACTGTCGGTTGTGAACGAATGTGCGCTGGCAATGGATAATGCTCACAACGCCGCCGAAAAGGAACGGGCGGCAGATCTTGCAAAAAGCGAGCAACTGCGTGCCGACCTTTTGCGGTCGATCTCACACGATCTGCGCACGCCGCTTTGCTCCGTTTCGGGTAATGCGGACACGCTTTTGCATAACGGAAACTGTCTGGACGAAGCAACCAAGCAGCAGATCTATAAAGATATTTATGACGATTCCGAATGGCTGATCGGCGTGGTGGAAAATCTGCTGTATGTTACACGGCTGAATGACGGACGCCTGAAGCTGGAGCTTACCGACCAGCTTGTGGACGAAGTGGTCAACGAAGCTGTTTCGCATTTGAAGAAAAAATCCGTCGGACACAAGGTGACGGTAAGGTGCGACGATCTGATCCTTGCCCGTATGGACGCACAGCTTATCGTGCAGGTCATTGTCAACCTTATTGATAATGCTTTGAAATATACCGAACAAGGCTCCGAGATCTGCGTAAGTGCGGAAAAACAGGGCGGGGATGCCGTGATCCGAGTCACCGATAACGGAAACGGAATTGCAGACGATATGAAACCGCATATTTTTGAGATGTTTTACACCGGAAAAAATACCGTCGCAGACAGCCGCAGAAGCTTCGGGATCGGGCTTACCCTGTGTAAATCTATTGTAGAGCTGCACGGCGGAACGCTGACGCTTACGGATAACGTACCGCACGGCTGCATATTTACCTTTACTTTACCGCTTAGCGAGGTGACTCTGAATGAATAAACCCCTTGTACTCGTCGTGGAGGACGACCGCCCCATCCGCAATCTGATCGTAACAACGCTAAAGGCTCACGATTACCACTACCTGACCGCGGAGAACGGACACAGCGCTATTATAGAAGCGACCTCCCATAACCCGGATATCGTTCTGCTGGATCTGGGGCTGCCGGATATCGACGGCACACAGGTGATCGAAAGCATCCGCTCATGGTCAAATATGCCCATTATTGTGATCAGTGCGCGCAGCGAGGATAAAGACAAAATCACGGCGCTGGATGCCGGGGCGGACGACTATCTGACAAAGCCCTTTTCCATAGAGGAGCTTTTGGCACGCCTTCGGGTCACGCAAAGACGGCTGCTGCTGCTTCAGGCAAGCGGCGACGCCGACTCACCCGTTTTCCAAAACGGCAAGCTTAAAATCGATTATGCCGCCGGCTGCGCTTATCTAAATGGGGAGGAATTGCACCTGACCCCGATTGAATACAAGCTTTTGTGTCTGCTCTCTCATAATGTCGGAAAGGTGCTGACGCACACCTATATCACGCAGCAGATTTGGGGCAGCAGCTGGGAAAACGATATTGCTTCTCTGCGGGTGTTTATGGCGACACTGCGCAAAAAGCTGGAGCCGCAAAAGGACAGTCCGCAATACATTCAGACGCATATCGGCGTCGGTTATCGTATGTTGCGGGTAGACTGAGAAAATCGAGAAAACAAGGATTTGAACCGATATGTTACCCGCATTTCAGGCGAAAAGCTATCTTCTTCCGTTTTATATGATCGGGTACGGAACGATACGGTTTTTTGTGGAGGGGTTGCGCTCCGACAGCCTTTATCTCCTTCCGGGTATCCGTGTATCACAGGTGCTGTCCGGCTGCCTGATTATTCTCGGTATCGTTATACTTTTTATTATCAGTAAAAGACAGGTGGTGCGGCAATGAGAAAAGAGTGGACTTTGTTTCTCACCTTTCTTAAAATCGGCGCCTTTACCTTCGGCGGCGGATATGCTATGATTGCGCTACTTGAAAACGAATTTGTAGAGCGCAAGAAGTGGATCGAAAAGGACGACTTTCTGAATATGGTAGCCATTGCCGAGTCTACACCCGGACCGGTTGCAATCAACAGCGCCACATACATCGGCTACAAAATTGCAGGCTTGTTCGGTGCTGCGGCGGCTACCGTGGCGGTTTGTATTCCTTCGTTTACCGTAATTTTTTGCATCTCACTGTTTTTTGATCAATTCTTAAGCCTTACATGGGTTTCCCGTGCTTTCCGCGGAATACAGGTATGTGTGATCTATCTGATCTCCTTTGCCGGCTTGAAAATGCTGAAAAGCATTAAAAGAAATGCCTTTAACACGGTCATATTGCTGTCGGTCATTGTTGCAATGTTGGCGTGCACTGTTTTCGCCGTTTCTTTTTCTTCCGTTTACTATATTCTGATTTGCGGCACAGCAGGACTTGCAATTTTCTTCCTGAAAAAACTGCGGAAAGGAAACGACAATTAACAATGATCTACCTGAAATTATTCCTGAATTTTTTAATGATCGGCGCCCTTTCCTTCGGCGGCGGATACGGAATGGTTTCCCTTGTAAGAGAAACAGTCATTTCAAACGGCTGGCTAACGGAAAGCGAATTCTTAAATTTCATTGCCGTTTCGGAATCGACACCCGGTCCGCTTGCCGTTAATATGGCGACATTTATAGGCTCCACACAAGGCGGCATTCTCGGCTCGTTTATTGCTACGCTCGGCGTTGTTCTTCCGTCTTTCATTATTATACTTTTAATTGCGGCGGTACTCAAAAACCTGATGAAATATGCCGGCGTCAACGCTTTTCTCTCCGGCGTCCGACCATGCGTTATTGCAATGATTCTCGCTACGGCAATCGGTATGGCCATATCAACATTGCTTGGTTTTGCGAATATTCATTCGGCGCTTGCTCCGGATCCTAAATCCATTTTGGTTTTTGCCATTCTGTGGCTGACACATTTCGGATATAAAAGAATCAAAAAAACTGCACCGTCGCCGATTATAATGATACTCTTTTCTGCCGCACTCGGCATCTTGCTTTGGGGAGTATAAAACACAGCCTGTGCCAATTTGCCGTCCGAAACCGGGCGGCTTTGCTGTTTTTACGGAAATATACTGCTTACTATTCCGGACTGACGGACGCCACCATTGTAGAATAAATCACTTTGCAGTAACTGTTACGCCCGCAACCTTAATCAAAGATCAAAATTTTTTCTAGTTATTTTCCTGTTAGCTATAAAAAGCACAACGCACAGAGTTTTAAAACTCTGTGGCGTTGTGCTGCTCTCAATCGGTCACTTTTTGAAAGTATCCTTATGTGAGCCTGCCTTTTGCTGGGTTTCCCGGCGGAGTTTTTGGCGTGCCAAAAGGGATTCGAACCCCCGACCTTTCGCTTAGGAGTGACCTCGGCATACAGTTGTTGAGTCACTTCCTATGCCCGATAATCCCGTATTTTCAAGGCTTTTTCACACTTTAAGTGTTAAGCCGTGTTGCGGAATTACTGCTAATTTTACCCCGTTTTCAACTGTATGATTAGACGGGAATTAGCACGGAGTTCGGTCTTTGGGAAACGGTCAAATTGCTCACGAATGCGTGCATTTAATCGCTTGTCACTCGGTTTGTTATCGAGTACCGAGGATTAGCATAAATATATTATAGTCGATTTCTGTGAAAAATTCAACACAATAAATCGAAAAGAAAACGGCAAGACCATCGAATGATCTCGCCGTTGCGTTTTTTTATTGAGTTTCATACGCCAAGCAGAGTCTTGAACTTTTGTAGGAATTCAGGGTTGTTTATGAGGTAATTGAGCATCGTTTCATCTGTAATACCTCCGTCTTGTGGTGGCTTGCGGTCATCATCTGAATGAGTGTTTTGCGTGTCAGACTTCAATTTCTCAGCACTACTTTCAGAGAGTTCTTTGTGCTGATAGAAGGCTTCTTCAAATCTCTGTGCGTTGAGCCGCCTGTCCTCATCTAAGATATGAGAATACACATCAGTAACCATCTTCACCTGAGCGTGTCCTGAGTCACCCTGAACGGACTTAATATCCCCACCGTTGAGTTTCAACTTGTAGGTGATACTTGTGTGTCGTAGGCTATGAAAAACTACGGGCGGCAGGTTGTTTTCTCTTATGAGTTTCTGCAAGGCACGGGTTATAATCTGACTCTCCATCGGTCTGCCGTTTGCACTACAAAATACAAGGTTAAAATCTTGAAATTCATCTCCGAACAGTTCCTTGTATTCCTGAATTTCCTGATAGCGATTTCTGAGCATTTCTGCAACCGTTTTGGGCAAAAACACCTTTCGGGTACTTGTCTTTGTTTTTGGCTCTTTGAGAACCAAAGCGGTGTTTGTCCTCGCAAAGAAAGCAGGAAATTTGAAAACAATGCCTTTCTCGTTCAACTTCTCAAGGGCGTCACGATTAACTCGCTGAAGTTCTTTGTTGACGAATATAAACGCCGTACCGTTTGCTATGCTTGCATCTGAGATTTCAACACAGTCCCAAGTCAGACCGAGCATTTCGCCAATTCGCAATGAGCAGGAAAACGCAAGGTTTATAGCAAGTTTCAGTATTTCGTCATCGCACAGTTCAAGTGCCTTAAAGAGCGTGGGAGCATCCCATATATCACGAGCCTTGTGTTCCTCTTGCGGGAGTGTTGCATTGATACAAGGGTTCTTCTGCATCAGTTCCCATTTTACCGCTTGATTAAAGGCGCTACGAAGTAGTTTGTGGACTTCTCGGACTGTATGACAAGATAAATACTCCGTATTTGGCTTGCGGTTGTTTACCACCCTTGATTTGATTTTGAGTAAGTTCTGATAATACTTCTCCATCAGTCGGGTGTTCAGATCAGAGAGTTTCACATCTCCGATAATCGGGTTAATGTAATTGAATATTAGGCTTCGCCTTGCTTCATAGGTAGACATCGCCCAAGTGTTCACTCCGTAAATTGAAGTGTAATCCTCAAGCAACTCCTTTACAGTCTTTGCTTCGGGAATAACAAGAGTACCGGACTCTTGTTGGAACTCAACTTCCGCTTTACGCCGTTTGGCTTCAGCGTTGGTCGCAAAGGTTTCCCACTTCTGACGCTTCTCGCCTTTGTCGTCTTTGTAGGTGTAAACTACTGAATATTTGCTTTTTCTTTTTACGATAGATGCCATATAGCATTTCCTCCTTACTTAGTATTACTGTCAAGCCAAGCATCAAATTCCGACTTGGGAATTCTAACCTCTCTACCGATACGGAAACTACGAAACTTATTTGACTTAACAAGTTTGGTAGCAGAGGAACGACAGATGCCGAGAATAGCCATTATCTCTGAGAGGTTATAACTCTTTTTTCCTTTGGGAGTGCCGTTCTTCTCATTGAGCCTCAGACAATTCTGCTCTATCATAGAAATCCTCCTTTCCCTCGACTATCTTGTAGTGAGTCTGCTTTTTGAGCCATTCATTAAAAGTGGCTTTGTCAATCAGCAACCGTTGGCTGCTATATTCGGTTTTTACCGACCGAAAATGTAATCTGTGTATCAACTCATAAGCGTTTGCTTCTTTGATACCTAAGAGTTTCGCCATAGTAGGAACTGTCATAGTGCGTTTGAGCAGTTCTTTACCGGGCAATTCGCCGCTTATTTTTTTGTAGTGAAGTTGATTTGCGTACCACCTCTCAAAACTTTCTACCATCACTCTCATTTTGCCTGCGACAAACCGTGTTTCAAACTGTTTCTTGTGAACGAGCCAATACGACTCTGTTTTGCCCAAGCCGAGAGATTTACCCATCTCCATTACAGACATACTTGTTTTGCTCATTATTGAACCTCCTTTTTGAGCCATATACCAAGCCGCTTTGCTTGGCTATATGGTACTCAAAATCGGAAGTTTTGTTAATGATGCGATTAGGTGTCATCGCATACTTGACAAGAATTGCTTTTTTCATCGAGCCAAGCATCGAAACTCCTTTTTGAAATGCGAATGATACCACCGATACGAACCGTACTGAAATATCCTTTTTTCACGATAGCATAAGCAGCGTTCCGTCCTATACCGAGAATATCCTGAATTTCCGAAACGGTATAGGTTCGCTTCTCATAATAAGGTGGGTGAGCCATTGTCTGCTGATTTAAGTCAGCGACCTTATCCTCAAACATCAGAACCACCCTCGTTGTTTGTCGGTCGCTTGGTTCGCTTTGTGATTAAATAATCGTATCCGAAACCAACCTGACACTTATCGCAAGGTTCTTTTTCAACCTGCAAAGGATCTACTCGCCTAAGAATGTTCTCCGGTATGCAGAAGAACTCGGCACGGCACTTCGGGCAAAGGCTAAGAATATATCCCGTCCTGATAGGCTTTTTCTTTCTCGTCAGTTGGAATTGATAACGGATACCGTCTTTAATTTTTGCGATTGTTTCTCCGTCATCAACTCTGCCAACGAAAGAAATCAGTTCTTCGGCTTTGTCGATAGTCCTTAATTGCTCAAGCATTACCATAGACGGTTCTTTGAGTCCACAATCCGTTTCTAACGGGATATGAGAAGCAATATCTTCTCTTTTGCGAACCGATGTAATGACTGCCACAACAACCGTAGGACTGTTGCAATTCAATTTGTTCGTTTGCACTACCAACACGGGACGAACTCCACATTGAACCGAACCCTTCATTGTGCCGAGATCGCAAGTATAAATCTCGCCCCATTTGATTTTAGATAAATCTTTCTTTTCCATTTGTAATACCTCTCAATGATTTATTTGAAGGGATTACAAAAGCAGTCCCTTCACTAATTCCCACTGAGAGAAGCCATTTGGCAACCGTTTTACAGAACTTTCTTTAGTTTTTTCAGAGCGCCGTTGATAGACTTGCATACTGCCTGATGTGAGCAACCTTCTTCTTCAGCAATTTCATAGGTGGTTTTATTGTCAAAGAAGTATTTGATAACCCTTTGCTTTTGTAAGGGCTTTAATGACGATAGGGCTTGACGAACCTTTTGGCATCGTTCATCAAAGAGCATTTCGGGAAAAGCATCCGCAATAAGTTCAGGGTGATGTGCCATAAGCAAATCATCGTCATAATCAAAAGGTTCAATAGAACGAACTGCTCTCATAAGATGCTTCTTTTCGTTCCTTCTGTAATCGTCACGAACTTCGCCAAAAGAACGAGGAAGAACGATAAACGGTTTTAATGGGGCAATTTGGTCTGCATATTTGCCTTTCAGTTCTTCTTCGGTCAGGTCGGTTATGATAATCCATTTCTCAACTCCTGTGTATTGTGGGTACTCATACTTCGTTTCGACAACCTCACAATCAATGTAAAATTGCTCGCTCTGAGCAGAAATATTAGTATTGTTCATTCCTTAATCTCCTTAAACTTTTTGAATTTTTGGTTTTCAAAAGATGTGGAGATCAGGGATATTCGGCAAGTAAACACTGCAACGGTCTAATAAAAACATAAAAAAGGCTTCCTTTCTGATTTCTCAGCCGGAAGCCCTTTTGTTTGTCTGCCAAATGAAAAAAGCCACCGGCAAGACAGAATTAGCCTATGGCTATCTGTCTTGTCGGCAGCCTCTCATATTAGCGTTTAGCAGGTTTGGTTTAACATACCGATAGTTTTCAAAGCAACTGACCTGATAAGGAATTATGCAGTCTGTTTCACCTCAACCTTACCGTCGTGCTGCCGTATTCAGTTTTCATAGTAGATGCGACTATATTTCGCAACTTACTTGTCCAACAGGGGCAAATAAATCTATGCGGTCGTGCCTGCGACCTTTCTGAGTTCGTACCGCAACAACCTTACACTTCTTACATTCATACTTTATCTTACCCTCGTCATTCCGAAACCCGTAGTTCAGTTGACCACAATTAGAACAATACATCGGTATCGGAGTCCATTTATCATTATTCAATTACATCACCTCATCAAGTTCCTTGCCGTACAAATTAAGGTTCTGCAAAAACAGAGTGGAATACATCTTATGTAGCGGCTCTGTTCTTGCCTTCAACGAACCACTTTCCGTTTTCCTCGTCAAAAAGATAGGTTTCTTTGCCGCAAATCATTACGGTATAGCGAAGTCCTGTTCCACCTACTTTTGTAGAAGCAGCACGGCAACAATACTTTACTCGGTCGATTTCAAAAACCTCATCGTTTTCAAACTTTATACTTTCAGGTCGGCAAGTTCCGTCAGTCAGGTGTCTTGCCCGTACCTCTACATATACTTTCTTTCGGTTTTCCATTGTTTTGTACTCCTATTAAAATTGGTTTATCGCCATAAGCACCTTGCCTACAAAGAATGCTCCTGCGACTTTATTTCTTGAAGTTTGTATTGGGGCGAAATATTCGACCTGTATTTGAATACATTGAGCAGCCCTTCTTCGTACTTGCCGTTTGTATCAACAAATAAAATCGAACCCTCTACAATACCTTCATTCAAAAAGTTGTCATCACCGTTTGCGGTTAAGCAGATAATCTTATCTGACACCTCGTATCCGTTGCAGCCGAGTATTCCCATATAACCGCAAGGTATATGCTTGTCCGATAGAATGATGTTACTCATTACAACCTCCTAACATAACATTCCGGTCGGCATTGTGATTTCCGCCTTTTCAGGTGGCAACCTTAGATTTTGACAAAGGACTGCGTTTTTAATACTATCCTTGCCGAACCGTTTTCGGATTGTTTCAATACATAAATCGAGTTTTTCCAATTTCTCAATTCTCTCAACATTCGTAAAGAAATCAACTTGTCGGGGCGTATCTTGTGGTACTAAATTGATCGCCTGAATGGTGACAGAACGAATTGGGTTTTTCCAATCGTACTTTTTTCAAACAAATTGAAAGCAGTCTTGGCTATAAGCATTGGGGACTGTGTAGGCATATCCAAACTTATCTGCCATTGTTTCGAGAAAAGTGTGTTATCCCGTATGTGAATTGCGACTCCGTCCGCACACTTCTGATGAACACGAAGTTTATGTCCGATGTCTTGGGTTAGTTCAAGGAAAACGGGCCACACCTGCTCGTTTTCCTCTAAATCTTCTACGGTGGTAATGCCGTGTCCAACGCTCTTTATTGGCGAAACAAAGTCGGCTTTATGGACAAGGGAGTGGTCATTACCATTTGCATATTGCCATAGGGCGATACCGTTTTTTCCGAGCCGTCTTTTCAGAAAATCAGGATCGGTTTGGGCTAAATCACCTATGGTTCTTATGCAGTAGTTATCTAATACACGCTGCGTTGCCCGACCTACACCGAGCAAATCCGCTGCGGGGAGTCCCCAAACTTTATCTCTGAAAGTTTCCTTTTCAATTACGGTCACTGCGTCAGGCTTTCTCATATCAGAGCCTAACTTTGCAAAAATCTTATTGAATGAAACGCCGACAGAGATAGTTAAGCCGAGTTCAAACTTGATAGTTTCTTTTATCTCATTTGCAATCTTTTCCGGTGTGCCAAAAATATGCTCAGTACCACTTATATCAAGCCAACACTCGTCCATACCATAAGGTTCTACTTGATCTGTATAGCGCCCGTAAACGCTTCTTGCGAGTTTTGAATACTTGATATATTCTTCAAAATGGGGTGGAACGACAACTAAATCTCTGCACTTTTGTTTTGCCTGCCATACGGCATCACCTGTCTTTACATTGAATGATTTAGCCGCATAGTTTTTTGCAAGGACTATACCGTGTCGTTCTTCTACCGAACCGCAAACTGCTACGGGATACTTTTTTAGTTTCGGATCAAGCATACATTCTACGCTTGCGTAAAAATTGTTCATATCGCAATGTAATATAGAACGGCTCAATTTTTTTGCCTCAATTCTTGAATTTTTTGCGAAACCACTTGACGAACTCAAATTCGTGGTGTATTATATAACACGAACTTAACTTCGTGTTGTGGCTAAATTATAGCACGAACATAAATTCGTGTCAATAGGTTTCCACGAAGAAATGTTCGTGTTGCGAAAGATGTTGAAATTTTATCCGAAGAGGTATGGCTATGAAGTTTAATGAAAGACTCAAAAAGTATAGAGAAGAAAAAGGTCTAACCCAAGCACAACTTTCTGAACTCGCCGGAATTACAACTCGTCAAATTCAGAATTATGAAGGTGGTAAAGCACGCCCCCGTTTGGACGCCGCCGAAAAAATCGCAAAGGCACTTAACATCACAACAGATGAACTGCTTGGAAATGCGGATATGCTTGTTGCCCAAGCCGCTGAAAAATATGGTGCAAGAGGGGCAAAGCAAGCACAACAACTTACCGATGAACTCACGGGATTGTTTACAGGCGGTGATTTGGCTGAAGAAGATATGGAGTTAATGATGAAAGCCATTCAGGATGCCTATTGGATTGCGAAAGAGAAAAACAAGAAGTTCACCCCAAAGAAATACCGTTCCGATAAATAAGTCCGTTTTATGGGACTTGGGTTATGGTAGAATTACAATAGGAAAGAATGAAAGGGGTGAGAGCCAATGTATGTTAGCACTTCCGATATTGTTCAAAAGGCAAACTATATAGTTTCCCAATGCGGCACTCGTGATCCTCATAGGATTACAAAAGAACTCGGTATTGAAGTCTTATACTATCCTTTTAACCGTCAGCGTGGAGCGTATAAGGTGATAATGCGAAACCGCTTTATGTTCATCAAAAATAATCTGCATCCAGTGATGGAGAATATCGTACTCTTACACGAACTCGGACACGACACTCTACACAGAGCAGAAGCAACCGAAATCGGCGGCTTCGAGGAATTCAATATCTTTGATATGCGTGATTGCAGAATGGAGTACGAAGCGAATGTATTTGCTTCTCAAATTGCATTACCTGATGATGACTTTCTTGAGTTGGCTGAGCGTGGATATGACACTCAACAAATTGCACGGGCATTAAACTCTGATATTAACCTTGTGGCTCTCAAAGCAGATACGCTTGTTTCGCAAGGCTATCGACTCAGGCAACAAGAACATCGTAATGACTTCTCAAATATAATAAATAAGACCGCCTGCTCAATCGAGCAGACGGTCTTTTTAGTTCGGGTTGAGTAAAGATGACATAAAAGAAATTCGATAGGAACGGCAAGAGTGCTATATGGTTCTCATAAGCATTTTAATTTGCATACTTCTTGAAGTTCTCTGCCTGTTCCAAGACCTCTTTATAAACATCATCAATCGTTACGGGCGGGTAATCAAACTCATCGAGTAACAAAATGAGGTCAACCTGAAGGTTGGCTTTAATATCGTCACGAGTAGACCAATCGGTATAACGAGCCTTGTCATCAACAATGAGTTTTATACGCTTCGATAGTTCAATCATTTTATCATCAGGATATTCAAACTCATATTTGCGAGCAACGATGTTGAGAATGTCATAGAAGGCTTTTTCCTCATAGTCAATGCCCATATCCTTGAAAGAATCTTTTTCCTTTTTGAGATCTTCCAAAAGTTTTGCGAGTTGCTCTGCAACATCATCAAGAACCTCGTTGGCAAAGGCTTCGTCCTTGCGGCGATTGTTATACTCATCAACAACACGCTTCATTCTTTCGGCAAACTCCATACTCATAATGCGATTGACTTTCTTATATTCCTCAATCGCCTGAGATAAGAGCCGTTGCAGTAGTTTGATTTTGGTATTGGGAAGTTGGATGGCATTTATCTTGTCCATATACTCATCGCTGAAAATATCGACGGAGATATGCTTGCCCGTTTCAAACAGTTCTTCAATGCCGTCCGATTGAATAGCACCCTCTAAGAGTTCACGGACTCTTGCGTTCATCTGAGCAGTATCGGGTGCATCGCCTTTTGTCAACTTAAAGAGAATTGAGCGAACCGCACAGTAGAACGAGATATGGTCTTTATCATCATCTGTGAACTTTTCGCTTGAACTGCAAAGGTTAAATGCCTGCTTCATTCTCTTGACCGCTGCCATAAACCTTGTTTCAAGTTCCTCGGTAAGTTGAACATACTCAACTGCTCTGTTAAGGCAGGCAAGTTGTTCCACCGGAGAACCACAGAAGAAGTCTTTGCTATTGAAGTTGTGGAACATCTGAGCAAGCACTTCCAACTGATCCTTAACGATAGTAATAGACTGTTCTACGCCTTCAAATTCTTCTGTTTCAAAGTTCGTGTACTTTTTAAGAGCCATATTCATATTTTTCTTAATGCCGATGTAATCGACGATTAAGCCCTTGTCTTTGCCTTCATAAACACGATTTACACGGGAAATCGTCTGAATGAGCGTGTGCTGCTGAATAGGCTTGTCAATATAAATGGTATCGAGGGCGGGAACATCAAATCCGGTGAGCCACATATCAACAACTATGGCGATTTTGAAATTGGACTTGACATTCTTAAACTGACGGTCGAGTTCTTTTCTATCTTCTTTTGTGCCGAGCATTTCGTACAGTTCAGGCTCATCATCTTTATTGCGAGTCATAACCATTCTGATTTTTTCGATGGGCTTCAACTCTTTCTTATCTTTATCCGTGAGTTCAGCGCCGTCGGCACAGATTTTCTTTTCTGCCCATTCAGGGCGAAGTTCGATAACAATTTTATAAAAGGAATAAGCAATATTGCGGTTGGCACAAACGAACATAGCCTTGCCTGCAACCGTTGCACCCTCTTCAACACGGTTTTCGTAATGCTCTATGAAGTCCTGTGCTACGGCACGAAGCCTGTCGGGATCGCCAATGATGATTTCCATATTAGCAACCGCTTTTTTGCTTTCCTCGACTTGGTGTTCGTTTGCACCATCGTTCTCGCATTTGGCATAGTAGTCCTCAATCTCCTGAATTTTTGCTTGGTCAAGAGTTACACGGGCTGCACGACCGTCATAAACGAGATTAACTGTGATACCGTCACGAACCGACTCAGTCATTGTATAAGAGTCCACAATACCGCCAAAGACTTCGATTGTAGGATCAATAGGCGTTCCCGTGAAGCCGACATAAGTAGCGTTGGGTAATGAGTCGTGCAAATACTTTGCAAAGCCGTAGGTTCGCTCTACGCCCGTGTCGGTAATCTTAACCTTTTGGTCGAGATTAACCTGACTGCGGTGTGCTTCATCGGAAATACAAATGACATTGCTTCTGTCGGTAAGCATTTGCAAATCCTCGGTGAACTTTTGAATGGTGGTCAAATAGACGCCGCCGCTTTCTCTGCCTTGAAGTTCTTGGCGGAGTTTTTCACGAGAGTCAATGCTGACTACGGTATCATCACCGATATATTTTTTAGAGCCGACAAACTGCTTTGATAATTGGTCATCAAGGTCTGTTCGGTCTGTAATAATCAAAATAGTAGGAGAACGGAAAAACTTGCTTTTCATCAATATACGGGTAAGGAACATCATAGTGTAACTCTTACCACAACCCGTTGCACCAAAGTATGTACCGCCCTTTCCGTCACCTTCGGGGCGTAAATGCAACTTGATATTCTCATAGAGTTTGTTTGCAGCGAAGAACTGCGGATAGCGACATACTATCTTCAGGTCTTTATCCGAAGCATCGGGGAAATAAATAAAATCTTTGATAACCGCAAGCAAACGGTCTTTGCGGAATAATCCCTGCATCATAGTTACAAGCGAGTTTATTCCGTCACGGTCAACATCGTCTGCTTCGACTTTTCTCCACGCATAGAAGAAGTCATACGGCTGAACAAAGAACCGTATTTGTTATTTGCGCCGTCGCTTATTACGACAAAAGCGTTATACTTGAAAATCTCAGGAATATCACGGCGATAGCGAACAGTAAGTTGGGTATAGGCATCCATAATCGTTGTGTTCTCTTTTACGGCACTCTTGAACTCAAGAACTACGACGGGAATACCATTACAAATACAATTCCGTCAGGAATACGCATTTGATTATCAATGCCGATGATTTCAAACTGATTTACCGCTTTGAAAATGTTGTTTTCGGGTTTCTCGAAGTCAATCAGTTCGATGAAAATATCCTTTTGGGTTCTGTCCTCACGGTTGAATATAAAACCGTCACAGAGCATTTTGTAGATGGTCTTGTTCGCTTCATAGAGAGTGCCGGAAGTATTACGAAGCATAAGGATAATGCTATCTACTTCACTCGGAGTGATCCCGTCTTTGGCATAACGGGCATAGAGATACTGCTTCAAATCATCAGTAAGAAGCACATCGGTTCTTTCCCTGTGGATTTGTTCACCGCTTATGTATTCGTAGCCTTCCTCTTTGAATAACTGCATTATCGACATCTCTAATGCGTGTTCGTTAAAGTTTGCCATTGCGTTCACTCCTTTTTGCGTTGCCGTTTCTTGCTTTTGTCCTCGGCAACACTCACATAATAAGCATTGTAAAGTGCTTGTAACACCTCGTAATACTTGTCCTCAAATGTTTCGGCTTCTGCGTCCGTGTATTCCAACGGGTTCTGATTTATTTCTACATCGGGCTTTCTGTTCTTGATAATGATAGCAATGCTTTCTATCAGTCCATTAACCACATACAAACGATTTCTTCATCGCAAGTTCCGAGGTTCTGAGAGTACCACACCAAATCCATCGGCGGAGTCGGCTTCTCATCTCCAAATTCCATACGACCGTCTATGTAGTAATAGAAATACTCGTCTACATAATCTGCAACAGACAGTTGGCTCATATTAAAAGCAGCACTACAACGGTTATCCTTGTTTATAGGTTTGAATACTCTCGGAGTACAGTTCCATTCCAAATCACGGTAATACTCATAACTCCTATGAAAATACTTCGCTCCGTCGTACAGATAATTGCCGCCGAGATCAAATCGCTTTATATCATTTTCCAATGCTGCTATGCAGTTCTGAACCCAACGGGTATCTTTTATTTGACGGCTATTATATCCTGCTTGACGCAAGATTTCATTTTGGAGTTCTTCGGTACAACGGCAGTATTCCGTGTAAATCTTTCTTGAATGTCTTTCAAGCGGATGTTGGTTAGCGGCTATAATACACCAAGCCAAATAATCTCTTTCGGACTCGTTATCAATCAAAAACATCCGTGCTTTTGTTTCTAACTCTATTCGATCTTTTTCTTCCTGCAACTCTCGTATTTCTTTTTCGTGCCGTGTTTGCAGCCAATAGATCAGAAACGAAACCGCTATGGTGGCTATCAACGATAACACGCCGATGATTATTTGAATTATATCTGCTGCTGACATACTTACCTCCGTTAAACGATAATTTAGCGGCGTGATAGTGTATTTAAGAGCGTTGATTGAAAGTCACATAATTTGAGCCTTTCATTGTTATTGAGCGAGATTGCATTCATTAACACTTCAACTGCCTTAACAAATTGAATTTGCTTCTCAATAGGTGGAATTAGCAACTGATAATTGAGAAGGTAATCAATTTTCATATTTGGTCTTACCGAGGTGGCACTATTCATTTGATTGATATAGTTCATAAAGTCGGAAGTATTGATTGCCCAATAAACATACAATGGCAATGCTCTATTGTTATCGGTCTTTAATCTAATCAATCCGTTGTTGTAGACGGCGGAAATATCTGAAGGAATATATTGAGTTATACCGAGTGTGGCAGTTCGTGTCACCAATATATCTCCTGCTTGCAACTTGTAGTTATCAAATACTGAGTTTGTTGCACTGCAAAATGCCCATGATGCAAACTCCCGTGCATTAGTTATATCACCTACTCTTGCACACTTGATACCGGTGTCGTAATCTACAATGGGAACTTTTTGGATTGCATCTCCACCCGTATTTGCAGATGATATAACATCACCTAATTTACCTTGTTCCCATTTCTCATTATGTTGTGACACAAAATCAGAAAACAGGGCAAGTGCCTGTGCTTCTAAATTATCGTTTATCTGCTTCTTCAATGCAATTCTATCGGTGATTGCTTTATATGCTTTTACTATTTTTCTCTGTTCTTCGATTGCCGGCACGGGAAGTTCAACCATACACATTTCGTTCCAATCAAATACTTCACGGACACTTCCGTGAGATTTGAAACGAGCATATCTATCGAACTCAGGGCGGCTAAACCAAAGCATAAGATATTCAGGTAAAAGTTTTTCGGCGTCTACGACCTCAAATACGGTATAGACATTGCTTACAAGCCCTTCTTCGTAGTCTTTAAGAAGTGCTATTCCGATTTTATCTCCCCTGCGAGAAGTGTCGGGAATGTATGTAAACTGTCCCTTTTTAACAACCTTGTACTTAGTAAAATCTGTGCCAACCGTGTTTGCAATAGAAGGAATGAACTGCTTTTGAACCGATACGCCCAAAAGATTTTCTTCTTTGCCGTCTGTGTTCCGAATATCAACTTGTCTGATGTACTCACCAAGATGTTTGTATCCGTCCTTCATTCTCATCACCTCAACCAATGTATTTTCTATGCGCTATCTTAACATTACTTTGCTTTACCATTGCGTACTGCAAAGTCGTGTCTATTCTCCTATGCCCTAAGAGTTGCTGAAGTTGCTCTATGGGCATTCCTTTGTCTATCGCCATTGTTGCAAGGGTTCTTCTGAATTTGTGGGGATGCACTTTATTCAGTCCCAAGCGTTTTCCGTATTGTCGCAACCTGACTTCAATGCCGCTGATCTGCAAGCGATTATGTGGCTTTTGCAAAGACACAAACAGAGCAGGATTGCCGTCATTACGACTGTTCAGATAGTTCTGCAAGTGTATTTTCGTCCGTGCGTCAAAATAAACAATTCGTTCTTTATCGCCTTTACCGAAAACAACACATTCTCGCTCGTTAAAATCAATATCTTCACGGTTGAGCAAAACCATCTCGCCAACACGCATACCCGTTGAAGCAAGCATATCTATAATTGCCAAGTCCCTGAGTTCCGTGCAGTTATCCCGCATCAGTTCAAGTGCTTCGTCGGTGTATGTTTCCTTAATATTCGTTCCGGTTTTGACTTTGTGTATTCGTCGCACCGGACTTTTAAGTATGTAATCCTCATCTTCAAGCCAAGAGAAGAAACTTGACAGTATTCTTCTGATATTGTCTATCGTCACCTTGCTTGATTGCTTACGAGCCTGATATTCGGTCAGGTAGGTGCGAATATCGTCGGTTACGATGTGCTTCACGCTTTTGCCCAACTCGCTCAACATAGAAGTGATTGTTGACTCGTAATATTTTAAGGACTTCTCAGAGCAGCCCTCAATTCGTTTTGCCGATAAGAACAACTCAACTAAGTTTTGCTCTGAGATTTCCTCGTTCCCTTTATTTTCAACCACTTTGTAGTTGAAAAGTGTGTGTTGCAGAACCTCTTGTAGTTTTTCTGCTTGTGCGTTATCCAAATAGGGGATCATACCCTGAATAACATCGTTAATCAAATGTTGTTTCATAGCCAATTCTCCTTTGACATTTATTGAGAACGACTATGGAGTGGTGTTCCTTTTGTTTAACTCCCACCACTCACGAGAGTTATTGATATGTTCGCTAAACGATAATTTAGAAGCGACCGCTCAAGCAATTTTTCAAGAACAATTTGCTTCTTATTACGGTCTTTCTGAACTTCCTGAAGGTTGGAAGTTGACCAATTTAGAAAATCTCTGCACCGTTAAAGGCGGTAAACGCTTACCCGCTGATTGTGAATTACTCAACACACCAACTAATCATCCGTATATCCGTGTCCGAGATGTAGGAAGTAGTCGATATGTGTGTCTGACCGACCAATTTCAATATATCGACGAGGAAACACATTCTGCAATTTCTCGATATATCGTAAATACAGGCGATATAGTTATATCTATCGTTGGCACTATTGGTTTAATTGGAAAAATCCATTCTTCTCTCGATAATGCTAACCTAACAGAGAACTGTGTTAAACTTGCAGGCATTCATACAGTAACATCCGATTATCTTTACTACACTCTTTGTTATAAAAAACAGATCAAAGAGATAGAATTGCTGACCGTAGGTGCAGTTCAATCAAAGTTGCCGATGTATAATATCCAATCTATGAAAATACTCGTGCCGCCGGAAACGGTTATCAGAGAATTTCAAAACAGAATAGATACTTTTAACGGACAAGTTGAGGCAAACACCATTGAAATACAGAGTCTTAACGAGTTGCAACAGGTATTACTTGCGAAACTGTCGGGTTAAGCCGCTAAATTATCGTTTATCTGCTTCTTCAACGCAATTCGTTTTTGGATAGAAGAATAATAGTCAACTATCCGTTGCTGCTCTTCAACCGATGGAAACTCAATCTCTATTTCTGAGATGTTGTTAAAGCGACAGTATTCTCTTGCCGAACCTTGCCCCAAGAACTCACAGTACCGAGTAAACCATTTTTGTTTAACAATCAGTTTGAGGTAATGCGGTAATAGTAAATCTGTTCTGTGGACAAAAAACACTTCGTATAGAGAAGAACAAATGGCTCTATCATATTTGTCGTTAATGGCAATCGAATTTAATTCCATTCGAGCCGGATTAAAAATAAAATCATCACGATAGAACACATTGTAAATGGATGTATCTGCGTCAATTTGTTTGGGCGGAATTAAGCCATCTTTTGATACTCCGCAAATTGGCAAGTTGCTACCGTCATTCTTTTCTCGTCTTTGTGTGATGAGTTCACCGAGTTTACACTTAGTCAATTCCATACCCCAATTCCTCCAATACTTTTAGCAGGTCGGCTTTGGACTTTTCTTCTGCAACGAGAAGTTCTTTCAACTCTCCCTGCAAAGTTTTCATCTTGGTATCAAAGTCGATGTTCTCATCTCTGTTGACAAACTCAATATAGCGGCTCGGAACAAGGGTGAAGCCCTTTTCTGCCACTTCATCAAAAGAAGCAGAATAGCAGAACTCCGGCACATCCTGATATGTTTCCTCGTAACCTTCTTGCTGCCAAGCGTGATAAACGGAAGTAACCTTTGCACGATCTTCTTCGGTCAGTTCGATGTACTTCTTCTCATAAGGACTACCCATTTGACGGAGATCCATAAAGAGAATTTCTTTCTCTCTGTCACGATAGCGTTTCAGTTTTCCGTTCTGCTCTACGACACGAGCCTTTTTATTCTTATTGAGTATCCAAAGCGTAACGCTTATGTCCGTAGTGTAGAAAAGGCTTCTTGGCAGAATGATAATCGCTTCAACAAGGTTATTCCTGATAAGTTGCTCTCTGATTTTTAACTCCGTGCCGTCATCGGACAAAGCGCCGTTTGCAAGCAGAAAGCCCGCAACACCGTTTTGCGAGAGTTTGGAAACGATGTTCAAAATCCAACCGTAGTTCGCATTGCTTGTCGGTGGTACTTCATAGCCGTTCCAACGGGGATCATCTATAAGTTCATTATCGGCTCTCCATTCCTTCTGATTGAAAGGCGGGTTTGCCATAATGTAATCCGCTTTAAGGTCTTTGTGTTGGTCATTGGTAAAGGTGTTTGCAGCCATCTCTCCGAGATTTGCGGAGATACCACGAATAGCCAAGTTCATCTTTGCAAGTTTGAAAGTGGTGTTGGTATATTCCTGACCGTAGATAGATACCTTCTTTTTGTTTCCGCTATGTGCTTCAACGAATTTGATTGACTGAACGAACATACCGCCCGAACCGCAACAGGGATCGTAGAGGATACCGTCGTAGGGTTCAAGCATTTCGGCAATCAGATTAACGATGCACTTAGGCGTATAGAACTCGCCTTTGCCTTTACCTTCGGCAAGTGCGAACTTGCTCAGGAAATACTCATACACACGACCGATAATATCGTTTTCCTTATCGTCGGTGTTAATGCGGTTTATCTCATCAAGCAGAGAAGCAAGTTTAGCGGTATCTATATGTAATCTTGAGTAGTAGTTATCAGGCAGCGCACCTCTGAGAGCAGGGTTCGCCTTTTCGATGTTATATAGGGCAGTATCTATTTTAAGAGCAATATCATCTTGCTTTGCGTGTTCAATGATATAAGACCAACGGCTATCTTCGGGAAGGAAGAAAACATTGTCCTTTGTATAGAAAGCCACATTGTCGATGAACTTTTCGCCAAATTTCTCAGCGATGGTCTTTCTCTGTGCTTCAAATTTATCACTCGCAAATTTAAGGAAGAAAAGGCTGAGAACAACATGCTTGTACTCGGCAGGCTCAACAGAGCCACGAAGTTTGTCAGCGGATTTCCACAACGCTTCTTCCATTGAAACTTCTTTTTTAGGTTTAGCGGCGGCTTTAGCCATTTGAATTACCTCCATTTTTCATCAGGATACTCGAACACAAGTATATCCTATCATATTAGGTGTCCCATAAAACGGACTTTACTGTTCTTTTTCGGGAATTATATCCATAATATCGTCTACCGAGCAATTAAGGCTACAACAAATCTTTGCAAGGGTATCGGTTGTAACCGCTTCGTCTTTGCTTAGTTTTCTCATAACATATTGAGTTAAGTTTGCAGATGCTTGAAGGTCTTTCTTCATCATCTTTTTATCTATGAGCATCTTCCATAACTTGCTGTATGATACTGCCATAATCACATATCCTTTCTGCCTATGAACGAGGTTACAATTAAGCAATATATATTATAGCACAAAAAATTGAAAGAGCAACATTACTTGCGTTAATTCGCAAATAAGTGCGGTATATCAATATTGCAAAGGTCAAAATATAGCCGCCCCGAAGGCAGCAACTTATTCGTAAAGGTTTACTATTTCTTTTTTCTTACTAATTGCAAATTCATAAGCAATTCGTGTGCCGCTTTTGGGTTGGTATGTTCCTATGGAATGTTTCGACTCTTTTCTGCGTTTTGGCTGATAGTCCTTGTTGTAATAGAAGATGCAAATATCGCTTGCCATAATCATAGCCTGATTGCGTTCAACATAGGACGCCCTTCCGGACTGAGCAACTCCTTTGGGACAGATATTATCTTCATAGCCATTGAAAAAGTATTGCTTAACGGACTCGGTTATTTCAGGATAGTCTTTGCGAAATTTAACCCTTTTAATTTGTGGGTACTCCTGCATCAATTCAGTTACGGTGTCGTAGCACAATGTATTAAACTCAGAATGATCTCCAAATATAAATCTCGTTGTACCTTGTTCAATTAGTTTTCGTAGTTCCTTTCTTAATTTCTCCTGAACCTCCGATGCTCTCTCTATGTTTCTATGCCCAATAAAACAACAAGCGCTTTCCATTACAAATGAGCCTCACTTTTCACGATATTACCGAATAACTAACGCTAATAACATTAGTATAGCATAAATCTGTGAAAATGAAAGTAGTAAAAAAGAGCCTGTGATAAAACACAGACTCTAAGTAATCTTTAATGTTCCGACTTACTTATAAAGGCATCAAGAATTGCAAATGCTTTTTCTTGTTCTTCAGGCGGTAATGCGTCAAGACGATCAGACAAGCGAGAACTCTTTATTTTGTAACCGAAGTTGATAACATCGGAGAACACATCGTCTGCTGAACATTCCAAAGCGTTTATGATTGCAACCAACTTATCTAACCGAGCCGAGCTTTTCCCTCTCTCAATATCAGATAAGTAGTTAGTAGACAAGCCAATCATTTCAGCGAACTGTTGCTGAGTATAACCCTTTGCTTTTCTGATTTTCTGGATACGCTTTCCGATTATCTGTTCAACGCTCTTTTCGCTTTGCATACATTCCACCTCCAATCGGGCTGAAGTCGTAACAACTAACGCTGTTAGTATTAGTATAATTTGAAGATGTAAAAGAATACACAAGACAGCGGCGAAGTTCTAACGATACTATACTTAATTTCAAAAAATATTCACGATAATCTCATTGTAATCTCGCCACGAGCATTAGTTTGGGCAAAAAGAAACTGCCCCCAACCAAAGTTGAGGGCAGTATAGATAAATAATTATATACTTGAATTATTCAGCAATTAGAAGATCTCCATCTTCGAGAGTTCCTTTATACATTGAATACGCTCCGGTTACTTCGTTGTTATCAGAAATCGCTCCTTCGTATTTCACAACTACCGTATCTCCGACTTTAATACTTGAATATTCAATACAACGTAGTACCCTTAAGTCGTTTGTGTAGACTTTATAAATTGTTCCATCTTCTGCATTTTTGCACAAAACAGTATCATCAATTAGAATATAACCGTTTCCGATTTCGGTGAGCGTTCCCGAAACTGTAAGTGCATACGGACTAAACTCTGCTTCATCAGAATTATTCATCGCATATTCGATAATCTTTTCTGCTGCATCCTTGCCAATGAAATAACTGCAACTATAATTCAGAATATTGGTTGCCAAATAACCATCTTCTGAAATATAGATCACTCTCTTATATACACCTAAAGCATCGGATGTTACTGCGAAAGTTAGATAGTTTCGATTACTTCTATCAAACTATCGTTTTGATTATCAAGTTGTGCATCACGACAATCCAAAAGAATTTCCCAAATGTATTTATCATTGTTTAATGAGAAATACCCCTTTTCGTCATATCCTTCATATTTAGTAAAACGCTCAAAACTTATTGTCTGTGTTAAACCATACAAATCCAACATTTCACCGAATGTAGACGGTTTTTCATTATCATCTAAAGAATATACATAGAATCCGGTGTCATTACCAACTGCTATCAGCTTTTCCTCAGAAACACCGTTAATCTTGCGCACTTCAAAGGTTTCGTTGTATTTTTGTTCAGTATAAGAATCAATGCCTTCTGCTTCGCAATCGCCAAGTGTTTCACCAAGAATGTCTGCTGTTATCATATTTAACGATTTGATTGAATAAATACGTCCATCAAAAACGACACTGTGGTATTTTTCAGCATTGGTTTTATATTCCCAAGGCCATTCAACATCAACTTCACTTCCGGAGATATGGTATTTATATTTTCCATCAATTACATCGTTGTTTTCAAAAATAGACGGCAAGATTGAAAAACTTGCAATTACAAGCACGACAAAGCAAGCAGCCAAAGAAGCCCATTTAATCCAACTCTTTGACGTGTTATTCGCTTTGGGAATATACTCGGTAGCTTCATCTATATACTTAGGATTGATATTCTCAATCGTTTCGGAAATCTTTTTCCTTTTCATAGAGATACTCCTTCCTTAATCAGATGTTTCTTCAGCTTTTCTCTTGTGCGAGAAAGCCGAACAGATATGTTGTGGTTGCTTGTATGAAAGAGCTTGGCAAGATCATCGATAGAGTCCGAATGCCAATAACGGCGAACAAACATAATTCTGTTTTCCTGATCGAGAGTTTCGAGAAACTTATCAATGATTCGTGCGGTTTCGATCGCATTAAACTCATCTTCCACCGACACAGAGGAAGGGAAACAGTTTTCAAGTTCATCTAATGCTACATCATAGATACTGTTTCTCTTTGCCGCCGTATTTGTATGATACTTCTTAATAGCAAGATTACGAACTATTCTGCAAACATAGCTTAATAAAGGATTAGGATTTTGAGGCGGTATTGTATTCCACGTTCCAAGATAAGCATCGTTTACACATTCTTCGGTTTCTTGTGTATTGTTAAGTATATTAAAAGCAACCTTTGAGCAAACAGAGCCATATTTATTCGATAGTTCAATGATTGCCTGCTCTGAGCGCTCAAAGAACAATTCAATTATTTTCCTATCGTCCAAACTGCTCACCATCCTTTCTGCCTCAACTATATACTACGGTTTTGGCAGGAAATATCTCATATATTTTTATCATTATAGCATATTTTTTTGAAAAAGTTGTTAAAACGAAAAAAGAAGCCGCCCACAAGGGGCGACTTCTCGTGTTTAATATTGCGGTACGCCGTATCCAAGAATTTCGTAATAGCCAACAGAGTATTGTTTCTGCCTTACGCTATCACCGGAGTTGCCTTCAACGGTGTAGACAATTCCGTTCTCGACTTTCTGAACGATACCCGTATGATCGGATAGACCGTCTTGCGGTCCTGACGAGCCATCGGGAGAGTCCCAATCAAAGAAGATAATCATACCGGGGGCGGGTTCAGCAGAGCCGTCTACCCATTGACCTCTATCTTTGAACCATTGCACACCGTTGACACAGCCTGCATATTTTGGGATAACGCCCGTGTCAATATATCCGCACTCATTGGCACACCAAGATACGAAGCAGGCACACCATTCAACCCTTGAGCCGAAGCCGTACCAACTCCAATAAGGATCTCCGCCGACATTACCTATCTGCGTAAGAGCTACTGTTACGATTTGGTCATCAGAATAGTTGATGCCATACAGAGCCGCTGCCCATAGCGAATTGTTTTCGGGTTTTAGCAGTTCTGTCAGGTAGTCTTTCTGTTCCTGATTAAAGCCGTACTGCGAAGCCATTTCATCAACGGTCTTATGAGCAACCGTGATATACAGATAGGTTCTCGTTACAGTCGTTTCTGTCTGTACGATATTTCCATTTCCGTCATCTGTTTCGGTTATAACGGTTTCCGACACGCTCTCTGTTCGGGAACTGACTTCATTCATTTCCCAAAACAAATCTTTGAGCAGTTGCTTCTTGTTATCGTCCATTGTGGCAACCTCTTGAGGGTTATCAGGATCAGTGTTTGTCTTAACCGCATACACGGCAAGAACATCTTTCTAAACTGCACGACTGCCACTCATTTCAAGCACATCGTAAGTTGTTCCGTTTCTGATCTCCAAGAGTTTATTATCGTACTCGGTATTGATTTCCTGAACGGCAGTCTGCATCGTCTGTCCCGTTCCTGAGTCCTCGCCTGAGAAGAATATACCGAACACTGAGCCGAGAATAAGGGCAACAAGGCAGATGACCAATATCACGACAACGGCAACCCAACCGCCTGCGGCTATGGCTGCTACAAGTGCTTTCACTCCTGCAATTATTGCTTTTACTGCGGCAATGGTTGCTTTTACTGCAACCTTAATAGCGGCAACCGCCGCTTTTGCCGTTGCTTTGGCGGCTTGTGCCGCTTTCTGAGCCGCTTTTGCAGAAGCCTGAGCAGTTTTCTGTGCCGCCTTTGCCGCCTGCTTTGTAGTCTTAATGGCGGTCTTAGCGGTACGCTCTGCGGTCTTGACCGATTTTGCCGCCGTCTTTCCGCTTTTACCGACAGTCTTTATAGTTTTCTTGCCTGCCGAAGAAGCAGACTGTTTTATGGTCTTTGTAGTGGACTTCTCAGCCGTTTTTACGGTTTTTGATCCCGTTTGACTTGCAGTTCTCTCGGCAGTTTTAGCCGCCTTTCCGCCGAATTTTTCTGACTGCATTTCAAACGCCTTTTTTGCCCGTTTCTCTTTGAAACGGTCTATGCCGTCTTTTGCTTTGTGAATATTATCCTTAGTAGTTTCCACGCCTTTACGACCTGCCTTGTCGAATTGGTGAATACCTCGTGAACTGTGGCGTCAATGCCACGCTCAAACTTATCGGAAGCATATTCATCGGCGGAATTTTCGGCGGCATAGGTACTGTTTTCTGCTCTTTCTTTGGTCGAAATATAAGCCTGCTTCATTCGTTCACTTGCTACGGCGGCTTTGTCAATGGTCTTTATTGTTCCCTTAACCATATCTCTTGTCTTTATATCTGCCATTGTAAACCTCCTTTTTCGAGAATAGAAAGGTTTATGCCGTAACCTTTTTTGCCACCAACACAAGACGCCGTTTGCATTGGAATACTCGCAAGTTGAAAGCGTGATAAGTTTATCGCCGTACTCTGCCGATACACCTGTATCATAGAACGCTCTTTCTTTGCACTTTGAAATATATTCGTCAAACTGTTCCGGCGTTTCCGCATCGGAGAACCGATAATATCTAAACTCGTTTGCGGAGTCCGTGTAAACTACGGTCTTGAAAACGGCGATAACCTCATAGACCTGCTTTTCGTAAAGGCTATCAAATCTGATTGCCCTATGTTCTTCCCAAAAGTCCTTATTTTTGAACTTCTCAAGATTGGAAAACATAGAGCCGTCCTTCATATGATGACCGTAGATAATCAGGTTGTCCGATGGTTTAATCACATCACAGTTTTCTCCGACATAAGGACACCCATAATTCGTATAGCCTTTATCAAACCGTGCTTCAAGTAGAAGTCGGGGTTGCTTACGGATTGCATTACGGGGTAGTTGATTTTGGTATCCTCAATACAGATCCAACCGATTAAGTCGTTGTTCTGCTGATAGAGTTCTGCGTACTCAGGGAGTATCGTTATTTCTCCGTTCTGTGTTTCGTCGGCTGCTGCTTCGGTATTGGGGTTTGTTTCGTTTTGCTCTACGCTCTGTGCGAGGTTGTCGTATAGTTCATCTTGCGTATTTGCTTCTTTGAAATGATTGAAAACCATCATTCCGCTGAATACCGCAATAAGCAAAAAGAACGAAATTAAAGATACATAAATGCTCTTTTGCATAGCCTTTCCTTTCTACTAAACCTGAGAGAGTTAAGAACTCTCTCCTGGTTTAGTGGTCATAAGTTTATAGAGTCTTGTGTTTTTGGGAAACTTGTTTTCAAAGGGAACGAGAGAACTGCCGACTTTAATCAGTCCGTGTCCTGCTTCTACATTCGTGATATAGGACATCTGCAAATCGGAAATGTTGAGCAGTTCCGCAAGTTTCAGTCTATCGGTCGATGCCTGATTAAGCATAATGATAAACTCACTATTTGCAAGCATCGTCCTTGCCGTATGACTCTGCAACAGGTCATCGACATTCTGAGTGATACCCGTAGCAAACGCCCCGTATTTTCTCACTCGTTTCCATAAGGTGAAGAGAAAGTTTGCGGAATACTCGTGTTGGAAAAGCAGATAAATCTCATCAATGAAAATATAGGTGTTCTTTCCTTTGGCTCTGTTCTGAGTAATTCTGTTAAGAATGGAGTCAAGAACTACAAGCATTCCAATAGGCATAAGTTGTTTACCGAGGTCAAGAATATCATAGCAAATAAGGCGGTTGTCGGTATCTACATTCGTCTGCTTCGCAAAGGTGTTCAGAGAACCGTGAGTAAATAACTCGATAGCAAGTGCAATTTCCTTTGCTTCGGGTTCACTCTGCTTTAAGAGTTCAGCACGAAAGTCCTGCAATGTTGGAACTGTGCCTGTGTAGTTATTCTGCTGATAAGCACGGTACACACTTGCGGTACAACGGTCGATAATGGACTTTTGCTTTGCTCCGAGGTTATTACCGCCGATTAACTGTTCGCACAACGACATAATGAACTCTGACTTTAAGATAACGGGGTTTGCTCCGTCTCCGTAATCCTTGTTCATATCCATAGCATTTATATGGTTAGAGGAAGTAGCCGAGATATTGATAATCTCGCCACCCATAGCGTTTACAAGAGGTGAATACTCTCGTTCAGGATCAATGATGATTACATCTGCCGTAGGATCGGCAAGGACAATATCGGTAATCTCGCCCTTTGCCGTAAAGGACTTACCAGAACCGGATACGCCGAGTATATAGGAATTGCCGTTCAAGAGTTGCTTGCGGTCTGCGATTATCATATTTTTGCTGATAACATTCTGACCGTAGTAAATACCGTTTTCGTGGTAAATATCCTGAACACGGAAAGGAATAAATACCGCCAAAGACTCTGTTGTGAGGGTTCGGAAGGTATCAATCTTTCGTGCGCCAAACGGCATTGCCGTATTAAGTCCGTCCATCTGCTGAAATTTCAGCACACCAAACTGACAAAGATGCTTTCTGCAAGTTGTCATAAGTGCTTCTGTATCTTGGTCAAGTTGCTCTTTCGTATCTGCCGTATGAACGAGCGTTATAACGGCAAACATCATTCGCTGATCTCGTGTAGTCAGGTCATCAAGAAACTCTTTCATTTCTTTTTTCTGTTGTTTCATATCATAGGGAACGGTTGCGGAAAGTTGTTGTTTGAGTTCTGCCTGCGCTGCCAATTTGTTATATTGGTTTCAACACCGAGCAAACGGCTTTCTGCTTCTCTTACTGCTTCATCAGTAGGGACGGGAACTACATCAATCGACATCATCAGGTTTCTGTTGAGGTCGGTCAACTCTGCCACCATACTGTCTTTGATATATGAAGCATACTCACGAAGAAAAAGGACTCTGCCGTATCTGTTGCCGATTTTGAAATAGTCTGCGGCAAACTCCATAGAGTCAGGACAAACATAGTCCTTAAAATCGTGTCCTTTCTTTCGGGTTTCCTTAATATCGAAACGGAAAGATGTTTCTTCGCCCACACGGAAGAAGTCGTGAATAATTCTCAGCCTTTCATCGGTTTCGAGTTCGTGACATTTACTGCCGAGCCTTCCGAAGTGTGCGATAAGGTCAGCGCCGACACGGGCAAAATAATTTCTTGCTTCTTCAACATTCTTCTTGTTGACCGAGATAGTTATATACTTATCCTGCACGATTGCATTTGCACCCGTTGCCTTATCAAGAAGCATCTTATTGTATTCCTCTCGGTAAACATCAAGTTCATCACCCGTGAGAGGAAGAAGAATTGTTTTCTCAAAATCAAGCGATTCAGCCTGCGATTGTTGATTGTAATTTTTGTTGTCGCACCGCTATCAAAAGAATTAAGCAGTTCGGAGTATTCAAGGAACATTGCTTCCTTGTCCTCACGGCTTGCTACTGCATAATTTATATCTGTGAACTTGAAGGACTTAGCGAACTTATCCTTGCCCACTAAAAAAATACCGTCATCATAGATAGCCTTGATAGGAATAACATCCTGAACGCCCTTCGGTACAACAAACTTCTCTTTATCCTGTTTGAAAAGATTGGTTAGTGTCTTAATCATTTGTTTTCAGTACCTCCTTACCTTTCTGCGCAATACTTGGCTTAAACATTTCCAAGTAGGTGTTTGTGGAGTGGAATACAAGTTGCTTCGGCATAAGAAACTCCGATTTAATCCACGCCCATACGAATTTTTCTGCGGTCATACCGTTGTACTTGATAAATCCGAGAGCCGCAAAGGGGGCGGCTCCCAAAATACACATCCAAGACACGGTTTCTGTGCCTACATACGGTTTGAGCAGAAAATAAATACCGACTGCAACTCCGCAAGCACAGATAGAAAAAATGAACTGTCTGAGCGACAGTCCAAAGAACATTGCTTCTGTGTAGTTGCGAATTTCTCGGTTAATTTTAACTTCCATAGATAACTCCTTTCGTTGGTTTCACTTTGCAATTATCAGAAAGACAGAAAATCTTGCGTTTCCGTCTGCTTGCAAAATAAGCACAGCCTTTGCAATCACTACCGGTAAGCATTTTGCCTTTGATAGTGGAATAGGTCTTGTTTCGTTTCATATTCAATAATCTCCTTAAAGTCCCATCATTTCTCGGATAATGCGGTCGCTCATCTTCACAGAACCTACGAGAACGAGCATATTAAAGATAAGTTCACCGATATATGCCCACACCTGAGTAACTGCTGCCGCACTTGTGTCCACCGTAGGCGGTGAAGAAGCAAATACGGAGAAGATAATGCAGGCAAGAACAATGACTGCACCCTCAAGCAGAACGGCACAATAACTCTTGATAAAGGACTTGCCGACATTCTGCGACGGTTCTCCTGCGAAAGTGGAAAGCGGAATGGGGGCGAGGGCTGCATACATATAAAGTTTGAAGAAACGACCGTACACGGTCATAATCATAATGAACGACAGTACCGTAATAAACAGTCCGCCAATCAAAGTTACTGCCATAGGGGTATGCTCTCAAAAAAGCCGCAATCTTCAATAGTCGTTATCATTGAACTTGGCAATGTTGCACCTTGCGGTGTGCCAAAGCCTGCGGAGTTCATAATGGTTGTGATAATGCCTTGCCCGATATTAAAGAGTGCAAGCATAAGTTCCATTCCATAAGTGATTGCTCCTTTGGCGAGAGCAAATCGGACAAAGAGTTTTAGTGCGTGTTCTGGTTTCTTCACTTCTGAAAAACTACCGCAAGTTCGCACCATACCTACAACGAAGAACAGGACAAGCAAGGCAAGACCGATAGCCTGAACCGCACCGTTTATATTGACGATAACACTCCATATATTGCCGCCTTTGAAGTTCTGCGGACTTGTAGTTATGAGCTGCCAAATCTCAGCGAGTTTCTCGTTCCAAGTTTCAAGGGCATTTTCGAGATTTTGAACTATCCAATTATCACTCAAAATTCTGCACCTCCTTTATAGAATTAGGGGCATACCCGTTGTTCGGATATGCCCCTTTGAGTGTCGCTTTGTTTAGCCCGTAATGAGATTAAGGATTTCCTTTGCGAAGGTGATAATAACACCACCCGCAAGTGTGAGAAAACCGTTTGCTCTCTGCGAAGGATCGTGGGACTTCAAAGAAAGACCGATCTGAACGATACCAAAGCCGAGCAGAATAAGACCGATAGCACGGATAAGTCCGAAAATAAAGTCAGACAGATTGTTGATAACGGTCAGAGGATCGTTTGTGCCTGCCGCAAATGCGGTTACGGACAGACACATAACAAAAGCCATACAAAGTACAATGGCACAGTATGTGCGATAGCCCTTTGCGACCTTTCCGGTCATAGGCAGTTTCTTAGTTTCTTTGTTGTTTCTTTTCTTAAAAACACTCATTGTGTTTACCTCCATAACATTTATTTAGTTTCAAAATCCTCATCAGAGAGGAGTTCGTAATGGGTTTCTGCTACTGTAATTTCGGGAGCCTTGTTTTTATCAAGACTGATAAGTTCGATGGTAGCAACATCGGACTTGACCTCGCCGTGTTTATAAACTTCCGCTTTGCCATCTGCGGTTAATGACACATTGGGGTGCTTGAGAATGTCATACTTGAAATCAAGCACAGGGCGTTCACCACGAATAAAGAGAATGGCATATTGGTTGTCGAGCATACGAACCTCATCAGGAGTTAAAAGTTCACGACCGCTGATCTGATAGTTAGTAGAATAACTACCGCTGCGACCTTCACTCTTTCCATAGGTGTTGGTATCAATAGTTGCCTTACCAAGCAATTCGCTCACATACTTATGAGTGGACTGTTCATTTCCGCCCAAGTAGAGAAATTCATCACAGTTTCCGACTATGGATTCCCATTGTTTCTCAAACAACGCTTTTAACTGAGCCAAGTTCTGCAAAATGATACTGACAGATACCGAGCGTGAACGCATAACAGATAAGATTTTGTCAAAATCATCAGGCAGCGAAACATTGGCGAACTCGTCCATAAGAAAATGAACGGGTATCGGCAAACTGCCGCCGTGAATGTGGTCGGCGGAATAGAATAACTGCTGAAATAATTGGGTATAGAGGATTGATACCAAAAAATTAAAACTCGTGTCGTTATCCGGTATTAACGCAAACAACGCCGTTTTCTTTTCTCCAAGCGTTCCTAACTCCAATTCATCTGTTGAAGTCAATGAAGCAAGGCTTTCAAGGTTGAACTTCTCCAATCGAGCCGCAAGTGTGATTTGAATAGATTTCAAAGTCTTTGCTGAGCCTGAGTGATAAGAACGGTAATATTTGAGTGCGATGTGGTCGGGATAATCTTCTCCGAGTTCATTAAACAGTTGGTCAAGTGGGGAAGGTCTTGGATCATCTTCATCTTCTATCGAACCTGCACGAAGCATCTCAATTACCATAGCGAAGTTTTGCTCATCGGGCGGCGCTTCATAGTGTAGATAGAAAACGAGTGCCAATAAAAGCATAGATGCTGCCGTGTCCCAAAAGGGATCGTTGCTTTGAGAACCCTTCGGTGTTGTACTCTTAAAAAGGTTGGTTACGAGCCTTTGAACATCGTTGTCATTCTGCAAATAAACAAATGGGTTATAGCAATGGCTTTTTTCCATTGAGATAAGGTCAAGGACTTTTATTTCATAACCTTTTGCTTCAAGCAGTTTTCCGACATCTCTGACAATTTCACCTTTCGGATCGAGTATCACAAAAGAAGTGTTAGCCTGCATCAAATTCGGTTTGCAATAAAAACGTGTTTTGCCTGCACCTGAACCGCCGCAAACAAGCGTATTGAGATTTCGTCTGTGTTTCTTGGCATTGATACCGATAGCCACATTCTGAGTCATCAATTTGTTTTCACTTTTCGGTGTTTGGCAGTATTTTTTGTTGACGGCGTTGGCGTTGCCCCATTTAGCCGAGCCGTGTTCTTCTCGCCGTCTGTAATTCTTGCGTGTTGAAAAATAAATGCCGATACCGAACCCATAGCACAAAAATAAAACGAGGACAGTTTTTAGGCTGTCCTCGCAAAACTCTATGTGGAACGGGTTGTTAAATACTGTCAAGAGTTTAGACAGTATCTCCGGCAATCCACCGCCGACTGACGGTGCTATCAACAATGCAAGCCATACAACGGGGATAATTCCGATTACGGAGAGAATGATGGCGGACTGCCTATCATCTTGCTTCACGGCGTTTATCCTTATCCCTTTCGATTACTTTGAACTTCTTTTGTGGGGCGTGTCCGACCTTTACAATCAGTTCGTCAACGGCATCGGTTGTCTTGCCCTCGCTCATAAGGTCTTTGCGCTTCTCATTAAGAGAGTCAATTAAGATGCCGTGTTCATATTCGTCCAAAGCAACAAAGTGTTGTCGTTCTCTCATTGTTGTTTACCTCCGTTTATCTTGCCTGTTCTTTTGAGCGTTCCTGCTTTTGCCGATAGAGTTCCTCAGATACACGGGAATGAATTTCACTCATCGCCGTGCGGGTTTTTGAAAGTTCAGAACGGATTTCTTTCGGCTCTTTATGTTTCCATTCATCAGGAACACGCTCAACTGCGAAGTTCTTGGTTTCAACGCCGTACTTCTTGCAAAGCATATAACTGATACACATTGCCTGATAACTCATATCCTTGCGACTGTAAGCATCACTATCAATCGAAAGTTGTGCGTGTCCGAGTTCCTGAGCCACGCATTGACAAAGAGCAACGCTATCTCCAATATCTCTCTTGATATAGAGTGTCTGCTTCTCATTATCATAGAACGCTCCCATCTGCGGATGCGGAAGTTCATTTGCAATCTCGACATTCACGGGAGAAGTATCAATCATTGCTGCAACGAGGGACTGTGGATCTCTGTTGACGGTTGGGGCAGGTGTCTGTTTGCCCTTTGTCTGCGACACATCAAAGACCTTTTTCACATTGTAGGAGATTCCGGTTGTGCCGTCATTCTTGGCGTACTCAACAGGTTCAAGGATTGAAATGCTTTTTGCACCCTTGCTGATAGATACTTTTTCCTCCGCCCAATCATTGAAGTCTTTGAGTTGAGTTGCCTGCGGATACTGCTTATAGATAAGCAGAGCATTTGCTGCGGAGTATCTGTCAAGCCTTGCCTGAGTATCAAGAAACGCCTTGAATTTTTCTCCGTCCTGAACGATAGAAGATGCCGTATCATCAATCATCTGATATACGGCGTCTTTCTCAGCCTGCTTTTTTTCTTTCCACTCATCGGGAGAGAGTTGCGGCTTTTGATAGCCGCCCTTTTTGGGTTTGAAATTGTTAGTCATAGTAGATTACCTCGCTTTATTTTTATTTTTCTTTTTCGGGGGTTGCTTATGGGTGGTTTGCTTATTGCGATTTTGGGACTTCGGCTTATCTTTGGATTTATCAAGGTCGATAGCATCTGCTTCCTTGTCCTTTTTGGCTTCAGCCTTGTACCTGTCAAGTTTTTCTTTGACAGAGGGGCGTTCTTCGGCGGACTTGGCTTTACCCTTATCAGAGTGCATATCTACCTCGTTGGAGTTTTGCCTTAACAGAGGGTTTTTGTCCGTCTTGGCAACTTGGGGGTTTTCATTGGAACTTCCGTCCTTCTGAGTGGGTTTACCCATCGCTTCTTCTACGATCCTTTCACCCTTTGACTTGGTAGGTACTTCATTGGCAAGTTCCTCTCGCTCTGCTACGCTTCGTTCAGCCTCAGCCACGATAGAAGCCTTGTCAACCTTGCCGAGTTCAAAGCGGTCGAAGATACGCTGAATTTTAGAAGCATCTTCTGCTCTTGCGATAATATCGACCGGAGCATTGTCGTCCTTGTTAAACTTGTCCCTCAACACGCAATAAAGCACGCCGTACTTTTTAGCCTGCTCGGTAAACTTTTTCAAATCTTTCTGCGGTACAGAAAAGACTTTCAGTTCCTTACCGGACTTGAGCATATTGGTCAGCCGTGCTTTGCCTTTGGTTCTTTGTTCCTGCCTTAGAACAGAAACAAGAAGAACGGTCAACTCTTTCGCCGCCGTTCCCGTTAATTTCGCCGCCACTTCAAATCCTTCAAGCGAAAGCCTGACGATTTGTTCGGCAGCATCACCGCCGTTGTTCATAACTTCGGTTCTCCTTTCCTTTGATTTTTTCTTCATCTGCAAGTACCGCCTCCAAATTCTCTTTCATAGCGTCTGAGCGTTCAGCGATAGCATCACAGAGTCGAACATCCTTGCGGAGTTCTGAAAGTTTTTCGGATATGGCTGAAATCTTTAACTTTGCCGTAGACAGCGAATCATCATCAATATTTACTTTTTGTATTTCGTTTCGGAGATGTGTTCTGTAGGCAGTAAGTGTTTTGATTTCTCCCATAGCCTTTGACTTATATAAAAATAGTTGCTCAGTAGTTGAGATGTTTTCTCTACCGAGCAACCTGACTTGTGCAGATAACTGATCGACCTTATACAAATCTTCTCGGAGAAGATAATGCAATCGAGCAGGGTTCTGCTTTTTGTAGTTTGGCAAATAGCCGAGTTTGTAGCAATAGTGAAGATACAGACCGTACAGACCGCCCTTCTTTTTTATGCGATGTTCCCGTGTTGCAAGACGGTACTGACGGGGCTTATAGGTCTGCTTCTGATATGGCTCTAAATAGACCTTATCACGATTGCATTTGATACGCTCTTTAATGCGGTCGTTGGTGTAATCCTCACCGAGTCTATACAGTCGGATAGGTTTCTTCCAACCTTTCGGAACGACAGTCCAATATTTTAGGCTTTCGCTGAGTTGATACTTGTAACCCATTTGGTCAAGCACATACTCAAACTCTTTCAGGGTACGGCTTTTACTGATAGCGTCATCAATAGCTGAGCGTGTTCTGTCGTAACGGTCAGGCATACCCGCTTTTCTTAACTGATAGTAATAGGAATTTGAGTTACCTCTGACGGGGTTAGGATTGTAGTACAGTTTATATTGCTGACAGAGTTCGTCTGCAATATGTCTGAACTTAAACCAAGCCTTTTCTTCATTGGCTAACCGCTTGCCGTCAACGAAAGAAACAGAGTTTACAACGAAGTGACAATGCAAGTGCTTTGTGTTCAGGTGAGTTGTGACAACGACCTGAAATCTTTTGCCCCAAACACGGTTTGCAAACTCCATACCGATTTTCTGAGCGAGTTCAGGGGAAATATCTTCTTCCTTAAAACTCAGGTAGCCGTGATATGCTTGTATGCCGTCGGGTTTTCCAAACTGCTCTTTGACCGTTACAAATTGGTCACGGGCAGTTGAAGCATTGCAGTTGATACCGTCCACATAAAATTCTCGCTCTGTCTTTTCTTCATTCTTCGCATACTGAAGCACATCTGCCAAAGCCTGATACTGTTCGGGGGTAAATTTTTTTGCCGCCGTTTTTTCAGGATTGGTAGCATAGTCGATGACTTGTGCAAGACGGACTGTGACTTTCCATATCTTACTTACTGCCATTTCATATCACACTTCTCAGGGCGGAGAAACTCACGCTCATATCCGCCTGAAATCTATGCCAACGCTCTGCTTCTTTTTGAAGTCTTTGAGCATCTACAAAGCCAAGTGAATTTGCCTGAGCCGCAAGTTGATTGATATTGTTGCCGATAGAGGATAACTGTCGCATTGCATCATAGAAACGCTCGTCAGGTCGCTCTTTCGGCTCGTACCCTCGTACAAGCAATCTCACAAGTGCCGCTTCGGTCAGGCAGGTCTTTTTTGCTTTCTTCTGTAAGTCCTGCGCTTCGTCACGGGAAAACCAAAACTGCTTTTTAACCGTTCTTCTTTTCATTATGTCCGACCTCCTTTCCGTTGGAATTGTTGTTATAGAGTCGGTTGATTTGCACAAGGCACATCACGATAACGCCGACACAACCGCCGAGAAGCAAACCAACAAGAAATAAAATAAATTCTGTCATTGCAGACTCCTTTCTGATTTGGGGTATTAGGGGCAACCCCTAACGAGTTTTACTGTTTGTAGGAGTACAAACAGTCTGCTCGCTAAGATAGTGCAATCTTTTCGGGGTTGCACCGTTTTCTTGATTTTAGCGTTCTTTATCCGCCCTGTCGGGCTTGAAAGGTACGGCTACAATATCTTCACCTGCCCGAATAAAGCGTTCAGGAAACTTGAATTTTTCCGTATACTTCTTCGCAAGTTCAGGCGGAAGGGACTGAAAGTTTTCCGCTTCGATGGGTGCGTGGGCAATAAAAAACTTCCCGCAAATGATTTCGACCATCTCACGGGAAGGCTCTAATATATAGCACTTTTCAATCTTCCAACCGCTCTCTCCACCGTGTTCGTCAAACATATATCCGTCCAAACGCACACAAGGATCGCTTCCGTCAAGGCAGGAAGCATAGACGGAATAGCCGCCCATACCGGACTGAAATGCTTTGTTATCCGAGCTTATTACATAGGTTCGGGACTTCTCGCTATACGGCTTATCGAAACTGTCCTCGGTAAAAACAACATATCCGGTAAGGTGTTCCTTGTGGTTGTTTTCAAATTCTCGGAAACGCTTTTTCATCTCCTGATAACTCATTTCAACCGCTTCGGGTTCGGCGTACACCGCACGGTTGGGCGGCAGACCGTTGACCTTTCCTTCCTCGTTACAGATGATAGCCACCTCATCGTCAAATGGCATATATTCTTCAATGTCACCGCCGACAACTCGCTGCATTGCTTCAAGCGTGTCATCAATCTCAATCATTTTTGGGTACTTGTTCGGCTCAATAAGCAGAACGGAAATCTTATTTTCTGTCATCGTTCATTCGTCCTTTCTTTGGTTTTGTGTTGGTAAATTCCTAATTTCAAACACAAAAAGTCGTTGTAATCCTTGCCGTAATCGGGTGGACTATCAACGACTTCGTATTTGTCGGACAACTTAACTATCAACGCTTCGGTTGCTTTTCTGCCCGCATTATCATTATCGAAGTGTATCAGTATTCGCCTGATTTCGGGGTGGCGTTCAAGGTAGCCAGCCACCGCAACGGGCGTTTTACTTTCTTCTATTTTTTCTTTCGGCTTATAAACTCCTGCAAGGGAAACAAGGTTATCTCTTTTCCATTGACCTCCGTTTATCTTTGTAATTGTCGCATACGATAGAGCATCTATTGCACATTCAAAAAGGTGAACTTCCTCTTTGCTTGTACCTTCGAGCCGAAAGGAATAGTGCTTGTCACTACCTGAAGCATCACCCTTAAAATTGGATTTGTTGGTGGCTCGGTATGCCGCATAACGAGGTTTTCCTTTCTCATCGTTACCGACAAACACAACATTGTGATACGGTAGGCTCTCAAAAATCAGTCCTTTTTGTATGCAGTAATTTATAATTTCGTAGTCGATACCTCTGCCGAAAAGATACTCGGTTATAACATCGTTGCTTTCGCTTCTGTCAGGCAGCAGCAGGACTTTGGGGACATTTACTGCTTGCGGAGAACACGGAATAGGGAGTGCAACATTACCGCCCATAATCGTTTCTACGGCTTCGAGAAATGAAAGTCCTTTGACTTTTACAAGATAATCGAGGGCAGATTTGCCCCCGATACCTTGCGACCACCACATCCATTTTCCGTTTGAAATTTTCAAACTGTCGTGAGTGCGTGTTGTGTAGGTGTTGCCTGCAAACCTCACAAGTTCGTGCGGTTCGTAGTTTTCAAGATAGGTGAGCAAGTCCATACGCTTCGCTTCCATTATGATTTCCGGTGCGATATACGGCATTAACTTCACCTACTTTCTTTCTGTTTGTCCTTCATTTCTTTGACTGCTTTTTTTGCAGTTTCATCAATGGAGTCCTTCAACATCTGCATTTCGCTGACATCAGTATCAAGCCATTCCTGATACATACGGTCAAGAGGGTATTGCTCACGGCACAAAGCCTTCGCTTCGGAAAGTGTAAGTTCTTTATCCTGAATAGCCATCACCATATTTTCTTTGGCAACCTTTTCGTATGCTTTTTCAATGACTTGTTCGGGTGTCATTTGCTTGAGTTTTTCGATGAAATTATCGTACTCAGCCTGCACCTTTTCATAGAGCAGTTCCACATAATCTGTCGGCATAATAGCATCTCCTTTCTCATTAGAATCGTGCAGATATATTCGCCCTCCGTCTTTGAACACAAAGCAACACTGAAACCTACAACCCGTAATTTGTGCAAGTTCAAAGAGTTGTTCGAGCGTCCATTTTCCGTGATTTACTTTTCTGCTTACGGTTATGGTCGATACTCTGCGCTTCTCTGCAAACTTCGTTAAAGTAAAGCCTGTTCGCTTCAAGACTTCTTTTATTCTGTATTCAACAGACAAATAATCACCTCCTATCGTTCACGGTCTTTAATCTTCGGTGTGGGAGTGTCATCGCCCTCATCAGGCTCACCGCCGACTATCTCGTTTTCACGCTTATCCACATTGAGAAGTGCGTTCAGTTCGTTCAGTCGTGCGGTCTTAGCCGTCAATTCTTCTTCCTGATTAAACGGTTTGCCCACATCAACCTTTGCAGTTTCAAACTGCTTTTTGGTATTCTCAAGTTCCTGCTCGTTGATTTCCAAACGCTTCGGTAAACCCTCAAGGGCGTTATCAAAGCGAGTGATATTGCCGAAGGTATCTGTACCAAGCGTAACGGGATAACCGAGTTCTCCTTTGAGTTTAACTTTGTATTCTCTTGCTTCAAAGTACAGTTCCATTTGAAAGCCACGATACTCTCCGAGAGAAATCGGATCAGGGTTTGTCATAGCCTGACACGCTTCAAGAATTGCATTTCCTGCGTCCGCCTTTTCAGAATAAAAAACACCCTTAACCGTCATACCAACAAAGGTATCATCAATCGGTTTCGGGTGTTGTGCGACACGCTCAACATCTGATTTCAGGCTTGCTATTGTTTCTGTTCGCCTTGCGATTTCCTGCGGATAGAACTTGATTATCTTATCCTCAAGTGCGTATCTTTCGGAGAGAAAGTTGGATTTTAAGAGCCTTAGTTTCTGCACCTGAATATCCAAATCCATCTTCTCTTTAATATACGGGTTGCCCGTTGCAAGCATTTTGATTTCCGCATAAGACAATGCGGTTTCGTCAATATCTTCGCAAGATCTTACGGGCGATTTGCTCGTCATAATCTGTGAAGCGAACTTTTGCTTGCCCTCAACAAGTTGATAAAGATAAGCGTCAAAAGTTTCTTCCGTAACGAAACGGTAAATATCAACTTCAAGGTTTTCGTTGCCCTGACGGATACTTCTGCCGAGTCTTTGTTCCAAATCTGAAGGACGCCAAGGACAGTCAAGGTCGCTTGAAGCGGCAAGTTTGTTCTGCACATTCGTACCTGCACCCATCTTCTGAGTGCTGCCCATAAGGATACGGACATCACCTCTGCGTACCTTCTTAAAGAGTTCAAGTTTCTTTGCTTCGGTGTCTGCTTCGTGAATGAACTTATCTCATCGGCGGGTACTCCACGCTCGACAAGTTTTTTCGTATATCATCATACACGGAAAAATTACCGTCGTTTTTCGGAGTTGAAAGGTCACAGAAAAACAACTGTGTCAGCCGTTTTTCTTTTCCGTTTTCCCAAGTTTCAAACATCGCATCTACACAAGCATTCAACTTGCTGCCCTCAAAGTCGGGTAGCATAGGGTTGATTAGCCTTTGATCAAGTGCAAGTTTTCTGCCGTCATTGGTTATCTTCAGCATATTGTCAACGCTTGCGTCAACCATTCCATTTCGGACTTTCTCGGCTCTTTCCGCAAGTTCGGCTACCATCTGCTTTTGAATTTCAGATGGCTTTACCGAGATATTGTGGAAGTTTGCTTTTGGCACGGGAAGGTCAAGCATATCTGCGGTTTTAATATCCGCCACTTCCTTAAACATAGCCATAAGTTCGGGTAGGTTATAGAACCTTGCAAACCTTGTCTTTGCTCTGTAACCCGTACCTTCGGGAACGAGTTTGTCAAGATGATTTTTGTAAGTTTTCTAAATTCAAATATTTATCCGCTGAAAAATCTCCTAACATCTCGTGTCTGCATATCTCTTGAAACACCGTATTCAAAGGCTTCTTCGCACTTTCCGATTGCTTCACATTTACAATAAAAGTTGTTTTGCCTATTCGTGTTGTATAAGATAAAATATTCTCTTTCATATAATCATTTTCTCCTTTTCATAAATTGATTGTGGGGCATTCCGTTTGGAACACCCCACAAATACAGCCTGTTTCATCGGAACATATCAAGAAGTCATTAAGTCGTGAGTATAATGGAAAAGGTTATCTTTCCATACCTCGCTTGCTCTTTCGTGCCTTGATACGCTCCTGTCTTTCTTTTTCCCTTGCTTCTTTTTCGGCTCGTTCCTGTGCTTCCTTAAAAGAAAAAAGTTGCTTCACTTTTTCGGTAAAAAGTTTGGCAACTTCGGGGAAATGTTCCAACGCTTCAAGAAAAGGTCTGCACTTTTCTTTCAGTTCGTTGTATTTGGTTTTCATTCGTTCCAATGCGTTTGCACTGTCCATATACTTCTGTCGGTAAAAATTTGCACTCTGCTCAAATTTTTTGATTTCCGCACGACTTGTGATACCCTCTTTGGCAAGGGCAGTCAGCTCAGAATAGTCCTTTTGGGAAATTGCCATTTTGCCTGTGAATGTTTTCTGTCCCATACTGTCAATCTCGTTTAAGGTTTTGGAAATATGACGGGCAGGCTCATACTTAACCTGTTCCTTTTGAATACGCTTCTGCAACTTCTCCAATCGCTCTTTGTCCTGTTGGATTTGATATTGCAGGGAAGTCAAATGCTCTGCTGTACTTCCGTATTCGCCACGCTGAAAGCCTTTGAACCCTTGTTCCGTCATATAGTGAAACAATTCATCTTGCAGTATGCTGTACGAAGCTCGGAACATCGGTTTCCCGTTCTTTCTTAGCAACGGATTTCCTTTTTCATCGGTCATCGGAATATCCGATTTCCATTTCTTTGAATGGCTAATCTGATTAACCACTTCCTTAACTGTTCCTCGCAATTTCTCGTCTTTGCAACGCTTACTCCACAAGATTTCTTTCTCCACCACAGGCAGAACCATAGCGTGAAGATGATAGTGGTAAACCTCTTTTCCAAGTTCTTCGCTTGCGGCTACATTGATTTCATCAGCGTGCATTACCGCCGATATAACATTGTCCGCACCGAATTTTTCTTCAATAAAATGATAGGCTTCTTCATAAAACTGCTTTGCGTATTCATAACCGCCGTTACGCTCGAAGTACATCGTGTTCACATCAATCACAATCTCATTAAACAGCGTTGCGTCTTTCCTTAACCCACGAAGCGACACCTGACCGTCTGTTTCCATCTGCTTTAACTGTTCCATATAGGTCGGGGCTGTCGGCTTTTTGAAATGCACATTAAAGGGTATTCGTTCCACAATCACATTCATATTTTCATAGGTTTCATTCTTGCGTTCGTTGTGTCTTTCTGCCTTACTCACATCAGAAGCGGTGTACTTTTTTACCCTTGCACAACTCATATCCGCCTTATTGTTTTTTGCCATTTTGCTCTCCTTTCCAGACAGGGCGAAGCATTACACAACATTCTTTGAATGTGTGTAACCCACTATGACACTTTCAGACTTCGTCTGCAAAGATGTCGTGGGCAAGGGAGTTCCCCCTTGACCTCCTTATGATACCTCAATCATAAAAACAGACTGTCCACTCATCAGACAGCCTGCATTATTCTCTCGGTATATCGCCCATCGGCAAAGACCAGTACCACAGAAAGCCTTTCTTTTTGGAGATAACTCCTGCTTTCTTCTTTGCCTTTTTGATGGTCGATTTCTTGAACCTGCGGCTTCAAGTCTTTCTTCGCAATCCGAAGAAAGCATTTCTCCGTCTTTCAGCATTTCTAAAAGAAATTCTTTCGCCTTGATTTCCTTGTCGTTCGGTCTGCCCATTTTAGGGGCAAGGGACTGGAACGCTTCTTCTGCTGTCATTTCCATTTCAGAAATAAAGTCCACTCCCTTTTCTGCAACCTCAAAGAGAATTGCAGAGCCTGTCGGGGCAAGGTTGGATTTCACTTGAACCATATATCTTTCCGCCGGTGCTTCTTTGTTCGGTGTGCGTGTGATTGCAAGAATACTTCTTGCAGCACCCGCAATATCAATAGAACCGTTGGTACGGTAAAGAGGGTTGGTATCTCTCATCTTGTTCATATGAGCGATAATCACGATGCACAGCCTGTATTTTTGCAACTGCAATCAAGTGATTAAACTCTGCCTTGTTTCGTTGGCATTGTTCATTGAACAGTTCTCTCCGATATAGGAACTCATCGGGTCAAGAATTAAAAGTTTTGCGTGATACCTTTCGATTGCTTCAGCAATACGGTTATCTCCAAAGGATAAAGATTTTTCATCTTCTTTGATGAAGATAAGATTTTCTCCGTTCCCACCGGCAGAGTTAAAACGGGGGACTACCGTATCGTCTGCATCATCTTCCGTTGTCTGATAGATGACTGTCATAGGCTCTGTTTCTTCTTCGGTAAAGGGGAGAGGTTCTCCCTTTGAGAGCAGGGCGGCTATGGAAAGCATTAACTTGCTTTTCCCATCGCAGGATCGCCCTGCAAGAGCGTAACCTTGCCGAACGGAATATACGGATACCACAGCCATTTCACTTCTTTCGGTTCAATCTCACTTGCCTTGATAATTTCAAGCGGTACATTTACATTCATCTCATTTTCCATTTTCATCATTGTTCTTCGTTCTCCTTTTCGATAAATACTTCGGGCAGAGCACCACGATACAGCGGAAACTCTGCTTACAGTCATTACTGCATTTTCTGCAAAGTTCGTTGTAGGTAATGCGATTTCTTTCATTCAGAAACAATGCCCACTCTTGTTTCCGTTTCTTACTCATTCTCGGCATATCAATCCTCCTTTCCGCCTGAAAACAAAAAACCACAGGAAGATACTTACTGCCTTGTTTCTGTCATTTCTCGGGGCGAAAATCGGGCAAAATTGCCTTTCTAAGCCTTTCAAAAAATCACACAAGGTATTTGTACTAACCTGTGGTTATGTATAAAATTGTAGGGTTTGGGGTAACAAAAACACCGTATTTCTACGATGTTTTTCGTACTTCAACTATTGTTGTTTCACCAAACTAATCTTTATCTTGTCCACGACACTTTAACGCTTTAATTAAAAGATATTTCGACATCATTTAATAATTGTATTTATAGCGGACTGCACTGCTTTATATCTTCCTTCATCTGATAATGATGCCAAGCAGGTAATCAAATATTCCTTGCCATCTTTTTTATAAAGAACAACAATATTATAGGAAGATGCCATAGTTCCTGTTTTTATTCCTTTTACATTTTCATTATAGTACGGTGACTTTTTATCTAAAAACTTATTGGTATTTTTCCAAGTAAATTCACCTTGTGGAGTTTGAATTGAGAAAGTGCTTTTCCCTACACATTCTTTAACAAAATCATAATTATAAAGCTTCAAGGCTACACGATTAATATCATCCAAATGTGTATCGGCTGACATAGCTGCCCCGCTCGGATCATTATACAAATTTGTTTTAGAATAGCCTTCTTCAATTAAATACTCACTTAGCTCTGTCATAAAATAATTTATATATTCCGTTGCTGTATAGCCCTCTCCTAATTCATTTTTAGCAATATAATATGCCAACGAATAGGCAGCATCGTTTCCCGAAGGAACAAGCATAGCTTCCATTATTTCTTTTACTGTGTACTTCCCAACTTTTAGATTTGCTAAAGATGACCCAGCCGGCACAAGATCCAATACCTCTTGATTTACTTCAATAACATCTTCCAAGTTAACTTTTGTCAAAGCATAGTCAATGACAAATAGTTTTGCCAAACTTGCTACTGTGGGCAATTGGCTATCTCCCTCGTAAAATAAATATTCACCCTGTTCAATATCATAAACAGAAAACGAAAGAGCGTCCTGAGGAATGTTAAGCTCATTTGTACTCAGTTGAAAATCGATTTTTTTATACACATCCTTAAAAAAATCAAAACGATAAATCCCTGTTTTATATAATCCAACTACTGCTACAAACGCTATAAGCAAGACTGTTGTAAAAACCATTATTATCTTTATCTTTTTGTATTTTCTATTCTTCTTCATACTCTCACCTACAAATTCATTTCGTTATTCCTTATAAAATACAACCTTCCATTAAACATTATAACAAAAGTCATCATTTTTTTCAATACTTCAAACTACTTCGACTACACTCACAACTTAATGACTTCTTGAATACTTCCCGAAAAAGAAAACTGCCATCAATTAAGACAGCAGTTCCTTTTCGGCTGGTATGCTATTAGGAATACACAATATCGTTCAATACAATCTCATCTGCACAGGCTCGGATATTATTCATCAATCCGACCCATCTCATCATATCCTCCGCTTTCAGTTGTTCCGTCACACCTTGTTTTCTTGCCATTTCCTTTATCAGATACTCCGCCATATTACACGCCGAAGTATCAATTTCAGCAAGGTGTTCATATAACTTTCCGCTTGTAAGCAGATTGAAATATAAGACTTTCTTGTGTTCCCTTAAATATTTTTCCCTCGTTCTTCCGTATTTTATGAGCGTAGACGGTTCTTCGTTTTCTATCGTCAAGCAGGGATAGTAATATCTCCGATGAGTTCGTACTGGATACCAGTTCTTTCGTCTGTAATAAATCTTTGCATTCTGATTTCTCCTTTTGCTTCTTGTGATAAAATTCCAAAGATTTCTCGTTGTGGTTTTGCTTTTGACATTCCTCGGAACAGAATTTCTGCTGACTGTGTGTAGGCCAGTAGGTACTGCCACACACAGCACAGACACGCTGACGATAATAATGATTTCCTCTTTCTGCTTCTCTGTCGGCTTTCTTTTGGTCCTGCCTTGCCTGATAGCAGCAATCCTTTGAACAGAATATCTGTCGGTTACTTGTAGGCACAAACTCTTTTTGACAGTGAGGGCATATCTTTGTCTTGACGATTTCTCCACCGGTTTCAGCGAGTTTTTTCGCCTTTCGCTTCTCTCGGTATGCTTTTTCACGCTCACGCTGTCTTGCCAGTCGTTCCGTTTCAATCTGTTCTTCCTGTGCCTTTAGCTCGGCAAGTTCTTCTTCCGTATAGGCAATATCCACCTGCCCGACATAGTTGAAATAAATATCAACCTTTTGTGTCCTTGCTTTTCCCACACCCTCTGCTTCATAAACCACAATCTTGTCAATGAGTTCAGCAAACATCAAATCGGAAATTTCTGTCGGCTCTTTGCACTTGCGAATTAAAGAAATGAAATGCTTAATATCAACAGCATTTACTTTTTCTTCGGTAAGTTCCTTTTCCATTTCCTCAATCTTCGTTTCCAGTTCAGCCTGTTCGTCATCGTACTGCTTCATCAGTTGCTTATACTGTCTTTCGGGCAGTAATCCCGAAACAAGATTTTCATACAAGCCACGAATAAGTTTAGATAATTCATCGTATCGCTTCTGAAAACGGCACAGTTCCGATTTATTCTGCTTTGGCTTTTCTGTCTGCTTCTCATTCCATAATGCTTGAAGTTCTTTTGCAAAGGCTTCTTCGTCATTCAGAACAAATTTTGATAATCGTTTTACAGCCGATAATATCAAGGCTTCAACATTATCAGCACTAATCGAATGGGCAGTGCAGGAGTTTACTCTGCTGGCATACCCACCGCAACGGTAAGAATACTGTAACGAACGGTCTTTTTTACTGTAATGCGTTTGCAAGGTCATTCTTCTGCCACAGTCAGCACAGAACAGATAACCACTCAAACGATTGCTATGCGTACCTTTTGCCGCTGTTCTGTTCGCTCGTTTCTTTCGCTTCTGAACGCTGTCCCAAAGTTCCTGCGAGATGATAGGCTCGTGCGTATTATAAAATACATACTGCTCATCTTCATCGGTATTTTTCCTTTTGTGCAGTTTGAAATTGGTGCTGACCGACTTACGCAAAACCGTATGACCGAGATATTCCTGTCTGCTCAAAATCGCTCTTATGGTTGACATTCCCCAAGTATATGGGTCTGAAAACTTCGTTCCATTATACTGTTCGGTGATATTCCTTTGCGTGTGCTGCCGGAATTAAAACCTTTTCTTCGGTAAGCAATTCAGCGATTGCTCTCGGACTTTTTCCCTCGTTGGCAAGCAAAAAGATACGCTTTACCACCTCAGAAGCCACAGGGTCAACGACAAGCGTTTGTTTGTCGGTTGCTAATCGGTTATACCCATAGGGAATAGAACCGCTACAACGCTTTCCGTCTTTCATACGGGCATCAAACACAGCCTTAATTTTATTACTTGTGTCTTTGGCGTACCATTCGTTCATTATATTCAAAAATGGGGCAAAGTCATTATCAGAAGCATTGTTACTGTCAATACTGTTGTTTATCGCAAGAAAACGGACATCTTTTGTGGAAACAAAACTTCCGTATAAAATCCCACTTGCAGATAGTTTCGCCCTAATCGGCTCATATCCTTAACAATAATCGTTGCGACATTTCCTGCTTCTACTTCTTTAATCAACTCCTGAAAACTCGGACGATTGAAATTCACACCCGAAAAACCATCGTCAGTAAAATGACGAATATTCGTAAAGCCATTTCTACGGGCATAATCTTCCAAGTATTGCTTTTGGTTGGTGATTGAATTTGACTCACCATTAAGGTCATCATCTCTTGATAATCGCTCATAGAGTGCTGTAATCTTTGAAGTCCTTGACATTCTCTTATCCTCCTTTCTTTATGTAATCTGTTTTGGTATTAAAAGTATTACTCCCTCTACCAATAGGAGAAAATAGGGGTACAAAGCGGAACTGTTTTTCAAGAAAATCAAAATATTTTTTTGAAGTTCCAAGACCGATTTTGATAGCCTATTTTCAATTTAGGAACGCATTATTTATCGTCCTACTAAATTATAGCCCTCGGGCGTAAGTTCTACCGCTGTAACGGTTTCTCCGAAAGTGGAAGCCCACGCATCGAAGTGTTGCAGATTGTTTTTTACAAGCGTGTTGTACTGCAAGTATCTCTGTATGGTGTATAACTCCACCATAGAATTTGAGATCGGCGTTCCGGTTGCAAACACCGTGCCACGACCGCCCGTGATTTCATCAAGATAACGGCATTTCATAAAAAGGTCGCTTGATTTCTGTGCTTCGGTCTGTGCGATACCGCCTACATTTCGCATCTTGGTATAGAGGAAAAGGTTTTTATAATAATGGCTTTCATCAATGAAAAGTCTGTCTACACCGAGTTCCTCGAAAGTGACAATATCATCTTTTCGGGATTGGTCATTGAGTTTATCAAGTTTTTGCTTCACGGATTTTTTTGTTCGCTCTAACTGCTTGACCGAAAAATTATCTCCACGATTTTTCTTCAAGTCTGCAATACCGTTTACGACCTCATCAAGTTGTTGCTCAAGGATTGCTCTCTGTCGTTCAATACTCATCGGTATTTTTTCAAACTGAGAGTGTCCGATAATGATTGCGTCGTAATCACCCGTAGCAATACGACCGCAAAATCTCTTACGGTTTTTTGTTTCAAAATCCTTTTTCGTCGCAACTAAAACATTGGCGGAAGGATATAGTTGCAGGAACTCTGCCGCCCATTGTTCGGTCAGGTGGTTTGGCACAACAAAGAGAGATTTGTTGCAAAGTCCGAGCCTCTTGGACTCCATCGCCGCTGCCGTCATCTCAAAAGTTTTGCCTGCCCCGACTGCGTGTGCCAAAAGCGTATTGCCGCCATAAAGAATGTGAGCCACCGCATTTTTTTGGTGTTCACGGAGTTCTATTTCAGGGTTCATTCCATTGAAAGTGATATGACTTCCGTCATACTCACGGGGGCGAATACTGTTGAATTTCTCATTATAGAGTTTGCACAGTCGCTCACGGCGTTCCGGCTCTGACCAAACCCAATCCTGAAAACCCTGCTTAATAAGTTCCTGCTTTGCCTGAGCAATTGCAGTTTCCTTTTTGTTGAGGATTGCTTTCTTTTTACCGTCGCTATCTTCGACATAATCGAAGATACGGACATCTTTCAAATTCAAGGTTTCCTCAATGATTTTATAGGCATTGATACGCTTTGTTCCGTAGGTGCTGTACGCTTTGACATTACCGCCGTCGTAGGACTTACCCTCAATGTTCCATTCTCCCGTATATTCGGAAAAGTGAAGTTTGATATTCCATTGTGCATATCTCGGTGTTCCCAAGAACTCAAAGATAAACTGCTCTACGATTCAGGGGGCAACCAAGTTGCACCAAGACGGACAGAGATTTCACTTGCCGTTAAGTCTTTCGGTTGCACCTTTTCAAGTGCTTCCACATTGACTTTGTAATCTTCGGGATAAAGTTCAGCCGACTTTCTTGCAACAGCGAGTTTTTCACGGACATTTCCTGAAAGGTATTCATCTGCCATAAGGTACTTTGCTTCGGTACTGCTGCCGTAGCCGTACATCGGGTTTAGAAAAATAACACCCTTTAGGTCTGTATATATTTCTTCTTCGGTCTTGCTTGACAGTTGACACATATACTCCACATCAATGCAGCTTTTCGCCCATAGATACGGCAAGTGCTTCGCTTGAAGTATCAACCGAAGTAACGGGTGTGTGCGGCTTAATCGTTCTCTTGAAGAACATATCCGCCTTGCGTTCAAGGTTTCCCTCGTCGTTTAAGATTTCAAGGGCAGAGAGCAGCGAGAATGAACTGTCCTGAGAGAAAGCCGAAGTGTTGGCTCTGCTATTGAGCAATCCGTATTTACCTGTAAAGGTGTCGTAAAGTGAATTCAGTCGTTCTTGCTCGGCTTTGATTTCCGAGTCGGGGTAATCCTCCGTTTGTAATTCAATCAGTTTTCTGACTGCATCACGAATAGAACTCATACCCTTAATTCTGTTTTCGGCAGTAGCGGAAACATCAACCTGAACCATTCTCGAATTTTCTCGGAAATAGATTTTATCGTCTACCACCGTATAAGAGAAGTTTCGGACTGTCGGATCGGCAGGGATAGAGTTATCTTCTTCGGTCAGTTCGTCATCAACCTCATAAGCCGTAATCTCACCGTGAATATTAGAAATGGCTTCGTTTAATTGCTCTGCAAGGTCAGCCCCCTCATAAGGCAAACAAGACGGTTCAGGACCGAACCGTCCTGATACCAGTTTCATCTCACCAAGTATCATTTCGGGGTGTTCCACAAAGTAACTGTTCATTGTGATGCCATTCTCATCTTTGCCGAGATGCACCCAATCAGGCTCTATGTCTATTAGGCGGTCACGCTTCTGCAAGATAAGAATATCCGAAACGACTTCCGTTCCGGCGTTACCCTTAAATGTGTTGTTCGGCAGACGAATTGCACCGAGCAAATCGGCTCTCTGTGCGATATATTTTCTTACCGAGGGGTTATCCTTATCCATTGTTCCTTTGCTCGTTATGAGCGCCATAACGCCGCCCGGTCGCAATTTGTCAAGGGACTTTGCAAAGAAATAATCGTGGATCAGGAATTTGTATTTATCGTACCTCTTGTCGGAAACTTTGAAATCTCCGAAAGGCACATTGCCTACAACCGCATCAAAAAAACTGTCGGGAAGATTTACTTCTTCAAAGCCTTGCGCCGCAATAGAAGTCTTTTGGTAGAGTTGTTGAGCGATGCCTGCCGATATAGTGTCAAGTTCCACGCCGTAGATTTTGCTTTCCTTCATTTCTTCCGGCAGCATACCGATAAAGTGTCCGATACCGCAAGAAGGCTCTAAAATATTGCCCTCACGAAAGCCCAACTGTTCCATAGCCTTATATACCGCTTTTATCACCGTAGGCGGTGTATAAAAGGCGGTCAGGGTGCTTTCTCTTGCAGAAGCATATTCTTCCGGTGACAGGATATTTTTAAGCATTCTGTATTCGGTCTGCCAAGAACCTGCACGCTCATCAAACACTTCGGGAATACCGCCCCAACCAACATATCTCGACAAGATTTTCTGCTCATCGGTAGTGGCAAAGCGATTTTCCTCCTGACATTTTTTCAGAGTTGATATTGCTGCATAGTTTCTGTGAAAACGCTCTTTTTTATTTACTTCCGCTATCTCGTTGTTGGCAAGGTCAAAATTGTGTCGCTCGGACATTGGAATTTCAGGGTGCAAGTCAAAGGACTGTACCTTACTTTTCTTCGGTTTTTCCCACTCAGGCACAATGGTTTCAGTTGCCTTTTCCACACGCCCAAGTTCTTCCTCTGACAGATATACAAGGTCATCAAAGGAGAGGTTCTTCAAACCTTGCTCGATCATATCCTCAAGCGTGTCGTACTGTTCGGTACGGATTACTTTACCGTCAACGAGAGTTTCAATACGATAATCAACAAGGTTGACGCTTGCCTGAATTTCGTGCTTATCATCTTCGGTCGTTGTATAGGCTACATTGACTTTTGAAAGGTTGGTGTAGTCTGCACCTTCATCACGCTCAAATTCCTCTCGACAGTATTCGTCGATAATTTCCTTTGCAATATCAAGGGAAGATTTCAAATACGGATTGTCGATAACAGAAAAGCCTTTCAGCGGCGGATCACATTCTGCGATATAGTCGTGTGGAACAACAGAGCCGTCTGATTGTCTGTAAAGAACCACATTCATCGGGACACCGTAGTAGTTTTCTTCTTTAATATCCTTTTCCACTGATACGGGCTTGTGTATTCGATACTTTCTCCGACTTCGCCGTTTGTGCCGAGGTATTCAATCCTGCCGATAGGTTTCGACTCCAAAGGATCTTCTTTATTCTGTGAAATAACGCTATATACTTTTCGCTCTTCGTTTTCAAGGGAAGAAATCGCAACATCAAGCCCTCTGTCGGTCAGCATTGTCAGATAGGTTTCCAAGCGGTGTTGCGGAAACTACCATCGGTATGCGGAAGTTCTTATCTATGGCACGGGTTGTTTTTACAAGGTCAAGGGCTGTCCCAATGACATCTGCATCATTGGCATAGCTTCAAAGAAATCGCCCATCTGATATAGGACAAGGCTATTCGGATTGTCTGTCTTGATTTCAAGATAATCCTGATAAACTGCGGCAGATGACTTCTTGCATTACTTCGCTTTCCGCCTGAGATACGAGGGTATTCATCGTATCTTCGCTTCTGCCGATGCGTTCAGGATGTGGGGCAGCGTATTCTTCCAATACGGCATCGTATTCAGGTGTACCGAGGTCAACCAATTCCGTTTTGGCGTGTTCGTCAAGGTATTCAAAGAAACCGTCTGTACTGTCCGTATTTGCTTTTGCTTCGGTTATAAGTTCATAGGGCAGATGTGCGAATACAAACTGACCGCCCGCTGCTGCGTCGGGATTATAATAGACCGCTTCAAATTCACCAACATCGGGACGATGGAAATAGTAGTCATCATCACCGATAGGTGTTGTGTTCGGATCGATGTGAGATTTCTCCCTTTCCGCCGCCTGCTCGATACGCTCCACAATACTTTGCGGCAATCCTGCACATAGTAGGTAATCATACCTTCGGGAGAGATGTGGGCAATATTCTGATAGTCCCCATTAACTTCTACGGCACGATTCCAAACAGTCAGTCCGTTTCCGAGATAGCCCATACCTATGTCATACGGGGCAGCCGTTTTCTCGGACTGCTTTTCCGTGACTTTCAGGTGGTCGTTCATAGGGTTCTCACGAACCTTTTGGTCGAACTCTGCTCTTGACATTTCCTTATTAAACAACGGGAACTGCAAATCATAGAGCATCACACGCTCATCATCAAAAGACTGAATTTCATACTCATTTGCACCGATATATACGGTGTTTCCAAGATGATATTCATATCGGTCATTGTCCTGTTCCGGCTCTTCCTTTTCGGGTGGTGCAGTAGAAAGAATATCTTTTTTTCTGCGTTCCTCTGCAATTTCTGCTCTGCGGACTTCCTGATTTTCAAGCCACTTCGGATATAACTCCTTGTCGATAATCTCTTGTGAAAAAGTAAAAGCAGAGGGTTTTGCTACCTCTGCTTCATAGTCGAGCATTAAACTCATTTGCCCATCAATAGAGGGCAATGGCTTGAATTTGTCCTGAAGTTCTCCCAAGAGTCGCATTGCTTCAAAATGCTCGGCAATAACACCCCAATCATAAAAACTTTGCTTAGTACGATTGAGATAACTGCCTTCCATAGGTGCAGGACATTTTGATATGTCTTATATCCCACACGGCGTTCACCACTCAAAATCAATTCCGTATAGTCGTTGTTGAAAATGCTCTTGATATATGAAACACGGGCATCTTCATCAGCGTTCGCTTCAAAAAATGCCCGTATCTCGTCTTTGCCGGCTTTCAAGTGGGGTGTTGTTGCGAGAATTTCTCTTATGGTATCATCGCCGCCGAAGAACGGTAGGCTCTTATCTTCATTGGAACGGTCATAGTAATCTAAGAGTAGACTACTTGCTTCAATACCGTTTCCTGAACCCGATTGCGGATGTTGTTCATTTGTCGCACCCAACTCATCATATCGGTTGCTTTCAGATTCTCCGTCACGCCCTCTTTCTCCGCCAACTCTTTCGTTAAGCTTCCGTCAGTTCGGTTGCCGTCTGTTCCACTTCCGTCAGATGTTCGTTCAGTTTGCAACTCGTCAGGAGATTGTAGTACAGAACTTTGCGGTTTTCCTTCAGGTACTTCGCCCTCAGTCGAGAGAAGTGTCCCATCGGAGTTTCCGACTGATCCGGTACGGTCAGATTGGGCAGTCTGTAATCGCCCTGCATCGTGTAGGTCAATTCGGTCATTTTCAAGACTCCTTTCGGTTTGATTTTCTTTGACTACATTGTAGTCGGAATTTTGAGTTTCGGCAATTATGCGATTTTGCTTTTCAAGGGACATAATCGTTTTTGCAATTTCTGCAAGCCCCATTTCAGCAATATCACTCGTGGCGAAACCAAGAGCATTAAGGGTTTCGGGCGTATTGAAATTGATAATATCCTCAAAATCCTCACGGAAAAAGTATTCTTCCGTATCAGTGCCGAGCCTTTCCATTGTCATATACGCCACGCTGTTTGCGACAGTCTTTTTGTAAATCGAACTGATAGCGTCCTCGTCCAATTCCTCCAAGAAACTGTTGTTGGTCGAGTAAGCAAATCTCTGATATAATCAGGGATATTATCTTCCGTCGCATTTCGTGCAGCACCAAGAATTGCCGAAGCAAGAGAACTCTTATCTTCAATAGTTCCAAAGGTGCTTTCAAGTGTTTCAATAATTTCTTCCTCGTACTCAGGCTTCATAGACCAAATGGGAACGGGGCGAGAGTATCTGCTTTCGTGAGTGTCGGAAATATCGAAATAATGAATAAGCCACTGATGGCTTCTGCTTACATCGTCAAATACCGCTATGCCCGTAGCACCTTTGTTTACCCATCTTCCGAAAGATTTGTTCCAACGCTCAATTTCAAGAACGGCGGTTGCGTCCGGTCTTTGGGCAAATACAAGCAACTGTTCGTCAAAGCGAAGTTTGTAGTTTCTGCAAGCAGAAGTCAAAAAGGCTTGCCAATTTTCCGGTGAGGATACAACCGTCTTGCAGGTGCGATTGTATAACTCGGAAATTAGGTCATATTTTCGTGCCATCAGGTAACACCTCCTTATCTTCAATTGTTTTGTTTGTTTCTGCCGAGGAATGGTAAAGCCGTAAACGGCGGCAATATCATCACCGAGTCGTCTTGTAACCCTTGTTATATCGGCTCGTGTTGCCTTACCGTCATATATCTTTGCCTTGAGATTTTCTATCTGACAGTCGGTAGCGGTGTCCTTATACACACGATAGAGATAATGGTTTCGTCCGTCGTGATGTACGGCATCTGCACGAAGATCTCCGTATTTATCAACATACCACTCACACATATCCATTTCGGAATAAAGACAGTCGCAAATCTTTCCTGATTTTATTTCGGCATAACCGCTAAATCTGCCATTCCAACGCCCAATATCCGCAACCACTAAGATAGGCTGAGAAAGTTGAACATTAAGGTTCATACGCTCATCATCGAGGTAGTCAGCGTTTATTTCGTACATTTTCTGCATCAGTTCTTCTTCCGAAAGGTCGGGATACTGTTCCGACAAGTCATCTTTCCAATCTTCAAAGTCAAGGTTAATATCGCCCCAAATAATATGGCGGTCATTCGCTCTGCTGCTCATCGCTATCGCCGCCCAAGTAGGAGAACAGTTTATTTGCCTTTGTTGCTTTCTGAAGTTCCGTAATTACAGTCATATCCTGAATGGTAATGTTCGGGATTTTCAAAATGTTCTCCATATCAAGAGCCTGCAACTCTTTTTCGGTTTTGCAGTTGACTCGAAAGAGTTTATGCAAAACTTTCGTTTTCTGCTGAAGGGTAAATGTTTCTTTCATTGTTCTGCCTCCTTATCCTTTTTCGTTTTACCGTATTCATCGGTATCACCTCACTTTTTCTTGTCGGTAGCATAGGCTTTGAAATTGCCTTGCTGCTTTTTTCTCGCTCTGCGTACTTTGGGGCTGCAACCGAGTTCGGGCGTTACCGCCTGAATTTTCTGACGGGTGCGACGAATACTCTCGAAGCAAGGAATATGAAAAACCTTGTAGTTGTTCATAACCATCTCGAAAGGCAGTTCGCCAATTTTTACTTCACCGTAGCGATTGCAATAGAGCAAATAAAGGATCATATCGTCATCTCGTGCTTCCTTATGGTTGGAAAGAATAACACGGACTCTGCTTTCAATCGTTTTAAGGTCTTTCATAACTTGCCTCCGTAAATAGAAAAGGGGCGGAATATTTCATCCGCCCCAAAGGTTTATTTTTTCTTGTTCTTTACCTGAAGGAAGATAATTCCTCCGATAATAAACGCTATCAGTACAAGCGTTATAATTGTTTTAGGTTCCATTACTGTTCACCATCCTTTTTCTTGCGTTTGAAACCGATAAGCACAGTTGTTCCTACACCCAAAACAGACAAGCCGAGCAGTCCGAGCCACAAGCCCACCTTGCTCTCGTCACCCGTCTTAGGATTGTCGATAAGGATATTGTGCATCTCAACAATGGTTGTGGAATTGGTCATTACATTTGCCTTTTTATCAGAAGGTCGGGAGTAGGCGGAAGATACACCGTCTACAACTTCTGAAACGGTATATTCACCGATGCGGAGTCCTTCAATAAGAATTTCGCCGTTTTTGTCGGTAACAAAGGTCTTATCGTAACCGTTCGCCCCGGTAACACGGAAGGAAAAACCCTCAACTTTTCCGTCAGAAGAAGTCTTGATAATTTTGAGAGAACCCGTCATTGCGTTGTTGATAAAGCCTACACCTGCCTTGTTTTCAACCGAGTAGGTCATACCGTCTGCTTCGATGAATACTGCATAAACGCCTTCGTCAAGCAAAAATCCGTCGGGCGCTTTGGTTTCCTTTACGAGATAGTGACCGTAAAGCAGGTCTTTCATCTCATAGACACCCATCTCGCTTTCGGTAAGTGTTCCGACAAGGGTATCTCCGTCATCAAGTTTCCCATCGCCGTTATTATCCTTGTAAACTTCAAAGGTCGCTCCGGTCAGTTTGTTTTCGGGATAATCTGCGTCCACTTTGGTAAGGGTGATGTTTCCACGAATGTGCCTGTTGACGATTTTAACCTCAACGACCTGACCGTTGTGCCCGACGGTTACGGGGTAAACCGTATCGTTCAGCACGAAGCCTGTCGGCTGCTCAATCTCACGGATATACCAAGTGCCAAATGGGATGTTTTCAAAAGAAAAACTACCGTCCTCTGCGGAAACGGTAGTCATCAAAGCAATTTCTTTTGTAAATTCGCCGTCGCTTGTACGGAAAATACCAATCAGCGCACCGCCAAGGGTGTTGCCGTCCTCATCGACTTTCTTGCCGGAAACAGAACCGTAAATCAGGTCATTTTCGATTGTCTTGCCGTTGTTGGCATCAATCTTAACGGTTGCCGTTTCCTGTCCTGCGTACTCAAAGTTTACGGGATACTTGGTATCCGAGAGGATATAGTGTTCATCGGTAGCGAGTTCTTTCACATAGTAGTTGCCGATAGGAAGGTCGGTCTTGATTTTTGCCGTTCCGTCCTCATTCAGCGTGATAATCTCAATCAGTCCGTCTGCGGGAATGGAAGTACCGCTTGCGCTGACGATTTCTTCTGCGGCGAACAGCCCAAAGGAAAGGTTCTTCATTTCGCCGTTTGTGCCGATATTAAAGAGTTCGTTCTTTTCAAGAACCTTTACAAGCCCGATTTCAACCCTCTGTCTTTCATTGAAGAAAGACGCTGCCGTTTCGGTTACAGAAATATTCTGTCCCGCATAGACAAGTTTGGCAATGTGGATTTCACCATTCAGCACCATTCCATACGGCGCTGTGATTTCTCGCACCTCATATTTGCCGAGATAGAGTTCACGGCTCTTGGCAAAGCCGTCCCCGTCTGTAATAACGGTATCTACCACCGTGCCTTTGGTGTAACGGAGTGTTCCGTCAGGGGTATAGACATCTTCTGCGGCACGGATTTCATATACCGCACCTTCAAGTCCTGCCGTTTCATAAACAGGCTGATAGATTACCTCCGTATCCTCAGAGCCGCTGACATTTACGCCGCTGAACACTTCGCCCGTCTTTTCAACGGTGATTGTTCCTTTCTGAGCCGTATTCGGTTTATTTACTTTAATCACCGTAACCCCGCTTTCTTCGGTAGAATTATCCTCGGTTACATCAAAATATACGGGAGTGCCGTCAAGCACATATCCGTAGGGAGCCTGCACCTCGACAATAGAATAGCCCTTGCCGTAATCCAATTTTTCAGGTGTGACGAAACAACCGTTGGCGTCCGTATAAAAGGTATCAATTACGGTAGGCGTCGGATAGGTGTAGGTCATTGTGATAAGGTTGCCTGTCGGATCGTAAATCTGAAAGCCTGCGCCTGCATAGGGGATTGTCTTGCCACTTTCCGCATCGACTTTTACCACCTTGATATAACTCTCAAAGGGTGCGTTGTTGATAAGATAACGATAAGTCTGACCGTCCTTTGCGATAAAGACATCGAAATCTTTAATAAACTCGCCACCCTCCCAACCTGCGGTCTGATGAACGGTATAGATGCCGTAAGGCATTTCTTTGGTCTGTGCAAATCCGTTTTCATCACAGGTGAGATAATCACGCTCGGCAGGCTTTGCGTTATCATAAGAGCCTGCGGCTTTCAGGAAAACCTCAAACTCTGCGCCGCTTTCGGGTGTTTCAATCTTTGTTTCGCCATCATCACAATGCTTAATGATAGCGATATTGCCCTTAACAACCCACTCGTTTACATCGTTTGCCGTCTGATTGTGTTCAACGGTGTAACGCTTTGCTTCCGCACCGATAGGATAAACGGTAGGATCAAGCAAATATCCCTTGCTCGGTGCGAGTTCCTTTACTGTCCAATCGTCCCCGCAAACATACTCCTTGCTCACAAACTGACCGTTTTCGTCGGTGTAGTATTCATCAACGAGTTGATTGCCCTTGAAAATGCCGTACTTTGCCCCTGCAAGTGAAGCATCGCCCTGTGGGTTTCCGGTTTCGGCGTCGCTCTTGGTTACGGTCACGGTAAACTTTTTGAGCGTGTTCGTAAAGTTACGGTTTGTAACCTCATTCCACTTGATCGGTGCGTTCTGCTTTTCGGGAATAACATAACGGACTGCGGTATCCATTTCTTCAACGGTATACGGCTCAGTACCGGAGATAAGGACACCTTCAAAGGTTGCAACACCGTTTGCATCGGTTACGGCATATTCGTCAACGGCAATGCCTGAAAGCGAAGTGCCGTAGAGATGAAAAACTACGCCCTCAACAAAGTTGTCCTCGGAAGATTTGATAACCTTCAAAGCACCACGCTTCAACACATTGCTGAAAGTGACCGTAGAGGTGTGTCCCGATACAATCGTAACTCTCTGCACACTCTGCGTTCGTACTTTTCTTCGGCAAGTTCCGTTACCGTGTAAACACCCGGCATAAGTTCAATATCTACCGTCCCGTCCTTTTTTGTAGTCACAGTTTGGTTGACGCCGTTGCCTGCGATATTGAATTTAACACCATCTACCTTGTTATCCTCAGAGTGCTTCACGATATGACCGACGCCTGTGGTTTCGGTCTTGACTTTCAGATAGAAAACAACGGGATCTTCCGCACCTGACATCATTGTCTGCTTGCCGGGGTAGCCCCAAATGAGGATATTACCGTCGATATTCGGAATACTTTTCTGTGCCGTATACTTACGCGCTTTCAATCATCTTCTTGGAAGTGAAAGTATACTGATTGCCACTTCTCGATACAGTAATACCACTTGCACTAAACTTAATATCCGCCAGCGTGTTGTTGGTATCGGTCAGCGTAAGACTGTAATTGTCTGCCGCCTGATTGTATTTCAAGGTGTATACTTCTGCCGAGCCGCTTCTGTGAGAAGCAAAACTTGGTACGGTTGCGTGGCTTTTCATCTGCGAGAGAAGCCAATCGTAGCATTTCTCGGCAGGTCTGCCCTTAATACCCTTGTAGTAGGTGTCGGCAGGAATGCCATAACTGTTTGCAGTAAGAGTTGTAGGAGAGGTACGAAGTTGCTGCTGATACTCCCAAAGGATCACCTGAGTAGCAATCGCAAAATCGTCCTCATTCGTTCCGCTGACGGGTGCGGTCTTGCCCGGATGCCAACCGTAAACAGGGGTGAGCATAAGACCGTACTGCACGGCTGCGGGAAGATTTTGAAAGTATGAGTTGTTCTTACCGCTTTCGCTTGTATATGTTCCGTTGGCGTTATAGTCCACGCCCGACTCAATACACAACACCTGTCGTGCGCCGCTACTGTCCTTGATCATCAGTTTTGTTCGTGCGCCGCCTGCGTTCTTTGAATGAAGGCTTACATTACCGCTACTGTCGTAGGTAATGTACTGATATGTGGCGGGAGAGTGATATTTCTCGCCGTCATAGCCAACATATTTTGCTCCGTAATATGCGTCCACCTTTTTTCCTTCCTCTGCCGTAAACGCAAAGGCGGAAAACGGGAGTGCGGCAATGCACATCACGGCACAGAGAATTGCTGCGGCAATGCGCTTTGCATTGGTTTTTACAAAATGTTTCATTTCGGTTTTTACCGTCCTTTCTTGATTTTGGGTATAAAAACACCCTCTGTCGTTTTAACAGAGGGTGTGCGGGTTCACGAACTCAGTACAGAAAATATATTCGGTAACTGCCGCCGTCAAGCGGTTCAATATATATCGTGAAATATTCGATTGTTGCGCCGCCGTAAGCGGAAAGAATACTCGGCATAGATTGCACATAGTCCGTGAGTTTCCGTTTGAGGTTTTCCCCCTGAAACGACTTTGAAGCCGTTACGGGAGTAGCCCAAGACGAATTGCTCGGTGTGATTTCCGTTCCGTCATCGCTTGTGATATGTGTAAGCCCCATTGACTCTCCGATAGCAATTAAATCGCTGCGGATTGCTTCAATGTCAAATGCATAGTCATAAGCAGTTTTCGGCTTTACGGGTTCGGTCGGCGTTTCCGTCTTTGTGGGCGGTTCGGGAGTTGCAGGTGCTTTGGGTGCATCCGTTTTCTCCTGCGGTTTGTTTTCGCTTTTCTGCGGTTGCTTTACTTCCGTTTTCGTGATTTCTGTCTTTGCTTCGGTTGATATTGTGCTTTCCGGTTCAGACTCTTTGATTGCAGAGGGAGAAGTCTGCGGTATTTCCGAAGCAGTTTCAGTCATCTCCTGACTTTCCGTACTATCGGGGTTGCTTGTTCACTTGCCGAAGAAAAGGCTTTATTTTGCTCTGTGCTGCTCGGCAAATCTTTTTGCTCCGAGCCACAACCACAAAGCAAAGCGGCAAAAATAATTGACAAACAAAAGCATAAACCTATCCGTTTCATATTCATCAACTCCTTTGCCGTTATTGTAGAAAACAGGCTGCTGAAAAGCAACGGTGCGAATTTACGGGGTAAACTTAAATCATAACAACCACCTCCTTCAAGTGTGAATTGTGCGTTTTCTTTATGAGATAGACATATAGACCTGAGATAGTTTATTCAGGGAGATAGTATATATCTATTTCGGCAAGTTAGCAGGTAATAAGGGGTTAGAGTGTGAGAAAGGGGAAAAGAAACTTGTACTCCTACTACCGTGTATCACGCTCTGCCCGCTTACGCAAAAAGTTATTGTAATATTCCAATGCCTTGCAAACAAAATCCTCCGTCTGACTGAGTGGGACACTCTTAGGAATGAGTTGTCGCACACGATCACCACGAAGGACTATCTTTTCTTTTTGATTTGGCTTTTGCTCAGACATAATTGCTTGTATGGCTTCGGGAGTGAGTTTACCTTTCTCAAACATCTCTCGCATACGAATAGTTTGCTCGTGAGATGGGGTGCAGTAGTTTAAGTCAATTTCTGCAACAACATCACGCTGACTGTCCTCATCAAGATATGATAACTCAACGGCAGCTTCAACGCCATTTGCAAAGAGTCCTTATCCTTCACTACCGAATTGTCTACCATATCAAGAAGTTCGGGAACAAGATTTGTCAAGCGGATATATCTTCGGACTGTTTCGCCGCTTTTATCGGCAACCGTATCTCTGCTTTTCTTTCCATCTGACTTGTGCAACTTGGTTGCACAGGTTAGGTCGGTTCGTTTTCCTTGCCTTGCCATAGCATCAAGACGCATCTTATATGCAAAGGCTCGCTCGGAAGGCAACTGTTGCGTTCTTTGATAGTTGCTTTCAACCATTAAGATTATGGCTTCATCTCTTGTGAGTTCAACTACTTCGCATCTCAGGGTTGGAAAGCCTGCAATTTGACTTGCTCTTTTTCGCCTGTGTCCTGAAACAAGTTCGTATCTGCCACCTTCTTTTTGGCGAACCATAGCAGGGGTTATAACACCACGCTCTTTAATGCTCTCAACAAGCCGTTCCATATCTTCATCATCTTGAACCCTATAAGGGTGGTCGGGGAAATCGTCAATCAGGTCAATGGGAATATCTCGGATTTTCGAGAGTTTTTCTTCATCTCGCATTTCCTGAGTCGAAAAAATATCATCGAACTTGGGCAGAGTGAAGTCGCTCTTTCTTCCTGCCATCGGCTAACACCTCCTTTGAAAATTCGGTGTAGGCTTTGGACACCGTACTGTTAGGCTCATAGGCATAAATACTTTTACCTTTGGAACTTACCTCAGCCGCCTTTATTGCTATGGGAATTTGAGAGTTGTATATCTTGATATAACTGCCGAAATTCTCACGCAAGGCATCTATTGTACTTTTGGCAAGGTTTGTTCTGTTATCTACGAGAGTTAAAAGTATGCCGTCAATACTTAGTTTTGGATTGATATGCTTTTTGACCTTAGTGATAGTCCGCATTAACTGCGTCATACACTTTGCCGGAAGATAATGAGCCTGAACGGGAATGATTACGCTATCCGCTGCCGATAAAGCATTGAGAGTCATCATACCAAGAGAAGGCGAACAGTCGATAATAATATAATCGTAATTGCGTTTAACCTCATTCAGGTAGTTTCTCAAAATGGCTTCACGGTTCATTGCGGTTACAAGACTAATCTCAAAATCGAAAAGGTCGCTATTGGATGGGATAAGGTCAACACCTTCTTTATGATGTAGAATACCTTTCGTTGGTTCTTTGCATTTGTCTTGCATTACTTCAAGCATTTTGTCCGGTAGTGCTACGGGCAGACTGTCCGTATCTCGCCAACCAAGACAAGTTGTTAGGTCACCCTGCGGATCTGCATCTACAAGGAGTACCTTTTTACCTTGCATAGCCAAACCTACACCCAAGTTTACTGTGGTAGTCGTTTTACCAACACCGCCTTTTTGATTACATATAGCAATCGTGTTACAGTTGGGCATTGTCTTTGCTCCTTTCATTTAGAATTAGCACGCTTTGAAAAGGTGCTATGTAAAGACCGAAGAAATGTTTATCTTCAGTCTGATGTTTCTGTGCAAAATTTGTCCTCGACGCCCCTTGCAAGGGAAGTACATAGGTAACGGTGTGCTTCACCGTTTCATAGGGATTTCACCTCAGCCGGGTTCGCCGCCTGCTCCGTAGAGAAGTATCATTATCATTCTGACTGTCATCGCCGTATCAGGGCAACCTGATAGTTATAACGGGGGTTCTCGCTCTGTCCTATATAGGAAGTCTTGGCGTACCCATTATGATGGCTAATCATCAGAAATAAGTCCTAAGTACCTGTATATTCAATTTTCAAGGAACAGCGAAAGGGCTGCTCCTAATCGGAGTTGAAATAACCCTTTCACTAATTCCCACTGAGAGAAGCCTTTTAGCAACCCATTCGGAAAAATTATTTGAAAAAATAAAAAAAGCCACCCAAACCTCGAAAGGAATGAGTGGCTTAAAGGGAAAACACCGCTTCGTTCAAAAAACGAAACGGTGCTATGCTGACTATTCTATTGAAATTCGGTGGTCTGACTCGGACATTATATATAGAGGACACGAAACTTCTTTTTCTTTGACTTTTTTATTTTCATAATAACTTCGTCAATCCCGTCCGTATACTTACCGCTTTGGATCAATTTGTTTCTCTTGCTCACCAAAGAAGAAAGTGCGTCGAAATATTCTTTGTCATTCAGTTTTATGTAGTATTTATCTCTCATAATCGTTTCCTCCTGATGCTTTAATTATATATGGGAAAAGGCAATCTGTGAAATGTGCGTTGCGTGAAGCCCTAACACAAGATAACAAGGGGATTAAAAGGCACGGGGTAAAACAAGGTCGGACTATAATAAGCACACATTTCAATTAGCAAGATTTTTAGCACGATTTCTCAACCGATTAGCAGGATGGCGATTTCCATTAGCAAAAACGGAGTTTTCTTGCTAATTTGATTAGCAAGAATTTTTAGGGAGAGAGTGTCCGCAACCGAAGCGAAACAGAACGCCCACAGTTGATAATCAGTATCGAGTTATATCAGGCTCATATAAAAAAATAAAGCCGAAAACCCTTGAAAAACAAAAGGTTTTGCGTTTTTGTGGCGTCCCTGCCCGGATTCGAACCGGGGGCGTTCCGCTTAGGAGGCGGACCCTCTATCCTGCTGAGGTACAGAGACCTATATACAATTTTATCTATATTATCGCTTGCCTTTTTTGCAAAGGCAAGCGATTGAACACCACCTTAGGAGGCGAACGCTCTATCCAACTGAGCTATTGGCACATAACATAACTATTGTATATGATGGCTTGCGATTTGTCAAGAAATTGGGAAATTTTCTTATTTTACTGAATATTCAAAAAATTAAAATAAGTGTTGACAAATGGAGAACTTGTGTTAGAATAACCTGCTGAATGCTGAAGCAGATGAGCATACGGAGAGTGTCCGAGTGGTTAAGAGCTAGTCTTGAAACTAGTGATCCGCGAGGACAGGTCGATCCTCCTCTCG
>ENA-OQAS01000040-OQAS01000040.1-human-gut-metagenome-genome-assembly--contig:-NODE-40-length-64061-cov-5.936794_pt1 | contig 64061 bp, 61 predicted proteins | sample MGYA00242733_ERZ504523 | MGnify/ENA primary metagenome ERZ504523 (study PRJEB26092, sample SAMD00036239) | human gut metagenome | host: Homo sapiens | study: EMG produced TPA metagenomics assembly of...
GTTTTGCGGTGGTCATGGCCCAGGTGAGACGCCCGGTCCCTTTCCGAACCCGGAAGCTAAGGCCTGGTCGCGGCGATGGTACTGCACTCGAGAGGGTGTGGGAGAGTAGCACGCCGCCGCATTCAACGTCGGGGTTCCCGTCGAGCGTGACGCTCCGGGAACCCCCTTTTTTGTCTTTTGGTTCGTGTTTCCCGCGGCGCGCGGGAGGCTCCCAATCCACAACATTCAACTTAATAATATGAAGATCCTTGGTAGAGCGCTCCGCTCCCAAGGATCTTTTTGTATTTCTGGGCAAATAATCGCCATTCCAGCAAACTGCCCGGCATAACGGAATGGTGGCTCAGCAAAGCCGGGCCAAGAAAGGGAAGGCCGGGAACGGCCGCAAATCCATGTCACAGTCCATTGCGCGAAACAATAACACGGCAACGCAAGATGACGAGAACATCTCCATCAATCTTATTCTTGCCATTCTGTCAACTGGAATCATGGCCTTCATTGGCATCCTTACGGAAACCCTCACCAACGTGCTTTTCCCTGGATTAATGGCGGAATTCCACGTCGACACGTCCACTGTTCAATGGCTGACGACCGGCTTATCTGCTTACGATAGCGCTTGTCACGCCACTCTCAAGCTATTTCAAGCGCAAACTGAAGTTGCGTACCATCTTCCTTACCGCAATCGTGCTCTGCATCACCGGCTGCTGATGGCAGCTTGCACGTTGAACTTTCCTATGCTGATGACCGCGCGAATACTACAGGGAGCGGGCACGGGAATCGCGCTTCCGTTGATGTTCAATATCATTCTTGAACAGTCTCCGAAAAGCAAAATCGGCATGCTGATGGGCGTTGGAGGCATGGTGGTGGCCGTGGCGCCGGCACTCGGACCGACTGTGGGCGGTCTTGTCGGTACGTTCATGCCGTGGCGTTGGATTTTCGTGATTCTGCTGCCGTTCTTGTTTGTTTCGCTGGTGTGCGGCCTTAAAACGATTCATCAGGTCACTCCTACCGAAGAGGCGCATATCAATCCGCTGCATGTGCTTTGCCTAGCAGTCGGATTCGTCTGTTTCGTGTTTGCGCTCGACCGTGGCGGATCCGCCGTTACCGCAGTGAGTAATGGGGATACTTCCGCGACTACGCAATGGTGATTGCAGTGGTTCTGCTGCTGATTGCCATGGCCGCTTTGCTAGTGTTCGCTTGGGTGTCGCATCGTGCGTTCTCGCCGTTGGTTCGTCTGACCGTGTTGCGGAGTGTGAAATTCCGTTGGCATTTGCTTGCGTATGTGCTGCTGCAGTTTGTGACGATCGGTTACGGCTATATGATTCCGAACGCTTCGCAACTGGGATTCGGCGCGTCTGTGCTTGCCGCAGGCGTGGTGTTGCTGCCTGGCGCGTTGCTGGGAGCGGCTAGTGCTCCGGTTTCGGGATCGCTGCTTGATAAGTTCGGTTCGGTCCGCCCGATGTTCACTGCCATGCTCGCCGACCTGCGTGCCTTCGCGTCCAAACGATAGCTGCTGTGCTCACGGTACGTGAGCTCGTGTCCGGATCCCTCCACTCGCTGGAAGAATCTGGACAATTCGGGGGTGTATATGCGGGCAGATTCCTCCAGTGGGTGGGAGAATCCGGATGCTGGGAAGTATACCAACGTATCAATTCCTCCAGTGGGTGGAGGTTTCAGGACGTTTGGAGGCCGGTGCGCGGGTGTTTTCCTCCAGTGGGTGGAGTTTTCGGACTGTAGAAGGCCTATGGGCGTACTGATTGTTCCAGCCACTGGAGGAATTCGGACTGTGAGAGTCTTGGCAGCGGGCTGATTCCTCCAGTGAGTGGGCGATCTGGGACGCTGAGAGGTGCGTTGGCAGGTGAATTGTCCCAGAGGGTGGAGAATTCGGTACGCGGGGAAGTCCTCACGTGTACGGATTCCTCCAGTGAGTGGGCGATCTAGGACGTTGCGACACGCCGATTTGGGGTTTGAAAGAAACTGTTGTATTCTAATCAAGTTGCGTTTCGCGGATAGACACTGTGAGACGTTGCATAATTGGAGAATTCGCCTAGTGGTCTATGGCGCACGCTTGGAAAGCGTGTTGGTGTAACAGCCTCACGAGTTCGAATCTCGTATTCTCCGCCAGTAGGGCTTCCGGATGATTTCGGAAGCCTTTTTTTATGCCAAAACGGCGGGTTTTCAATAGCTCGCTGGCGTGGCTCGCTGCGGCACGTGCAACGGAAAAGTTGCGAAACAGTGGGGGAGTTGCGCATATCGCTGATTTCGTTCGTAACGGTATGCTACCTTGCGTTACGCTCGGAACGATGACCGTTGCCAGTGGAGAGATTACCGGCAGAGATTGCTTGAAGAGAGGGAGGGCAGCGATGGCTGAGTTCGACGATGAGCTAGATATGCAGCGTGAACTCGATACCCGCGATTCCCTGGCTTCGATGGCCCACTACCATGTGTCATCGCCGGGTGCCGTTACCGCGCAGGTGTTGCCGCCAAGCTTCATTCCCACTGCGACCGGCCGCATTCGCCCTGTGACGGGCACGATTCCCGCAATACAGTCGGATGCTCAGGAAAAACAGGCGCAGATTGGCCGTTCCGTTCGATCCATACGTTCGCTGGCTGCCGGCTCGCTTCGTAAATCGCAGGATTTCGATGCAGACGGTAGTACCGACGGCAACGGCAATAGCGGCTCCATAACGCCCCGCATAGCGTCCAGCGCCCCGCACTACGTCGATTGATCGTCGATTTTGACCGTCGACATTGCTTTCGACTTAAGTTCGATGAAACAGGCCTGATTCTAACCTAATTACAGTCCGCTTTATCGATTAGTCGTCGCAGCCGGATAATGCCCGATTATCAATCTGCCGTATTACTCAACAACAGCAATAAACGGACTTGCAGGCAATCCGAGATCGTTATACAGCAGACTGGAAATAACCGGATTTCCACTCCACCAGTAACGCACTTGAGTTACCGCGTTGCAATTCGAGCTTCCATCGGCGGCACTCAGCACAATCTGATCACCCTTAATCGTTGCCGTTGCCGAAACCCACTTTCCGGAATCGTCGGCAATTTCAAAACCTTGCAATGGCGTGGAAGTCGGCGTTGCAACGTTGGAAATACCATTCAAAGGAGTCGCGTCCGGATTCGCATCATAATCGGGTACGGTCGCGCTCGCAGTCTTCGAATAATTGGGCTTTTCCGCCTGCAAACCGGTTGCGGTGCCGTTCTGGAACGACAATACGATCGTGCCATCGGAAGCATGCTTCGCATGTGCGATAAGCGGCCCGTTGGGAATGGTCTTGCCTTCCGACATCGCCAGATATTGCGCTGCCATGCGCACGCCGAGAATATCTTTGCCAAGCGGATGTATCAACGTTGAAGTGCCCTTGTCCGTATCCAATGACACCGTCATTGCAACGTTGGAAGCATTGCGTAATCCGGCATTGCTCAACGTGTTCAACTGCGCGAATCGCACGTTTTGCGTGTACTGGTAGCCAGGCCAGCGTGCCAATTGCACATACAGGAACGGCAGATCATCCTGATCGAACACTTCACGATATTGGTTGATCAGCAGCGTCATCTGCGACTCGTACGCCAGCGCGGTCGCCTCGTTCGTGGAATCATTGCATCCCTGATACCACAGCACGCCCGCCACGTGGAACCCTTCCAAAGGTGCAATATGGTTCGCATAAATATCACCGCCTTGCACGTGACGTCGAATCGGCGTGCCACCCCATGCGGTTTGAATAATGCCGATCGGCACGTTCGGATGCGCGGCACGAAGCTGCATGGCAAACTGTTGCGCCAGATAACTGAAATGCTGCGAATTATCGGCGGTCGCCTTAAGCCAGGTGCCAGCCTGCTCATTCACGTCGCGTAACGGAAAATCCGTACCTTTTGAGGAATTGGCGCTCGCAACGAAGTGTACGTTGTTGTCGGAAAGCTGCTTCGGCAGATCGTCGGTCGTTATCAGACCTCCGCCGAAATTGTAGGAGTTGCCTGAACTCTCATAATATTGCGAATAATTCAATTCCATATTCGACTGTCCGGCAGCAATAAATACGTCGCCAACATACACGTTTTTCAGAGTCAACAAAGTGGTTTCGTTGTATAAAATCGTTAATGAATATGGTTTAAGACTTGCTTTTTGTTTAGGTAAGGTGCAGGTGAAATCGCCATTTTTGGAAATTTTAGCTTGCGCTGATGCTGATTTCTTTCCTTGGGAAATCGTTGTAATCAGTTGCGTTGGGTCAACAACTTTTCCGCGTTGTGAAGTGGTGGCCGTTCCTTTGACTACCAGCGTTTTCCCACGTTGGAAAACCATGTTCTCCAAATAGTAGGAGGGGAGTTTCACGGTGATGCGGGTCGCATAATTGTTGTTGGATTGCGCGGCGTTGTCGTTGCTGGAGACATTATCTGATGCGCTGTTGCTGCTATTGGAATTACTGCCGTTGACGTTTGCTGAACCGTCGCCCCATTTCGGTCCACAACCAACAATGATCGCCACCAGAATTGCCGCGGTCACTACCGCGGCAATAATCACGCGTGCCAGTCGTTTCTTCTTCAAGATGGCTCCCCTTCTGCGTCCGCAATGCAACGCTTGCAGCGTTTGTTTAACGGAGCAATCACATTAAAGCCTAGTCAATCTTGCTGCGATGCGCACAAATATGGTCATCCGTCAGGCTCTGCCCATTTCTGTCATCTCTTTATGATGGCGTCCCATGGGCCGGACTTTTATCGGTCGAGAGCGGTGGTCGTCCCATAATCACGCCACCCACTGTTCGTTCGTCTTCAGGAAATTCGCCTTGTTCGTAGGATTTGCGCCAACGATCGATCATCTCATCGGTGATCTCTCGCCCATTTGCCGCTGTCTAGCTCATGAGAGCCTCCTTTCCGTTCGTTTGGTCTTTCCCTAGTCTTGCACTTTTCTTTTGACTTGTTACTGCATTTTATAGCCGTGAAGTCTTGAAAATGGCGGAATTTCAACGTTTCTTCTTTTGCCTGCCATGTGACTCTCTTTTGCTTTTCTTTTGATTCTAAAATCAAAAGAAACGTTGGGTATGCGGAAAAGGGGTATGAAAGAGTTGGGAGAAACGTAAAGATGGTGAGGCTAATGATCGGCTTGGTTGACAGGCCTGGTTGGCTTGATTGGCCGGCTTGATCGGCTGGTTGGTTGGCAGCGTTGCGATTGGTTGATTTACTGGAGGAATTGATCGTCCAGCGTTGCGTCGGTCGCGTCGCTGCGCCGGATTGGTCGACGGTGCCGTCCGTGGCGCCCGCGTCGCCGGCAACTCCAGCATCGCCCTCCGTGTCTGTGGCTTCGTCCGTTCCGTCGTCGCCGGCCGTTCCGTCAGCGCTATTGTCGGTTCCGTCACCGCCATCGGTGGCCGCGGATTCGTCGCTCTTCTGCAAAGCCTGCTTGAACTGCTTGGCCTGCTTATCGTACTCGGCTTTTGCGGCGTTGGCTTTGCTGATGGTAGCGGAAGTGTCGGCGGTGCAGCTCAGCGTTTTCGGCGCGGTAACTTCCGTCTGGTGCAGTTCGGCAAGCTTGTCGAGATCGTAGGACCCGTCGAAGCTGGTGAACGCTTCGGAGATCTTCGCCTTCAGCTGGAACGCCTTGGAATAGGAGGTGTTCATGGCCGTGACGGCTTCCTTGCAGTCGTTGAGTGCGGCCAGGTCGCGCATTTGCTGCGATGCGCGCACGCCTGTGAATCCGAAGACCGCGCCCAGAACAACGACTACGACGACTACGGCGATGATGATCTGGCGGTAGATGTGCTTTACGCGCTGGTCCGTCCAAGCGTCGCCGTCGCTGATGCCTTGCGCTATGGCCGCGTCGAATAGGTCTTGCGGCTGGCGGGATTCGCTGGATTCGTGTGATTGCCGGTTGCTGATTTCAGCCGTGTTGCTGCTGCTGATTGTGCGCTCTCCGGTTGCGTTGGTACTGGTTGCGTTGGTACTGGTTGCGTTGGTTTCGACTTCGGTTGCTTCGACTTCGTTGGAAGCGTTGCCGACAAGCGTATTCCCGGTATTGCCATCGGCATCGCTGGCAAATGCGCTGCTGACGGTCGAGCTGTTGACAGCGATACCGCTGGCAGCGGCGTCAGTGCTGTCGGCAGAAGTGTTGGTCGTTGCGCTTCCGGCAAGTGTTCTCGGTGTGTGTGACGAGGTACTTTCCTCGCTTGGCTTCTTGCCGTGCCGTGCCATAACCCCTCCAGAATCTGCCTACTATTCTGTACTCCCCGGTGACAGCTCCCGATTCAGGTCAATTGAATCACGTTCCGAGAGTCCACCTGAAATGCCAATATACAGCGTACGATACCCGTCCTTCCCCGATTTCCCACACTCGTGTTGTAGTCGTTAATGCATTCAGGTACTCTCTGGAGTTTTATTCGTCTGTGGTAACTTCTTAAAAATTTTTAGAAGTGTTGGTGGAAACTTCTTAAAATTTTGAGAAGTGTTATGCTGGGATTGTTGGGTGTTTCGCAACGGACGGCGAAAGGAAGAACTTATGGTGCCGGATAATCCATGTGAATCGTATGCCATGCTGGTTCGTGAGTCCATGCAGTTTGACATTCCTACGCCGTCACGCCGCATCGAAATCATACGCGAGCTGCCGCAGCCGGCAGTGTTCAATGCTGTGCACATCATCACTGGCATCCGACGTTGCGGCAAAACGTTCTATCTTTTCCAGAAAATTCATGATTTGTTACAAAACGGCGTCTCGCGTAATGATATTTTCTATTTCAACTTCGCTGACGATCGTCTGCAACCAATGCAAGACACCGTGCTCAACGATATTGTTACGGAATACTGGCGGCAATATCCCGACTCTCGTGACCATGGCTGCTACCTCTTCCTTGACGAAGTGCAAGAATGCGCCAATTGGCAGGGATTCTGCCAGCGCATAGCCGAACATGAAGCTGTGACGCTCGTCATTACTGGATCGTCTTCGAAACTGTCCAGCGAAGAAATCGCAACGAATTTCCGAGGAAGATCGCATCCGCATGCCATGGCGCCACTGTCTTTCCGTGAATTCTGCGACTTTCGGGGAATCGAAACGCCTACAGCGGGCAGCACTCTTGCCGATGCCATGTTTTCGCCGCGAGAGGTCACCCGGTTTGAAGCTGCCTACAACGATTACCTAACTATTGGCGGCTTCCCTGCAGTGCAACGTATGGTTGAAGCTGATCGTATTGAAACGCTCCAAGGTTACGTGCGGGACGTGGTTGCGCGTGACGTCGCCGAGCGTCTTGGTCGTGAAAACATTACTCTCGCCACGCAGATAGCGCTGTTTTTGCTGCGCAATACGGCCTGCGAGCTGTCTACCAATGGTCTTGTGGAAACGTTGCGAGCGGTCGGCTGGAAAATCTATTGGGATAAGGCGAATACGTTACTCGAGCTGTTCAAGCAGGCATTTCTGGTGTATCAGCTTGAGGAGTATTCCACCATGCTCAAGCCGGGTAGTACTGCGGTGCCGAAAATGTATGCCGTCGATCAGGGTATGGTTTACGCGGTGTCACGCGCCAACCAGCAAGATATTGGAAAACGACTGGAAACTGCGATTTTCTGCGAACTGCAGAGACGAACTTCCGGTAGGCGTACGGAAACAATCACTTCGTACACTATGCCGACGTCCAAACAGGAGAAAGTTGACTTCTTATCGGCGATGCTCTTGCTACGGAACCGTATGGGCTTATTCAAGTGTGTGCCAATATGGGAAATGAGAAAACCAGGGCGCGAGAAATCGGCTCTCTGCAAGCGGTTATGCAACGTACCAACGTTGATTCCGGCCTGATTCTCACGCTTAACGAGGGAGAAACCATTGAACTTCCCGATTCCACTGGCACGATCCACGTACTCCCCTCCTGGAAATGGTCCCTCTACGAAGCGTGATGGGAAGGTCAGCGAGAATGCTGGAAAGGAGATATGGGAATGGATGATGCCATATCGGTGCCCCTAACGAGCTAGTCGATTCTTATCAGTGTGTAATGCGTGAGATGTGGGGATTGGGATGATTTGGAGTTGGGGATGGACGGGGTTGTGGGTTGCAGTTAGAGTTGACGATTGGGCGTTTGCGCCGAATATTTGGGGTTGATGACTGTATTCAAGAGAGGCTGACGAATGGTTTCGCCACATCATGTTGTGAAGATTGCGACTGCGCTGTCTGCGGTTGCGTTGACTGCTTCCGTTGCGGTTGCGCCGGCTTACGCATTGCAGGATATTGCGATTGAGGATTCTGTTGCGCAAAGCGGTTCCGTTACTGCAGATAATGGTGTTGTTATGCAGTCTGACGATCAGTCGGATGATCAGACGGGCGACCAGCAATCGCAAGACAGCATGCCCGACAATCCGAATGCGAAACTTCCGGATAACGTCAGTGACGAGATTTCCGACGATGCCACCGTGGTTTCGGAAGATCTGGCTGTCACCCCCGAAGGTGAGGTCAAGAACATCGAAACCGGCGAAATCGTGACCGATCCAACATTGGTCGGCACGAAAGATCAGCAGCCGGATCCGCTCGCCAAAACCAACGGCGAATCCTTCATTCCGGTAAGTGCGGAAGATGTCAAAAATGCTGTAGCCGACACGAACGTACAGCTCTCCAAATTCGAAAGCAATGAATACGGCGCGCACTGGGGCACCTACAACAATTCGAAAGCTTTTTTCGACTACCAGAACAACCTGTTCGTGCAGCAAGCCAAAGGCGTGATCGACGTTTCCGGATGGCAAGGCGACATCGATTGGGCCAAAGCGAAAGCCGACGGCGTGGAAGGCGCGATCATCCGCCTCGGCTACGGCGAAGGCAACAATGCCGACAAGAAAGCGCAACGTAACATTTCCGAATGCAAGAGACTTGGCATCCCGTTCGGCATCTACTGGTATTCCTACGCGGACACTCCGGCGCTCGCCAAAGAAGAAGGTACCGACGTGGTCGCCAAACTCAAGCAATTCGGTGTGAATCCGAGCGACTTGGCGTACCCCGTGTACTACGACCTGGAAAAGTGGACCTGGGAGGGGCATCAGCCACCCACCGACCGAACGTGTACAACAATATCGTCAACAATTGGTACAGCGCACTACAGTCCGCCGGATACAAGAATCTTGGCGTTTACTCGTACACCAGCTACCTGCAAGGACCGCTGAAACATGCCGACATTTACGCCAAAACCACGTGGGTGGCGCAGTACGGCGCTCGCATGGGATTCGACTCGTTCCCGACCAACAGTCGCGGATGGCAATACACCAGCTCCGGCAAGGTGGACGGCATCAGCGGCAATGTGGACATGAATGCGTTCGGGAACAAGGAGTTTGTGAATGGCGGGAGCAGCAATGCTTTACAAGCGGCCATTGATGTACGCAAAATGACTGCAGTTACCATTCCGAATGGCAATTATTACATCAATGTTCGTTCCAAAGTTGCGTCTAGTGTTGATATTCCTGGTGGAAGTGCTGCAGATTCCACCGCCATTCAGTTGTATTCCGGTAACAGTTCCAAGGCTCAACAGTTCACTTTTACTAGGCAGTCTGATGGGAGCTACGAGATCGTCAATGTGAATTCCGGCAAGGCTTTGGACGTGCGTAATGGTGTTGCTGAGAATAACGCTATAGTGCAACAGTATTCTCGAAATAATTCTCAAGCTCAACGATGGTTTATTCGTGATTCTGGAGCGGGATATTATTTGCAATCCGCTCTCGGTAATTGGGTTCTGGATTTGAGCGGTGGAAATACTGCGAATGGTGCTGCGATTCGGCTGTATACGCCCAACGGCACTGCTTCACAGCTGTTTGTTGTTTCGTCAAGCGATGTCAACATAGCTACTGGAGTATCGATGATTATCACTTCGGTTGCGAATAAAAAACTTGTCACGGATGTGACGAGTGCGTCAACGGCGAACGGGGCACGAGTTCAGCTTTATTCAAGTAATAATACGAACGCCCAGAAATATCGATTTGAATCAATTGGCAATGGAACTTATAAGATCGTCAATGTTAATTCGGGCAAGGTGCTGGATGTATCTGGCGGATCTACTGCTAATGGAGCGGCATTGCAACAATATACGAGTAACAATACTGTTGCCCAACAGTGGACGGTGCGAAATTACGGTAGTGGCAAGGTTGCGCTAGTGTCGGTGAATGCTAATAAGGCTGTCGATATTCCAAGTGGTAATGCCGTGCAGCAGGCTCAGCTGCAGCTTTATTCGCCGAATGGCACCGTTGCTCAACAGTGGTTGGTTGCAAAGGCGCCGTTAACGTTGCGCGAACGTTTGAATGAAACCGCGGCCAAGCATAGGCAGGATCTGCCGGATGGTACGTACACGTTCGGATCGAAGCTTAATACGTCTATGAAGATGGATGTAAGCGGCGCTTCCCGTTCAAATTATGGAAACGTGCAGATTTGGGCAGGTAATGGAACCAATGCGCAGAAGTGGAAAGCGACGCATGATTCCAACGGGTATGTGACCCTGACCAGTGTGAACTCCGGCAAAGTGTTGGATGTGAATGGCGGCGTATCTGCCAACGGAACCAACGTGCAACAGTACGATTCCAATGGAACATACGCTCAAAAGTGGATAGCTGTCAAAAACTCCGATGGCTCATACACGTTCCAGTCGGCGCTCGCGGAAAACAAAGTTCTTGATGTTTCGGGTGCTTCTACCTCGAATGGTGCCAATGTGCAACTATATGCCGCAAATGGTACGAATGCCCAAAAGTGGGTGAAGTAGCAGACGGATTAACCGATAAAATATGGCTGAGGACAAGTATCTTTTTGCTCTCAGTCATATTTGGAATCTGTGCTATTTCTGGCGCCGCATCATGGCGAATTGATTGGCGTCAATGATAAATGCTTTGCGGTCGTTCTTGGCCATGACATCGAGGATGATGCCGGTGATGAACAATAGCAGTCCGGCAATGACGAGCATGACCGCGCCGATAAGTGTGGGGAATCGCGCCACCATGCCGGTGTGCCAGAAGTCCATGGTTACGCTGCCGCATAGCATGATGCCGATGATGCCGATGATGGCGCCAAGTCCACCGAAGAACGGCAGTGGCTTGTATTCGCGGATCATACGGAAGATGGTGCTCATCACCTTGATGCCGTCTCCTACGGTGTCAAGCTTGCTGACGGATCCAGCCGGCCGATCGCGGTACTGAATTGGCATCTCGAACAGACGCAGGTTGTTGTTCAACGAGTGGATGGTCATTTCGGTTTCGACCTCGAAGCCGCGCGACAACACGGGGTAGTTTTGACGAAGGTGAATGAGAAGGCACGGTAGCCGGTCATGATGTCGGTGACGTTCGCATGGAACAGGCCGTTGATCGAACCGCGCACCAGACGGTTACCGAAGTTGTGGAACGGGCGCTTGTTCTCTTGAAAATACGTTGAACTGAGCCTGTCGCCAATCACCATGTCGTATCCTTCGGCGATCTTCTCGACCATGGCGGGTGCCGCGTCGGCTGGGTAGGTGTCATCGCCGTCGGCCATGACGTACACATCGGCGTCGATGTCTTCGAACATGGCTCGGATCACGTTGCCTTTGCCTTGGCGTGGCTCCTTGCGGACGATGGCCCCCTCCGCCGCCGCGATCTCGGCGGTGCGGTCGGAGGAGTTGTTATCGTATACGTAGATGTCTGCTTGCGGCAAAGACGTTTTGAAATCACGAATGACCTTGCCGATGGTGACTTCCTCGTTATAGCAAGGAAGAAGTACTGCAACGGAAACGTTCGAATTCTCAGGCATATGCTCCACTATATCCCTTGTACTGGTCTGCATGGGGAATGGATTATAGGTGATGTTGCATACTTGAAGCAAATGGATTTATCGATTCACATTAATTATCACGAGTGTAGCGTGACGAAGTGTTCGTCTTGAATGCCGAATCGCTTTTGAAATAATCGTTATAGTTGATCTCCATGTTCGATTGGCCAGCGGCTATAAAAAGTTCGCCCACGCATACATCATGTACCGTGTTTTCATCACGGTGGCAGCTATGGCAAATTCCATGGTGTATTGGGCAAGTGACCCTTTGATTCTAGGCAACTTGATTGAAAATTTTCCTGCTTTATCGATTGTTGAAGAACTGGCGTATTTATGTTTTCCTTCTCGCAAAGTAACGGAAATTGTTTTCCCCGATGAGGATTTCTGAGCTGAGCCGCTTAAGGTGGTGGTTTTGTTCTGTTGCAGAACCATGCTGTCCATTACACAGCTCGGTAAAGGAAGGGCGGTGTTTCCGTTTTCTTGTGGTGTTTTCTTGCTTTCCTGAGCGTACGCAGGAAAACAGAATGAATGACAGTGTCAATGAGAAAGTTCTTCTAAACATCTGAACAAATTTATGAAAGTGGAACGTTGCTATGGCGCGAGTATAGCGGTTTCCAAACTTGTTTTTCATGTCTCGGACTTCTGATTCGTAGATAAAGATGCTGTGTTTTCCAGATTAGATATGAGAGCGGACGCCTGCGGATGAGTTTCCGCTTCTGTCGGAGATACTTTAGCGTTGATATGCTAAGGGCGTGCAAGTTGGAGAAGGAAAGGACGATCAGTGACGGCGAGACAAACAGATATGTGGCAAGGCTCTGTCGACAGGCGGGAAAGCAGCTGTCACGGTACTCACTATGTATTTGTGGACGTGCTGAACATTGTTTCCTGCTTTGCGTGGTATGTCTGCATACGTCTTTAGGTGTGTTCTCTCTGCAACATACTTTTCTATGGACATTCCAAGAGCTCATGCAGGCGATGTTTATTTTCGCCGTGCCTATTTTCTTCATGGTCAGCGGAATGAATCTTTTGGATTACCGGAAGAAATATTCTACGAAAGTGTTTTTCAAAAAACGATTCGTACGAGTGGGACGTGCGTTGATTCTGGGCAGCATCGCTTGCTATTTATTGTTCGGTTTGCTCCCCGGCCTGTTTTATGGAGCGCAATCAATCGCCGATGGTTTCGGTCCTGTCGATTTTTGCAAGAGATTCCTTACCAACTCCATTATCGATATTTACTGGTTCCTGTATACCATCATCTATTTGTACTTATTGACTCCATTGCTTTCAAAAATCGTCCATGACCGTCGTTTGTTGGAATATGCTATTGCACTGACGCTGTTCTGTTCAATTCTGATTCCTGCAGCAAAAGCCATTGGAATCAACGAGGAATATTTCAGCCCATTGTTGAGCTGGCCGCTATTTGCTTCCAGTGCCCTGCTGTATTTCCTGCTGGGATATTATTTGGAAAACTACGGCTTGCCGTTGCATTGGAATGCGCTTGCATGGGCCGCAACTTTCCTCGGTTCTGTGACGTTGATGTTCCTCGGCGGTTTATGTTGGAACGGTTTCTTCCAGAATTCGATGGAGGTGGAATACCAGAATTATCTTGTCGGCATTTCCTCTCCGTTATGTGTGATATCCGCGGTATCACTGTTCATGCTCTGCAAAGCGCTGGAGCCATCCCTTCAGCGTGGATCTGACAGAATGAAGTCGATAATTCGCAAAGTGTCCAGCGTCTCGCTCGGTGTATATATGTTCCACCTACTGCTGGTGAACCTTACGCTTGGTGGGCCTTTCGAGCGCATCCTGACGTTTGGGCAATACCACCCATTCATTAAGGCCATTGCGGTCTATCTGCTTACTGGCATTGCCGTATATGTCGGCAAGTGGTGCATCTCAAAGGTGAAACGAGCCCTACTATCGAAGTGAGTCAGCGTAGGACTCACGTCCGGAGAGACGATTTAGGATTCTTCAGGCAAATGCTTCAGCGTAAGTGATAGAAACAGTGGAATGATATACAGCATAGGCAACACATAGCGTGTTGCCTCCGTGTGCGTGGAAATCGGTCCAGCAAATAGAACAAGCATTGTGATGAACATTGGCAGATTAAGCATCAACAGATTAAGTTTGTTCTTCTTGGATCTCAGTATGAGAAACATGATGCAAAAGGAAGTATTGTAGCCCAAAAGCTTTTTGCCATATGATATTGAGTATAGCGTCGCTGATAATGTGTCTGCGTAGAATTGTCCAATCGCATTACCGGCTTTAGTATTATCTGTCCAAGGCATGTATTGTTCGATGTTTTGATAATGATGTTTGGAATTATTGATTGGACGCATCATGCTGAGGTCTTGTTCTTCTCCTGATGCGACATTGAATGAGAACCATGCGACGGAGAGCCCGCCCCATCCTGCTATCATGTCGCCGGGATGCTTAACCAGTTGTTTCGTCCACGTCGTGATTAAGGCATGTTCATCTTTAGAAGATAATTCCTGTCCTTTTATCGGATCAGCTTTATACCAGCAGTAAGCATCTTGGAGTTGACCAATATCCATATGGTAAATTTGTTGGATTTCGTCGATTTCGGCTACACTCAAATCATCCTTATGGTTATGCACCACATTGGCGACTTGTTGCATGGGCACAGCAAGAATCTCGTTACTTTCTCCTGGTGCAATGTGCAATGCTGGCAAGATAAAAGTTGGCACGATTATACCAACAACTAAATAAGGAACACCACCTAAAACAATAGTAGCTATTTTATAGGACCAATGTTTGACAACGAAGCATGCCAAAAGAAGCAGAGCCAGGACAATGATATACATGCCTGTTTTTTTTGTTAAGGATACGGCCAATGCGTCTGCGATAAAGAAAACATCAAATGAAACGGATTTTAAAATTGTCCCCTGTGTTCTCCAAAGTTCACAGAATGCGATAGAGAAGAATACGAAAAATGGCGTATTGAAGTATCTTTCGCAAGAGACATCGACATCATGGGATGATGGGGAAAAAGGTAAGAAATACAGCAATAAAGAAACGGCATTTCCAAGGTATGTTGTATTTGCCTGTATAACAGACTGTACAAGCGATGGCCAATGTGGACAGTAACGACTGCACGAGCACTAGCAGGTACAATCCATAAGTAGCGTTATTGAACAATGCTTTGCCAATATGTGCGAATCCGACATACAAATACGTCATCATGAAGGGATGATGATCGGTGAACGCACTGAAGGGTCATAATATTCCATCAGTTGCCAAGAAGTGTCGTACCAGTAGACGCCCGGGAAATAAGCTACAAAATACGGAATCCAGAATGCCGTCACGAGACACCATAATGTGATAATGGATCGAGGAGACCAGTCCAATGTGAGTTTGCGGAACGCTCCGAACGGTTTATTCAGTGATTCGTTATGGTGATTTATGCGCGGAACTATTTTTGTCGCAGCGAAAAACAGTAATGTGAACAGGGCAATATAAAAGAGAGTGTTCACATAAAGCAGCGCATTTCGAGTGTCGATTTTGCCCTCATGCTGGCCAATAAAAGAACACATGCCAAACAACGTACCAGAAGAATGGGGACGAGATAAGCAAAGTTATGTTCGGTAATTCTAAAACTTTTTGTGGTCTGTTTCAATGCGATTATTCCTTCCTCGAACCGCGCGACCGATGGCCTTCGCCATGGCACGACGGCGGGAACCTATTGGCATGAGTGGATCGACAATCTTGCGAATAGGGTTATCCTCTCCAACGGCGCGTTCGTGCTTTGGACGAAGCGCCTCTTCAGGGATTTTCGGTTCGTTCGCCTTCACCACGCGCTTGAGCAGACGCTCATAGAACGGGGTTTCACGTGCGTATTTCCAATAGATGGAGGCGAAATCGCAATCTGGATCGGTCCATGGTTTTTGAAAACCAGCGTAATGGATGATCTTCGGATTGTTGCGTGACTTCATGTAGGCGTCATAAATGTCGTTCGGAGCCTGCACAAACAGATTGCCGACACGTCCGCCGCAATCGTGAACCACATTCCACTCCCACGGCAAATACAGTACTTCTCCCTCACAGTGTGCGTTAAGCACATCTTGGTCGTTATAGATGAACGCAGGGTTAGACGCATACGTAAGCCACTGCTTGATGGTGTAGCGCTCGCGCATGGCCTTGGTGTTGAGCACGAGAACGCCAGCTTGGAAGTAATCGTAAGGATTCTTCATCTTCAGCACATTCTTGGCATACCCCATGCGCTTGCCATGCTTGACGTTGAGGTTGGCAAGGAAGTCGATATCTCGAATCGCACCGAGCAGCTTGCCTTGCAAGTCGGTGTTGTACAACTTGGAAATATCGCCATTGATGACGATATCCGAATCCAAATACAGCACCTTGTCGTAGAACGGCAATAGCTTCTGGATCAGGAATCGATAGTAGGTTTCGATGCTGATATGAGCATTATTCGTGGAAAGATCGTATCCAGACAGCTCACGCTCCACATTGGTGAATCGCAATGACATGTTCGGGAACTGCTTGAAGAAGTCACGCAGTCGTTCCTGCTTATCCCAAGCGATGTTTCGTTGTAGGATCACAACATCATAGAAATATGTCGGATCAGCATTCTTCATGGCCGAATAAACCGTGGTGGTGAGCTGTGGAACATAATTATCATCCGCGGCAAACACGACTGGAACGATCGGCTTGTCAAACATATCAAGAGGCTTCAGCTCTTCAGCGGGTTCCGGATTGGTAAAGTGAACACACTGAAGCTCCTTGAACTTCCAATTGGAACCGATGCGCTTATGATGCATCAAATAGATGTTCAGCAGGCGTTCGGAAAGGTGCCCCGGAGTACGCAACGCTTCCTTGCTGTAGGCACTATAGCTGGTGTTCTTATCGAACTCCTCAAGAATCGGGAACATCCAAGAGCAATAGTCGAAGAAGATCTCCTTCTTCATAATGAACATATTGCAGAAGCATGCCTTGTTGCCCGTGAAGAAAGAATCGGCATCCTCTTTGTAATCCGGATACATCTTGCATAGAATCCGATAACAGCGGAGCATATCATCATCGTGCAGCAGGGGAGCGGCTTCCCACAATGCGCGAGGAGTACCATGCTTGTCGATAATCTTCGTGAGATCACCGAATGGAGTGGTGATGACGTCGTATTGGCGAACTACTCGCTCAATGTTTGTATCGTCAAGTCCATACTCTTTCGCAGCTTTGGCATCGATGTAATCATCCATGATTTCGCCATATGGGTTCTCTTTGTGGAGAGTGTCAGAGAAATCAAAATAGCGGCGATAGTGGCAGAAACCGTAATAATCGGCATCCACATTCTTCCAAGCCCAGTATTGGGTAGTCAGCTCGCAATAGCGCGGATTACGGTCGGAGATATTCTCGCCTTCGTCATCGTGGAACGCCCAGGGGAAACGATAGCTGCCTTCGTGCAGGCCAACCTGCACAGGCTGCATGATATCGCTCTCAAATCGATTCACATTCTTATGCGTGGTGACGAACAGGCGAACGCGCTGGTTGTTGTATCGTTCGATTTGTTCGGTTTGCTCACTTTGAGTTACTAAATCAAGCATGTGGGATGTTGCGATACGTTTCATTTCATGGAAACGAAGGCTATCAGTATCTTCAAGGGATGGGAGAACCTCAAACGAATTGGCAATACCAAACCAGTTATTCAGTCTGTCATTAGGCAGAAGTGCTGTTTTTTCAGACAGTTTTTCATACGCGTCATCCCGCACAAAACGATATATTTCTCGACCTGCAATTGCCGGTCCAAATACGTCAGACATGCTTTGTGCCGCTGAAAGCTTCTCGTTTTCCGGAATTCGGATTTTCCAGTCGTTAGCGAGGATTTCTGTTGCTTTCCGTTGGAATCCCTGAGCGCAAGCGCGAAGCATTTCTGAGTGCTGAGTGTCGGCGAAATCGTATGCTGCGTCAAAATCGGCCTTGAAATGATGACAATACTGCGCGTACTTCTCAGCGCTAATGGTGCTGGTTCCGCTGATACCGCGACCGTAGTAGTAAATATATCCACGGCAATGCTTGCATGAGTGATATGTCTTTGCAAAGGCAGAAACAACGAAGCATTCATATCCGTCTTGTGAACGGCCGAGACGCTCCTTGGTCATTGCTGCAAAAGCCTGCTTAAGGACAGACGTTTTGTACAGACGCTGGGTTACTCGCCAGTCCACTTTATATCCTCGAGATTCGTCGAAGATATCGCGAATTATGTCCTCGCCTACGGCATCCTGCGTAGACGCGTTGTTATTGGCTTCGAAGGCTTCGCGCTCGGAATCCAGAAGTTCGTTTGCCCCGACTACTGTGATGCCGAAATGAAGAACATCTGCAGGATGCAATGATAGCTCCTGAACAAGTTGCTTGCACATGTCTGGCTTGAGCGCATCATCACCATCGAGGAAGAAAGAATACTCTCCGGTAGCGGCTTCGGCTCCCGCCATACGGGTGCGGTGTGTGCCCATATTGGGGTGGTTGGTCACCACTTGAATACGGCTATCTTTTGAAGCTTCCTGGGCAATGACATCGCCGGTATTATCGGTGCTTCCATCATTGACGACAACGATTTCGATATCCTTGAGGGTCTGATTTCGTGCTGACTCCAAGCATTCCTCTATGTATTTGCCGACATTGTATGCAGGAATGATGATTGAGATCTTCGGCATAACTCTCCCTCGATTGGGCAAACTACTAACGCAACTGTTAACAGTGTATCCGTTGACTCTGAAAAGCAGCGTATATAAGTATCATTGCTGTAGAGCATTGTTAAGAACTTGAGGAGCAGTCATAATGGTAGACTTGACATGGGTTGGTGAGAAGAAGAACAAGCTTCGCCGTGCTGGAACGCATCTAGCTCGTGTATTCCGGCGGCATCCTCGAATCATAGTTTCCATGACTTCGTATCCGGCACGAATTAACACTGTTCACTTTGCTATTCGTACGTTGCTTGCTCAAAAAAAATTGCCGGACAAAATTATTCTTTGGCTATGTGAAAGTGATTTTCCAAATAGGGAAGATGATCTTCCCGAATCGTTGAAAGACGTTCTCTGGCATGATGTTGAAGTGCGTTGGGTGAACAATGATCTCAAACCGCATAAGAAATATTATTGGGCTTTGCAAGAGTTCAAAGATGATTATGTAATTACAACAGATGACGATTTATTGTACAGGAATACAATGATCGGTGATCTGATGGAGATGCATGAACGGCATCCGAAAGCAATCGTAGCCGTGAGAACCCATCTCATCATGTTCGATGAACAAGGTTCATGCACTCCGTACGAGCAGTGGATTTACGAAGCTCCCCATTATCATCCAGATCTTGTAGGAAAGCCTTCGATGAGAGTATTTGCTACAAATGGTGCCGGAACCTTGTACCCACCACACCTTATGCCGTCTGAAACTTTTAATGCGGAAGATATAAAAAAACTGTGTCTCACTGCGGATGATTTGTGGCTAAAAGTGATGCAAGTCAAAGCGGGAGTGCCTGTTGTGGCTGCAACAGGCGATCAATTGCTTAATTATGTTCCGGGCACGCAAGGAGAGGAAGCCCTGTGCCACCAGAATACTGAAAGTGGCGTGAACAACATCGTGCTTGCGGCAATTCTTGAAGAGATGAAGAGCCGCCATGCCTTGACAGCTGATTTTGATCAGCTTGTTCGGGATGATGAGCTTGATCAATATCTTTGATTAGTTTAGATGGATTGGGCGCCACAAAGTCCAGCCTTGCGGCACCCAACCCATCTAATGCCTCATTGCGCTATACATAGTGCCAATGTGGTGTTTTATTGTTATTTCGATATTCGCAAACGATCAGTCTGCCGTTTTTCGCATATTCAACTTTGCCGACATCTGCTTTCTTGCAGAATTCTCCAGCATCATGAGTGCCTACTTGTGGGTTTGGCTGAGGGGTAGGTTGGGGCGCTGGCGGTTGTGGCTCGCTTTCCTGATCCCCCAAACCATATGCTCGCGCAATGGCATTAAGCGTGGACGAGTTAACTGCATTTTTTCCTCCTAGAACGTAGACGTTCTGCGCGGAGGAAATATTTTGCGCTGCAAAATCAATAGTCGGAGAATTGCTGTCTTGCACAAGCAGCATGGCAGTCTTTTTCGATCCTGATAGTGCGCTGCCTGCAAGGGCATCTGGGAAGTTGGATCCTGTGGCGAATACCACATCTTGCGGTGCAGAATTTAGGTTATTGAGCACGAACTCGCCTATTGATTTACTCGTTTCATAGCGAGTGCCTCCGGATAAGCGAGTTACGTTGATTCCCAGTGCTTCCAGATTCGTCTGAACATGTTGTGGGACGGCTGCCGTTCCTCCGGCGATAATGACGGAATTGAATGCGCCGGATTCCAGAATCTGAAGGGAATCTGGGTCAAGACCAGAAGGAGAGCTGAGGAAGAATGGCGAAGAGGTCTGATATGCATAAGGTGATATGGAAAGAGCGTCGGCGAAGCTGTTTCCTGTGGCAATGATTGCTACTTTGGAAGCTTGGCTTCTCGTATTTGAGGAGGTCAAAGCGTTGTAAATCTGCAGAGCTGTGTCATAACGGGTGCTGCCGGCGATTCGTTCAATTTCCATGGAGGACTGAATCTGACGGATTGACTGCTCCACATCGGCAGAAATAGCGCTTTGTCCACCAATGATAAAGACTTTGCGAACTCCGAGACGTTGCATCTCGAAGGAAGCTTCGCTTGACAGGCTATAGGAATCCGTCAATATTATAGGTGCGTTATAGGCTCCAGCGAGAGAAGAAGCGGCAAGTGCATCTGGGAAGTTGCTTCCTGCCGCAAGCACCGCATACTCAGACGATGTAGGAAATGCCTGTTCAACGATCTGAGACATCGTTTCATAGCGAGTATTGCCCGCGATTCGGGTGAATGAGTTGACGCTGGCATATGCATTATGTGTGGGGATAAGCGCTAGAGTGCAAAATACACATACGATAGCGGCAATCACACTTCGAACTTGTTATGAATCGATTTCATATTTCTCTCCTCAAACGTGTGCCTAGAGCGATTATACCTTTGAAAGGTGTTGAATTGAATGTGGAGATTCGGGTCGCCGACTGAGATTGAGGGGGTTCTATGAGACGCTTGGGACGAAGAGACATTCCTATTATGGTTTGTATTTTTGTTTTATTCGGTTTACTGATTGCAGCGCTCCCAGCTGCGGCTGATGAGGGGGAAAATGCGTCGGTTGCTCTTGAACGATTAATGGTCAAAGCGCAGTCAGATGATTACCGTTCCTCGGAAAGAGAGGATTTATTCGGAACCTGGCTCCACAATGATGAGCTTGGAGGTAGCGCGACTTACTCGTGACTATATTTTGCAGAGAGATATGGAAAATGTCACGTTCACGTCGGAAAGGCATGTTAATACTGGAACACTGCATGACCCGTACACCGGAGAAACAATCTATTTTCAAAGAGGGCAGAGTACATCTAATAAGGTTCAGATTGATCATGTCGTTGCCGTAGGGGAGGCGTATGAAAGTGGCGCTGATGCTTGGACAAAGAATCAGCGGGTTGCCTATGCCAATGATCCTTATGTTTTGCTGGCCGTAAAAGGAGCGGCGAATGCGTCAAAATCGGATAAAGATGCAGCGAACTGGCTTCCTTCTCAGAAGAGCTATGACTGCTCGTATGTGAGTCGTCAAATCGGAATAAAAGAACACTACGGTCTTTCGGTAGACACTGCTGAGAAAGAAGCAATGCGGTCGGTATTGTCTCAGTGTCCGTCCGGGCAAACTATCCCGGTTTACAACGGGAATAACGCTTCTCCGGAAGTGCCTTTACCGAATCCTGATCCCACTCCGGACGATACGCATGGGCAAATGATTCGTTTGTTTGGAAATAATCGGTACGACACGATGACGGATGTTGTCGACACTGCTTTTCCAGAGGAGACTTCGACGGTTATTGTCACTTCGGGTGAGAATTATCCCGATGCTTTGGCTGTTTCCGGATTTGCCGGCATAGAAAATGCTCCTGTGCTTCTGACGAACCCACAGGTGTTGAGTGCCAACGTACGTAATGAAATAAAGCGCTTGAAGCCTTCTTCCGTCGTTATTGTCGGTGGAGAAAAAGCGGTTTCCTCTGATGTGGAGTCTTCTTTAAAGCAATGCGTTGACGGAGTTGAACGAATTCAGGGTGCCACACGAATAGATACGGCATTGCAAATTTATGAAGCGGGGAAGAGTCTGTCCGCTGGATGGGGAGAAACCGCGGTTGTTGTTACTGGAGGAAATAATCAAAACGGATTTGCTGATGCACTATCTGTGACATCCTATGCGTATGCTCAGAAGGCACCGGTGTTCTTATCTGATGCGGAGACTGGTCTTACAGCAGATCAGCAGAATGCTTTAAAGGATGGGAACTTTACTCAAATCGTAATCGTTGGAGGGGCTCAGGCAGTTCCTGAATTTGTCTCGGCTCAAATCGAGCAGACGGTAGGTATTAAACCAATTCGTATTGCTGGGCAGACTCGGTATAATACGAGTATTCTTTTCGCTCGCTGGGCTATCGGACAGGGCGCATTGACTATGAACAATGTTGTTTTCACTACAGGGCAAAACTATCCAGATGCCTTATCTGGAGGTCCTTTGGCTGGTCGTGATGCAAGCTGTATGTTGCTGGTGAACAACAGCGATGCAACCGTATCCAATGTGGGAAGCTATGTGTCTTCTTATGCGGAATCTGTGTCTGAAGCGTACATTTTGGGAGGAGCTAATGCGGTTAGCTGGAACACTGCCGGCCGGCTTTCTAAGAGTCTTGGTTTGGCTCTGACAAACTAAGCAACTTCGTGAGGGCATTCAGAGATATGCGTTGGGGCTGCCCGCTCCTTAAAGGAACGGACAGCCCCAACACATACGCGGATGACCGGTAGCGCTACTTGTTTTACTTCTTGCCTCGCACCTTGCGCGCTACGACTTTCATGAGTTCGCGCTGCTTGGATCCGGTGGGGGCTAAAACATCCACATATTTACGGATTGGACTGTCTTCAGCAATGGCCCGATCATGATGTTCCGGAGGTTCCGGCTTCTGCACTCCCGACATGGCGGCGTACATTTGCGCAACGAACGGAGTTCCTGCGCGTACTGCCAATACAGTGGAGCGAAATCGCACCAAGGATTCTTCCAAGGCTTGTCGAAACCGGCATAATGTACGACCTTTGGCGCCTTGCGCGATTCCATGTATGCCTTATACACGTCTGCAGGTGCGAAATCGAATACTCCCGCCACACGTCCAGCACAGTTATGCATCACATTCCACGAATAGTCGAGGTAGGTAACAAGACCTTCGCACTCGGTATTAAGAATGTCCTGATCGTTGTAGATATATCCCGGCTTCGAGCAATCTGCAGCCATTCATGAACCGTATGAATCTTACGCGTGCGATCCAAATTCATAACTAGCACGCCAGCCTGGAAATATCCATAGGCGTCACGCATATGCAACTGCTTGCGCACATACTCGGCGCGAATACCATCCTTCATATTGAGATTGCCGATGAAGTCGATATCCGGCACTGCGGCGATAGCATTATCGCCCATTTCCGTATCGAACAGTTCGGCAACATCACCATTCACTACAAGATCGCAATCCAAGTACAGCAGCTTTGAGTAGAAAGGCAACGCTTCCTGAATGATGAAACGATAATACGTTTCCACACTGATATGCGCATTGCTGGTGGTGAGATTGAATCCTGCAAGATATCGGCTCACATCATAGAAACGTACGGCGGCATTCGAGAATTGCGCAAGGAATTTCGTAATAATCTGCTTGTTCTCGTCAGAAATGTTTCGTTCCAGCACGATCACATCGTAAAAACGATCTTCGGAAGCGTTCTTCAGCATCGAATATATCGTGGTAGTGAGCATTGGAACGTAATTATCGTCCGCTGCAAAAACCACAGGCACAATGGTTTCAGGATTCTCCTGCAACGGTTCAAGCTTGGCGAACGGTTCCGGATGCAGAAAATGCACGCACTGCAGTCGCTTGATTTTCCAATTGGCTCCAGTGCGCTGCTTATGTGCAAGAAAAATATTAAGCAAACGTTCAGAAAGATGCCCCACGGTGCGAGTAGTCTGCACATCCATCTTGCTGAAATCAGTATGCTCGGCAAACTCATCCAGCAGGGGGAACAACCATTCGTTGTACTCGAAGAAAATATCCTTCTTCATGATAAACATGTTGCAGAAAGCTGCAGTATGGCCATTCAGCACCGCATCAGCATCCGCTTTGTAATCAGGATGACGTGCGCACAGAATGTCGTACATGTGACGCAAATCCTTGAGGCGAAGATGCCTATCCGCATCCCAATGCTGCTTGAGATTCGTAAACCCACCAATACGACGGGTGTCATTAAGCGGCGTGGTGATAACGTCCCATCCATCTACCGCTTTGGAGATATCGCCATCGTTGATGCCATACTTTTCAATGGTTTGACTGTCGATATAGGAATCGATGATTTCGCCATAGTCGTTTTCCTGATGCGGGGTATCGGTGAAATCGAAGTAGCGTCGGTAGTGGCAGAAACCGTAGTAGTCGGCATCCTCGTTTTTCCAAGCCCAGTATTGCGCGGTCAGTTCGCAGTAACGGGGATTTTTATCGGAAATATTCTCACCCTCATCGTCATGCAGCGTGCTGTCGAACCGCCTTGCGGCATGGGCCACTCCAACCTGTACAGGGAGGATGCTGTTTCCTTCAGGGAAAACAGCAGGCTTGTGTGCCGACACGAAGATTTTGATATCCGGATGCTGATGTTCTCCTGTGAGAGCCATGTGAGATATTCCGCCTTACTGAAACAAACGTCCTTTCCACAATAGAATATATGAAAGTACTGCTGAAGAAGGGCACGCTATACGTTTTTGTGCTCAAATACTTCGCACTAGTAGGATAGGACGCTTGTGAAGAACTTTTTTGACAGCCTCAAAAAGAGGTACCACTACGCGATAGTGGTATTCAAGGAACTGGTGAAAACCGATTTCCAGTTGCGTTACCAAGGATCGTTCCTCGGCATGGTGTGGTCCGTGTTGAAGCCGCTTATGTTGTTCGCTGTGATGTATGTGGTGTTCGTGAAGTTCTTGAAGTTCTCCGACGGCACCCCGACGTTCCCGATTTCGTTGTTGTGCGGTACCTGCTTGTGGAGCTTCTTCTCCGAATCCACTAGCATGGGTATGCAATCCATTGTTGGCCGCGGTGATTTGCTGCGTAAGGTTCATTTCCCGAACTACATTATTGTGGCTTCCACCACTATGGGTTCTATGATTTCTCTCGGCATCAACCTGCTCGTGGTGATCTGCTTCGGTTTCTTCGCCCATGCGCATTACACGTGGCGAGTATTGCTTGTGCCGCTCAGCATTATTCAGTTGTATTGCCTTGGTCTTGGCGTAGCTTTGCTGCTTGCTTCGCTGTTCGTGTATTTCCGTGACGTGGCTCATATTTGGGAAGTCATATTGCAGGCCATGTTCTATGCAACGCCTATCATCTACCCAATTTCCATGATTGCGGATAAGGGTTACGGCTGGGCCGCCAATATTTTGATGCTTAATCCTTCCACTCAGGTGATTATGGATATTCGTCATAATCTGCTTTCTCCGGAGTATGTGCCGACTGTGTGGAGCATGGTTGATAACAAGTTGCTTTGCTTGCTGCCGTATGCGTTGTCAGTTTTCATTCTGTGGCTGGGCATTCACGTGTTCCGTAAGTACAGTTCCAAGTTCGCGGAGGTGCTCTAAATCATGACTGAGGTTGCAATGACTGAAGAGGGAAACGTTGACGAGCGCCCTGTAGTGCTCAGGGTCGACCATGTCGCCAAAATGTTCCGTCTGCCTACAGAACAGGCTACTGGCTTGAAGATGGCCTTTCTGAATTGGACGAAAGGCATCAAAGGCTATACCGAGCAGCATGTTCTGCGTGACATCAACTTCGAAGTTCGTCAAGGTGATTTCTTCGGTATCGTCGGGCGTAACGGTTCCGGCAAGTCCACGCTGTTGAAGATTATTTCTCAGATCTATACTCCGGAACATGGTTCCGTAACGGTTAAAGGCAAGCTGGTGCCATTCATCGAGCTTGGTGTTGGATTCAATCCGGAGTTGACCGGCCGCGAGAACGTGTATCTGAACGGTGCTCTACTAGCTTCACTCGTGCTGAAATCGACGCGATGTATGACGACATCGTTGAGTTCGCCGAGCTTGAAGATTTCATGGATCAGAAGCTCAAGAATTATTCTTCGGGCATGCAGGTGCGCCTCGCCTTCTCCGTTGCTATCAAGGCTCAAGGCGATATCCTAGTTCTCGATGAAGTTCTAGCCGTCGGCGACGAAGCATTCCAGCGTAAGTGCGACAACTTCTTCGCCGAAATCAAGAAAGATCCAACGAAGACCGTTATTCTTGTCACCCATTCCATGGATTCCGTCAAGAAGTACTGCAACAAGGCCATCCTGATCAAGGACGGCGAGATTATCGCCAGTGGTGACAAGAACGATGTTGCCGATCGTTATACTCTCGAAAATCTCAAGTCTGAGCATAAAGAGCGAAAAGAAAATCCGGAAGATGAATATTCACTAGGCTTGAGTGAGAAGGTGCCCACTTTCCGAATTCTGCCTGTTTCCCCGCAGATTTCATCCTGTGCCGAGACGTTCGAATTTGATGTCGAATATGATCTTCGTGATAGTGACGGCGGAGAATTCTACATTCCTATGTCGGTCTTGGATGTCAAGCGCGGCGGTGTGCCCTATGACTGTGGTGTCGCTTTTAAATTCAGCAATGCCGGGCATAACAAGATTCACTTTGCGTTGCCTCTGAGCATATTCAATGATGGAGATTTTAAGATTATCGCCACCATGCGCAAGATTCCGGATACGTCAAATCTGAGGAAGTTTGAGCAGCTTGCTTTTACGAGTGATGAGAACTCATGCTACTTCTCGGTTCGAAATCCAGGAACTACTAATTTCGCAGGGCTTCTTAATGACGAGGCGCTTCATATTGACTGCTTAGGAACAAGCCGTATCTGATAAGTCAATGGTGGTGTTTGCTCACTAAATGGAATGGCGGGATGCCAGCCTAGGCTGGCATCCGCCATTCCATTCTCTTATCTACGAAACTTACGGATGACGCAGACCGAGACTATCTGCTATCTGGTTAGCCGTGGTGGAAGAAACAGCTTGTTCTCCGCCAACTACGTAAGCGGTTTTAACTTGATTCTTGTATTTTTGAACAAACTGAGCTGTAGTTCCAAAAGGATCCGCTAGCAACAGGAATCCGTTTTTCTTTCCGGCAAGCGGTCCGGCAGCCAGAGCATCAGGGAAGTTGGCGCCGGTTGCGAAGACGCTACCTTCAGCGGTCAACCCATACCGCTCTGCGCTTTTGGCGATTTCAATGCTGGTCTCATACCTAGTTGCGCCGGCAATTCTTTTTGTTGATATGCCTTGCTGCTGCAGCTGGCTGTTGACAATCCAATTTGGTATGGCGCTGGTGCCTCCGATTACAAGACCCTGTTTGATGGTTTTGTTGATGGCATCCAGTTGGGATGAAGAGAATCCTGAAGCTGAACTGCACAGGAAAATCGGCATCTTCTGCGCGTAAGCCAAGGAAGACGCGGAGAGCGCATCCGCGTAGTTATCTCCGGTTGCCATTAGCGCTGTGGAATTCCATTTTACTCCCAGCTTCTGCCCCGCCTTGAATACTGCAAGAGAGGTTTCATAACGATCTTCTCCGTAATATCTGGTGACTGTGGAGCTGTATTGATGGAGTGCGTTTTCTACATTTTTGGAAATTGCGCTTGGACCGCCGATAATGATGATTCGATTCGGCTTAAGTGAGGCAAGACGGTTAGCAGTTTGGCTGGGCAGAGAGTTAGATCCGACGAGCATAATCGTTGCAGCTAATCCTCCGGCTAAGCCTGACGCGGAGAGTGCATCAGGATAATTCTCTCCAGAAGCGATGATGACGGTTTGTCCTTGTTTTGTCTGTTCGTGTTGAACGATGGTTGCCATAGTGTCATAGCGTGTCTGTCCGGCAAGTCTCGTCAGTTTTGGATTCTCAACATTGTGCGTACAAGATGGTATCGCCAGCGGGAAGGGTTATTTTGGATCCAGGTGCATATGAAGTGCCGGTACCATCAGCTTTGGTGTTCCAGCTCGAGAAAGTGTAGCCTGATCGGCTGAAACCATTCTTCGCCACTGTGATCTCATCATTGTGGGATCCTGTCTGTGAAGCTACATAGCCAGAGGTCGCTCCATTGCCGTCATATTTCAAAGTGAGAGGCATGACCGTGACATCCGTGGAAAAAGCGAAAGACCCAGAAGAAACGGTTGCTTTCGCAGTTCCTACCTTCCCCGCGGTATATACGCCACTTTGGTTGGCGCTAATCACATTCGCATTGGAAGATCCCCATGTGCCCCTGAACTCATATCTTCCGGACCTGTGCTTCAGCGTTACTTTTGCGGTTTGCGTGGATCCAGACTTCATCGATGACAGGTTCCAAGTAGCCCCTTCTCGTAAATCATCGTCATCCACGTTGACTTCGAATTGCCCTAGGCCTCGCATGTTCGTCGGAGTTGAATCCGAGTATTCAGCGGCACTGCTGCGAGTTCCTGCCTCTCCAGAAAAAGTTGTTCTGTAATACTGTCCATCTCCTGCAGCGAAACCATAATACTCATAGTTTGGATTGATCAAAGTAAGATAATGCCCGACTTCAGCTCCTGTGTTTTGGACGTAGTCTTTCTTTTCTTCGGCCCATAAATCAATTGCGCCGGATATGTTGGCAGGACCCCATGCGAGTATTTCTGCCTCTGATTGGATTTTGTTATAGCTGGCTCGGAAGCAGCTCTCTCCATTAGGTCGAGTATGCGCATCCTCTGCAGAATATGCCTCAATCGCTCGTTGAATTGCGATTCGTTCCAACGCATTAGACCATTTTGGCGTTAGATATTCGTTTTCGGAGATTCCAAGTTTCTTCAGGTAATCCGATACTGAATAGTAATCGGTTTGCTTGGTCTGCCAGTTGTAGACGCCGAAAGTTACTTGTTTGTCGTTGAGCGCGTCTCGACGCCATTTCACGACTTCATTCAGTGCCGAGTTGTAGACGTCCACTTGGTTGATGAATTGTTTCGCGTATACGGTTGTTCCTGTTCCCAGTGACACTCCGGTAAGCTCTGAAGTACCGGTCGACGTGCCATCTGAATAAGACATTGTCTCGATGTCGTCTTGGACTGCGGGCGTGTCTACTGCGGTGTCAGCTGCGCTCGCCGGTTGCGCGAAACCTATGCTTGCCAACAAAGAACATGATATTATCGCGCATAATATCCGCTTCTTAGGCTTCTTCTTTTCTCTCATGATGTGCTCCTTTAGCTAGTTCATCAAAGTGTTTACCCCCTTATTTTAAGTAGGGTGTAGATTCGGATGGGTGTGTTGGCTTATGCCGTCACATCATTTGGTGGATTGGTGTTTTTGCCGAATTGCTTTAATCTGCCTGCGGATGCAGCATTTTTGACATTTGTCCTTTCAAAACCGCATTTATCTTGTCGCATATGAAGGAAAGGGGATACGGTAGGAGATGGAGTAGTGGAACAATAGTGTCTCGCTATCGCATGAGAGAAGATTACCGAGGAGCCGTTATGCTGAGTATGAACCGCACCTCCGATCATCGAATCTGAATTTCCTCAGTCCAACAATCGGGGTGCGGTTCATACAAGCACCAGACGCCCCTCCTAGTTGTGCCCTAGAAATTCATTAGGGCTTTAAAAGAATTGTCAGTCTCTACGGAACAAATCGCGAGTGAAAACCTTGCCAGATACCTTGTTAAGGTCATCATTCCAGCGATTGGCAACGATGACGGTAGACCGTTCCGTGAACGAATTAAAATCGTGCGTTACTTCGCTGCCGAAGAAGTCAGTGGCATCTAGCGTCGGCTCGTAAATCAGTACGAGGATGCCGTTTGCCTTGAACTGCTTCATAACATCCTGAATCGCGGACTGGCGGAAGTTGTCAGAACCGGATTTCATGGTCAGGCGGTAGATACCGACAATCGGATCTTTCACATCTTTGATGCGATCCATCACTCAGAAGCAACGAATTCCTTGCGGGTGCGGTTAGCATCCACAATCGCCTCGATTAGATTCTGTGGAACCTGATCGTAATTGGCGAGTAGCTGCTTGGTGTCCTTTGGCAGGCAGTAGCCGCCATATCCGAAGCTTGGATTGTTGTAACCGTCGCCGATGCGCGGATCAAGGCAAACGCCGTCAATGATTTCGCGAGTGCTCAGTCCGCGGCTTTCAGCATAAGTGTCAAGCTCATTGAAATAAGCCACACGCAACGCAAGATACGTGTTGGCAAACAGTTTGATGGCTTCGGCTCGGTAGTGCCCACCACCAGTTCTGGAATGCCTGTACTGCCATCATGATTGACTCGAGAGCGTTCTTCGGGGGCTGCTCCCTGAGCCAGAAGATCCACAAAAGTACGTGCGGCCTCTACGGAACGTGCGTCATCCTGCGGAGCACCGACAACAATACGGCTGGGGTGCAAGTTGTCAAACAGAGCGTGACCTTCACGAAGGAATTCCGGAGAAAACAGAATATGATCATCGTTCAAACGGTCGCGTAGCTGCTGCGTGTATCCGACAGGAATCGTAGATTTAATAATGATCCACGCTTCCGGCGCATACTTTCGTACTGCGGAAATCGCAGCTTCGACGCTGGAAGTATCAAAATAATTCTTTTTCTCGTCATAGTTCGTAGGCGTTGCAATCACTGCGAAATCAGCATCGGAATATGCTTCTTCTGGGTCAACGGTTGCATGGAAGTCCAGAGGACGCTCGCCGGAGGTGTTCTTCTCCAGAAAATCAGTAATCACAGCATCCACAATCGGACTCTTACCGTTGTTTAGAAGCTCAACTTTCTCCGGAACAATGTCCAAAGCATGAACCTCATTATGCTGAGCAAGCAGCAAAGCGACAGAAAGACCTACATATCCAGTTCCTGCAACTGCAATTTTCATAGTTACCGGCTTTCGTTATTCTCGACAAACTAGCACTATTGTAGAAACTGGCGGTGATGAGGAACACGAATCTACTGAAGCTCTACGAAATTAGTGTCTTTAAGGTAATTCTTACCGGCACTCATATCGTATTGAATGAGTTTGTAATCATGGAGTAGTGTTTTAGCCTCTTCGGAAAGATCCTTCTTACTCATACGAGCTCCAGCAGCGTTGAGATATACCGGTTCTTCAGAGCTGCCTCCCGCTGCTGAAGGAACAGACATAGCAGATATGGCTTGATGCATTTCCGTCAGGAATGCCAGATAAGGGCTCACCTTTGCGTTGAGATGTGAAGCAAGTTGAGTGGAGAAATAGTTGGATGAGGTGTATGCGGAGGACGCGTCATCAAGTTTGGTTCCAGCAGCAGAAGACGCATTATTGGACCAAATGAAGTAATCGGTTTCGTGAAGACCAAGAATATTGTCTGAATCGGAGTAGGCAGTGCTATAGATGCCGGGTAAGTGGTCCCCGTAGAAAATAACAGTGATAGGACGATTGATGTCATTGAGCTGATTAAGGAAATCTAACGTTGATTGATCTGTGTAATTAAGACCCTTAGTGTAAGTCTCAATATTGAGTCGTTCATTCTCCTGAAGATTTTCGGAAGTATCAAGTTCTTTGAACTGATTATCTGTGTATAAATCCTCCTCATAAGGCATGTGATTCTGTATAGTCACAACCTGATAGAACTTGTTGGAGTCAGAGGACTGCACCTGTTTCAACACCTGGCTATAGAACGATTCATCGGAAGAATACCAAGCCGAATCTATAGGATGAAGATCTGTGAGCTTGGGTGTTCCGTCCGTGGCGTAGAATTTAGAGAATCCGAACTTCTTATAGTTGATATCGCGGAAATACATTCCACGGTTGTATGCGTGAAAGCTACAGAAGAGTCCTCGCCATTCTTTTCATTCCATAGCTGATTGAGGGACTGATCCCACTTTTGTCCCGGAACTAATTGCTGATAGGCGATAGATAGGGTATCGCTGTAATTCGCCATGGAAAGACCCGTGAGAGCTTGATACTCGATGTTGCAGTACCGCCACCATAGCCGGGGGAAAGCATAAGACCGGATGTTGTTTCGCGCTTGATCTGTCGAATATTTGGCATCGGATCTTCGGCGAAACTTACGCCCGGTACTCGTGTGGGATCCGAGAAGGTTTCCGAAAGCACCATGATTACGGTGTTATCAGTCAGATTGGTTGTTCTGGACTGATTGATGGAATCAGCCTCCTTGGAGTATTTCTTTGTAATCTTGGTCATGGTTTCTTCGGAATAATCTTCGGGCTTATCCATGATCTTGGTATGTGCAAGCTGGAGGAAATTGATGGCGGGACCATTGCTGGTAGCGTCAGCAATTGGATTCCAAGGCTGGGGGCGGTCGGAAAGATTGTGGGCAAATTTTGTAGCCCAGGAATCGTCTGCTCCGAGTCCCCACACGAAGGAAAATACGAGTGCAGTACTGAGAGCGGCTGCCAAAATGCGCGTAATCGTGCCGGCAAAATTTTTAACGCTGGCAAACGGGTGTAGCCAGTGGCAGGGGATGACTGCATTTCTGCCATCAAGGAATTGCATGACGATGCAGATGGCCACAAAGCAAATAACGCCAGCTACCGCACCGTCAACTAGAGCCTGACTGGAATTTGGAATAAAGGAAGTGAGTTCTCCCGCATTGCCTCCTGTGATGAAGTTCAAATCGGCGGGAATAACAGGTTCGTTGCGGGACTCGATCTTGATGTGATTGGCGACAGCAAATACTGTCATAACTGTGCCAAAGATGGCTGAAGCAACCCAGAAACGATTGAGAATCAGCACCAGAGTAAGGTAAATAACACCCAGAACTATGAAATTCAGTAATGCTTGGTATTGATGGTCAATCCAGATCTGGCTAACGAATTTTGTCGTGCGCCCAATAACACTTTGCAAAACTCTGGTCGTATCGTCAATTTCCGAGCCTTCAGGATATTCCGGCTCGCTGTACATGCCCCACTGAAGAAAAACGACCTCAAAAGCGGTGACTAATACGAGAACAATGGCGTAGAACGAGAATGAGAAGCGATGACGTTTCTTCCAGAGGCCATACGCCTTTTTGAAGAATTTGATGATGAGTTGAATGGCTTTGAAGTTGGTGAAGTTTGCCATGCGGTCTTTACCGCTGTGGCGGCGGTATGGACGGCGTGACCGGTAACTTTGGTTGCTTTTACAGCCGTGTGCCCTGCGGTGGAAAGCGTTTTTGCCGTGGTATGTGCGGCTCGTTTGCAAACCGAGACGACCTGATTCAAAGGCTGCTCAGCGGGTTGATGGGGCTGGAGCTCAGAAGAAGCGATTTGTTCGTTATTGTCTATTTCGGCTTTACTGACGGATCCACTGGAAACCATCTCCGGTAAACAGGGCAGGGTGCCAGCGCCTGAAATAAAGATGCTTGTGTTGTCGGAGGTGGCGTGAATTGCCGACTTCTGCGTATACAGTTTTGAACTATGGTGACTTGAAAGGGCGGATGGGGCGCAAGCGTTGCTGTCTTCGTCATTCGCAAGAGGGCGATATGTTCCACCTGCAATCGGCTGCTTAGTAAGTTTTACGTATGAAGGAACGTGAGCATGACGGTCAGGCGAAAAAATAGGCATCGTCGCATCCTTCAAAAAGATAGCCCCCTTATAATTGGAGGCTCTGTACAATTAAACCGGATACATTTTAGTGTTCAGCTGTGGACGAACGGGTATCTCGTAGATGTCTGAAAGGTAGCTGGAAGGTTAACTGGGTGACGGGCAGCAAACAGATGTGTTCAAGGTGGACAACATATGCGCTCGCAAGTGTTGGGCGTCATTCGCTGGTAGTGCACTAAAAAGCGCTGTCTGCGTGAAGCTTCTATAGCAGTCCTGCCATGTAGATCGGCAGCTTGACCACATCATTTTCCACGACCAGCGGTTTCGGATGCAGCACGTATCTGGTGCCGACCTTCTTGTCGAATTTCGTCTTGAACTTGTCCAGCGAGACCGTGCGGTAGCGTTTCGATGACTTGACCTCGATGGGGCTGACCCTGTACTTCATCGCCGCGTTCTCATACGGTTCGACAATGAGGAAGTCGATCTCCATACGGTTCGACGGGTCGTCGCGGTCGCTGCGCAGGTCGACGAAGTAGTCCGCACGTCATCGGGGGTTGCAACCAGTTAACTTAATTGCTTGCTTTCGATTGTTTTCGTATGATATACTTGAGTCATGCGTGTCAGGGAATGGGCGAAACGAGAGGGTTTCAACGAGCAGACGGTATGGCAGTGGTGCCGAGAGAACCGCATGCCCGTCCCATTCGAGCGCATGAGCACGGGCACGATAATCATCCACGACCCGAAATACGAGAACCGACCGTCACCCCCACGGCGAACGGCAGGACGGTGTGTTACGCGCGTGTCAGCTCGTCTGACCAAAAGGACGATCTGACACGTCAGGCCGACCGGTTGAAGCGTTCGCCCTTGGTATGGGAGTGGAGAAGCCGGAAATCGTCACAGAGACGGGTTCCGGCATGAACGACAGGCGGCGCAAGCTCAACCGGCTATTGTCCGACCCGACCGTGGACACGCTGATCGTGGAGCACAGGGACAGGCTCGCCCGCATGAACGCGGGACTGGTGGAGAGCGCGCTGAAGGCGCAGGGACGCCGAATCATCGTGGTGGATGACACGGAGCTGGATGACGATTTGGTGCGCGACATGACCGAGGTGCTGACCTCGTTCTGCACCCGGCTGTACGGGCGTCGCGCGGCCAAGCGCAAGACGGACGCGGCGTTGAAGGCGGCGCGCGATGCTTGAGGCGGTCAAGGTGGCGCTCGACCCGACTCCACGGCAGGAACGATTGTTGGAATCGCACGCCGGGGCGGCGCGATTCGCCTACAACAATGGGCTGGCGCACGTCAAGGACGTGCTCGAACGCGGCGATACCCCCGAATGGTCGTACTATGCCTTGCGCAGGTGGTGGAACCAAGCCAAAAACGGTCTGGCGGTGGACGAGACCACGGGAGAACCATGGTGGCCTGAGAACAGCAAGGAGGCGTACAACAGCGGCCTCGAATCATTGGCCGACGCGCTGAGGAACTTCTCCAAGTCCCGCAAGGGGCGGCGGAAAGGTCGCAGGATGGGCTTCCCACGCTTCAAATCCAAGGACAAGGCGGTTCCCAGATTCGCGTACACGACGGGCTCGTTTGGTCTCATTGACTGTGACCCTCATGCGCTGCGGCTCCCGAAGATAGGCCGCGTGCACTGCATGGAGAACGTGTCCAAGCGAGTGAACGGCGCGAAGGTGCTGCGCATGAGCGTATCCAAGCGTGGTGGACGCTGGCAGGCCAGCCTGACCGTCGAACGCGCCGACCTGCCGATTCCATCGCCGCCGAAAGGCGGGAGCGTCGGCATCGACTTGGGTGTGAAGGAGCTCGCCACATTGTCGGACGGCACCGTGATGCACAACCCGCACGCACTCAAATCGAACCTCAGACGGTTGAAGAAAGCCCAACGGAATCTGAGCCGCAAACGGAAAGGCTCCAACCGCCGCCGCAAGGCGGGAGCGCGGGTCGCCCGACTATACGCACGGGTGGCGAACCTGCGTTCGGACGTGCTCAACAAGACCACCGCCATGCTCGCCCATACCTACGCGGACATCAGCATCGAGGACTTGAACGTGGCGGGCATGGTGGGAAACCACGGGCTCGCCCAATCGATTCAGGATGCCGCGTTCGCGGAGTTCCGACGCCTACTGACCTACAAGACCGCACGCACCGGCGCGAGGCTTCACGTCATCGACCGTTGGTATCCAAGCTCGAAGACCTGCTCGAACTGCGGGACGGTGAAAGCCAAGCTGCCCCTGTCCGAGCGCGTCTACCATTGCGGCAAGTGCGGGCTTGACATGGACCGCGACCTGAACGCGGCCATCAACATCCAAGTCGTCGGGAGTGCCCCGGAGACGTAAACGCGCGTGGAGGAAGCGTAAGACAGGCCCACCCAAAAGGCGGGACAATGCGGCATCCGGCGAAGCGCGAACCAAGCGGCGGCGAGAGTCGCGTGAGTCTTGGAGCTGGTCTCGGCAACGAGGCCATGCAGATGACTTCGCTTTAGCGACAAGCTAAAACAAAATCATTTGCAACGGCTTTCGAGAAGTCGACGAGCATATACGACGCATAGTTCCGTCGTCCGAATTCCTCCGCGATGGTGCTTTTCCCGACGCGTCGCGCGCCCTCGATGAGCAGGGCCGTGCTTCCTTGGGAGGATTCCTTCCAGGAAGCCAGTTTTCGTACGCTTTTCGTTCGAAAGTCTCCGTGTCTCACCGTCGTAAATACACCAAATCAAGGGTAAGCGAAGTGCTATTTATACACCAAATCAAGGGTAACTGAGATACCACCGGTTGGGCTGCCGAATCTGCCATATATAAGCCAGTTTGTGGAATCGCTCCATGAACTATGCAACCCTGCCAGTACCCTGAAATGGTGAGTAGTGAGATTTTCAAGCCGCGCAACATCATCGTGACCGGCGGATGTGGGTTTATCGGAGCCAATTTCGTGCGCTACGTGGCACACAACCATCCTGACGTGCGCATAACCGTGCTCGACAAGCTGACCTATGCCGGAAATCCGCAGAATATCGCCGGTCTTCCGCAATCGCAAGTCGAACTCGTGCAAGGCGATATCTGCGATGCTGCACTACTGGAACGTATCGTGCCCGGGCATGACGCGATCGTGCATTTCGCGGCCGAATCGCATAACGACAACTCCATCGCCAATCCTGAACCCTTCATCACAACGAATGTGGAGGGTACGTTCCACCTGCTTGAGGCGGCGCGCAAGCATGACGTGCGATTCCATCACATCAGCACCGACGAAGTGTACGGCGACCTTGCGCTCGACGATCCATGCAAATTCACCGAAAGCACGCCATATAAGCCGTCAAGTCCGTACAGCGCGTCAAAAGCGGCATCCGACCAGCTGGTGCGTGCCTGGGTTCGCACGTACGGGCTTCGCGCCACGATTTCCAACTGTTCCAACAATTACGGGCCGTACCAGCATGTGGAAAAATTCATTCCACGCCAGATCACTTCCATCATGGAGGGCGTGCGTCCGAAACTATATGGCACAGGCGAGAACGTGCGCGACTGGATCCATACGGAAGACCACTCTTCTGCGGTGTGGAAGATTCTTACACGCGGGCGGATCGGCGAAACATACCTGATCGGCGCGGATGGTGAAATGAGCAACATTGCCGTGATGCGTATGATCCTGCGGCTTATGGGATGTGCCGAAGATGCGTTCGACTGGGTGCGTGACCGCCCTGGGCATGATCGGCGTTACGCGATTGACTCCAGCAAGCTGCGTACCGAACTTGGATGGAAGCCTGTGCGCACCGATTTCGAAGCCGGTTTGCAAGCAACCATCGCTTGGTATGCTGCCAACCGCGCCTGGTGGGAGCCCGCCAAAGCCGCCACCGAAGCCCGCTACCGCGCCCAAGGCCAGTAAAGCGCGTCGGACGGGAACGTTTGTGACGGTGCGTCATGGTGGATGCGACGCAGCTTGGTAATTGGGTTCGGCAAGTGGCGATTGGGAAATAACGTGTTGCAAGTAGCCGACTTCGTCAGGAAATGCCTCCGGTTGGGCTGCCGAATCTGCCATATATAAGCCAGATACGGTGCGAAAGTATGTTTAACGGGGTCAAAGTTGTGTTTTTGGATAACTTTGACCCCGTTAAATTGCTGTAAACAGGCAATAGGAGCGTTTGAAGGTGATATAGAGGGTATGAAAATCTGTCGTTGAGCGTGTAAAATAAGATTTTAACGGGGCAAAGTTGTTCTTTTGGGTACTTTTACCACCGTTAAAACCGTGATGATGGAGTAAAACATGCAAATGTATCGTCGAGAGCATTATCTAGCCAAGCTTCGTCCGTTCTATGACGATGCGGGACTCATCAAGGTGGTCACCGCATTCGCCGTTGTGGAAAATCGAGTCTGCTGTGCAGCGTCATGGATGAGCTGCGGGAACGTGGCGTCTCGGAAGGCGATATTTGCTACATCAATCTTGACCGTCGAGAATACCAAGACGTGAACACTCCGGAAAAGCTTGATGCAGTCATTGAACATAGCCTGGGCAAGTCAGCTTCAATGCGTTACCTGTTCATCGACGAAATACAGAACGTGAAGGGGTATGAGACCATCGTCAACGGATGGCGTGAAGAAGGCGACTGCTCGATTTTCATCACCGGATCCAATTCATACCTGCTATCCGGCGAGCTTGCCACCAAATTGACAGGCCGCTATATTGAGCTGGAAATGTTCACCCTATCGTTCAACGAATATCTCGGCATGCGCGAGTATCTTGGACTTCCCAAAAAGCCGGAATCGCAGGTTTTCCAAGAATATCTCATCTATGGAGGGTTCCCGAAGGCGCTGGAATATGAGGATCTTGATGCGAAAGCCATGTATATCCAAGATGTCATAGGCAGATTTTCAGCAAAGACATAGCCGCTCGCAAAGTGGTGCGTCACCGCGATACTTTCCAACGCGTGCAGGACTATCTCATCAACAACTATGCCGCTCCCACGAATCTGTCGGGAATCGTCGAATATTTGAAACGCAGCGAAGGCGTGACGGTCAAACGTGAGACTCTTGCGAACTATGTCCGACTGCTGGAGAACGCGAAGATTCTTTACAAATGCCCGCGATTCGATTTGCGTTCGCGCAGGTCGTTGAGAGGAGGGGAGAAGTACTATCTTGCGGATCCTGGTATACGATTCGCGCGTAACACCGATACGCGGATGAGCTACGGCCCAGCCTTGGAAAATGCGCTGTACGTGCATTTGAGGTCGAAAGGTTACGAGGTGAGCGTGGGCATTATTGGTAAGCTGGAGTGCGACTTCATTGTGCGTAAGCGGGAGCGGTACGCCTATGTGCAGGTGTCGATGAGTGTGCAGGATCCTAATGTTGAGGAGCGTGAATTCCGTCCGTTCACGAAGCTGGCTGACGGGTATCCGAAATACCTGTTTAGTTTGGACCCGCTGCCAATGCAGCGCGACGGCGTAAGACATCTCAACCTGATGGAGTTTCTACGCGCGGACGGAGATCTCGACCTCTCATAGCGTTTGGTGGGTGCTATCTCGCTTATATATGGCAGATTTTGGGGTTCGTCCGGACGTATTTCGCTTATATATGGCAGTTGGTTTTTACAACAAGCAACTTAGGGGGTAATTGTGTACCCTCTAACTGCGGTCTTTCCGGAATGACCTGCCATATATAAGCGAGATGTCTCCGGTCGGACTGTCGAATCTGTCATATATAAGCCAGATACGGTGCGAAAGCGCTTGTACGGGGGTGAAGTCGTCCAAAACGCAACTTTGACCCCCGTTAATAAGCTCTTTCGTGGTTTTTGTGAAAGGGGGTATCGATTTGCGGTATGGGCGGTTATCGGGTTGTGAAAACGTTGCGAAAGTCATCTTTAACGAGGCCAAAGTTGTTTGAAAACGCAACTTGGCCCCGTTGAACGCAGGGGTGGCGGAGCTAGGGGCGGCGCCCTGTCGGCTCGTCTGGCTCGGACGGCTTACTTGGCGGACTCGAGTTTGAGTTCCTGGCTGGCGATCACCGACTTGGCGGCCGCGTCGAGTTCGTTGGTGATGTTGCGCAGGTTGTCGGCGTACGTGCGAATATCGTCTGTCGCCTTGGTGAAGTCGCTGGCATTGCCGTTCGCGGGGCATGTTGGCGCGTTTTCCACGGCTTCGGCCAGCGTGATCGCATCCTTCAGGGTTTCCAGCGTGGTGCCGTCGGCCACGTCGTCCACGGTGAGTTTTGCCGCATCTTCGGCTTCTTTCTGAGCCTCTTCGAAGTTTTGCTGATGCGTGGCGAGCGCCTTCGCGTTCAACGTGCAGGTGTCGCTGGCGGCTTGCGTCATTTCGCGCTTATTGGCGACTGCGATGATGGCAACGGCTGCGAGCGCGATGGCAACCACTGCTATCACGGCGACGATGGCGATGGTCTTGCGCTGTTTCGCATTGTTTTTCTGCGTGGTTGGCTGCATTGCTGGTTCCTTTCTTCTTGTGCGGTTCTCATTTCGGGCAAAACGTTGCGAGTATACAAAAAACACTTCCGAAAAACGATTTACCACTGGAAATAATGTGGATTATTTTGCTATGAAAGGAATTTGTTTGTGGATGGGGGTGCTGGGCGCGTCAGGAGTGCGTGGCATTTATGCTGGAAGGAGAAACGTTTTAAGGGGTTTGAATGGCGTATCGTGCGACGTTGAAGGATGTGGCCGCTGCTGCGGGGGTGTCTGTGACGACGGTTTCGCTGGTGTTGAATAATCGGCCGGCTCGCGTGTCTGAGGAGAAGCGTAAGGCCATTGCCGACACGGCGAAGAAGCTGAATTATGTGCCGAATCAGAGCGCGCGTAGCTTGGTGACCAAGCAGTCCCAGCTGGTTGCGCTGATCGTGCCTGATATTGAGAACTTGTTTTTCGCGGCGCTTGCCAAGTGTGTGGAGGATGAGTGCGCCGCGCAGGGGTATTCGCTGATTGTGGCCAATTCCGATGATTCGCGTGCTGCGGAGCATGAGTTGTTGCAGCGTCTTCCTGCCCGTGGGGTGGATGGGGTGATGTTGATCCCGGCGCGTGAGTCGTGTGTTGGGAGTGCTGTTGAGCAGCTGTGTGAGGATGTGGCGCTTGTGTCGTGCCCGGTGGTGCTGATCGACCGTTTGACGCAGTGCGGCTGGTGCGATGCCGTCGGTTTTGACAACTATCTTGGTGGTCGTTTGGCTGCCCAGTATCTGTTGGAAGGTGGTCATACTCGTATTGGCATTGTCACCGGCGATATTGCGGAGTCGAGTGCCGCGGAGCGTCGTCGTGGTTTTGTGGATGCCATCGAGCAGTCGGGGAAGCATTTTGATTCTTCGCTGTGTGTTGAGGGTGATTACCGTTTCGATAGCGGCTATCGTGCCGCGAATCAGATCATCGATGGCGGGGCGACGGCCGTGTTCTGCTGCAACGATGTGATGGCGCTTGGCTTCCGTCAGCGTATGGCGGAGCGTGGGTTGCATGTTACTGAGGATATGCAGGTGATTGGTTACGACAATATTCTCAAACGATTCGGTCTTGGTTGGCGTATGACCACCGTTGAGCAGAGCGTGACTGATTTGGCCGCCGCTTGTTGGGGTATGTTGCGTAAGCGGATTGATGTTGCGGTTCGTGCCAAGTCCGGTACGGAATCAGGGGATGCCCGTCCGTGGCTTTCCGATCCGCAGGTTGAAGTGCTTACGCCGAAACTGGTGCAGGCGGCCTGCGCGTAAACCGCCATTTTTAGATGCTGCAGACTGGTGCAAAACGGGTGGTGCAGATCAATCTCGGTATGTGGTGACGTAAGCATCTCCAATATGCTGTAATCGTTGGGAATAAAGGCAACACGCCGTGTATGGGTGAAGAATTTGCGTTCTTGATAAAACGCTTTATCATAAATCTTGTCAACACAACACAATCGAGAATGCGCTCGATGTATAACTGACGACGCACCCGTATGGTGGCGGACCGTCGTCAGGCCGTCAAAGAGGAAAGGCACACACATGAAAAAGATGATTCTTGATCTTGATACCGGCGTTGATGACGCGCTTGCCATTTCGTATGCTCTGGGAAGCCCGGAAGTCGAGCTGATCGGCATCACCGGCACCTACGGCAACGTGCTCGTCGAGCAGGGTGTGCGCAACGCACTGGCCGTGACCGACCTGCTCGGCCACCCGGAAGTCAAGGTGTATCAGGGTTTGCCGCACTCCAGCACCACCGATCACTTCGAAGTACTGCCGATCTCCGCGTTCATCCACGGCGACAACGGCATCGGCGATGTGGAAATCCCCGATTCCAGCCGTTCCGTCGAAACCGAATCCGCGGTAGACTTCATCATCGACGCAGTGAAGACCTATGGCAAGGATCTCGTCTACGTGCCGACCGGCCCGATGACCAACATCGAAGCCGCACTGAAGAAAGCACCGGAAATCAAGGATGAAATCGGCCAAATCGTGCTTATGGGCGGCGCACTGACCGTACCCGGCAACTGCAACGCCTGCATGGAAGCCAACATTTCGCAGGATCCGGAAGCCGCCGACTACCTGTTCCGTTCCGGGGCGCGACCACCATGATCGGTCTCGACGTAACCCTGCAGACCCTGCTCACCTACAAGGAAACCCAGCAGTGGCGCGACCTCGGCACCAAGGCCGGCAAGTTCCTGGCCGACATGACCGACTTCTACATCAAGGCTTACGAAACCACGTCCCCGCATCTGGGCGGCTGCGGCCTGCACGATCCGCTCGCCGTTGGCGTGGCAGTGGACCCGACCCTCGTCACCACCCTCGACATCAATATGAAGGTCGACGTGGAAGGCCCGACCCGCGGACGCACCATCGGCGACGAAACCCGCCTGAATGACCCGGCCAAGACCATGAAGGTTGCCGTCGGCGTCGACGTGCCGCGCTTCCTGAACGAATTCATGACCCGCATCTCCGGCCTCGCAGCCAAGGCTGAATAAGCGTAACCGGCCAAGCAATCGCGTATCGCATATCGCGCAATTCGAGAGAATCAAGGATTTTTATTATGTCTAACAACACAACCGCCGTGACCGGCACCGCATCCGCCGATCCGTTCGATGATCCGGTGACCAGCAACAAGATGGCCATCCGCGCCCTGATCCCGCTGCTGATCACCTTCGTGCTCGGCACCCTGTGCCTGCAGGGCTTCAACCTGGTGTTCCAGCAGGTCGGCGCCGACGTCGGCGCACCGAACCAGGCGTCCCTGATCACCGCATTTCCGAGCATCGTGCTCGGCATCGTGTGCTTCATCTACGGTTCCCTGGGCGATTTCGTCTCCCTGCGTAAGCTTGTGACCGTCGGTCTCGTGACGCTGTTCGTCGGCTCCATCTTCGGTTTCGTGGCAAACTACTTCTTTGCCGCAAACCTGTGGACCGTGATCATCGCACGCGTGCTGCAGACCGCAGGCGAACAGGTGGCAGGTTCCGCCTTCCTGGTGGTGGCCACCAAGTACCTGCGTAACGATTTGAAGGTCATCTTCTTCGGTCTGTTCACCGCCGCATACCAGCTTTCCGCATCCATCGGCGTGTTCGCAGCCGGCATGCTCAGCTCCATCGCATGGCAGTTCCTGTTCCTGATCCCGTCCGTCACCATCCTGTTCCTGCCGATCCTGCTCAAGACCTGCCGTCCAAGAGCGGCAACGGGCAGAAGGTTGACGCATTCGGCTTCGTGATCTTCGGCTTCGCCACCGCATTCCTCACCCTGTTCTTCTCGTACATGGCATGGTGGATGCTCGTGGTCTCCCTGCTGCTGTTCGTGGCATTCGCTTCTACATCAACAAGGCCTCCAACCCGTTCATCACCCCGGCGTTCTTCAAGAACACCCCGCTGGCTGCGCGCCATCTGCCTGATCCTCGTGTTCTACTTCGTGAACTACGCACTGAGCCCGATCTTCAACGCCATCGGCACCAACATCTACGGCATGACCACCACCCAGGTCTCCCTGCACATTGTGTGGGCCTTCGTGGTCGCCGCCGTGGTGGGCACCTGCTCCGGCATGATCATCCGCAAGATCGGCATCAAGGCCGGCATCGTGACCGCAGGCACCCTCATGTTCCTCGGCTGGACCGGTGCGGCATTCTGCGTGAACTCCGGTTTCGTGGTGCTGACCCTGTGCGCATGTGTGTTCTACGCAGGCTGCGGCCTCATGTACTCCCCGGTGGTCTCCACCGTGCTGGGCACCATTGAAAAGGACGAATCCGGCCGTGGCGTCGGCATGAACGATCTGGCCATGAACGTTTCCCCGTCCATCGGCATCGCATCATCGGCAGCCTGCTCGGCTCCAACGCCCTCGCAGGCGGTCCATCACCGGCGCAACCGGCACTGCCGCCAACTATGCCAACCTGCTGCTGGTCGCCGCCGGTACCGCACTGCTTGGCCTGATCGTGTTCTTCGTCTTCAAGAAGAAGATCTACGAAGGCAACCATGCGCTGGAAACCGAGGAATCGGCAAAGTAATCGCACATTACATCCTCAATATAATAAAAATGGGGATTTGCGATAATTGCGATTACTGAACAACACTATTTCGCAAATCTCCATTTTCATAAATCTTCTTTTGATGTAAGGAAGGTAAAGATGAGCGCGACTGAAGTTCTCTCCGCATTGGACCGCATCCACGGCACAGTGTCCGTAATCGGCTCGATGAACGCGGACTACACCGTCACCGCACAGCGTCTGCCAGGGCCGGGGGAGACCATCACCGGCGGTCCGCTGCAGCTGCTGCCGGGCGGAAAATCCGGCAACCAGGCGGCCGCCGCAGCGCGCATCGGCGCAACCGTGCAGATGTTCGGCGCGGTCGGCTCCGATTCCAACGCCGACTTCCTACTCGGCGCTCTGGGCGAGGCGGGCGTGAACACCACGCATGTTCGCCGCGTGCTCGGACCATCCGGCACAACCGTGATTACCGTGGACGCAACCGGCGAAAACACCATCGTGTACTCGCCGGGATCCAACGCGCAGGTCACCGTGGATTATGTGGAATCCGTGCGCGATGCGCTGGCACGGTCTTCCGTACTTGGCCTGTGCTTGGAAAGCCCGATCGAAACGGTGACGGCCGCCGCGCGCATGTGCCATGAAGCGGGCGTGAAAGTGCTGCTCAACGATTCGCCGTTCACCCCGTCGCTGCCGTCCGAACTGGTGGAAGCATCCGATATTCTGCTCGTCAACGAGCATGAGATGGTGCAGCTGCTCGGCATTGACGAGCCGGAAAACGACGATTGGGACGGTTTCGATTGGAATCATGCGCTGGAAGCAATGCGTGGATTCGGTTTCGAACAGGCGATCGTGACGCTCGGCGGCGATGGTTCCGTGGTATTGGATTCCACTTCGGCAACGCCGATCCAGCGCATTGCCCCCGTGCGTGTGAACGCGGTGGACACCACCGGCTGCGGCGACTCCTTCATGGGCACGGTGCTGGCCGGTCTTGCCTCGGGCATGGCGCTTTCCGAAGCGGCCGAGCTTGCCTCGTATGTTTCGGCATACGCCGCCACAGGGTATGGTGCGCAGGCCTCCTACGGCAATGCCGCGCAAATCCGCGAAGCATTCGCCAAATAACGGAAGCGAGGATGCCTATCGGACGCTAGCCAGATTTCTCTTTTCTCTCTTGATACGCGGGGTGCCGCATCCTACCGACGTAGGATGCGCACCGTTTTTGGGAAGATCTGACATTAAAAAACTCGCCGACCGGATGGGGGCGAGTTTTTGTTACGTTGAAAAGATTGCGCGAATCAGGCGTAGATATTGCGGGGACGCATGTCTTCGGGCAGACCGTTGAGCAGCGTGGAAACGGATCCGGATTCGAACACGGAACGGATGCCGGCGGCCAACAGCGGAGCCACGGACAGTACGGTCATGTTCGGCAAGCGCTTCTCTTCCGGAACGGGCACGGTGTCGGTGAGCACGATTTCCTTGGCACCGCAATTTCTCAGGCGTTCCACGGCCGGGCCGGACAGCAGGCCATGCGTGGCAACCAGCGTCACGGACTTCGCACCAGCGTTGTTCAGTGTGCGCACAGCCTCGCAGATGGTGCCCGCGGTGTCGATCATGTCGTCGACCACCACGCAGTCGCGACCTTCGACCTCGCCGATAATGCCATGCGCTTCGGCATGGTTCGGGCGGGTGGTGTCACGGGTCTTGTGAATGAACGCGAGCGGCAGATTGCCCAGCTTCGCGGCCCACTGTTCGGAAACCTTGATGCGGCCGGCATCCGGAGACACGATGGTGGTGTTCTCAAGCGGCATATTGTTGCGCACGTAGTCAAGCAGCACCGGAGTGGCGGTGAGATGGTCGACCGGTCCATCGAAGAAACCCTGCTCCTGGGCGGCATGCAGATCGACCGTCATAATACGGTCGGCGCCGGCTGCGCGGAACAGGTCGAAAATCAGTCGGGCGGTGATGGGCTCGCGGCCCTGATGCTTCTTATCCTGGCGCGAATAGCCAAGGAACGGCGCGACCACGGTAATGGAACGGGCGGAAGCGCGCTTCATGGCGTCAACCATGATGAGCTGCTCCATAATCCACTTGTTGATCGGCTCGGTGTGCGCCTGCATCACGAACGCATCGGCGCCACGCACCGGCTCGGTGTAACGCACATACATCTCGCCGTTGGCGAAATCGTAAGCCGTGGTCTCAAGTACGTCGATTCCCAGGTATTTCGCGGTTTCATGGGCTTGCTCAGGGTACGCACGACCCGTCACCAAAGCCAATTTCTTATCCGGGGTGCCTTCGAGAATCGCCGACATGCTTCGCCTTCCACAAATCTAGAGTCGCGTAAATACGGTACCAACCGTACAAAAATAGCCGTATTCAATATAACAATGCGGGTGCCCATGACGCGCCTGCACCACAGAACGTGCGTAATTGCCGCTCGTCCAGCAGAAGGGCTATGCTGAACAGGTTGTCTGAACTGTATCTTTATACCTTTCATATATAGATGCGTGAAGGCAGTACGCATACACACTCCTGCCATGGAAGGTCCATGGCCGATAGTCCGAAGGAGGTGGGTGATGTCTGCGCATAAGTACGAACTGATGTTCATTGCCGATCCTGAGCTGGATGAGCGCGGTCTGAAGAAGTTGACCGAGCAGTATCTGGAAACTGTCACCAAGGAAGGCGGTGCTGTCGAGAACATCGACATCTGGGGCCGTCGCAAGCTTGCCTACGAGATCGCTGGCAAGACCGAAGGCAATTACGTTGTGGTCAACTATTCCGCTGAGCCGGCCACCAGCGACGAACTCGATCGTCTGCTGAACCTGAACGAATCCGTCATCCGTACGAAGATTCTTCGCAAGTAAGTAATTCCAAGCTTTTCAAGCTGCAAAACAATAAGCTGCAAAGTAAGTAGGTAACGATGGCAGGCGAAACGATTATCACTGTGGTGGGTAACCTCACGGCTGATCCCGAAATCCGTACGGTTGGCAACGGCTCGTCCGTGGCCAGCTTCACGATTGCCTCCACTCCGCGCACCTGGAACCGTAATACGGGCCAGTTTGAAGATGGTCAGGCTTTGTTCATGCGCTGCTCCGCGTGGCGCGACATGGCCGAACATTGCGCGCAGAGCCTGAGCAAGGGCATGCGTGTGATCGCGCAAGGCCGTTTGCAGCAGCGTTCCTACCAGGCGAACGATGGTTCCCAGCGCACGGTCGTCGAGCTTCAGGTTGATGAGATCGGCCCGTCCCTGCGCTATGCGACCGCCCAGGTCACCCGAACCTCCAGTGCCAACGGTGGTAATTTTGCCGGCAATCGCGGCGGCAACAATTTCGCTGGCGGCAATGGCGGATTCAACAATGGTGGCTTCGCCGGCAATGCCGGTGGCTATCAGGGCGGTGCCGGATATTCCGGTGGCGCTGGCTATCAGGGTGGGGCTGCCGCTCCAGCCAATGCCGCGCCGCCGTGCAGCCTGCTCCGGCATCGGATCCGTGGGGCAATTCGGATAATTCCGGTTCCTCATCGTTCGGTTCCTTTGGCTCCTCCGAATTTGGCGGAAGCAGCGACGAACCGGAATTCTGATCCGACCCGGATCGCAGCTTAAAAGAAAAGCAATTTCCAGATTGTAAGGAGAACATCAAGATGTCACGCAAGAGGCCGCAGCCGCCGGTCAAGCCGTTTAAGAAGAAGCCGAATCCACTGAAGGCCGCTAAGGTCACCGAGATCGATTACAAGGACGTTGCCCTGCTGCGCAAGTTCATCTCCGATCGCGGCAAGATTCGTTCCCGTCGTATCACCGGTGTTTCCGTGCAGGAACAGCGCGAGCTCGCCAAGGCTATCAAGACGCCCGCGAGATGGCTCTGCTGCCGTACGCCACTTCCGGTCGCTGATCTTAGAGAGGTTTGAAAAATGGCTGAAACTAAGGTTATTCTCACCAAGTCCGTCAATCACCTGGGTCACCCGGGCGACGTCGTGTCCGTCAAGGCCGGCTACGCTCGCAACTACCTGATTCCGCAGGGTCTGGGCTTCGCATGGTCCAAGAACGCTGCGCCCAGATCGAGGCCATGAAGCGCGCTCGTCTGGCCAAGGCCGTTGCCACCCGCGAAGAGGCTGTTGCCGCCAAGGAACTCATCGAGGGTTCCGTCGTCGAAATCGCCGCCAAGGTCTCCGAGTCCGGCAAGCTGTTCGGTGGCATCTCCGCCGACAAGATCGCCATCGCGCTGTCTTCCAAGGCTGCCGTCAACCCGAAGAACATCACCGTGGATCCGATCAAGACCACCGGCGAGTTCGCTGCAACCGTCGCTCTGCACCCGGAAATCTCCGCTTCCTTCACCGTGAAGGTTGTCGCTGAGTGATTCGGCCCCATTCGCTATGGCTGCATTCATTGCGGTTACGGCGAATGACTTCAGACTGAGATACGTCTGAGCTTAAGCATGGAAAATCCCCCTGCACCAGCTGAAAACAGCTATGCAGGGGGATTTTCATACTTGATCAGTTGTAGCCACCGTCATTAGTTGGTTTGTCGCAACTTGGGCACGTCATGGTCGTTACTTTCCTTCTCTCGTGCGGAAACGGTGCTTGGAAGCAACCTAAGCTCAATCCTTAAGTGGGTGTTGCGTGAAGCATGCTGATTCACTCAAGAAGAGCGATTTACCGTCAGTTTTCATGCATGGCTGTGCAAATGAATTAGCGGGAGCGTTTGGGGCAACTGGATTGCAAGGAACTGAATTTGTGAAGAAATTGTGATTTCCTGCCTTGATTGTGCTCTTTAGGTAGGAAATATGATGGTTGAATCGCGTTTTCTGCGATTTTCGTAATCTGTCGAAATCGTTGAAAAATAGCGGTTTTACAACCGCGACACGCCGAAAGTTGCATTCTTCTCGATTCTGAGTATATTTACTTCTCGTGCTCAGCGAGAACAAAACCTCGCAAGACCAACGCCCCTTTAGCTCAGTTGGTTAGAGCAGCTGACTCTTAATCAGCGTGTCCAGGGTTCGAATCCCTGAGGGGGCACAGATAAAGCCTTGGAACTTCGGTTCCAAGGCTTTTTTGTTTTCCGATTTCTGTATGACTGTCCGGCAAGCCGACGGCCTGTCAAGCCTTTTTGTGCTCGACTTCCAGTGTGGGGAGTAGTGTTAGACGCTGTTGTCCGCCGAGAGCGGAATTGACATCAATCTGATTCTTACAGAGAAGAAGCAATAGAGGAAACAGCAGTGGAATACTCGACTTTTGTCAAACTTGCGGCCGAATTCTTCGGTACCGCCATTCTGATGATCTTCGGCAACGGCGCTGTCGCGAACGTTGAACTGAAGAACACCAAGGGCCACCATGCGGCTGGCTGAACATCGCCATGGGCTACGGCTTCGGCGTGATGATCCCGGTGCTCATGTTCGGTGCCGTCTCCGGCGCGCACATCAACCCGGCCATGACCATCGCCCAGGCTGTGAACGGCCTGTTCGACTGGAGCCTCGTGCTGCCGTACATCATCGCCCAGCTGCTTGGTGCCGCCGCAGGTCAGCTCGTGGTGTACATCACCTACTACCCGCACTATAAGGACACCGAAAACGCCAACGCCATCCTCGGCACCTTCTGCACTACCGACGCCCACAACGACCGCATCAACTACTTCGTCAACGAGTTCTTCGGCACCCTCGTGCTCGTGTTCGGCGCTGTGCTGCCTGTCCATGCCGTGGGGCGAAGCGGACCACGCTGCCGCTTCCATCGTGGTCGGCTTCATTGTGTGGGGTCTCGTGACTTCCATGGGCGGCCCGACCGGTCCTGGCCTGAACCCGGCCCGTGATCTCATGCCGCGACTGCTGCACGCCATCCTGCCGATCCCGTCCAAGGGCTCCTCCCGCTGGGGCGAGGCTTGGATTCCGGTTGTCGCCCCGATTCTGGGCGCTATCGTGGGTGCGTTCGTGTTCAAGTTGTTCGCCTGATCGCATTCAATCATTCGTGACTTGTTTGCCTGACCGTCGCATAAGTTGCGTTTGATATATGAGAACTGTTGCATAAAAGCCTGTTTTCCTCGGAAAATTTCCGGTACGGGGGAAGCAGGCTTTTTGCATGCCTACTGTTGGCTGGTAGTGTTGCCGCGGAAGAGATATGCTGCCACCTGCGTGACGGCAGGGTTATAAGGAGGCCGGATTGAAGCGAATTCGTACCATTCTGCGTGCGCTCGATCCGAAAGCGGCCGCCACCATGAGCCGCCGGGAACGGACGGAAGCGTTCCGCATCCGCAGAAGCGTCGTGGCTTGGATTCTTGCATTATGCGTCATCGTGTCATGTACGTCGTGCAGCGTGCATGCCGTGCTGGTCAACGCGGTACTGAACGGACATGCGAAAACGGCGCAGATCGGCAATTCCGGAACACATTCAGAAAAAACGGATCAATCCGCGAAATCCGAAAAGAAATCGCAACAATCAGAGAAGAAAACCTAGGAATCGTCGGAAACGAAAGACGCAAAGGCCTCAGCGGAGGAAACGGCGGAACCGCAGGAAGACGCCGTCACCAAAGCGCTTCGCGAGCAGTCGGCCGCGCTGATGGACGATCAGAAAAGCGAAATACTTGCGAAAGCGCAGCAAACGGCGCAAAACAGCGGATATGGCATGGTGCAATATCATTACTGTGTGGTCACCAATGGTGAAGTCGGATCAGTCGAAGATTTTTCGAATGCCGTGTTTCGTATTCTGAACAGCGAACATGGATGGGCGCGCAGGCGCGATTTTCGAACCTTCTACGGACGGCAATTGCGATTTCAATATCGTGCTCGCCCAAGCGTCGACCTTGCCGACGTTCTCGTCGGTATGTTCGGAGCAATACAGCTGCCGTGTGGGCAACAATGTGATTATCAACGATGATCGTTGGAATTCCGGCACGGACGTGTGGATGTCGGGAGGCGGCGACTTGGCGCGATATCGCACGATGGTGATCAATCATGAGGTCGGGCACCGGTTGGGGCATATCGACAATGAGATGACGTGCGCGGGGGCTGGCCAAGCGGCACCGCTTATGCAGGAGCAGCCATATTTTGGATGGCTGTGCGATCAACGAATATCCGCTTGATTCGGAATTATGGATTGGCTGAACGCGATTGCGGAATAGAGCTGCAGAATAAAACTGCAGAATAGGGCCTACAGTCCGAAATATGCGTTGAACTCGCTTGATCGAGCGTGCGGTCTGACGTGTTGGTGCGAACGGCATCCCAACTGAATACGCCAAGCGCTTCGTCGGCGCTCATAGGCTGCGGTTTGGTGTGTTTCAGGTTTCCCTGCAATCCGAGCAGCCATGCGCAATAGCCGATGATCTGTTGCGCGGTGGCGCCGTGTGCCGTGAGTATGCCGAGATCGAGCGAGCGCTCGCGTTTGGCAAGGCGTTGGCCGGCTGCGTTGTCGATGAGGGGCAGATGCGCGTATGAGATGGTCACATCGTCAGGTTTATTGGAACCGTCGGCAGGATGGAAGGGCTGTGTCGGTTCGGAAGGCTTGAATCCCGCGTTGATAAGGGCTTTTGCGAATGTAGATTTGCAAAGCGTTGGAGCGAAGCAGATCACGGCCGCGCACAATGTCGGTGATGCCCATGTCGAGGTCGTCCACGGTGACGGCCAGCTGGTAGGAGTAGATGCCGTCCGAGCGGCGCACGATGATGTCGCCGATGTCGTGGGCGAGGTTGTATTGCTGGGTGCCGAATACTTCGTCGTGGAAGGTGATGGTGGTGTCGGCGGTGGCGATGCGCATCGAGTGGCGGTCGTTGTTGGCGAGGCGTTGTTTCGCACGCTGCGGTTCGCTGGCGATGAGGCGTCGGCATGTTCCTGGGTACACGGTGAAACGATCGCCTTCCTGTGGTGCAGAGGCGGCGCGGATGTCGGCGCGCGAGCAGAAGCAGGGGTAGATGAGCGGTGTTGCCTCAGAGGTGGCTGCTTCGTTGCTGCTGTAGTGCTGCAGGGCTTGGAATCGTTGAAACTAGTACTGATAATATCGCTGATTTCGTCAAAGCTCAGCTTGCTGAGAAGCTCAAGCGCTTCCTGGTATAGGGCGTGTCGCGACGACTGGAATACCGGTTCGTCATCCCAACCGAGACCAAGCCATTCGAGATCGCGCATCATGGTTTCGGCGGCGCCGGGAACCACTCGTGGCTCGTCGATGTCTTCGATGCGCAGCCGTATGGAATCACCCGATTTGCGGGCGGAAAGCATGCTCCGAGCATGGCATAAACGTTGCCGATGTGCATGCGTCCTGATGGGGTTGGTGCGAATCGGCCGGTCATGGCTGCTCCTTTGGTGGGTTGACTGTGGCAGTACGCAACTGTACGTTGGGGTTTAGCTAGGTTTAGCGTAGGGCGATTCAGGTGGCGTGAGCCCCCATAGCCTTACGTTAAAGTGGTAGTATATGCCGTTCGGGTACGTTCGTTTGTGATGGTAATCTACGAGCACGAGAATGGTATTCCGTTTTGTCGGATGAATGGGGTCGATATGACGAAAAGGCAGTTTAGTAACACGGAGGTCGAGTATCTTCGTGCGTTGCCGGCGGTTGAGTAGGTTACGGAAAATCGGATCACGTATTCGCGTGATTTTCAGATCAGTTGCATGCGCCGATATTTGGATGGCGAGCGGCCGAGCACGATTTTCACGTCGGCTGGGTTGAGCCCTGCGATCATCGGGCGCAAGCGTGTGGAACGTAATATCGCACGTTGGAAAGTGGATCTGGATATTATGGCGGCCGCAAGAAGCAATTCCACGACGGGCGCCTTGTCTTCCGACACCAGGGAACGATTGGTGACTGTGCAGTTGGGGCAGATTCGATCGCTGACGTGTCAGGTGCTTGCGTTGAAGGAACGCGTTGATGCTTTGGAACGCAAATTAGACGAATCGCAAGGCTGAATTTGAGTTGCTGAGAAAATTTTTTGAAGAAAAAAGTTTTTTTCGGCGCGTGTTTAGTAAATCTTGCATATAGTTGCTGTCGGACGGAGTCTTTGAAGTTCCCCCTTCTACTGCCGTCTGTTTTATTAGCCCGTACGGATATCGGTCGCTTTATCGCTTCACTTCAGACCGTCGTACGGGCTTCTTCTTACTCTGGTAGAGGTAGTTGGGATTGAACGCAAGAGGCTGAACATGACTGCATATATGGACCATAAGAATCTTGCCAATGAGGCGATCGACGGTGTGCGTGCCGTGCAGATCGCCGATGGCGTGCACCGTGTGCTGGACCGCATCGCATCGGCGGAGCAGCATGCCGGGCGTGACGCAGGTTCCGTACGCCTGCTTGCCGCCACGAAAACGCGCGACGTGGGTGAGATCATGGCTGCGATCGACGCTGGCGTGCGTATGATCGGCGAGAATCGTCCGCAGGAAGTGATGGCGAAGGCCGAAGGATTGATGGCACGTTGCGGGGAGCGCGGATTCGCGTTGGGCGTTGCCGACGATGCCGGCGCTTCCACTATTGCGGGTGAGCATATTCCGTTCCATCTGATCGGCCAGCTGCAAAGCAATAAGATCGGCAAAGTGCTGCCGGTCGTCAACACCATCGAATCGGTTGATTCCCTTGACTTGGCGGAGAAAATCTCGCGCAGGGCCGTGGCGCGCGGCATCACCGTGGGCGTGCTGCTGGAAGTCAACGAATCGGGTGAGGCGTCGAAATCCGGCTGCGATCCCTCGCATGTCATCCGCATCGCGCAAAAAATCGGTACATTGGACGGACTTGAATTGCAGGGGCTGATGACCATCGGCGCGCATGTCGACGACGAAACCGCCATCCGCAAGGGATTCGAGCACCTGCGCAAAACCCGCGACCATATTCTCGAATCCGGCGAGCCGGGCACGCAATCCTGCCGCGAACTGTCGATGGGCATGACCGGCGACATGGAACTTGCGGTTGCGGAAGGATCCACCATCGTGCGCGTCGGTACCGCGATTTTCGGCGAGCGTGCTTTTATCTGACGTTTTCTTCCTGTGACGGGCCTTCGCATGATGTGATGGCCCGTTTTTTTTTTCGATGTTTTTGATTGTCGGGCGTTGCATGTCGATGATATGGACGATTCGACGATTGTTGCGGGTAGACTGGCAGACATGAGAATCGCACGTTTTTCGCATAATGATGTACCGCAATACGCTTTCGTGCAGACCGACGAAAGCGACGGCAAGGACTATCTCGTAGCGCTTGAGGGGCATCCTCTGGCCGGTGCCGGTGTGAAGCCGACCGGCGAGCGTTTTCCGGTGGATGGCGATGGCATTCGTCTGCTCTCTCCGGTGATCCCGTCGAAGGTATACGGGCTGGCCAAGAATTATGAGGCGCACGCGCAGTTCATGCATGAAGCAGGCCATTCCGACATCAAGCACGCTCCGGAAGACATGGTGATCTTCTCCAAGCCGAGCACGTCGGTGATCGGCCCGGACGATCCGATCGTGATCCCGTCGTACTCGAACGATATGAATTTCGAGCCGGAAGTGGCCGTGGTGATGGGGCGCATCGCCAAGAACGTGACGGTCGAACAGGCCATGGATTACGTGCTCGGCTTCACTTGCGTGAACGATGTGACATTGCGTGACCTGCAGGGACTTGACCCGATGTGGACGCGTGCGAAAGGCTTCGACACCTCCTGCCCGCTCGGCCCGTGGATCGTGACCCGCGACGATTTGGATTGGAAGGACGCGAAGATCTCCTTCACGCTGAACGGTGAGGATGTCGAGCTGGCTTCCGGCACCACGGCGAATCTGATTCACGGCATTCCGGAGCAGATCGCGGCGATTTCCAGCTTCACGACGCTGCTGCCGGGCGACGTGATTCTGACGGGCACGCCGAACGCTTCCGGCCATCTTGATCCGGGCGACGAGGCGATCGTGCACGTCGAAGGCATCGGCAGCCTGCGCAACGTGGTGGTGCGCGGCTGATTGCCGATTGCTGATTGACATATTGAAGATATGAAGGCCGTCACCTTTCGTGGGTGACGGCCTTTGTGCTGCGTTGTTCGCGATTTCCCGTTTAGTGAACAAAAGTTGAGTGTTGCAGGCTCAACTTTTGGGAATAGAATGGTGGTGAAGTCGGTTGAGCATATCAGACAACGACATATGCGTCGACGCGACCGTGCGAAAAACGAACGATCGGCGCGAACCATGGAGGATGATATGGAACAGAAGTTCACCACAATGGCGCAGGAAGCCATTTCCGACGCCGTACAGAACGCGTCGGCAGCAGGCAACGCGCAAGCCGAAACCCTGCACCTGCTTGACGCGCTGCTGCGCCAGGAAAACGGCGTGATCCGCGGTCTGATCGAAGCCGCGGGCGGCAACGCGCAGAACATCAGCGCCGCCGTGCACCAAGCGCAGGACGCGCTGCCAAGCGCCAGCGGATCGACCACCGCGCAACCGCAAGTCAGCAGGCAACTATCCGCAGTACTTGCGCAAGCCGGCAAGGAAATGCAGCAGATGGGCGACGAATACGTATCCACCGAACATCTGCTCATCGCCATCGCGGCGGCAAAGCCGAATCAGAGCGCGCAAATCATGGAACAATACGGCGTGACCGCCGACGCGCTACGCAAAGCCGTGCCAACGATCCGAGGAGGCGCGAAAGTGACCAGTCCCGACGCCGAAGGCTCCTACAAAGCCCTCGAAAAGTATTCGACCGACCTGACGGCAGCCGCGAAAGAAGGCAAGCTCGACCCCGTGATCGGCCGCGATCAGGAAATCCGCCGAGTCATCCAGATCCTGAGCCGCCGCACCAAGAACAATCCGGTGCTGATCGGCGAGCCTGGCGTGGGCAAAACCGCCGTGGTGGAAGGCCTTGCGCAGCGTATCGTCGCCGGCGATGTGCCGACCACCCTGCAAAACAAGAAGCTCATCTCGCTTGATCTGGGCTCCATGGTGGCAGGTTCGAAATACCGTGGCGAGTTCGAGGAACGCCTGAAGAGCGTGCTGCAGGAAATCAAGAACGCAGACGGGCAGATCATCACGTTCATCGATGAGATCCATACCATCGTCGGCGCGGGCGCGGCCGAAGGATCCATGGACGCGGGCAACATGCTCAAACCCATGCTCGCGCGAGGCGAACTGCGCCTGATCGGTGCCACCACACTCGACGAATACCGTGAGAACATCGAAAAGGATCCGGCATTGGAACGCCGTTTCCAGCAGGTGTTCGTAGGAGAGCCGAGCGTGGAAGACACCATCGCCATCCTGCGTGCATCGCACCGAAATACGAAGCCCACCACAAGGTGACCATCGGAGACGATGCGCTCGTGGCCGCGGCGACGCTGTCGAACCGGTATATTTCCGGCCGTCAGCTGCCGGACAAAGCCATCGATCTGGTTGACGAGGCCGCATCGCACCTGCGCATGGAACTCGACTCCTCGCCTGAGGAAATCGATGAACTGCAGCGTCAGGTCGACCGTCTCAAGATGGAAAAATCGTACCTGCTTGGCAATCCGAAAGACGATGCCGCCGCGCAGAAAGCGGAAAACGAGCTTGATGAAAGCGCCAAGGAACGTCTCGACGACCTCAACAAGGAAATCGCCGACAAAAGCGAGAAACTCAACGGTCTGAAAGCACGCTGGGACGCCGAAAAGAACGGGCACAACCGCATCGGCGACCTGCGCAAGAAGCTCGACGAACTACGCACCCAAGCCGAACGGTATGAACGCGAAGGCGATCTGGCGAAATCCTCCGCCATCAACTATGGCGAAATTCCGGCCATCCAGAAGGAGATCGCGCAAGCCGAACAAAACGAGGCGGCGGCCAAGAACAGTGCGGCAGGCGGTGCTGACGGTGGCTTGGGTGGCGATATTCCGATGGTGCCGGACCGCGTTGACGCCGACTCCGTGGCCGAAATCGTGTCCGACTGGACGGGCATTCCCGTCGGACGCCTCATGCAAGGCGAAAACGAGAAGCTGCTGACCATGGAAGACTATCTCGGCAAACGTGTGATCGGCCAGAAGGAAGCCATTCAAGCGGTTTCCGATGCGGTACGTCGTTCGCGTGCGGGCATTTCCGACCCGAACCGCCCAACCGGCTCGTTCCTGTTCCTCGGCCCCACCGGCGTGGGCAAGACCGAGCTCGCCAACGCTCGCCGACTTCCTGTTCGACGATGAAAAGGCCATGGTGCGCATTGACATGAGCGAGTACATGGAGAAGGCTCCGTGTCTCGTCTGATCGGTGCTGCGCCAGGTACATCGGCTATGAGGAGGGTGGCCAGCTGACTGAAGCCGTGCGTCGCCGCCCATATTCGGTGGTGCTGTTCGATGAGGTTGAAAAGGCCAATCCTGAAGTATTCGACGTGCTGTTGCAGGTGCTCGACGACGGCCGTTTGACCGACGGGCAGGGCAGGACCGTGGACTTCAAGAACACGATTCTGATCATGACCTCCAACCTTGGCTCGCAGTTCCTGGTGAACACCGAACTGGATGACGAAGCCAAGAAGAAGGCCGTGATGGACTCCGTGCATATGCAGTTCAAGCCGGAATTCATCAACCGCTTGGATGAACTGGTTATGTTCCACCCGCTTACGCGCGAAGAGCTCGGCGGCATCGTGGACATTCAGGTGGCGCAGGTTTCGGCCCGCTTGGCGGATCGCCGCATCAAGCTGGATGTTACCGATTCGGCGCGCGATTGGCTCGCCAACACCGGTTACGACCCGGCGTATGGCGCTCGCCCGCTGCGTCGTTTGGTACAAACCGAAGTCGGCGACCAGTTGGCGCGCATGCTGCTGGCCGGCGAAGTGCACGACGGCGACACCGTGCTTGTGGATCAGACCGGCGGCGACCATTTGGAGCTTTCCTCGTGGGCGCCGGGGCAGATTGACGACGATTTTTCGGCAGAGGCTAAGTGACGGTCGGAGTCATTCGGCTGATCGGTTTGGCCTGACTGACTGTTGATTGGCCGAGTCACGAAACGGTCTAACCGTTGACGGTGGGCGGACTGCGCACATGCGGGTCCGCCCATTTTTCGTGCGATTGCGCGATTTCTTTTGCGAAAACCGTTTTACCGTGACGGTTGGCGGTCATATGCCTGCAAAACCAAGCCTGCGACCGTCAAAACCGTCGCACCGATCAACACGGCGATCGCAAGCTTCGGCTGAAGCCCGAAAATCAGCCACAAAGCGAACGTCCACACCGCGATGACCATCGTCACGGTCGCGGTAATCTGCGTTACCCGCGTGCGAATCTCATATGTGATGCTGGCCTGGATAAGCGTATCCATGCTTTGCTGTGTTTCTTGCGTTTCTTGAGATTGTATTTCTTGCTTTTCTTGCGATTGTGCGGTCGGAATATCGCCTTCCGATGCTTTCTTTGCCATGGGGCGTTGCGCGATCAGCGAAATCGCAAGCGATAGCACGGCGACCATGCTTGCGAAAGCGAAATACTGATTGCGTGACCCCGCGGGGAAAATCCACGACACCACGCACGCCAGCAGACTGTAGACGTACACGATGGTCATGGCGAGCGACAGCAGCGAATCCGCGTTGGGCGTGTGGCTTTTCAGGGCGGCGGTGCCACGATTGTGCATCGGCGCGGCGCAGTAGAACATGACCGGCGTGGCGATGATGGCGTGCAGCCATGGATTGGTCAGCCAGTGGGGAAGTGTGATGCCGCCGAATGTCAGCATGGTTACGGTGAATGTGGGAGCGGTCAGTATGGTTGCGATGGCGAGACTCTTGGCGATGTCGCTTCGGTGTGTTGCGCCGGCTGCCTCGTCTGGATTTCGGTGTGATTTTCGGTGTGATTCTTGGCGGGCTTGTCATCGGTGATGCGTTGGTGGGAGGGGGCTATGTCATCGTTTTCGCTTAGGAATAGCCTGAGGATGGCCCAAGTGGCCACGGCCGCCGCAACAATCGCCGCCACCGTCATAAACAAATCGAATCCCATGTGTTTCCGAACCCCCGGATTGCCTCTTGAATGCCTCTCGAATATTCAGCGTGCTCGCGTTGCCGCATGTTCGTGAGCATGCTTTCGGCTCCAAGCATAATGCAGCTGGGCATGGATGTCTTGCGAACTTTGATCTTCCAAGATGTCTTGGTCATGCTGTTATATAGAACATATGTTCGACAATCCTGTGTTTGTGGTGATTCTTCTGGTGGTTGTGGCTGCGCTTGGAGCCGCGGCCGGCTTTTTTGCGGGCCGTTCCAAAGGGCAGGAAATGGCCCGTGATGCGAAAACCTCTGATCTTAACGAGGCGAAAGCGCAGATCGAAGCTGATCGGCAGGAAATCAGCGAATTGTCCACGGCGGTGACCCAATACCGCACGCAGGCGGAAGGGTTGGCCCAGCAGCTGACCTATCTCAAATCGCAACTCGCGCAAGCCCAACGGGCCGAACAGGAACGAGTGGAGCGAGAGCGTGAGCGTGCCGCGGCCGAAGCGGAACGCAAGCAGGCTGAAAACGAGCGGAAACTGCAGGAACAAAGCAAGGTATTGTCCGCGCTCGCGCCCGTGCAGAAGAATCTTGACGCCCTGCAGCAGAAGGTCTCGCAAATCGAAGAAGGGCGCAAACGGGAGATGGGTGCGCTTGGCGAGCAGCTCAAGGGGCTTGGCGAGCAGCAGGCCCGTCTTGACCGCGAAACCAACGCTTTGTCGTCGGCGTTGCGCAACAACAAGGTGCGTGGCGCGTGGGGCGAGGCGCAGCTGAGGAACATTGTGGAATCCGCGGGGCTTCTGGAGCATGTGGATTTCGACACCCAGGTGGTCGTCACCGACGTGGATGGGCATACGCAGCGTCCGGATATGGTCATCCACATGCCGGGCGGCAAAACCATTCCGATCGATGCGAAAGCGCCGTATGCCGACTACCAGAAGGCGTGCGAGATTCCCGATACCGCCACGCCCGAGGAGCTGACGCGAAGTCGGAGCTGCTGCATGCGCATGCCAAGGCAGTGCGTGAACATGTGAAGACCTTGGGTGACAAGGCCTATTGGAACGCGTTCGACGATGCCCCCGATTTTGTGATCGCCTTCATCCCCAACGAATCCCTGCTGCAGCGGCTTTGGAAACTGACCCGACGCTGATGGATGACGCGTTTGCACGCAAGGTGGCTTTGACCTCGCCGATCACCCTATGGGCGGTGCTCAATCCGTGGCATACGCGTGGCAGCAGCAAAGCCTGACCGATGACGCGAAAATGCTGTTCGACCTGTCCCGCGAATTGTATGAACGGTTCGCGGTGTTGGGCGATCGCGCCACCAAGCTGGGGTCCGCCATCACCAAAACGGTCGGTGCCTACAATGCGTTCGCCTCGTCGCTGGAATCGCGCGTGCTCGTCACCGCACGCAAGCTGCAGCGCGTCGACCAGAGCAGAATCATCGAAGCCGTGAACATGATCGCGCCCGAAAAAGCCGATGTCCGCGAACTCACCGCTCCTGAAACCAGTGAACAGTGATATCTGACTAAATACGTGTCGGCATAAGTAAGGTTTGACGAGTAGAAACGGTAGGCTGGGAGTATGATCGAAGAGAAGACTTTCCGTAAGACCAATCCGGTTGCTGTGCCTGCCGATGCTCCTGAGCATAGCGACATCGATTTCGCCATGCTTGAGCCGCGTGACCAGCTGAAGTCGCTGTTGCAGGCAGAGATGGCCGACAAGCCGTTCTCGGAGCTTTCCTCTGTGTTGTTCGATCATCGTGGCGCTTCGATTGTCGGGCATATTCTGCTGGACGCGTTGGAAGAATCCGGCTATTCCGTGGATGATTTCGACGCCGTGGGCGCGTTGACCGCGGCCGCGGTTCCGCTGGTGTCCGCCATGATTCAGGCGGCCGCTTCGCGCGGTGAGAATCTCAACGGTTTTGTGATGGATTTCGTGTATCCGTCCATTAAGGGACCGTCGATCGCGGGTAAGCGCGTGGTGTTGCTGGATTCCTGGCTGTCTGAAAAGTCGTATGTACAGACGTCCTCTTTGGTTACCTTGCGCAATGGCAATGAGTTGAGCCTTGATTTCTCCGTGGTGAAGAACGAGGGCGCGAGGTGCTTGCCATCGCTTCGCTGATCGGCGGCGTTGACATGACCGAGCCGACGATCAAGGTCATCAATCCGGTGGATGGGTCTGAATCCGAGCTGCCGTTCGTTGAAGTGTTCAAGGAATCGGAGCTTCACTAGGTATCCTGTTGACCAGCCATTGGCGATACGAGGTTCGTAAGGAGGAATCGCGTGCATCAGCCTCATCCCATTGATATTGCAGCGAAAGCGTCTGGCGAGCCGGTCTTTCGCGAGGTGGGTGTAGGGCCGTGGGCCGAAACACATCCGGGTGAGCCTCGTCCGGATGATCCGCAATCTGTAAATTATGATCGCCGATTCGATCGTCTTTGCTTGACGAGGGCGATCGTCGCAACGTGCTTGACCAGTATCGCTACTGGGCGGTCGCGGCCATCAAAGCCGATCTTGACGCTCGCGGTCGCCATGATTTCGAAGTCGCCGTGGAAAACTGGACACACGATTTCAACATCGGATCCATGGTGCGCACGGCGAACGCGTTCCAAGCGAAACGTGTGCATATCGTCGGACCGCACAAGTGGAATCGCAAGGGGTCGCTGATGACGGAGCTGTACCAGCACGTCGAAAACCACCCTTCCATAACCGAACTTGTCGAATGCTGGAAGCTGCGCATTGCCGGAGAAATCGCGGCGGCGCAATCGCAGGCGGCCGCCATCGCATTTCGTATGCATGAAAGCGCGGGAAAAAATGTGGAAGCTGGAAACGATGCGGCGTAAGCGATGCTTTGTTGGCTGAAGGCCGTGTTGCTGGATGCGCTCCATCTGGCATTTCGACGGATGCTTCGGATGCAAGCGGCGTTGGGAATGGATTCGAGCCTACCTGCATGGCGCAATTGGCTGCGATTGATCAGCGTATTGCCGAGTTGAAGGCGGCGCGGGTTATTGCGCTTGATATTATTCCGGGTGCGGTGCCGATGGAAACGTACCGTTTTCCGAAGCGTTGCCTCATGCTGTTTGGCGCGGAAGGCCCGGGATTGTCCGAAAAAGCGCTTGAGTTGGCCGACGATGTGGTTTACATCTCCCAGTTCGGTTCGGTGCGTTCCATCAATGCCGGAGCCGCGGCCGCCGTTTCCATGCACGCATGGATCTCCCAGCACGCCGCTCCCCAGCTCTAACCTCCATCTCCTATCGTCCAAAATCCTCCAGTGACTGGAAGAATCGGGACGATTGGAGTTCTGTCAGCGGATGATTGTTCCAGTGGGTGGAGGTTTTGGGTCTCCTGTGGGGCGTCTGGCGGGTGAGTCCTTCAGTGACTGGAGAGGTTGGGACTTTAGTACGGTGTTCTGCGGGAAGATTCCTCCACTTACTGGAGCAATCTTCCCGCTAACAAGCCTGTCAGAGTCCTGATTCTTCCAGTCGCTGGAGGAATCTTCCTCTGAAAGCCTCACCAGAGACCCAAAACCTCCACCCACTGGAGCAATCTTTCCGCTGAGTGCCCTGCTAGAGTCTAGATTTCTCCACCCTCTGGAGGAATCTTCCCGGTGGCGAGCTTCTCAACGTTCCGATTCCTCCACTTACTGGAGGAATCTTCCCGCAGATGATTACCCTATGAAACGCAAGGAACCCCAGCACGCCGCAGTTTCGCAATCAGCGGTTTTTGCTGGACTGCATCGTCAAAAGTTAATCTGACAATTTCCGTAACTCCTGCGCGAAAAAGCGCTTGCTCGCGTTCTCGCTCGGCCTGAACGGTCTCCTGGATGCTCCTACGATCAGTCATTTTCGGATCAACGTATTTTGCTGTGCCGTCAAGTTCTCCGACAATAATACGTCCATCGGGTGTGCGCCATAAAAAATCGACCCTAAATTGTTTTCCCGTAAGCGAGTCGGCGAAGGAGACTTGCAATTGAGGAACCGCAAAACCGTTTTCAATCATGACTGCCCGAGCAAAAGATTCACCGCCATTTTCACTTCCTGCGTCGGTATATCTCAACAATTTGAAGATGCGCGAGCAATCGAGTGTCGTGCGTGCGCATTCCTGCAAGATCTGCTTTTCTTCGATTCCGTCTGCTGCTGCATCATCGAAAATCGGCAGGGAATAGATGAACTCTAACGTCCGTCCACAGTCCAATAAGGTACGAGGGGGATTAGTGACATGGATTCCGTTTGCGAGTACCGCATTTTCTCTGGGATATGGGCTGTAGATGATATTGAGTTTGTCGTGCGGCCGGTATGATCCGTGATTGGGCAATGTTATGGTCAGTCCTTGCCGGTGCAGGAATCGCGGGTGGTCGAATCCGTGGGCTGCGGCGGCTGTTATTCCTGCGAAAACCAGTTGGGGTGGAGCCTGCTGAGGGTTCGGGCCGCGTGCAACGATTGTTCGGGCTCGTTCAGCTGATTCCAATATTCGGCACGGGCGAATAGCCCTGGGTATGGGCGCGCCAAATCTCCCGCGCGGTATCTGCGATATAGTCCCTTCTGGATGAGAGGGTCACTGCTGTGTGCGCATCGTTGCGCATTTTCTGTTTGATCGAGCAGCGCATCGATTTGAGGATATGCTTTCATGATTTGACGCTACCTTGTTGTGGCTCTGCTATGGAAGTGCGATCGGCAAATGTGGATAGAGGATGCTGTTTCGGGCGTGTCTGTGGATAACTTACGGGTTTTGTGGATAACTGGGTGGTTGTTTTGCAGATAAGTGCTTGTATCCGCTTGTTTTGTGTGAATTTTTGTTGTTTTCTTCTATTGGTTGAATATTTTTAAGTATTGGGATGCCGTTCAGAGTCCAGATTCCTCCATTGGGTGGAGGTATTGGGACTGTGGATGGCTGGCTTGCGGGAGAATTCTTCCATTGGGTGGAGGAATAGGGGCTCTGACGAAGCGCTAGTGGGAGAATTCATCCAGTGGCTGGAGGTTTTAGACGGTTGTATTGCTTTTAGTGTCCGTTTTGTTCCAATGACTGGAGGATTTTGGCCTCTAGTGGGGCCTTCCGCGGGAGGATCCTTCCATCTTCTGGAGGAATCCGGACTCCAGCAGAGCGTTCAGCGGGAAGATTCTTCCAGCGGGTGGACGAATCGGGACGATGAGAGGCTGGTTTGGGCCCGGATTGTTCCAGTGAGTGGAGGTTTTGGGACTGTGGATGGCTTGTTGGCGGGAAGAATCCTCCAGTGTCTGGAGGGATTTGCCCGGTGAAACAGCGTTTGGCGTCCTTTTGTTCCAGTGGGTGGGGGATTTGGGACTCTGACAGAGCTGGGGTGTTGGTGCGGCGGGCTGTTGCGGTTAGCGTGTGGGGCTGCCGGGCGGCATGCAGTGGTGGGGCTGCCGGGGAAATTGGGACTTGGTG
>ENA-OQAS01000041-OQAS01000041.1-human-gut-metagenome-genome-assembly--contig:-NODE-41-length-62600-cov-2.688682_pt1 | contig 62600 bp, 68 predicted proteins | sample MGYA00242733_ERZ504523 | MGnify/ENA primary metagenome ERZ504523 (study PRJEB26092, sample SAMD00036239) | human gut metagenome | host: Homo sapiens | study: EMG produced TPA metagenomics assembly of...
TTCTTTTTCAGATATTGTGCTTCCTTTTTCCCATGTATGGCGCATGATACTTTTAGAGGTAGGCATACGATAGGGGGAGTTCCATCACAAATGGAGAATCTTCTCCTTTCACCAGAAATTTACTGAAAATACGGGCCATTATTACTGCCAATAAAATGCCTGCTGTGTAGATGCAAAGTAACATAAAGCTGGCGCAGTTAGGGAAAAAAGCACCTATCATAACTAAATATATGGGAAGACGAGCACTACAGGACATTAAAGGATTCACCAACATGGTGATTAGTCTGGACTTCGGTCTTCTATAGTACGTGTTGCCATTATGCAGGTACATTACAGCCGAATCCCATAATCAGTGGAATAAAGGACTTGCCATGCAGTCCCATCCGGTGCATTATTTTATCCATGATAAATGCAGCGCGTGCCATATACCCCGAATCTTCCAATATAGAAATAAAAAAAGTATAATATGAGGATATTCGGCAGGAAAACGATAACACCGCCCACTCCACCGATAATACCATCTATCAGTAAGTCTTTCAAAGGACCTTCAGCCATATTGTTCCGTATCAGGTTGCCCAACTGGTCTACTAGCCATTCAATACCTTGCATAGGGTAGTCACCCAAAACAAAGGTTCCCTCAAACATGATGTAAAGGAACAGGAAAAAATAGGATATCCCCAAATGCGATGTGTCACAATACTGTCTATCACGCGGGTTGTTTGTTCTTTTTCCAAATGATTGTCGGTGAATGTTTCCTTCAAAGCTCCGGTAATAAAACCATATTTAGCATCCGTAATAGCTTGCTCGCTGTCTTCGTTCATCACTTTACGGATACGTAAGGTTTCCTTGTTGCGTATCGCTATTGATTTCTTTGCCATTAGGTAGTGTAGAGATGAAATTTTCTATTTCCTTATCGTTTTCCAGTAATTTGATAGATAGGAAGCGGGTGGAGTATTTATGGCGTATGTCTTCGTTTTGACTGATTGCTTTTTTTACTTCTTCGATACTGCGCTCCAGTTCAGGACCGTGGTTAATGTGAATATGGCGCATATATCCGCGTGGGCGGGCATCTTCCTCTTCTTTGTGGCTTCCGAATTCGTGGTCGGGTACATAGGTTTTGTGCCAGTCTCTCAGATCTTCCAGAATTTCAGAACGTATTTCGCCCTTTTGTGACAGGAAATCCCCGCTTCGTAAATACCGATGATAACATGGAACAGTTGGTCTATGCCTTCACCCCGCCGGCAGACAGTAGGTATCATAGGCACTCCGATCAATTGGCTTAACTTGATGTAATCCAGTTTGTTGCCGCTGCTTTCCAGTTCGTCATACATATTCAGTGCGATGACCATACGCACATTCATGTCAATCAATTGGGTGGTAAGATAGAAATTACGTTCCAGGTTGGAAGAGTCTGCCACATTGATGATTACATCCGGAGTTTCTTCAATGATATGTTTGCGTACATAAAGTTCTTCCGGAGTATAGGCTGAAAGAGAATAGGTTCCGGGTAAATCTACAATACGGAAATGATAACCTTGGAAGTCGAAAAAACCTTCTTTGGCATCTACTGTCACACCACTGTAGTTTCCTACATGTTCATGGGCGCCGGATGCAATATTGAATAGCGAAGTCTTTCCACAATTAGGATTACCTACTAAGGCTACATTGATTGTACGGCGTTTGCCTTTTGCCAGTGCCACCAGTTCTGATTCGGACACGGGTACATCTTCTGTTATGGAACCATGGTAAGGGTTTTGCATCGTGCGTGCTTCCTGCTCGCTTACCACCTCAATCATATCTGCCTCTTGTCTTCGGAGAGAGATCTCGTAACCTAGTAGTCTGTATTTTATAGGGTCTTTCAAAGGGGCGTTCAAGATTACCTCTACGGTTTTTCCTTTAATAAAACCCATTTCAACGATTCGCTTGCGGAAACACCGTGACCTAAAACCTTGACTATTACGCCTTTTTCTCCTGTTCTTAATTCGGATAAACGCATCTTGTTTTAAATTTTTCGCAAAGATAAGTTATTACTTAGAAGTATGCAAACTATTTAGATTGTTTTTAAATAAAGAACAGGCACTTTGTTTTTGTCTTGCAGAACCCTTATCTTTGTGTCATGTTTCATTGGAATATTCAGAAGTATATAGAGGAAAAACAACTTTTCACTTTGCATGATAAGGTGTTAGTGGCATTGAGTGGCGGAGCAGATTCGGTAGCTTTGTTGCGTGTCTTGCTTGTTTTAGGGTATCATTGTGAGGCTGCCCATTGTAACTTCCATCTTCGTGGTGAGGAGTCCGATAGAGATGAAAGGTTTGTCAATGAGTTGTGTAAAGGGCTGGGAGTGACTTTGCATGTTACTCATTTTGATACAGTCACTTATGCTTCAAGGCATCATGTTTCTGTTGAGATGGCAGCTCGCGAAATGCGCTATGATTGGTTCGAACAACTGCGTAAGGAGAGGGGGATGGCTGTTATTGCCGTAGCCCATCATCGGGACGATAGTGTGGAAACTTTTTTATTGAATTTGATACGTGGCGCGGGAATCAATGGCTTGAAAGGTATCAGTCCGCATAACGGCTGCATTGTACGGCCTTTGTTGGAGGTGAGCCGTCAGGATATTTTGGATTATTTGCGTTGTTTGCGTCAAGGTTATGTTACAGACAGTACCAATCTGCAAGATGAATATATGCGTAATAAAATCCGTCTGAATATTCTTCCGATGTTGCGTGAGCTGAATCCTTCTGTCAGTGAAAGTATAGCTGAAACATCCAGACGTCTGACTGATGTTTCTCTTATATATAATAAGGAAATAGAGGCGGGGAAAGAAAGGGTGATGGAAAAGTCCGGCCATATTCTTATTTCTCGTTTGATGGAAGAGAGTGCTCCGGCGGCTTTGCTGTTTGAGATTCTTCATCCGTTAGGTTTCAATTCCGTTCAGATAGGAGATGTATTCCGCAGTTTGTCTGCCCAGTCGGGAAAAAGATTCGTTTCTGCCGGATGGGAGGTGTTGCGCGACAGGACGGAGCTGATTATTCGCAGGAGGAAGCCGGCGGATGAGGAAGTGGAGGAAAATGTGCCCCCATTCCGGCTTGCAATGGAAACGCAGGAAATAATGCCGGACTTTGTCATCCCCAGGAATAAGAATACGGCCTGTTTGGATGCGGACAAGGTGGTACTACCTCTCACGGTGCGTAAATGGCGGCAGGGGGATAAGTTTTTTCCTTTCGGAATGAAAGGAAAAAAGAAGGTCAGCGATTATCTGACAGATCGTAAGTTTTCTCTTTTCCAGAAAGAAAATCAGTATGTGGTTTGCTCAGCAGACCGGATTGTATGGCTGGTAGGAGAGCGTAGCGATGACCGTTTCCGGGTGACGGAAGATACGAAACGGGTACTGATTATACGGCAGTGGGAAGATAAGTAGATTTTTTTTCTTTCCTGCTTTTTCATGAATGACAGGGAATGTTTCCTGAAATCTTGTAGCAAAAATCCGCGAATCATGCAACAAGATTTCAGAAATCATGTAGCAAGATTCGCGGATTTCAGATGGAGCTTCCCGGTATTATTTGCAATACTTCTGTATCAGTCCGTCTACCACTTCATCGCCCAGTTCTTTTGCTTTGGCAAAATTTGCACAGGCTTCTTTGTTTTTCTTTAATTGTATCTGGCAGTATCCCAGCATACGATATGCGGCTGCGGCTTTCGGGTCTAAAGAGATAGCCTTTTCCAATGCTTCTATTGCTTCGTTATGTTGCCCTACACGTAGATGCACCGAACCTTTTTCCACCCACATGGCTATATCCTCAGGAGTCATTTCTATTGCTTTATTAATGTCGTTGATAGCTTGCTGATACATTTTACATTGTATTTCCGCCTGTTCGCGTTGCAGATAAAAGGCGGCTGTAACGCGTCCACCGATAGCATCATAAAAAGTATCATAATCTATTACCGCTTCACGGTATTTGCCTGTCTGGGCTTTTATCTCTGCCCGTTCATAGAAATAAGGAGCCGCTTCCGATGTATAAGGCTTGGTGAAACGTGCCACAGCACTATCCATCAAGGCAATAACCTCGTTCATATCTGTTCCTTCAATCAGTTGTTTGGTTTTGGCTGCCGAGTAAAATGTAGCGGCAGAGGCTATGGAAGACTGGTTCACTTTTTCATAAGCGGCGTATGCTCAGGATATTTTTCATAGCAAACAGAATGTCTCCCTCCAATTGTGTGTAAATGGGTTTGGTTGTCGGCCTGCATGGCATCATGAATAATGGAGAGAGCTTTGTCGTAACTCCAGTCACCGTATGGTTTCTTGTCACCTAAAGAGATGGTGTACGAATAAATTAATTTAGCGATATTATATTGCGTTTCACTCTTGTTGGCTGTCACTTCCAGTGCTTTCTTCAGGTCAGCATCTGCCAAAGCGTTGTGTTCATCATCATTAAATCCCATATAAGTAGTGGCACGGCGTATATATCCGTCCGCGCTTGTTGGGATATTGTTCCAGGAAATCGTTTAATGTGGTGATATATTCGTCCTGATTTTGTTGTGAAGATGCCATGAACAGGTACACCAGTGCTTGGTCTTCTGTTTCGGGCAGTCCTTTTTTGATGCCGATTTTATTCAGTGACATGTCGTTCAAAGAAAGGGCGGTGATGCTCAGCGAGGCACCGTATGTAGCTCCGATGGCATAACTTTCCTTGGCTTCATCCGATGCGTTTTTTTGGATTAAACCTAATACTTCTCCATTGGCATTCATAATAGGGCAACTTACTGTTTTTTCGTTGGTTGTCATTGCTAGTGTATAGTAATATGCCTTGTCGCCGATGGTGTCTACTTTGGTGACGGTCCCTGTCTGGCAGGTTGCCGCTTTTTGAGTCGAGTAGGGTAGCAGATAGACTGTTTCACCTACCGATGCCGGCTGTGATGCCGATTTTAATGCTATGGTCTTTTTATCGGTTTCAGTATTAAATTTTACGATGTCATACATGGAGTTGGCTCCCAAGATACGCAATACAGGCAATTCTTTACTGTCCGCATTAATGATTACTGCACGTTCGGCTCCTTCAAACAGGTATAATCGGATAATGCCGTTCCATTTTCATTGATATAGAATCCATTTCCTGTATTCTTGATTTTGTTATCTTTATCGTATGTAACGATGGAAAAAACGGCTTTTTTAGCTTTGCCGGCCCACTTTGGGGTTGCTTGTGCATAGCTTAGCTGGGCGGCTATGCCGCATGCCAGTATCAAAAGTACTTCTTCATGATATAGTTAGTTGTTTGTTAACGATGATACGGTATTTATAAAGCGGATGCCGTTTTGTCTTCTGTGAAGCCGCGTTGCTTTACAGCTTCATAAATCAGAATACCTGCGGCAACCGATACGTTCAATGATTCTATTTTACCCATTAACGGTATTTTGATCCATTCATCGCACAGGGAAAGGTGTTCGTAGGGAACACCTGTGTCCTCGGCTCCCATAATGATACATACAGGGTCTTTATAGTTTGCTTTGGTGTAATCATAATCACCTTTTTCCGTGGCTGCTACAATCTTGAATCCGCAGTCTTTCAGATACTTGATGGTATTAGTCAGATTTTGTTCGCGGCATACGGGAAGAGTGTGCAGAGCTCCTGCTGATGTTTTCATTGCGTCGGCATTGACACTGACACTGTTTTTCGAGGGAATAATAATGGCATCTGCACCGGCACATTCGCAGGTACGGGCAATGGCTCCGAAGTTACGTACATCGGTAATTCCATCCAGCATGACGAATAGGGGTGTTTTTCCTTCTTCAAACAGGAAAGGTACCAGATCTTCTGTTTTCTGGTAGGTGACAGAGGAGATGAATGCTACAACTCCCTGATGGTTTTTCCGGGTAATACGGTTAATACGCTCCACGGGTACACGCTGAACAGGGATGAGGGTATTTTTCAAGCAGGTAAACAGTTCTTTGGACAGTTCGCTCTGTATATCTTTCTTCACCAATACTTTATCTATCTCTCTTCCGGCTTGTATGGCTTCAATAACAGCGCGTACACCGAAAATCATTTCATTCTTTTCTAACATATTTAATAAGTGGTTAATGGTTAGTGACAGGTGGTTAGTGGTAATTGGCACTAGCCACTTATCAGCGCCTTTGCATTGTTCAGGGCTGCCTCTGTCAAGGTAGCCCCACTTAGCATATTGGCAATTTCTTTTACTCTTTCTTCATCAGTCAGGCGGCGGATGTGGCTGTTGGTGCCTGTTTCCGTATCTTCCTTATATACTTTATAATGAGTGATGCCGCGTGCTGCAATCTGGGGCAGGTGGGTGATGCTGATGACCTGACGGTTTTGTTTTCCCATCTCCTGCATGATGAGCGCCATTTTCTCGGCGATGGAACCGGAAACTCCGGTGTCTATTTCATCAAAGATGATAGTAGGCAGTTTCACAGCTCCGGCTATCATGGCTTTCAGCGAAAGCATGACACGGGCAATCTCACCACCCGATGCTACGGAAGCTACATTTTGTAATGTTCCATTCTTGTTGGCCGAAAACAGGAATGTCACACTGTCCATCCCTTTACTGTCCGGTTCCTTGCGCGGATTCAGTTCCACCACAAAGCGCACATTGGGCATACCGAGAGGAACCAGCAGGCTTTGCATCTGTCTTTCAATGTGCTTGCCCGATTGGGAACGGAGTTTTGTCAACACAGCAGCTTGCTTTATCACTTTGTCATATAGCGTTTCTTTTTGGGCGGTAAGTTCTGCTATACGGTCATCAAAAGAAGTGATGGCGTTCAGCTTCTCATGATAGTCGGTTTGCACGGCTATCAATTCCTCTATTGTTTGTACGTGATGCTTCTGTTGCAAAGAGTAGATTAAGTTCAGGCGTTCATTTACATAATCCAGACGGGTGGGGTTGAACTCCACTTCCTCCTGTGCGCCTGCTATTTCATGCGACAGATCTTTCAGTTCTATGTAACAACTGTCTAAACGCCCTATCCATTCCTGGGCACGTGTGTACACTCTCGCTATGTTATGCAGGTTTGCATACATTCTTTGGTAGCGGATAACAGGCTGGCATCTTCCGAAGCCATTATTTGGTCCACTTTGTACAAACCCGCTTTTATCTCTTCGGCATGATTCAAGGTTTCGGCTTCCTGTTCCAGTTCGGTTTGTTCTCCTTCCTGAAGGTTTGCATCATCCAGCTGTTCCAGTTGGAACCGGATGTAATCTTCATCCTTCCGGCTTTGCTCGGCTTGCGTTATGAAGTCGGCCAGCTGTTTGCATACGTTTCTGTACTCGGTATAAATATCCTTGTATGCTGAAGTTCGTTGTCATCTTGTGCCAGGATATCCAATACATTCAATTGGAATCCCTCACTGTTGAGCAACAGGTTTTGATGCTGGCTATGTACATCTATCAGTTTCTCGCCCAGTTCCTTCATCTGCGCCAATGAGGCCGGAGTATCGTTTATGAATGCGCGGCTTTTACCTGATGCATATAACTCGCGGCGGATAATACATTCATCCGGATCATATTCCAAATCTCTTTGGGTAAAGAAAGGCTCCATCTGATAGGCGGAGATGTTGAAACGTGCTTCTACAATACATTTATTGGCGCCTTTCTTGATCGCTTTGATATCGGCCCGTTGTCCCAGTAACAAGCCGATAGCGCCTAGAATAATCGATTTACCGGCGCGGTCTCTCCGGTGATGACAGAGAAGCCGGGGGTGAAACTGATATCCAATGTATCAATCAATGCATAATTCTGTATATAGATAGATTGCAGCATATTCTTGCTCCTTTTTAATAATTTGCTGATTTGTCAATTTGCTAATTTGCTGCGCTGTTGTATTCCGCATGGTAATTAGCGCATTAGCACATTGGCAACGTGGCAAATTAAGAAATTATTTATTATTTACCAGTCTGTCAATAATATCCCTTGCTACTTCCTGTTTGCTTTTCAGCGGATAAGGAGTTGCTCCCTGACGGTCTATAATCGTTATTTTGTTGGTGTCACAACGAAACCCGGCTCCTTGGTCGTTCAATGAGTTCAGTACAATGAAATCAAGGTTCTTACGTTCCAGTTTTCTTTGTGCATTTTTTGTTTCATCATTTGTTTCCAAGGCAAATCCCACTAATGTCTGTCCGTCTTTTTTCCGGTTTCCCAGTGCGGCGGCAATGTCTTGTGTGGGTTTCAGTTGCAGTGTTAAATTATCTTTCTCTCTTTTGATTTTATGACCGGCTACGGTTTCCGGGGTAAAGTCGGCCACTGCCGCACACAGGATGCCGGCCGAAGCTGTAGGAAACTCGCGGATGGCGGCTTCGTACATTTCTCCGGCACTTTCCACATCTATGCGGCGGATGTTAGGGTGATGGGCCTGAATCGTTACCGGTCCGCTGATTAGCGATACTTCCGCTCCACGTGAAGCGCATTCCTCGGCAAGTGCGAATCCCATTTTTCCTGAAGAATAATTGCCGATAAAGCGTACCGGATCTATTTTCTCGTAGGTTGGACCGGCGGTAATGACTACTTTCTTTCCGGCCATGTCTTGTTGTTTGGCAAAGAAAGCTTCCAGAATTTCCACTATTTTTTCCGGTTCTTCCATTCTGCCTTTTCCTACCAGATGGCTTGCCAGTTCCCCTTCTGCCGGTTCTATAATATGATTTCCGTAAGAACGGAGCGTGTCCAGATTCTTCCGGGTGGAAGGGTGTGCGAACATATCCAGATCCATTGCCGGAGCTACGAATACGGGAGCTTTCATTGACAGATAAGTCGTGATCAGCATATTGTCCGCTATTCCGTTGGCCATTTTACCAATAGTGGATGCGGTAGCCGGAGCGATAATCATGCATCCGCCCATAGTCCCAAATCAACGTGGCTGTTCCATGTCCCGTCACGCTGGGCAAAAAACTCGCTGATAACAGGTTTGCTTGTTAATGCAGACAAAGTGATAGGTGTGATGAATTCTTTGCCTGCGGGGGTAATCACGACTTGTACTTCCGCTCCCTTCTTAATAAGTCCGCGAATGAGTATAGCCGCTTTATAGGCGGCTATACTTCCGGTTATACCTAGTACGATTTTTTTCCTTTCATACTCATTTCATCATTCCCGATTCACGTAGTCTGATTTTTGTCAGTACGTTTTTCGTGTTCAGCGTAAAATCACCGTTCAGTATCCAGCTGTAGTAGCCCGGATCTTTTGTAACACTTCGCTGACAGACATTCCTTTGTATTTCCCAAAATTAAATACTTCCACGCCTTTGTCATCATAAACAATGCGTCCAGCGAAATCTACATTCTTGTTGAAACTTGAATATTCGGCTAGAAATGCCATATCGTTTTGCAATTCTTCCGGATAGCGGTCCAATTGGGATTTCAGTACTTCGTATGTGGCACGTGTGTCGGCTTCGGCTGTATGGGCATCTTCCAGATTCTTTCCGCAATAGATTTATAGGCGGCAGACAGGGTGCGCTGTTCCAGTTTGTGATAAATCACCTGCACGTCAATGAATTTTCGTTTCATCATGTCAATGTCTACTCCTGCGCGCAGGAACTCCTCGGCCAGAACCGGAATGTCGAAACGATTGGAATTGAAACCGGCAAGGTCACATCCCTCAATGTCCCGGGCTATCTCTTTTGCCACTTCCTTGAAAGTAGGGCAGTCCGCCACATCTGCGTCATAAATACCGTGGATGGCAGAAGATTGTTCGGGAATATGCATTTCCGGATTGATACGCATGGTCTTCGTTTCTTCGTTGCCGTTTGGATACACCTTCAGATAGCATATTTCCACTATTCTGTCTGTGTTTATATTTGTTCCCGTTGTTTCCAAATCGAAAAAAACAATAGGATTCTTCAAGTTCAATTTCATTTTCAGCTTGTATTATATATTGTTTTTCCGCCACATGGTGGCGTGTCGTTTTTAGTCGTTCAGCATCATAGGCATCAGCAGCATCAGCAGGTCTTCGTTTTCTTCCTGCTCTGCCGGAACAATAACACCCGCACGTGAAGGATCAGCCAGTTCGAAAAGTATTTCCTGTGCCGAGATATTGTTTAAAATATCGATCAGGAATGTTGATTTAAAGCCGATGCTCATGGGGCTTCCTGTATATTGGCAAGTCAGTGTTTCTTCTGCTGAGGTGGAGAAATCTATGTCTTGTGCGGAGATCTGGATCTGATTTTCACTGAGGCGGAGTTTTATCAAACTGCTTGCTTGTGATGAGAATACAGATACACGGCGGAGCGCACTGATCAGCATCATGCGGTCAATGGTGGCCTTGTGCGGATTATCCTGCGGAATTACTGAATTATAATTGGGATAGCGTCCTTCGATAAGACGGCATATCATGCTGTAGTTTTCTAATGTAAACGTAGCGTTACGGTCGTCAAAATCAATTTGCACATCTCCTTGTTCTTTCGGCAACAGGTTCTTCAGCAGGGTTGCCGGTTTCTTGGGCAGAATGAAAGCGGCTTTTTCATCGCCGTGTGCCACAAATGTTTTATTGCGTACTAATTTGTGCCCGTCTGAGGCTACGAAAGTGATGTCTTCGGTAGTGATATCAAAATAAATACCATTCATTACCGGACGTAACTCGTCATCGGCAGTAGCGAACAAAGAACGGTTGATACCTGCCAGCATCACCGGAGCGCCCATTGTTACGTGTACCGCATTTGCGCCTAATGCGGGAGCCTGCGGATATTCGTCGGCATTTTGTCCCATCAGGCTGTATTTACCATTCTGATATTGTACGGTGATTTCCAGATTCTCTGTATTTACCAGGAAGTCAGTGGTTGTTCGGGTATTTCTTTCAGGGCTTCGAGTATGGTTTTTGAAGAAACGGCAAAGCGTCCGTCACCGTCACTTTCATTTACTTCCAAAGAAGTGGACAGGGTCGTTTCGCTGTCAGAGGCAGTGAGCGACAACGTTCCGTCAGTCAGTTCCATTAAGAAACAATCAAGAATAGGTAACGAATTTTTGGAGTTGATTACTCGGCTAATAGCTTGTAAATGACTGAATAATCCAGTACTTGAAACGATGAACTTCATAGTTTTATATTATTATATTTATATTCTATATCTCTATATTCATTTAACTGCCAAAGTTACGAAAAGATTATGGTTCAAGCGCAAAAAATGGCGAAAAAATTAGTTTACTCGCAAGGAAAAGTGTACTTTCGTGGCGAATTTAAATAACGTAATATGGAATTAGCAGGAAAAGTAATAGCAGTCCTCGAACCGAGAGGAGGAGTTTCAAAGACAGGAAATGAATGGAAAGTACAAGAATACGTAATTGAAACGCATGATCAATATCCTAAAAAAATGTGTTTTGACGTATTTGGAGCAGATAAGATAGCGCAATTTAATATTCAGGCAGGTGAAGAGTTGAATGTGTTTTTTGATGTGGATGCCCGCGAGTGGAATGGTCGTTGGTTCAACAGTATCCGTGCGTGGAAAGTAGAGCGTGTGGGTGCCCAGGGACCTGTTGCACCGGATGCTCCGTTTCCTCCCATGAATGCTGCTCCCGCTGCACCGGTAGATTTTGCCGCGACAGACGAGAAGGATGATTTGCCTTTCTAGGGGATAGAGGATTCCCATAAACATAAATAAGCCGGCAGGATCCGTGAAAAGGATTTTGCCGGCTTATTTTATATAGTCTGTTTTTATGGTCATTCTCAATCATGGTGTGAAGTGTTGATGGGATATTTGCGTTCCATGAATTTCCATTTATCATCCGGTGTGGTATGATTACGGTGGAGTAAATTAAACAGGCGGAAACTATATTGCTGTAGTTGCCGCCTGTTCTTTATTTGGTTAAATAAAAAGTCTTAAAATGTAGTGTAGAAGATTTGCATTTTCAGCTTATTCTCAGGATTCGTTCCACCTTTTAACATAGCGCTTTCCATACCTAAGCTGTTGGATATTTCAACTATTTCATTGTTTGAATTGGATACTGCTTTGACAGGTATGATGACAACTCTGTTCCAGTCCGGATTTTTAGCGTCCCATTCTTTTCCGTCTTCTTCCTTTTCAGGATCTCCACCTGCTGCTGTTATGCCTTTTTTCCGTTCCTCAATGCAGTAAGTGATTAAGGGAGCGATGTTGGTAAAGGTGTATGTATTGTTACTGCTGCTATATGAACTTAAGAAAGAAGTCTTGTTATCGATAATCTTGTTTTCTTCAAAGAACGAGAACATATCTTTCTTTCTGACCATCAATACATATTGGGGGATGCCCATTTTGTATTTGGACTCTTTCTCGTTGTAGCGTGTGAATGATACATTTACACCATTTAGCGTATCTCTTTTATGTTCATTGTAAATCTCTGCAATGGGGAAAGTCGCTTCTGTAAAAATACCTGCCGGACTTTTGAGGTAAGTATGGTCCGGATCTTGGGCTAACTCTTCCAATCTGTTACCGTTACTGAAGTGGTTGGCTTGTATCACTTCCTTGGTTGCTCCAAAGAAATAGGATTTGTAAACCAACGAATCCCGCTTGCCGGAAGAACTTTCTATCAGGGCTTCAAAATTAAGATTCAGGCTTAAACCGTCAATGTATAAAATGGTTCCGTCGCATGAGTACAGCGAATGTAAACTCCCTTTAATACATTCTTGATAAAACTTTCAGGAGTCTTGAAATACTCTTTGTTCTCCTTGTATTTGTTGAAGATGTGATCGCCTAATGAATTGGGCAATTTGATAGTCTGTATAATTGTTCTTTGCTTGACACCGCTGCTTGTGGTTGTAGTTTCATCTTTGCTTGTAGACGGACCTACTGCCGAATAGGCTTTTACAGCGATAGGCTTTCCTTTTTCGTTATAATAATCTTTAGGATCCACACTGGTATAGAAAGTGCTTAGTTCTTTTTCAGGAATAACCTTGTCCAATGTGTCAACCTGTAAGCGCATGGCATTCAGTGAGTCGCCAAAGAAAGACCCGTATTGCAGACTTATATTTACTCCGATGACTTTGGTCAGCTCTTCTTCAAATTTGAAGTTGTCCATACAGGTGAACTGTGCTATAAAGTCGGCAGTAAATTCTCCAAATTGCTCATCGGTATATCGTCCTAAATATGCAGTACTGGTACGTGCATAAACGGAGTCGGCCAACAGAGATTTGGTGGTAAACTCATAACTGTCTGTATTTGCCGGAATCTTATCTCCACCGGGGATAAGATCAGTCCCGATGCCGGTTGTTGAATCATCGCAACTATAAATAAGTGCAGCCAACAACAATGCGCATAAGTATTTGATTTTCATCTTTATTATTCTTAGTGAGTTATTTCTTTTCAAACTCCCATACTTTGTCATAGAACTCATTGAAAGCATCTACATAGGTATCGGCAGGCTGATAGTCGAGCACGGGCACACCCGATTCACGGGCGAATTTCATGACATTCTCGTTCACTTTTTCGCTGTTTTGTATCACACCGTCGGAGTAGGCAATGGCCAGTTTGCACAGCTCCTCGTAATTTGCCGGAGATTTGACGATGCTTTCCACATCATTCTTTTCAATGCCTTTCAGCATGAGTTTTTCAGTCAGATTACCTTCGCAGTCCGATTTGAAATCATCTTCAAATACCGAAAATACTACTTTTGAGTCTCTGAATGACGGTTCATCCTGATAAGCCTTCTTGATATAAAGAGGTACAAATGCACTCATCCACCCTTGGCAATGGATAATGTCCGGACACCAGCGTAATTTCTTTACCGTTTCCAATACGCCGCGTGCATAAAAAATAGCACGTTCGTCATTGTCTTTGTATTCTACACCGTTTTCGTCAGCTACCATTTGGCGGTGCTGGAAATAGTCGTCATTGTCAATGAAGTAAACCTGCATACGTGCAGCTTGGATAGATGCTACCTTGATAATCAGCGGATGGTCCGTATCGTCTATGATTAAATTCATGCCGGACAGGCGGATGACTTCGTGTAATTGGTTTCTGCGTTCATTGACATTGCCCCATTTTGGCATAAAAGTTCTGATTTCTCTGCCTTTTTCCTGAATAGCCTGAGGAAGAAATCTTCCCATGTTTGCCATTTCGGATTCGGGAACGTAAGGGGTAATCTCTTGTGTAATAAATAAAACTTTATTTGCCTTCATCTTAACTTTTTGTTGCTCATAATCATTTTGCAAAGATATAAAAAAAATAGATGAGAGTGGCAAGAAACGAGGAATAATAATTCCTTATGATATGTTAAGTGGCTGGTAATTAGTCGTTAGCAATTTGAAGTTAATGGCCGATGTCTTGCGGAATTAGGTGAAAAACGGGAAAGAACAAGTGGCCCGCCGGTGGCTGAAGAGGCTTATTGCGCCATATCTGCAAGGTATTAACCGCTTATTACTAATTACTCATCATTAATTAAAATTCTTTTTTTTCTTCGTTATCTCCCAAATAATGGTTTACTTTGCAGCGTTTAAATGAAACTACTCAAACAAAAGAGATAAAAAGATGAAGTTAGTTCAAACAATCAAAGAGCTTCAGTCAGAGCTGGATGCCCTGCGTAGTGAGGGAAAGACAATAGGTCTGGTACCTACGATGGGTGCACTCCATGCCGGACACGCTTCGTTGGTGAAACGTGCTGTTGCAGAAAATGATGTAGTGGTGGTAAGTGATTTTGTGAATCCTACCCAGTTTAACGACAAAAATGACTTGGCAAAATATCCGCGTACATTGGATGCCGATTGTGAATTGTTGGAAAAAGTAGGGGCGGCTTTTGTTTTTGCTCCGTCTGTAGAAGAGATTTATCCTGAGCCTGATACCCGGCAGTTCAGCTATGCGCCGTTGGACACAGTGATGGAAGGCCGTTTCCGTCCGGGACATTTCAATGGAGTATGCCAGATAGTGAGCAAGCTGTTTATGATTGTAAATCCTACCCGTGCTTATTTCGGCGAGAAAGATTTCCAGCAGTTGGCTATTATTCGTGAAATGGTGAAACAGATAGGTTCAACGGACTGGAAATTGTAGGTTGTCCTATTGTGCGTGAGGAAGACGGGCTGGCATTGAGCAGCCGCAATGCACGGCTTTCTGCGGTGGAGAGAGAGTATGCGCTGAATATTTCGCAGACTTTATTTAAGAGTTGTACTTTTGCAATCTCATCCGGTCGCTGAGACTCAGAAGTTTGTAGAAGATGCGATTGCTGCCGCTCCGGGTTTGCGTCTGGAATATTTTGAAATAGTAGACGGCACTACGCTTCAGAAAATAACGGATTGGGAAGATACGGATTATGCAGTAGGTTGCATTACGGTATTTTGCGGAGAGGTACGTTTGATAGATAATATAAAATATAAGGGATAGTGATCGTTAACCATTAGAATTATGATGATTGAGGTATTAAAGTCGAAACTGCATTGTGTCCGTGTAACGGAAGCCAATTTGAATTACATGGGTAGTATTACGATTGACGAGGACTTGATGGATGCCGCCAACATGATTGCCGGCGAGAAAGTGCACATTGTGGATAATAATAACGGCGAGAGGTTTGAAACTTATATTATTAAGGGTGAGCGCGGTTCGGGATGTATTTGTCTGAATGGGGCTGCTGCCCGGAAAGTACAGGTGGGTGACATTGTGATTATCATGTCATACGCATGATGGATTTTGAGGAAGCTAAATCGTTCAAGCCGACGGTGGTTTTCCCCGATTCGGCGATGAACAAGATTGTATAACGATATTTTTGTTCGGTAATCCAAAAGCCCGGTAGACGTGAGTCTGATACGGGCTTTATTTTTTTATCCGCAATCATAGGGCAATAAACTTTCATTTATTATCCGGTAGTATGATTGCGGATAATCTGTTTATATGGATTTCTCCTTGATAAGTCCTGTCCGGTAGGCCATCAGCAATTTCTTTAAATCGTTGATCTGTGTCACCAGTTCCCGTCCTTTGTCAGTGTCCTTTACCATCATGCGTTGGGTGCTCATTTCTACTATCTGAGTGCTCGATTTGATATCCTGCCCTTCTTCAATGGCTTTTTGCATTGAGGTGAACGGTTCGTGCTGTACCAGTTGGAATCCGCGCGAATGGTATACCAGTGTATATCCGGCAATTCCGGTTTCCGAATGATACGCTTTAGAGAATCCTCCGTCTATGACCATCATCTTGCCGTTTGCTTTTATCGGATTCTCACCTTGGATGGTTTTTACGGGTACATGCCCGTTGATGATATGGCGGTGTGTTCCTATCACGCCGAACTCGTCCAGCAGCATGTCACATACTTTTTCTTCATTGCGCAGGCTGTAATAGTGACCTTTCACTTCCTTGTGCAACTCTTTCTCTTTTAAGAAGTAACGTTCAAAAGTAGCCATTTTGTCTTTGTCGAAAGCAGGGGAGTCTTTGCCACACCACAAGTACCATACATAGTCTACAGCAAAGGGTCTGTCCTCGTTGTCTTCCTCAGCGAAGAAGGCGGTACGGATCAAATGCCCTACTTTTTCCAGCAAGGCTTTTCCCTTGTACGTTTTTCCGGCTATGGACACATCTTTCAGCGTACCGTCGGCATTCAAGGGAATGGAGGCGTGGAACAGCAGATTTGAGTTGCTCACCGTGTACATGCATCCGTAACGGAACAGGCAGCGGATATGTTTTTTCAATTTCTCACTGCTGACAAATGAACGATGGAGTTTGTTCATAATTTCCCGTTCTTCGTCTGTCAGCTTATAAGGATCGGCAGGATCTACCGTAGGAAGAAAACTGTCTTTCAGCTCATATTCTTTTCCATTGGGCATTGTGATGGTCTTACGCTCGAAGTCTATACGGTGTAGCAGCATACGGTCGTCCATCTCGAAATCGGGGCGGCGCCTGATAATCTCCGCTTCCAGCTTGAACTGGATAACACTGATTGCTTTGTGCATCTGGCCTATCATGCGCAGCGTCTTGGCATTGTACGTACAGTCTTCTTTCTCTACTTTCGGTCCGAACAGGGTGCAGGGATCATCAGCGTATGTTTCCATGGCAAAGGTGGCCAGGGGCAGAAGGTTGATGCCATATCCGTCCTCCAGAGCGGCAAGGTTGCCATAACGCATGGCCAGGCGTAGCACGTTTGCCATACAGCAGTCGTTGCCGGCTGCGGCTCCCATCCATAAAATGTCATGGTTTCCCCATTGTACGTCGAAATTATGATAATCGCATAATATGTCCATAATGCGGTGGGGGGCAGGGCCACGGTCGAATATATCACCCAGCACATGCAGTGTGTCTATGGTGAGCCGTTGGATGAGGTTGCATAGGGCAATGATAAAGTCATCGGCGCGGCGGGTAGAAATGATGGTGCTGATGATGACATTAATATACGCCTGTTTGTTGGGAACCATTGAGTTTTCGTGCAACAACTCCTGAATGATATACGAGAATTCTTTGGGAAGCGACTTCCGCACTTTGGAACGGGTATATTTGGAGGATACATTCTGGCATACACGTACCAGTTGGTTCAACGTGATGACATACCAGTCGTCCAAATCCGTTTCCACTGCTTTTACCAGATCCAGTTTTTGTTCCGGATAATAAATCAGCGTACATAGTTCTTTTTTTTCATTCTCGCGCAGGGTATTGCCGAATATTTCATTTACTTTTCTTTTGATGGCCCCGGAAGCATTCCGCAATACATGCTGGAATGCCTCGTACTCTCCGTGCAGGTCGGCAAGGAAATGTTCTGTACCTTTAGGCAGGTTCAGAATAGCTTCCAGGTTGATTATTTCCGTACTGGCATCGGCTATAGTGGGGAAACTATGCGACAGCAGTTGCAGGTATCGCATATCTTCCTGTATGGTTTCCGGTGTGATAGAATTATAGCGTTCATAGCTGGAAATTATATAAAAAACATAAGTATTAATTGGGCTATAATGACCCGGCTGAACATGGACAGCGGATATACGGTGGCATAACTCACTGCCGGATTATCACCGGGTAACGTGTCATTGGCATAGTTCAATGCCATAGGGTTTGCCATGCTTCCACACAGCATGCCACAGGTGCTTCCGAAGTCGAGGTGGCTTATGCGGAGGGCCACTAATGCCATAATGACTACCGGAATAAAGGTGATGGCGAAGCCTACAGCTATCCAGATGGCTCCTTCGGGGCGCATCACTGTCTCGAAGAAATGTGCGCCTGCATCCAGTCCCAGGCAAGCCAGATAGAGGGATAACCCGATACCGCGCAGCATCAGGTTGGCACTCCGGGTGGTATAAGTGATGAGGTGGAAACGGGGGCCAAAGCATCCGATAAGAATTCCTACTACGATAGGTCCGCCTGCCAGGCCTAATTTAACGGGAGTGCTGATGCCGGGGATGGCGATAGGGATGGAGCTAGTATCAATCCCAGTACAATACCTATAAAAATGGCGGCAAGATTAGGGTCCTTCAACGTTTTAACCGCATTGCCCAATACTTTTTCCACATTCTCTATGGCTTTGGCTTCTCCCACTACGGTCAGCCGGTCGCCCAGTTGGAGGATCAGCCGGTGTGGCAAGCAGTTGTACCCCGCTGCGCATCACACGGCTGATGTTGATGCCATAGCTGTTGCGCAGACGTAAAGAGCCTAGTTTTTTCCCGTTTATTTCGGGGCGGCTGATAACGATATGTTTGGAAATCAATTGGCTGTCTATGGCATTCCAGTCGATGTCTTCTTTATTCCAATCCTGGTTTTCCTGTTCGCCGAAAGAATCGTGAGCGAGGGAGCGTCCTTTTGTGGTGATAACCAGCAGGCGGTCATTCTCTTTCAGTATTTTTTCTGAAGTGGGGATGCTTACCGTGCCTTCCCGCCATAAACGGGAGATAACAAATTTAGGATAGCTTAATAAAGCTACTTCTTTTATGCTTTTATTGAAAATGGCGGGATTGTGCACTTTGAAGGTGGCAATGAATGTCTGATTGGTGTCCTCGTGCTCGTGAATGTCGATATCTGAGGGACGGACAAATAATTTGCGTACCAGCAGCATGGCCAGAATAACACCTACCACTCCCAGCGGATAGGTTACGGCGCAACTTAACGCAGCGCCACTGGCGGGTTCCCCCATTTGTTTCAATGTCTGTTGGGCGGCCCCCAGAGCGGGAGTATTGGTGGTGGCTCCACAAAGGATGCCTACCATATCGCTCATCGGTATGCCTCCCAGTTTGCTGAAAAGCACCGTCATGACCGTACCTGTCAGAATAACGCCTATGCCCAGCATATTGAGCTGTACGCCGCCTTTACGGAATGAACTGAAAAAGCCGGGACCTACCTGCAAGCCCAGTTCGTATACAAAAAGCACAAGACCGAAACTCTCGGCGTAATTCAGCATATTCGGGTCGATTGAGAATCCCAGGTGTCCGGCCAGAATACCGGCAAAAAAGACGAAGGTAACTCCCAATGAAATGCCAAACAGGTGGATTTTACCTAAACCGAGCCCCACGGCAATGATAATCGAGAGGATTACAACCGCCTGTAAAGGCGTGTGTTCAAAAAATAAGCTATTTAACCATTCCATATTGCAAAGATAGTACATTTTTAAGTTCTGCAAGCGATAAATAGGTATTTATGGATGGAACATGACTCATCTCGTTCTATAAATGATCCTTTTCCTCCAGCCACGCATCAATCAGTTTTCTTGCCAGGCTCAGCTTTTTGGGTATCTCCGGCAAGTTGTCTTTGGTATAGAAAGCGCCGGCACTCAGTTCTTCTTGTTGTAGTTTGATGTTTCCGCTTTCATAATCGGCGGTGAAGCTATCATGATTCCGCTGGGATAAGGCCACGGCTGGCTGCCGAAATATTTCAGGTTTTTGATATGGAGTCCTGTTTCTTCCAGTACCTCGCGGTGCACACATTCCTCCAAAGTTTCGCCCGGTTCAAGAAAACCGGCTACCAAACCGTTGAAGGTTCCCCGGAAGTTGCGGGCGTGGACCAGCAGTATGCTGTCTTCCCGGCGTATCAATACAATGATGGCAGGAGAGATGCGCGGATAAATTTCCTGACGACATTGGGGGCATTTTTTAGCAATAGGAGAAATCTGTACGGTAGGTACGCCGCACATGGGGCAATAGCGGCTGTTCTTGTCCCAATTCAGTATCTGGAAGGCTTTGCCACCCACATTGTACTCTTCCCAAGGCAATACGTCGTATGAACTCCGGAGATCCATCATCAGGTGGCGGTCATTTTCGCTGCCGGGCACCGGGGCATGTACGGAGAAAGTCTTGGCAGTGCGTCCCTCTATCTCTCCGATGGTGTGGATAGTGCTTCCCACCGGAACAGGCATGGGAGGCTCTGTTCCGAAAGGTATGGTGTACATTCCGTTCTTTTTCTCTATCAGCAGCTGATCCTTATAAAAAACGAACCAGCCGCAGGTTTCTATATCTTCTTCCATATTCTTTTTTACCTTGTTGCAATTATTGATTCAATCCTTTCATAGTGAGCTGGATGCGCTTGCGCTCTAGGTCTATGCTCATCACTTTCACCCGTACATGCTGATGGATGCTGACTACGGTGGTGGGGTCGCTCACAAATTTGTCGGCCAGTTGTGATACGTGCACCAGACCCTTCTCTTTGATTCCTATATCTACAAAGCAACCGAAGTTGGTAATATTGTTCACAATGCCGGGCAGTTCCATTCCTTCAGTCAAATCCTCTATGGTCTTTACATTCTTGTCAAATTCAAAAACTTGGATTTGTTGCCGTGGGTCGCGTCCCGGCTTGTCCAATTCCTGCATGATGTCTGTCAGGGTGGGAAGCCCCACTGTCGGGGTGACATACTTCTTGATATCAATCCGGCTGCGCAGTTCTTTGCTTTTTATCAGTTCGTCTACGGTGCAGTTCAGGTCTTTGGCTATCTGCTCCACTATGGGATAGCTTTCGGGATGCACGGCCGAGTTGTCCAGCGGATTCTTCGCTTGTGGGATACGCAGGAACCCTGCGCATTGCTCAAACGCTTTCGCTCCCATCCGGGGTACTTTCAATAACTCCTTGCGTGAACTGAAAGGCCCGTTCTCGGTGCGGTAATCCACAATGTTTTGAGCCAAGGCAGGACCTAGCCCCGATATATAAGTCAGCAGATGGCGGCTGGCGGTATTGAGGTTCACACCTACCAGGTTCACACAACTTTCCACTGTCTGGTCCAATGATTTCTTCAATAAAGTCTGGTCCACATCATGCTGGTATTGTCCCACTCCGATAGATTTGGCATCTATTTTCACCAGTTCGGCCAGCGGTCCATCAACCGGCGGCCTATGGATACGGCTCCACGCACGGTCACGTCGTATTCAGGGAACTCGTCTCGGGCGGTTTTCGAGGCCGAGTAAATGGATGCTCCGTCCTCGCTTACTACAAATACTTGCAATTCACGGTCATAGCGTTGTGAAGTGATGAATTGTTCTGTCTCACGGCTGGCGGTGCCATTGCCTATGGCGATTGCTCTATCTGATATTGTTCTACCAATTTCACGATGCTGCGGGCTGCCTGTGAGTATTCATTCTTGGGCGGATGCGGATAAATGGTTTCATTGTGTAGCAAAGAGTTGGGCGTCCAGACAGACTATTTTACATCCGGTACGGTAGCCGGGATCAACTCCCATGACCCGTTTCTGTCCCAAAGGAGGAGCCAGCAGAAGCTGTCTCAGGTTTCCGGCGAAGACGCGGATTGCTCCTCGTCGGCTTTCTCCTTGCTCAAGGCTGAAATTCGGTTTCGATGGAAGGCTTCAGAAGCCGCTTGTACGCATCACGCACTGCCTCGCCTACCTGGCGGCTGCATTCATTGTTGCCACGGACATACATTTGTTCCAGCCGTCCGGCGCACTCTTCGTCATCAGGACTTATACTTACTTTCAACAGGCCTTCCGACTCTCCCCGGCGGATAGCCAGCAGACGGTGGAGGAACAGCGTTTCAAAGGTTCGCTGAAGTCGAAATAATCGCGGTATTTGGCGGCTTCTTCCTCTTTGCCTTTCACCACTTTGGAGGTGATGACAGCTTGTCGGGAAAATTGGTTGCGCAGTTGGTTGCGGGCGCGCTCGTCCTCGCTCACTTGTTCGGCTATGATGTCGCGCGCGCCTTTCAGCGCATCCTCTTCGTCTTTCACATCTCCTTTCACAAAAGCGGGGAGACGGCTGTCCAGATGGTTTTCGCGTTGCAATAACAGTAAGGTGGCAAGCGGTTCCAGTCCTTTTTGCCGTGCCGCTTCGGCGCGGGTCTTACGTTTCGGCTTATAGGGCAGATATATGTCTTCCACTTCGGTGGCATCCCAACTCTGTTCAATGCGTTTGCGCAATTCTTCTGTCAGTTTGCCCTGTTCTTCTATGGTAGAAAGAATAGTTTCTTTTCGCTTGGCCAGTTCACACAACTTGTCATTTCTGTCTTTAATTTCGCCTATTTGTACTTCGTCCAGTCCTCCGGTTGCCTCTTTCCGGTATCGGCTTATGAAAGGGATGGTAGCTCCCCCGCCCAGTAGAGATAATGTATTGTCTACTTGATGTACGGAAACCTTCAGGCTGCGGCAATCATTTTATTGAATAGTTCCATGTCTGTTGTTTTCTTTTGGGGGCAAAGGTATAAAAAAGGTATGGGTTTTTCCGTATAATTTGAGGTTGAAAACAGTGTATCTTATCCGTTCGCTCGGTATTCTCTTGATTTTAAAATGACTGCATCGATCCAGGAAGTCATGGAGACATTGTGTTTATTGGATGACAACTTATCATGGGAAAAGAAAATAACTTGGTCGAATTTATAGAAATGCTAAAAGAAAAGACCGGTTGTAAGATAACATTATGACCAACAGCAGAAAAGAGGTTTCTCAATGAGAAAATAGTCCATAATGGGTATAACTAATAATATTGTAAGAATTTGATGTACAATCGAATAAAAAGCGTAACTTTGTGGAAATGTCAAAGAAGATTATGACTAAAAATACAGATAAACAAGCAATTGATAACTTGGCAGATAATTTCAATGGTTATGCGGCACTGCTTCGTAAAATCAAGCAGCGGGTATTGGTTGCCCAACAACGAGCGATTTATGCCGCCAACGAAGAAATGCTCCGAATGTATTGGGATATTGGAGGTATGTTGCAGCAAAGTCAAGATGCAGATGGTTGGGGCAAGAAAACCTTGCAACGCTTGTCCGTGGACTTGAAGAACGATTATTCCGAAATAAAGGGTTTTTCTGTGCGCAACATGCAGTGTATGATACAGTTCTTCAACGAATACAATCAAGAACTTACGATGGTGAAAGGTGCTGATTCGCCTAATTGCGCAATCAATGATTGCGCAATTAGCGAATATAATTTTTCCTTCCCTATCAAACATCTAGGCTGGACTCATAACCTGATACTCTTACAACAAGTCAAGGATATTCGCGCACGGTATTGGTATATGGTGCAAAGTATTACATCGCATTGGAATACACGCTATCTGCAAGAAGCTATCAAACTTGATGACTATGGCAAGCATGGTGCGTTGGCAAACAATTTCACTGAAACCCTGCCTGTTCCCGAAGCAAACGATGTGAAATCAATGCTCAAAGACCCGTATATATTCGATATGCTAACCTTTACCGACCAATACAATGAGCGTGATGTAGAAATCGGTTTGGTGAAACATGTAGAGAAATTCCTTGTGGAAATGGGTGCAGGTTTTGCTTTCATGGGACGACAATACCATATTGAGGTGTCAGGAGATGATTACTATAATTGACATATTGATGTACAATACCTTCCTACACCGCTATTTGGTGATAGAGTTAATCAATAGTTTACTGGTGGTAAGCCGGAAATATGGTCGTAGCCTTTAAGGGTATATTCTAAGTGGTGGATATTTAACCCTTTTAGTTATTATTAATTCATCTACGGTGTCAATACGAGCGATTTATTCTTTTTTTTCGGTGCAATTCGTTTCCGATATTTCACTTCTATTTGGGCTCAATGTCTAAGCCAATACAAAGGTACAATATTTTATCCGATATTGTTTGTTACTTATTGTTTTTTGGAAATAATTTTATTGTAGATATTATTACCTCCACAAAGGCTCTTGTTCCCAATTACGAGGGAAGCCCAACAAGCGAGTTTTCACTGATGGATGGCTTATCAAGAGTTGCTTGAAATCGGTAATGAATGTATTTTCAAGAACAATGGAGTTGAGCCAATACACAACACAGCATAATTGTGGATAAAGAGTTTGTTCTCGGAATGAGAAATCAGCAATCCATGTATTTGGCATACGTTCTGGCATCTTTGTTTTTACTGGAAAGACATGGTTGGACAGTCGTGAATGATGAGCACAACAATTACGAAGCACCGCAAGACACTCTAACCAGCTTCTCAAAAATTTGTGATGATTCAAACCGAACTCTCTTGCGACAGCATGTTTTGCCGTGGCATTTGAAAAATTGGAATAGAGCTTAGAGAGTGTTCCCATTGAGATAGCCTCCAATGTTTTCCATACAGGAGGCAGCTCTGGTTCGTTGTATTTGCGGAAATGCTCAGTAATAAAATCATCGTGTGAGCGTTCCACCTCTTTACGGATAACAGCTAAATTGGTAGCAAAACGAGCCTCATTGGTGGCAAAGTTTTCGTCCATAAACCAAAATGCTCCAAATTCAAGAGCAAAGTGCTTGATTATTTTTGTGCGAACAGCAACTTCAATCGTTTGAATGGCAGTAAAGAGCAAAGCCCTAAGTTGCTTATCAAAGGAATACAGGTCGATAATATCTGCAAAACGACAACCTTCTCTAATTGATGCGTAGTGTGGTCAGCTTCAAAATGTCGCCAATAACCAGCAAGACGAAAATAGCTTATGATGTCAAGGGCTTTAACAGCTCGCTCAACATCATCAATAAGCAAACCTCTTTCTTTGAGAATATCAATTTGTTGTTCCGTGGTTATGGCTCGATTTGTATACCTGACGCCCATAAATAAAAATGTCCCGCTGGGTACGCTAATCTTACGGGAAGCGAGCGGGATTTGTTGGTGCAAAGGTAATTAATTATTTCTAACCTACCAAACAATAGAGCAAATATCAAACAGATATTTTTATCTTACCGCTTCTTTTTCAAATGTTTTTCCGTAATTCTGTACTCGGATTTGGGTAACCATTTCCATGCATTTGAAAATAAAGAAGCGTTATGCTACTCTTGTAAGTGCGAAGCTTGAGAAACTAAACACAAAATCAACAAGAATAGGCATGGTAGTTCCCACGTTATAGCGTGGGCTGCTTTACCATATCTGTTGATTTAGGTTTTCTCAGGACCTGCACTTTAAAATGTGGTTATTGGCAGTGTCACACTTCTTTTTTAGGAGAAAGTGTTACGACAAAAAGAAAAAAGTCAATAGATCTAGCAGCTCAATCCGGGGCAGCTAACGAAGTTGTGTCTAGATATGGATCGGCCTCAAAAGAACATTTAGTATCCTATTCTGGTGTTGACTCACAGTACATAAATGGGATTAAAATTTGGAATAAATAAATCGGGTGTCTTTCTGCAAAGAAAAAGAGTCGTTCCGATGCGTTTCCAGGGCTCACAAGGCTCAAGGCTCACTTATGCGGTATTTTAAACCTTGGTAGATGTGTAAGTGTTTGCTTTACAGTCTGTTTGGTGGGACAAAACGTGCGGGATGAATATTATTCTTTGGTCTTTGGAAAGTTCAGGATTGTCTTGACTTTGTCTGTCGTTTTATAGAATTTGTGTTTGCTTTGACCAGGCTTGTTTTTTGCCGGGTTTTATTCATAATGGCCGGATCAATGGATATGGGGCACATTCGGATTTTTCACGATGCCCGGAATGACCAAGTGATGATGTCAATAGAAGTTTCTTTTATTTATACATTTTTCTTTCCGGTAAATGTCGGATGCGTTCGTGTATGTCTGGGGCTCATTATATTATTCATTTTATTTTTCAGAATATAGTCTTGTCCCCTTCTTTCTATTGTAATTAATTAAAAATCAGTGCGTTATTAGGTTTCTTGAAGCTTGTTTTGGGCTTAAATACGCCTAAGTGAGCCTTTGAGCCTGAGCCTTGGAAAGCTTGGTGAAAAGACCTTGTCATTCCTTTCAAAAGACCTGTTCTTTGTATAAAAAGACCTTGACGTTTTTTTAAAAGAACCTTGTCTTTGACGCCAAACATCAGGACCTTTTTTTTTTAAATGTCTGGATCTTTTTCAAAAACAACAAGACCTTTTTTTCAAAGGGAACGGGTACAAACGGACGGCCGGTCCGTCTCTTTTCCCAGATAGTGTAATAATTATGAAGAAACTGTTTATTTTACTTGTGTGCCTGTTGCCTGTGTTGGCACAAGCTCAAATGGAAACCTCTGTAGCCGGATTCATCCCTTTATCCGGTAGCGGAAGAATAGTATATAATTTCAATCCCGGATGGCGCTTTCATCGTGGAAACATAAAAGGCGCGGAAGCCGTACGTTTTGATGATACATCCTGCAGGTAGTGTCTGTTCCGCATACTGTGGAACTGATGCCTGCGAGGCAAGCGGTTGCCGTAACTATCAGGGTGTGGCATGGTACCGGAAACATTTTGTGATTCCTCAAGATATGAAAGGAAAAGAGGTGTCGCTTCATTTTGAGGGAGCTATGGGAAAACAGGTGATTTATTTAAATGGCAAGAGGGTGCAAGAGCACTTGGGAGGATACCTTCCTTTCACTGTGCAACTGACGGAACAGGGGGTACAGCCCGGAGACAGTTGCTTGCTGGCAGTGATGACGGATAATAGTGATGATAAGAATTTTCCTCCGGGAAAACGTCAATATACCTTGGATTTCGCTTATCATGGAGGAATTTACCGGGATGTGTGGATGATAGGAAATCAAGTGTAGCTATTACAGATGCCTTGGAGCCGATAAGGTGGCCGGAGGTGGAGTTTTTGTGCATTTTGACAATATAAGCGGGAAAAAAGCGGAAGTGTATGTGGATACGGAAGTGCATAACAGTGGAAAGCGGACGCGTACCGTAGCCGTGGAGACGGTTTTGGCGGATGCCGGCGATGTTCCCGTAAAACGGGTTTCGCAACAGGTGAAGCTGCAAGCAGGGGAATCGAAGACGGTGCGGCAACGGTTTGCAGTTCGCAATCCTAAGTTATGGTCTCCTGACTCGCCTTATTTGTATAGGATACAATCTCGTGTCAAAGCCGGACATGAAGTGTTGGATGGGGGAGTGACACGTGTGGGGATCCGCAAAGCGGAATTTAAAGGTAAGGATGGCTTTTGGTTGAATGGCAAGCCTTTTGGTCAATTGGTCGGCGCGAACCGTCATCAGGATTTTGCATACGTGGGTAATGCGCTGCCCAACAGCCAGCAATGGAGGGATGCCAAACGCTTGCGTGATGCAGGATGTACCATTATCCGTGTAGCTCATTATCCGCAAGATCCGGCATTCATGGATGCTTGCGACGAAATGGGGCTGTTTGTTATTGTGGCTACTCCGGGATGGCAATATTGGAATAAAAATCCGGAGTTCGCAAAGTTGGTACATCGGAATACCCGTGAGATGATACGCCGGGACGCAATCATCAGTGTGCTGATGTGGGAGCCTATTTTGAATGAAACGCCTTATCCGCGCGATTTCGCACTGGAGGCGTTACGGATTACACGGGAGGAGTTTCCTTATCCCGGACGTCCTGTAGCGGCAGCCGATGTTCATTCGAAGGAGTGGCGGAAAACTATGATGTGGTGTACGGATGGCCGGGAGATGATGAGAAGGCAGACCGTCCGGAACAATGTATTTTTACTCGTGAGTTTGGCGAGAATGTGGATGACTGGTATGCACATAATAATAATAACCGTGCCAGCCGTAGCTGGGGGGAACGCCCGTTGCTGGTGCAGGCACTGTCATTATCAAAGAGTTATGATGAAATGTACCGCACTACAGGGCAGTTTGTCGGTGGGGCGCAATGGCATCCTTTTGACCATCAGCGGGGGTATCATCCGATCCGTATTTCGGGGGCATTTATGATGCGTTCCGTCAGCCTAAATACGCTTATTATGCTTTTCGCAGCCAGTCTGCCGCGACATTGAAGCATCCTGTGGCGGAATGTGGCCCTATGGTGTTTATCGCCCATGAGATGTCTCCTTTCTCGGATGCCGATGTGGTGGTGTTCAGTAATTGTGACTCGGTTCGTCTCTCTGTCTATGACGGTACTGAGAGCCGGACGCTTCCGGTTGTTCATGCGCAGGGACACATGCCTAATGCCCCGGTGATATTCAAGGATGTATGGGATTTCTGGGAAGCACGCGAGTATAGTTATAAGCAAAAAAACTGGCAGAAAGTAAATATGGTGGCAGAAGGAATTATAGACGGTAAAGTGGTTTGCACCTATAAGCGGATGCCGTCACGCCGCAGCACGAAGTTGCGTATGTATGTGGATACGGAAGGAAAGCAATTGGTGGCAGACGGTTCGGATTTTATCGTAGTAGTGGCCGAAGTGACGGATGATAGCGGTAATGTGCGCCGTCTGGCAAAAGAAAATATCGTATTTACTGTAGAAGGTGAAGGACGAGTTATAGGGGATGCCTCTATCAATGCCAATCCGCGCACGGTGGAGTTTGGCTCTGCTCCCGTATTGATCCGTTCTACCCGCAAGCCCGGCAAAATAAAGGTGAAGGCCCATGTGCAGTTTGAAGGAACGAATGCACCGGTTGCTACGGAAATAGAATTAGAAAGTATTCCGTCAGAACTGCCTTTCTGTTATACGGAGGAGGAGACGGATGCCCAATCAGCCGGAGCAGGACTGGCCGGAAGCCCTGTTAGAACAGAAAGAATGGCGGGGAAAGTTGTGCTGACAGAAGAGGAAAGGCAAAAAGTATTGATGGAGGTGGAGAGACAGCAAACTGAATTCGGTACGGAGAAGTAATATAGATAGAACGCGGACTTATCTCGTTCCAATCTAACCAATAATTGGTATTTAACTAATTTCAATTTAAGTACCAACGGATTTTTTCTTATCTTTGATCTCGGTTTGAAGAAAACTAAATACTTATGAAGAAATATATACTTATTATACTTTGTTGCCTGACAAGCTTTCCTCTGTGGTCATATAATGTGAATATGATTGTGGAACATTATTCTGTAGATCAAGGGCTTCCTAATAATACGGTAAACTGTACCTTGAAAGACAGAGATGGCTTTATCTGGTTCGGAACCTGGTATGGCTTATGTTGTTTCGATGGAGTGAAGTTTAAAACATTCAATAAACAGGAGCACGATTCGGATGTGCCGCCACGTAAGATCCAGCGCATAGTCGAGGATAAAAACGGGTATATATGGGTAAAGACCATTGACCGTAAGTTGTATGTCTTCAATAAAGTGACCGAATGTTTTCATGCTGTTTATGATGACATGAAGAACTATTCGGAGAATATTCAGGTGATAAAATTACAAAATACGGCCGAGGGGGATGTGTTGTTGCTGACCAAAGATAAAAATCTGTTGTTGGCCGGGTAGATGAAAAGGGCAGGTAACTATCAAGATTCTGTTCGACTCTCGGGACGAGATAAACAAGCATGATTATACACTGAAACACCATGTCCTGTGCGAAACGGAGGAATATATCAGTTGGATAGGAACTGATTATAAGGTGTCTGCCGTGCATAAAGGAGCGGAATTGGCATCCCGGCCTGCCGATTTCATAACCAGTAAGATTAATTCCGGTGACAAGGATAGTTTTACCAGTTTCTTTGAGGATGGCAGGAAGGTATGGGTCGGAGATCGTGCGGGTATTTTTTACAGTATCGATGTAAGGACGGTTTGGTAAACCGGTATGTACTTTCCGAAATAAAAGGTGCGATCAGCAATTTGCTGGTTACTCCGGCAGGTTATGTCTATCTCAGTGTGGCCGGACAAGGTACATACGAATATGATTTGGCCGAGCGCAGGTTGCAAAAGATAAATACTGAAATGAATGACGCTATGGTTACTCATGCATTCATAGACCAGTATGATAAAATATGGTTTCACGAAAATGAGAAGGCGCTGATTTATTATGATCCGTTGAACCATACCGCAAAACGGTTTCCGTTTACCATGTTCGGCAAGATAACCACCCTGTATTCGGAAGATGCCGGTGAAAGAGGGCTTTTTTTCCTGTCTCCGGCAGGAGAGGCCTGGTTGTTCGACAGGGAACATGCGGAGATGGTTTATATTAATAAGTTGAAACAACTTTCTAATGATAGGGCAAATCAGCAGTTTTATCATCTGATGTTGGATAATGACGGGGTATTGTGGCTTTCCTCTGCCGATGAAGGGGTGTATTGCATGAATTTCCCCAAGAAGCAATTCAATCTGCTTTCGTTGTCTCCGCAATCAGCCGGGCAGGAATTATACGATAGGGGTAAGAGCCCTTTTCCAATCAAAAAGTGGCGATATCTGGTGGCACCCGTTGGCAGAGTGTTTATCGGATGGACCGGAACGGTGTAACCAAACATGTTTTTCGACAGGTGACGAGCACATAGGTAATGTATATCACATCATGGAAGACGACAAGGGAAACTTTGGTTCTCTACCAAAGGCGACGGATTGGTGAAGGCTGTTCCTGATGAGAAAGCGGCAGGTGGTTTCCGTTTTAAACGCTATCTGCATAATTTGTCTGATTTGTCGTCAATCAGCGGGAATGATGTGTATTTCACTTATCAGGATGAAAAGAAACGTATCTGGGTGGGTACTTTGGACGGAGGATTGAATCTGCTTTGTGAGGAAAATGGGGAAGTCACTTTTAAGAATAAATATAACGGATTCAAGAACTATCCTACGTATGGCCTTTATATGGAAGTGAGAAATATGATAGAGGATAATGACGGGCGTATGTGGGTAGGTACGATGGACGGGCTGATGTCTTTTAAAAACAACTTTGCCTCAGTGGAGCAGATTGATTTTGAAACCTACCGTGGTGCCAACCGGGTAAATTATGCCGATAGCGATGTGTACGCGCTTTATAAAGACGAGTTCTCTCAGATATGGGTATGCGTGTTTGGTGGAGGATTGAGCAAATTGTCGGGATATGATGAGGAAACGCATAAGCTTTCATTTAAATCGTATGGCTGGGAAGACGGATTGAATAATGATGTGGTGATGTCTATTATAGAAGATGATAACGGTTTCCTTTGGCTTGCTACGGAAAAAGGACTCTCTTGTTTTGACAGGGCGACAAGCCAGGTGCGTAACTATGACAAATATGATGGCTTTCCTCCGGTTGTGATGGAAGAAAACACCGCACTGAAAACGCTGGACGGAGAACTTTGGCTGGGGTGTAAAGAGGGTATCCTGACCTTTTCTCCCGATAAATTGGAAACGAAAAAGGTCGATTATAATACATTTATTGTAGGATGTCAGATATCAAACCGGGATATACGCAGCTATACGGACCATCCCATTATTGACCGGTCCATTACCTATACAGACAGGATTACATTGAATCATAACCAGTCCATGTTTACTTTAGAGTTTGCGGCGTTGAACTATAATAATCAGAACCGTGTGTCTTACAAATATATTTTGGAAGGATATGAAAAAGAATGGCACTATAACGGAAGAACCGTATAGCATCCTATACCAATGTTCCTCCCGGCAAGTATCTTTTCAGAGTACAGACACTGGATGAGGCAAATCCCGGTTTGGAGTCTTTCCGTGAGTTGACCGTTGTCATTCTGCCGCCTTGGTGGGCCAGTTGGTGGGCGTATGTTATCTATATGATTATAGCCGTAGCCTTATTGCTGGTGGCTATAAAATTATCTCTTTTCATGATTAAGGTGAAGAATGATGTGTATATCGAACAAAAATTGTCCGAATTGAAAATCAAGTTCTTTACCAATATCTCGCATGAGTTGCGTACTCCGCTGACTCTGATCCAAGGGCCTATTCAGGAACTGAGAGAAAAGGAGAAACTATCTCAGAAAGGAATGCAATATGTGGATCTGATGGAAAAGAATACCAAACAGATGCTGCAACTGGTCAATCAGATATTGGATTTCCGTAAAATACAGAACGGCAAGATGCGTCTGCATGTGTCGTTGTTCAACCTGAATGAGATGGTAGACTCTTTTGAGAAAGAATTCAGGGTGATGGCCGAAGAAAATGAAGTCAGCTTCACGTTCCAGCTGGCCGGTGAGGATATCATGGTATGGGCGGATAAGGAGAAAGTGGCTATCGTGATCCGCAACATCATCTCCAATGCGTTCAAGTTCACTCCTGCCGGGGGAAATATTTATGTCACGATGGGAGTGTCGGATGATGACAGGCATTGTTATGTACGGGTGGAAGATAGCGGTGTGGGGATTCCCCAAAGCAAGCTTTCCGAAATCTTCGAGCGTTTCTCGCAGGCTGACAATGCACGTGGCGCTTATTATCAGGAACGGGCATCGGATTGGCTTTGTCTAAGGAAATTATCAGTCTGCATCATGGGGAAATCTATGCAGAGAGTCCTGAAGGGAAGGGAGCGGTCTTTACCATTGAATTGCAACTGGGTAAGGAGCATTACAAACCGTCGGAAGTCGATTTCTATATGGGCGGGGAAACGGTGAGTGTTCCTGAGGCTGAATCTGTTTCTGCCTCTGCCGGCAAGGAAAGCGAGGAGGAGAAAGAACAGCCTGTCGATTCGTCTTTGCCTACCGTGCTGATTGTAGAAGATAATAAGGATTTATGCAATATGTTGAAGCTGCAATTGGAAGATAAATTCAATATTTATATGGCCAATGATGGTGTGGAGGGGCTGAAGAAAGTACATCTTTATCATCCCGACATGGTAGTCACCGACCAGATGATGCCGAATATGGATGGAATAGAGATGTTGCAACGCATCCGTAAAGATTTCCAGATCAGTCATATTCCGGTGATTATCCTGACGGCGAAAGGTAATGATGAAGCGAAGACCAAAGCGATAAGCATGGGAGCGAATGCCTATATCATCAAACCTTTCAGCAAAGACTATCTGGTAGCACGTATCGAACAGTTGCTGAATGAACGTAAATTGTTCCGTGAACGTGTATGGCAGCAGCCCGAAGAACATAAGGAGGAACAGGATACATACGAACAGTTCCTGGTGAAGAAAGATGTGCAGTTCATTGAAAAGATTCATCAGGTTATAGAAGAGAATCTGGATAATAGTGATTTTAATATAGATACTATAGCATCGACTATCGGGCTGAGCCGCTCGGCTTTCTTTAAGAAGTTAAAGAGCCTGACCGGGTTTGCTCCGGTGGATTTAGTGAAAGAGATTCGTCTGAATAAATCAATAGAGTTGATTAAAAACTCGGATATGAGTATTTCAGAAATAGCTTTTGCCGTGGGCTTCAAGGATTCCGGTTATTTCAGTAAATGTTTTCGTAAGAAATATGATCAGACTCCGAGGGAATATATGAATGAATGGCGTAAAGGTTGATTTCTTGACCTTATAAAGCAGGAATCCCGTAAACAGATGTAGGCGAGCGTCGTGTTTGCGGGATTGTCTTATTTGTTTGCTAAGTTATTTTTGGACTTTATTAAGATTTAGTGATTACATACTTTTTTGTGATTCGTCTTAATTCTAAACAATAACTAGATTACGATGAATGTGAAAATTATCAGTTTAATCATGCTCCTGTTTATGTTACTGCCTTTGGGAGCACAGAATTCAGAGGGAAAACAACGCTATAAAATAGCTGCGTGTGACTGGATGATGCTAAAGCGTCAGAAGATCGGTTCTTTTCAATTGATGAAGGAACTAGGAGGTGATGGCATAGAAATGGACATGGGAGGCTTGGGAAAACGGGATACTTTTGATAATAAGTTCCACCAGCCCCATTTCTGTAAATTATTTAAAGAAACAGCACAGGAACAGCATATTGAAGTCCCTTCTGTGGCGATGTCCGGATTCTTTGGACAATCTTTCTTGACTCATCATAATTATAAAGCTTTAGTGCAGGATTGTTTGAATACGATGAAGGTGATGGGGGCCCAAGTAGCTTTCCTTCCATTAGGCGGCATAAAAGAGGACTGGACAGTAGCGGGTGATGCACGTCAGGAGTTGGTAAGCCGTTTGCACGAAGTGGGAGAAATGGCAGTGAAAGATGGAGTAGTGATAGGTATCCGTACTCCTTTGGACGCCGGAGGGGATATAAAACTGTTGAAAGAAATTAATTCGAAAGGTATAAAGATTTATTATAGTTTTCAAAATGCGTTGGAAAATGGACGCGACCTCTGTAAAGAGTTGAAAAAATTGGGAAAGGATCGGATTTGTCAGATACATTGTACGGATACAGACGGGGTTACTCTTCCTTATAATACCCGTCTGGATATGAATGCCGTAAAGCATACCCTTGATAAGATGGGGTGGAGCGGATGGCTGGTCATTGAACGGTCACGGAATAAGGATGAAGTCCGGAATGTAAAGAAAAACTTCGGGACGAATGTCGCTTATCTGAAACAGATATTTCAACAAGAAAAATAAGATAATATTTTAATTTTAAAAATGATTCTATGAAGAAAGAAAATGCATTTCTTCAGAAGCTGGACAAGATTGGCAACTTGACACAAGTGGTCTGTCTCAGTCTGTTTCTGACAGGAGTTTCTGTTCAGGGAGTATCCGCTGAGACAGGATTTCCTATATCCCAGTCGGTGCAACAGACTAAAACTGTCACCGGACAGGTGGTTGATGAAACTGGTGAACCGGTGATTGGTGCCAGTGTGATGGTGGAAGGAACTACAAACGGTACCATTACTGATTTTGACGGAAGATTTGCTTTGCAAGTCCTTCGGGCAAGAAGGTTGTCATTTCATTTGTGGGGTATGTGCCGCAAACGATTGCTCCGAAACAAGGAAAAGACTTTAGAGTGGTGCTGAAGGAAGATTCCAAAATGCTGGACGAAGTGGTTGTAGTCGGTTACGGTACTCAGAAAGCAAAAGATGTGACAGGATCTATCGGGGTTATTACTCCTTCGGAAATTTCAGATTTGCCGGTGTCGAATTTGGGTGCTGCGCTAGCGGGACAGATACCTGGTTTGAGTATCAGTGGTGGTGACAGCGTCCGGGTGAAGGGCAACTATGTCTATTCGTCAATCTTTCTCGTATTCTAAAGATGGTGGTAGTACTAATCCGATGGTCATAATCGATGATGTGATTCAGATAGATGCCAACAGCGGTCTTCCGACATTAGAAACTTTCAATGCCTTGATCCTTCTGAAATTGAAAGTATTTCAGTCCTTCGTGATGCCAGTGCTGCCATTTACGGTTCCCGTGCTTCGCAAGGTGCTATTATTGTAAAGACCAAACGAGGTAAATCAGGAGCTCCCAAAATCAATTATTCAGGTAAATTCGGATTTAATGATGCAGTGGGACATCCTAAAACCTTAAAAGGAGCAGCTTATGGACGTTTTGCCAATTCCTTTAATTTGGCCAATAATAAGATAAGTATGGATCCGGATGGAAACTGGATGAATAAAATTTATAATGAAGCGGAACTGGCCGAGATGGATGGCTTGAATTACAATTGGCTGGATGAAGCCTGGTCCGGCGCTTTTACAATGAACCATTCGGTCAATGTAAGTGGCGGTAGCGAGAAAGCTACTTATTTTGCGGGTGCTTCTTACTATACTCAGGGGGCGAATCTTGGAAAACAGGATTATAATAGATGGAACTTCCGTGCAGGTGTGGATATCAAATTGACTTCCGATTTGAAATTTTCTGCAACCATAGCGGGTAACCAGCAGGAAACCACATCGAGTTTTACCAAAGGTTTAAGCAATTTGAACGGTTATGGGGGAACTAAGCCCGGTGAATCCGGTGATTATTTGGTTCTTGCTCATATGCCGAATTATTTGCCATGGGAGATAACATTGGATGATGGTAATACCTATTATACATCTCCTTTGTTGAATAGTTACTCGAGTGCGGGTAATGCAACATCGGGCAATAAAATGAGTACATGGAATTATTTTGCTATGGAGAATAATGACGGTTCTTATTCCACGAATGATAATTTCAGTTATGATGCCAACTTCTCCGTCACTTATGCCGTTCCGTTTATCAAAGGTCTTTCATTCAAGGGAAGCTATGCGTTGAAGCGTAGTGCCAGTGATAGTGAGCAGGCATTTATGCCATTTACGTTGGCTTATCTGAAAGCAAGCGATGCATTGACACCCGGAAATCGTTTTTATAGCGATCATCCGTCTGTTTCCGATTATCAATTAAAAGAATTTACGGGAAGCACTCGTGTGGTATATTCAGACCAGATGGCTAAAAACGAGCAATTGAACTTCTATGTGAATTATGAAGGAAAGTTTGGCAAGCATAGCATTGCCGCCATGGCTGCAGTGGAAAAAATGCAGGCTTATATGCATTCCAAGCGGATGTTGTTTAATAACCCTGACCCGGATGGTTATTTGGGTACTTCGCCAAGTGCGGGAGCGATGGATACAGGTAATTCTATTACATATAAATACAAACAGGGTTCTTTGTCTTATTTAGGTCGTGTAAGCTATAATTATGCCGATAAGTATTTGTTCCAATTCCTATTCCGTAGCGATGCTTCCACTAAATTTGCTCCGGCCAATTATTGGGGCTTCTTCCGGGTGTTTCCGTGGGGTGGGTAGCTTCGGAAGAAGAATTTATGAAGAAGTTGCTGCCGTCATGGTTTGAATACATGAAAGTACGTTTCTCATGGGGACGTACCGGTAAAGATAATATCAAAGCATGGGGATGGAAGCAACTCTATTCATTGGATCCTAGTAGAGGATATGGATTCGGTTCTAACGGTGGTATCCTGCAAACGGGTATCAAGCCGGGAGCGACTCCTAATCCTGATGCGCATTGGGATAATACCGATAAATTTAATCTTGGTTTTGATTTGCGTTTCCTCAATAACCGTTTAAGTGCGACTGTGGATGTGTACTATGATATAAACTCTGACATCTTGAATCAGAATATCGGTGGTATCATAGGTACTCCTATTTTTGCAGGAGGTGCTTTGACAGAAGTGAACTTTGGGCGTATTGATGCTTTTGGTAGTGAATTCTCTTTGAATTGGCGCGATAAAATAGATCAGGTGAAATATAATATCGGAGTGAATTTTGGATTTAATGGCAACAGGGTAAGAGAATGGCCCCAGTCTGCTCCGAGTTATATACAGGAAAATTCTGTAAGAGAGGGTGCTTCTACTATATTCCCTACATACGGGTATAAAGTATGGAGAGGTACAAGTTCCGGAGATGGTATTTTACGGAACAGTGATGATATTGAGAATTATTGGAACTATTTATCGGCCAATGCAGAAGCCGCAGGCACTTCTCCGGAATATTTGGGCGTAAAAGATGCCAGTCAGTTAAAACCGGGTATGTTGGCTTATCAGGATTTGGGTGGCGTATTGAATGAGGATGGTACGCAGTCGGGGCCCGACGGACGTATTGCCAAGACCCAGGATTATGCCAAACTGAATAAGAGTGGAAAGACATATGGTTTTACCACCAAACTGGGGGCGGAATGGAAAGGTATCAGCTTTAATATGATGATTGCCACTTCATGGGGTGGTTATCGCCAGATTGACGTCAATAAAATCACAACATCCAGTGGGGATATGCTTTGGACACCGGACTCATTCTGGGAAGATATGTTTGATGAAAGAAATAATACGACGGGGAAATATCCTAATTTAGGTTTAGACAACAGAATATCAGGATCAGTAATTGCACCGTCTGATTTTTGGTCTATCAGTACGTTCCGTTGCTATATCCGTAACTTAAGTATCGGTTATACGCTGCCTAAGGCATGGTTGTCACCTTTAAAGATCCAGTCGGCTAAATTAAGTCTGACAGGTAATAATCTATGGGATTTCTATAACCCGTATCCCGATCATTATCGTAATATGTATTGTGGAACAACTTCATTGTATCCTACATTGAGAACGTGGTCGTTGGGAGTAAATGTATCATTCTAAAATTAAAAAGAATCATTGATATGAAAAAGCGCATATTATATACTGTGTTATTGGCAGCCGGATTGGCATTTAGCAGTTGCAGTGACCAGTTCTTGCAGGATATGAATCCGTATGACAGTTATTCACCGGAAAAGACTTCGGCATCGAATCTAATTTGGACTTATATATTCAGAATGTGTATTATAACTATTTTTATAAGTCGGGTATGACCCCTCCACAGTCATACGGCTTGTCCGGTAACTGGAATGACTATTCAACTTATACGGAGGAGAAATGGGGTATCGAGAAGAAATTTGACGCTTCCAGAAGTTTGAAAAAAGCTACGGACTGTGAAACTTATTTTGGCAGTAATCTGGCTACGAATATAAAGAATGATCCATATAGCCGTATCCGCAGTTGCAATGAAATTCTGGAAGGAGTTGATAAATATGGTCAGGACTTGTCGGAAGCTGCCATAAAAAAAGCGAAAGGACAGGCTTATTTCTTCCGTGCCATGCAGTTGTTTGATTTGGTACGTGTATACGGAGCTGTTCCTGTGGTAAATAAAGTGCTTATGGCGGCCGACCGTGAGGGAGCTAAAGATTATAATCGTGAAAGTGTGGAAACATGTGTCAACCAGATCTTGAGTGATTTAAAAGAGGCTGCGAATCTGCTTCCCACTCGTAAAGAATGGGGAAGTGACCAGTATGGACGGTTGACCAAGGAAGCTGCATTGGCATACAGAAGCCGCGTGGCGCTGGTATTTGCAAGCCTATCTTTAATGCAGATTGGAATAATACAGGCAGTAAACGCTGGAAAGATGCGTTGGATATTACTCTAGAAGCACAGGCTTTCTTGAGCAGCGAAGGTTATGGTTTGTATGGCAATTCCGCCAAAGACTGGAATGAAATGTTCTACAAGTTTGACAATCAGGAATGTAAGGAGGTGATTATGGTCAAACTGTTGGCTAGCTCTACCTCTAAAAATGATGAACATAGTGGATGGCAGAAAACAATCCGCTTGAAAACAATGGGTGGCAGTGGTTCCGGTTATCATGTTCCTATGGGTATGTTGGATATTTTCCCGATGGCGGATGGTTCCAAAGCTGTAAATGATGATGGTGAGGCGATAAACGGGTACGACCGTTCTTTATTCTTCAAGAATCGTGATCCGCGTTTCTATTACACGTTTACTTTCTCCGGAGCGAAATGGGGATATGATCAGGATGCAGATGCCGTAGTTTGGAATTATCGTTGGAGTGAAACGAAAGAAGATGGTTCTCAGTTGCATTATTACACGGAAAATGAAGGCAGCAGTCCGGCGATAGTACGTAAAATGTCCGATCCGGCTGAAAATAGTGCAAACACATATCAATGGGATGGCACTGATGTATACGAATATCGTTATGCTGAATTGTTGTTGAACTTGCAGAATGTTATGCAGCTACGGGGGATATAAGTAATTCAGTGAAAACAATTGGTGAAATTCGTGCCCGTGTAGGTATTCCTGCATCCAATAATTATGGCTTGGGAACGATTACCGATAAGAATGAAGCTATTAAGGCTTGTCTGCGTGAGCGTCAGGTGGAATTAGCTTATGAGGGTAAGCGTTATTGGGATTTATGGCGTTGGATGCTGTATAATGATGATGCAAGTGATAACAATACCACCTGTACTACCTTGGGTATTGAGCCGTTAAATGGTACTGCCCGTGTGGGTAAATATTTACAAGTGAAGGATTATGACGGAAAGCAGATCCTCTTGTTTCTGTCATTGCTGATTTTGAGCCTGTAGATGTGGATAATGCGGCAGACTTACAAGCCGAAATGAATAGGTTGGGAGAGTTCTGGAGCCAGCACTTTGTTTTACAGGATAGAGAAACTCCGGTAGATAATGTGAATGGTCAGGAAGCAGTAATTTCATGGCAGGAAAACTATTACCTGTCCGGTCTGCCCTCTAATGTATTGAATATGAATCCGTGGTTGGAACAATCAAAAGGATGGTTGGATTATTATGAATCAGAAGGCACATTGGATGCTAGGAAATAATTTAATACGATAGTTTTATATCTGCTAGTTTATTATGACAGATACAAGCATTTTTGAGTACATATCCCCGAAAAGTGCGTCTTGAAAAAGATAATTGTTAAGAAAAAGAGAACGGAATATAAATTCCAACTTACTTATAGCACAGATATAATTTTTTAAGAATAAAGTATGAAAAGAAAAATGTTTTTAGGACTGTGTATGGCTACTTTTATTGCTCCAGTGGCAATGGCCCAGTATCCCCAGTTGACTGAGGAAGCGAAGCAAGCCTACCAGAAAATGATGAGTGAAGAACGTCGCCGCTCTGACGAAGCCTGGGCAAAAGCATTGCCTGTTGTACAGAAAGAAGCGAGAGAAGGTCGTCCGTATATTTCGTGGGCTTCCCGTCCATACGATTTGCCGCAGGCACGAATTCCTGCTTTCCCCGGTGCTGAAGGAGGAGGTATGTACAGTTTCGGCGGTCGTGGCGGTAAGGTGATTACCGTGACTAATTTGAATGACCGTGGTCCCGGTTCTTTCCGTGAGGCTTGTGAGACAGGTGGAGCACGTATCATTGTCTTCAATGTTTCAGGTATTATTAAATTGGAATCTCCCATTATCGTCCGGGCTCCATATGTCACTATTGCAGGACAGACAGCTCCGGGTGACGGGGTATGTATTGCCGGAGAGTCTTTTTGGGTAAATACGCATGATGTAGTGGTACGCCATATGCGTTTCCGCCGCGGCGAAACAAAGGTATGGCATCGTGACGATTCTTTCGGAGGCAACCCGATTGGAAATATCATGATTGACCATTGCTCTTGTACTTGGGGATTGGATGAGAACATTTCTTTCTATCGCCATATGTACGACCCCAGCGAAGGACAATATGAATCAAAAGATCTGAAACTGCCTACCGTAAATGTTACCATACAGAATACTATCTCGGCAAAAGCGCTGGATACTTACAATCATGCATTCGGCAGCACTTTAGGTGGTGAGAATTGTGCATTTATGCGTAACCTGTGGGCAAGTAATTCGGGACGTAATCCTTCCGTCGGTTGGAATGGTGTTTTCAATTTTGTAAACAATGTGGTGTTCAACTGGGTACATCGCTCTTCGGACGGTGGCGATTATACCGCTATGTTCAATATGATAAACAACTATTATAAACCGGGACCGGCCACTCCGAAAGATACTCCTGTGGGGCATCGCATCCTGAAACCCGAAGCGGGACGAAGCAAATTGGATCATAAAGTGTATGGCCGTGTTTATGCTGATGGTAATATTATGGAAGGCTATCCTGCCATTACAGAGGACAACTGGGCAGGTGGTATCCAGATTGAAACTCAGCCGAATACAGATGGATATACGGAGAATATGCGTAGCAACCGTCCTTTTGAAATGCCCGTACATCCGCATACTTCTGCACATGATGCATACGATTTTGTACTGAAAAATGCAGGTGCCAACATTCCTTGCCGTGATATTGTGGATGAACGTATTGTAGAGGAAGTGAGAACAGGCGTTCCTTATTATGATAAGAAGATGGCCAAGGATGCTAACGGTGATTTGACCGGGCTGGCTCCTAAATCAATGGGAGAAGACGGACAGTTTAAATATCGCCGCTTGCCGAAAGATTCTTATAAACAGGGTATCATCACCGATATCCGCCAGATGGGGGGATATCCGGAATACAAAGGCACTCCGTATGTGGATACGGATGGTGACGGTATGCCCGATGAATGGGAAAAGGCAAATGGCTTGAATCCTAATGATCCTTCGGATGCTAATAAGGACTGTACCGGTGACGGCTATACAAATATTGAGAAATATATTAATGGTATCAGCACTAGAAATTGTATTGACTGGTCTGATTTGAGAAACAATTATGATACATTGGCTTCTAAAGGAAAGTTGATGTAATAAACGGAGGAAAGAAGACAGGATATGATACAAAAGTCAGGTATAATGTTTCTGTTGCTCATGGCGGTAGTCATTACCGCCGGAGCAGTGGATTTGGACCGTGAAGGCCGCGATCCGGCTTACGTGGAATCTATTGTGAAACGTTCGCAGAAGATTGTAGATAAACTGGAGTTGACAGATACCGTTGCCGCCCGTGAAGTGACAACTATCATAGCCAACCGTTATTTTAAACTGAATGACATATACGAAACGCGCGATGCCAAAGTGAAGCTGGCAAAAGAAACCCTGACGGGCGATGCGAAACAAGAAGCCGTTAAAGCTGCCGAAGCTGAAAAGGATGCGGCGCTTTACCGTACTCATTTCGCTTTCCCGGCCGATCTTTCGCTCTATTTGGATGCCAAGCAGATAGATGCAGTGAAAGATGGCATGACTTATGGTGTGGTAATGGTAACTTATAAAGCTACGGTTGACATGATTCCTACCTTGAAAGAAGAAGAGAAAGCGCAGATTATGGCATGGCTTGTTGAAGCCCGTGAATTTGCCATGGATGCTGAAAATTCAAATAAGAAACATGCTGCTTTCGGCAAATACAAAGGCCGGATTAATAATTACCTCTCTAAGCGGGGATATGATTTAGTGAAAGAACGTAAGGCTTGGTATGAACGTATCAAGGCACGTGGAGGAAAGATATAAATTAATGTTTATTGAAAAGCGGAAAAGGAGCTTGCCCGGTGAAACGGTGTCAAGCTCTTTTTTATGTGCGGATAGAGAGTACAACAGGCTTTCTGTTCCGTCTTTGATATAGAAATACTCGCAATGTGGGTTTGAATCATGTTAAAAGCAGGGTGTTATGTTACGAAGTTATAGAAAAAATAATAATTTAGCGACCAAATGAATCAACTAAAGAAACTATTTGCAGTGGCAGCATTGACTGCATGTGTGTTGCCTGTGGCGGCACAGTATCCTGTAATTCCTGATTCGGTAAAAATCAGAGGAGAAGAACAACAAAAGGAAATAGACCGGAAATCGGATGAGGCATGGGCGAAAGCATTACCTGTAGTAATGTCTGAGGCTGTTCAAGGACGTCCTTATAAACCATGGGCATCCAAACCGGAGGATTTAATAAAGAGCAACATACCTGCCTTTCCCGGGGCAGAAGGGGGAGGGGCCTATACTCCCGGTGGACGTGGAGGAAAAGTAATTGTGGTCAATTCGCTGGCCGACAGTGGGCCCGGAACATTGCGTGAGGCATGTGAGACCGGTGGCGCGCGTATTGTTGTATTCAATGTTTCGGGCGTTATCCGGCTGAAAACTCCTATAAACGTCCGTGCTCCGTATATCACTATTGCAGGTCAGACAGCTCCGGGGGATGGGGTTTGTGTAACAGGAGCCTCTTTCCTGCTTGATACGCATGATATTATTATCCGCCATATGCGTTTCCGTCGGGGGGCGCAGGATGTGTTCTTCCGGGATGATGCTTTGGGAGGTAACTGTGTGGGTAATGTTATTATCGATCACTGCTCTGCCAGTTGGGGACTGGATGAAAACATGTCTGTTTACCGCCATGTATACAATCGCGATTCCACAGGGCATGGTCTGAAGCTTCCTACTGTCAACATAACTATTCAGAACTCTATTTTTTCGGAAGCTTTGGATTGTTACAATCATGCTTTCGGGGCGACTATAGGTGGGCATAACAGTATGTTTTGCCGTAACTTGTTCGCATCCAATATCAGCCGTAACTGTTCCATTGGCATGAATGAGGATTTTAATCTGGTAAACAATGTGACTTTTATTGGTGGAACCGTTCTGTTGACGGGGGAGATGAAACCAGCCGTTTGAATATTATTAATAATTATTTTAAACCGGGGCCTATCACTCCGAAAGATAAGCCGATTGCCACCGGATTGTGAAACCCGAATCAAGTCGTGACAAGAAGAAACCGGATACATTTGGTAAAGCGTATGTAGCCGGAAATGTAGTGGAAGGTAATGCGCGTGTGACAAAGAATAATTGGGATGGCGGCGTGCAGGTGTACGATATGCCGGACGCAGGGAAGTTTACAGATCAAATTCGTGTAAACGAGCCTTTCTCAATGCCCCATGTGACTATTATGGATGCCAAAACTGCCTATAATTATGTATTGGAAAATGCCGGGGCTACTTTCCTAAAAGGGATGCGGTGGATGCCCGTGTGATGAAGACGGTGAAGACAGGGAAAGCTATTTACGTGAAAGATGCTCCTGAATTCGTTAGTCTTATGTAAAAAGACGTCTTCCTGTTGACTCTTATAAACAAGGTATCATTACAGATCCCCGTCAGTAGGTGGCTTGCCCGAATATAAAGGTACGCCTGTGTTGATACGGACGGTGACGGTATGCCGGATGCCTGGGAGGTGAGATACGGACTCAATCCTAATGATCCGAGTGATGCGGTGAAAGATTGTAATGGCGACGGGTATACCAATATTGAAAAATACATTAATGGCATAGATCCTGCAAAGAAAGTGGATTGGACGGATATAAAGAACAATCATGATACTTTGGCAAAACGTAAAAGTTTGATGTAAAATGAATTATAAGTTATTATTATTTGGATTTTTAAGTTTGGGGTTTGCGCGGATTTCTGCGCAAACCTTTCCTTTACAGGTGAAGGAAGAAAAACTGACTTATGTGACTGATGAACGCGGAAACCGTATTCTAGATTATTCTTCTTGCGGTTACCGTAACTCGGAACACCCTATACCTGATGTGGCGAATGCGTTTTTGTTTCATGGAAGCCTGGAGATAATTCCTCTCGTATTCAGCGTGCCATTGACTATGTATCTTCATTGGCTTTGGATAAAAATGGTTTTCGTGGGGCTGTTTTGCTGGATAAAGGAACTTTTGAATTGAATGAGAGCTTGCGTATTTCTGTGTCGGGAGTCGTGCTGCGCGGCAGTGACAGGGAACAGACCGTATTGTTGAAAAAGGGAGTGGACAGAGGAGCTTTGCTTTATATTGAAGGGCGGAATGATTTGGCTGTTACGGATACCTTGGATGTGTTGACATCATACGTTCCTGTAAATACTTGTACTTTTCAGGTAACCAATAATGTACAGCTGGTTTCCGGAGAGCGGGTCCGGATTGTCCGCCCCTCTACGAAAGAATGGATTGCTTCTGTCGGTTGTGATATTTTTGGCGGGGGTATTTCCGCTTTGGGCTGGAAAGAAGGAGAGATGGATTTGGTTTGGGATAGTCGGTAAGTAAGGCGGATGGAAACCAATTGACTTTGGATGCTCCTTTGACAATGGCTTTGGATAATAAATGGGGAACTGTCAAAGTGTTACGTTATAATTGGCCGGGCAGAATCGCAGAAGCAGGTTTGGAGAATCTGACATTGGCTTCTGACTATAATAAGAAGTATCCTAAAGATGAGGATCATTGCTGGACGGGGGTATCTATAGAAAATGCCGAAAACTGTTGGGTGCGCAGGGTAAATTTTAAGCACTTTGCAGGAAGTGCTGTGATTGTACAGCGTACCGGCTCTAAAACAACTGTAGAAGATTGTGTATCCACAGAACCTGTTTCAGAGATAGGTGGAATGCGTCGCAGTACATTTTATACTATGGGGCAGCAGACACTTTTTCAGCGTTGTTATTCTAAACAGGGTATTCATGATTTCTCAGCCGGATTTTGTGCGGCAGGTCCGAATGCTTTTGTACAGTGTGATTCGGAAGAGTCGTTAGGATTCAGCGGTTCTATTGATTCCTGGGCTTGCGGGTTATTATTTGATGTGGTAAACATTGATGGCCATGATTTGGTGTTTAAGAATTTGGGTCAGGATAAAAATGGTGCCGGTTGGAATACAGGCAACAGTCTTTTCTGGCAATGTACAGCTGCCGGGATAGAGTGTTATTCACCGGCAAGAGATGCGGTAAACCGTGCATACGGTTGTTGGGCGCAATTCTCGGGTGACGGCCAATGGGCGGAATCAAATAATCACGTACATCCCCGCAGCTTGTTTTATGCACAGTTGGCGGCACGTTTGAATAAAGATTGTTCTGACCAGGCACGTATTCTTCCCAGGGCTACCAACGCAACCAGCAGTCCTACCGTAGAAGCGGCAATGGAGATGGCAAAGGAAGCTTATACTCCCCGTCTTACTATGCAAAAATGGATTGAGGAAGCACCTTATACAGCCAGTGTGTCTTCCGGAAAACTGAAATCTTAGAAGATTTGAAGTTCAAGACACCTATATATAAGGAAAAAGAGGATCATCTGTTTGCCATTATTAATGGACGTATGCAGGTGGATGGCCGGTTACTGGTAGGCGGCAGGCAGGAGGTTCCTTGGTGGAATGGGAAACTGAGGACCAGCTTCTTGTCTAAAGCCAAGCCACATGTTACCCGTTTCGTGCCGGGACGCGAAGGACTTGGGCTGACGGATAGAATTGATTCTACGGTGAATTATATGGTGAAGAATCAGATTTTGGTTTTAGATCATAATTACGGTTTGTGGTATGAGCGTCGTCGTGACGATCATGAGCGTGTCCGTCGCCGTGATGGAGATGTGTGGGGGCCATTCTACGAACAACCGTTTGCCCGCAGTGGAGAAGGTACTGCTTGGGAAGGATTGAGCAAGTATGATTTGAACCGTCCCAATGCATGGTATTGGAACCGGTTGAAGCAGTTTGCCGAAAAAGGGGCGGAGAAAGGTCTTTTGCTTTTCCATGAGAATTACTTCCAGCATAATATCTTGGAGGCGGGAGCACATTGGTAGACTGTCCTTGGCGGTCGGCCAATAATATCAATCAGACCGATATGCCTGAACCTGTTCCTTTTGCCGGTGACAAACGTATCTTTGTAGCGGATATGTTTTATGATATCAGTCATCCGGTACGTCGTGAGTTTCATAGAAGTATATTCGCCAATGCTTGGATAATTTTGCCGATGATGCAATGTGGTACAACTGATCAGTGCGGAGTTTACCGGTCCGTTGCATTTTGTACAATTCTGGCTGGATGTGATAGGAGAGTGGGAGAAAGAAACCGGTAAGAAAGCGACCGTGGCGTTAAGTGCGACAAAGGATGTTCAAGATGCCATTCTGAATGATACGCAGCGTGCGAAATTAGTTGACATTATTGATATTCGTTACTGGCACTATAAAGTGGATGGTCTTTATGCTCCCGAAGGTGGAAAGAACCTGGCTCCCCGTCAGCATGCCCGTAAAATGAAAGTAGGTAAGGTTACTTTTGATGAAGCTTATCGGGCGGTGAGTGAATATCGTAAGAAGTTCCCGGAAAAAGCGGTTACTTACTATGCGCAGAATTATCCGGATATGGCTTGGGCTGTCTTCATGGCAAGTGCTCTTGCTCGGTTGTTCCGGTTGCCGATGAAAGCTTTTTAACTGATGCGGCTGCTATGGATATGGAGGATACTGGTACAAATAAGTATCAGAAACTGGTAAAATCTGGTATTGGAAGTATCATTTATTCCCATTCTGCAACAGATATTCCTGTTCATTTATCACCTGGGAAATACATATTGAAGTCTGTTGATCCGAAGACCGGAGCAATAACGGTGATTGCTAAACGATTGAATATTAAAGATATATATATGCTTAAAGCAGAGGAAAACAAAGATTGTATTTATTGGTTTCATAGAATTTAGTACATGGAAGGAGAACCGGACTTATTTTGGTTCTCCTTTTTAATGAAAATCTGTATTATTTAGCATATATGTTTTTCAGCAGGTTATCTGTTTTTTCGGTCCAATAATCAAATATTACCTAAAAAAGTAGCGTATCCTCCCTAGTTTTGCATCATCATCAAAACAACCTATAATTAGTATACTGTGATGGAACAAAACTTAAATGATAAGACAGCTTGCTTGGTAACCGCTTTCCAATCGGGAGATGTAAGTGCATTCTCTACATTATATGATATGCATATTAATCTTCTATTTAATTATGGATGTAAGTTAACTACTGACAAAGAATTGTTGAAGGACTGCATTCATGATGTCTTTGTAAAATTGTATACAAAGAAGGCTGAATTGGGTATCATTGACAACTTCAAATCATACCTCCTCATTTCCTTGAAAAACAAGTTATGTGATGAACTTCGCAGACGGATGTTCATGTCGGAAACGGCTGTTGAGGAACTGAATCCCGTTGCAGCAGGTGATGATGTAGAACATCAATATTTGGAAAAGGAAAAAGTTGTTTTGAAAATATAAAAGTAAAACATTTGTTGGCTCAATTATCTCCGCGCCAACGTGAGGCACTTACCTTATATTATATAGAAGAGAAGAAATATGAAGATATTTGTACCATTATGGATATGAATTACCAGTCGGTACGAAATTTGATGCATAGAGGTATTACAAGATTAAGGGAATTGGTAGGATAATATTTTAAGTTTTCAGGTGAGTACAACTTTGAACCACTATCCGTCATAATGAAAAATGATTGTAACGTGGATACAAAAAAGATGTATAGCAAGGTAGAAGACTTTTTGAAGGATGACGACTTTATCAAGTATGTTCTGGATGATGCTCCTGAATCAGCTTTTCATTGGGATAAGCTTTTAAAGGAGCACGCAGAACTGCTGAAAGTATTTGAAGAGGCCAAGAATGTATTATTGGTTTCTGATGAAGCAATGGAAGTAATGACTTTATCTGAAGAAAGAAAACTAAAACATCGTATTTTTACTACATTAGAGATAAATAATATGGATTATTAATTAATTTGTAACCACTAGAAAAATGAGAAAAGACATGAAGAAATGTCCTAAGCCGTTGGGTTACGGAATCAGACGAACACCTGTTGTGTTAGGATTATCAGCTGCATTATGTATGCCGGCTGCTTTTTCGTATGCAAATGTTGATAATGGAATGGATCGTGAATCTGTTCTATCTGTTATGCAAGGAAAAACAATCAAAGGACAAATCTTGGATGAAACAGGAGAGTCTATGATTGGAGTTTCTGTGTTGGTAAAGGGTACGACTATAGGAACCGTTACTGATTTTGATGGTAATTATACACTTGAAGTGCCTAGTGGAAAGAATATATTGGAGATTTCCTATATAGGTTATAAGACTAAAGAAATTACTATTGGGAATAATAGTCTGATAAATATAAAAATGGAACCTGATACACAGGCTTTGGATGAAGTTGTGGTAATAGGTTATGGTACTGTGAAGAAACGTGATTTGACTGGTGCGGTGGCTTCCATGAAAAATGAAGATGTGACAGTTGCTCCTACTAGTAATGTGATGGAGGCTTTACAAGGAAAAATTGCAGGTATGGATATTGTGAAGTCTAGCGGGCAGGTTGGTGAAGATGTTTCTATTTTGTTGCGTGGCTCTCGTTCTATTTATGGTAGTAATGAACCGTTATTCATTATTGATGGTATTCCTGGGAGTTATAGCCAGGTGAACCCTTCTGATATTGAGAGTGTGGATGTATTAAAAGATGCCTCTTCTACTGCTATTTATGGTTCAGCAGGAGCTAATGGCGTAGTCATTATAACAACAAAACGTGGGAAGGAAGGAAAAGCTACTGTAAACTTTGATGCATATTATGGTTTCAGTGGTTCACCTAATTATAAGCATGGTATGGTTGGAGATGAATGGGTGAATTATCAAAGAGAAGCTTATAAGTATAAGAATGGAGATTACCCTTCTGATATGTCTGCTTTATTTGGTAATCAAGATTATACGGATGCTTATAATGCTGGAAAGTGGATTGATTGGATTGATGAAGCCTCAGGTAATACAGCTACAACCCCAAAATATAGTCTTTCTGTTTCAGGGGGTAGTGAGAAGACTAAGATATTTGCTTCAACTTCTTATAATAGAGAAGAGGGTTTATTGAGTAATGACAATCTTAATAAATATTCATTGCGATTGAATATTGATCAAGAAATTTTCTCTTGGGCTAAAATGGGCTTTACTTCTAATCTAACTTATCAAGATAGAAATCAAGGAGTGAAAAATACCTTTACAAAAGGTCTTTCATCATTTCCTTTGGGAGATGCTTATGATCAAAATGGGAAAATAAATCATGAATATATTACAGGACAATATTCTCCATTAGGTGATTTTATTGAAGATCAATATGTGAATAATACTCGTTCCACTTATTTGAATGTTAGTGGTTATTTGGAACTGAGTCCAATAAAAGATTTTACTTTTACAAGCCGTATTAATGGTACGCTCAGTGATTCTCGTCAAGGACAATATTGGGAGATCAATGTAATGCTAATAGACCTAGTTATGCAGGTTCACCTCATGCTGCTATTACTAATAAGAACGCATGGAATTATACATGGGAGAATATTCTTTCTTATAATACTACTATTGCAAAAGATCATAATATAGGTGGTTCTGTTATTACTTCTTGGAATAAGAATCAAAATGATAGTAGCTTAGCTGCAGCTAGTGGTCAAATGGTAGATCGTTGGTCATTTTGGCGATTAGCATCCGGCGCATCGCAGCATGTTGAGTCTGATTTTGCTCAAACACAGAAAATGTCATTTGCTGTTCGTTTCAATTATTCTTATAAAGGTAAGTATTTGTTTACATTCTCAAATCGTTGGGATGGTGTGTCTCAGTTCTCAGCAGGGCATAAGTGGGATAGTTTCCCTGCTGGAGCAATTGCATGGCGTATCTCTGACGAACCTTTTATGAATGTGGCAAAAATTGGTTGAATAATTTAAAACTGCGTGTAGGATATGGTATTACAGGTAATTCGGGCGGGTGGATGCTTATGGTACAACTACACAAGCCTATGTTTATACCGGTAATGGACTTACTTTAAATGGTCAAAACTCTTCTTTTACTCAGTATACAGGTACTTATGGTAGCAAGGATTTGGGTTGGGAAAAGTCTTATAACTGGAATGTTGGTTTGGACTATGGCATATTAAACAATCGCGTTGATGGTTCTATCGAATGGTTTAAAACAACAACAAAAGGTTTGCTCTTTAAACGTACTTTGCCTATTACTAGTGGTTTGACCGGTTGGGGATCCCCATTATCTATTTGGCAGAATATTGCTGAAACTAGTAATCAAGGTGTGGAAGTCACCATTAATTCACATAATATAAAAACCAAGATTTTAGTTGGAATACCACACTATCTGTAACATGGAGTAAAGAGAAAATAGAAAAATTGCCTGACGGTGATTTAATTTCTGAAAATTTGTTTGTAGGGCATTCTATAAAGTCCATCTATGGCTATAAATATACCGGAATTTGGGGTACAAATACTCCTCAGGATATTTTGGAGGCTTATGGTGTTAAACCCGGTTTTATTCAGATTGAAACTTTGGAAAAAGATGGTGATGGTGGAGTACACAAATATAGTACAAATGACCGTCAAGTGTTGGGACACACTAATCCGGATTGGATTGTTGGCTTGAATAATACATTTACTTATAAAAATTTTGATTTGTCTGTATTTGCAATGGCTCGTTATGGTCAAACTATTAATAGTGATTTGTTGGGTTATTATACGGCAGAACAAAGTGTAACAACAAATCAGTTGGCTGGAGCGGATTATTGGACGGAAAATAACCAGGGAGCTTATTATCCTGCTCCAGGTACAGGATCGGAACAAAGTACGGTCATCTCAGCTTTAAGAGTGCGTGATGGTTCATTCATAAAAGTGAAAAATATCACTTTAGGATATACTTTTCCAGTTAATATCTCACGTAAGGCTTTGATGGAAAAATGCCGTATCTATGCAACTGCATACAATCCGTTTATTTATGTAAAGGATAAACAGTTGAAGGGTACAGATCCAGAAACAAACGGTTCGGATGCATTCCCTACTTTTAGACAGTTTGTATTCGGAGTTAATTTAACTTTCTAACTTTTATATAGGAGATATTTACAATGAAAAATATATTCAGAAAACTTACTTTATATTCAGTGGCTTTAGCTGCTGTATCTTTCAGCTCTTGTTCGTTGGAAGAAAATAATCCGGCAGGCTTTACCAAGGAAAATCTTGCTACTTCTATTGAAGGGTATGAAACGTTGGTTAACCAGTGTTATTTTGCTATGGAAAGATATTTCTATGGTACGGATAGTTGGATGAGTTTGACCGAAGGTGATTCAGACCTTTGGACCTATCAGGCTAATCAATCAACTTCATACACCCAATGGTTTTGGTTCTTTGCAGGAGCATCTCCTAATACCACTTATACAAATAATTGGTGGAATGGTACTTATGATGGAGTAGGCTCTTGTAATGAAGCAATTGCATTGGCTGGTTATGCACCATATAAAACGGAAGCGGAACGAAATGCTAAAGTTGCAGAAGCCCGTTTCTTGCGTGCAATCTATTATTTTAATGCGGTAGAGCAATTTGGTGGGGTCACTATGTTGACTGAACCTGAGACAACTTTGAATTATGCTCCGGAACGTACAGATCCGCTGACTATTTATAAAGAAGTTATTATTCCTGATTTAGAATATGCTGTAGAATGGTTGGCAGTTGGTACACATGCCACTACTACGGTTCCAACCAAAAAGGCAGCTTTGGGATTTTTGGCAAAGGCCTGTTTGCAAACTTATGAATATGGTTCGACAGAATATTTGCAAAAGGCTTTGGATTCGGCTAAAGAATTGATTGCTGATTGTGAATCAGGTGGTGCAAAATATAATGCTTATATGTATCCGACCTATGAAGAAGTTTTTAAAGAATCGAATAATTGGGAAAATAAAGAAGCTTTGTGGAAGCATCGTTGGTATGCTGGTTCTGATGGTCATGGTTCTAGTAACGGTAACTATAAATTAAATCGTAATGATGAATATTTCTTGTGTAATGTGAATAAATTCGGAGCACGTGAAGATAATCAAGAAACTCGTTTAACTTGGGAAGGATGTATTTCTGGCATTTTTATGCCTACTCAACATCTTTTAAACCTTTATGTGCAGGAGGACGGAACACTTGACCCTCGATTCCATGAGTCATTTACTACTGAATGGAATGCGAATAAGAATTATATTTGGGATACTAGTGCGGCTAATATGTATGATAAAGATGAATCTATAGTTGGTACTGAATTAAAGAAGGGAGATTTGGCGATTAAATTTGTAATGCCTCAGGATGAGGATTATGCTGAGGAAAAAGCAAATAGACATACCTCGAATTATTTAATGATTGCTTATGATGATGTGTACAATGATCAAAAACATAATGTAAATATGCAATATAATGGTATGGAAAATCAGTTCCGTTATTTTTATCCATCATTGAATAAGCATAATAGTAGCAATTACTATGTGGCCAATGCTTCTAAAAAACGCAATGGCAATTTAAATGCGACTTTTATGATGCGTATGGCAGAAGTTTACCTGATAGCTGCAGAAGCTGATATTTATATCAATGGTGGTGCGAATGCAATGGGATACATTAATAAGGTACGTGCTCGTGCAGGGCAAAGGCATTGACAGGTACAGCTACAGTTCGTACTGTTTTAGATGAGAGAGGACGTGAGCTTTGTGGCGAATATTGTAGATTTTATGATTTGAAACGTACCGGCATGTTTAAGAGTTCAAATTATTTGGAGGAAACACATCCGGACTTGGCTCAGTTCTTTAATCCTAATTATGCATTACGACCTATCTCTACAACATTTACTGCAACTATATCTAATGGTGCTGAATATCAAAATCCTGGATATTAATAAATTAAAACTTTTATAGTAGAATAATTGTCTTGTCTCTATTTGTAAAGAGGCAAGACAATTTTCATTCCATTGGATTGGTAGTCGCATATCGATTTGTTACTACCTATTATAATTACTATGATGAAATTGATTATATTCTATTTATATTGATTTGTATAGAGGTATTTGTATGGTTCCTTTTAGTTTATGAAACCTTAAATAACCGATTGAGATTGCTTATAATCAGTAGATCTTATAAATAATCGGAGCATGGCTTTGAATTGAAGCCTCACAGTAACACTACGGTAGATATAAATTGTGCACGAATGGGAGTTGGAGGGAGATAATTCGTGGGGCTACCTGTATTAGAATCTTATCGGCTAAAATCAGGTATTTATAAATTTAAGTTTGCGATTCAGTTAAAAATAAATACTAAATGAAAGAAATTATACTTATGTTTTAACGTATTTTTATGATTGAGTTTGGGTACAGGGGCTTTTTACATGCGTCATTTAAATAGATATAATAAAATAAACTTTTGTTGACTATTATAATAGAAATAAAAAGCATGAAAAAAAGTCCGAAACAAAATTGGGAAAGTAATATCAGACGTACTCCCATTATTTTAGGGTTATCGGCAGCATTATGTATGCCGTCTGCATTTTCTTATGCAAATGCAAGTGACCCTGTTGCCGGTGAATTGGTTCAGTCTGTCCAGCAAGGACGTACTGTTACAGGTAAAATCATAGATGACACAGGGGAGCCGTTAATTGGTGTATCCGTACTGGTGAAAGGTACAACGGTGGGTACGATTACCGACTTTGACGGTAATTATTCTTTGGAAGTTCCTTCAGGTAAGCATATTCTCGTCATATCTTATATAGGATATAAAACGCAGGATATAACGGTAGGAAAAAGCAATCAGCTGAACATTAAAATGGAGGCCGATACGCAGGCTTTGGATGAAGTGGTCGTTGTGGGTTATGGCGTGATGAAGAAACGTGACCTTACAGGTTCTATTGCTTCAGTGAAGGCGGCTGATATTGTAAAATCACCGGCATCTAATGCCATGGAAGCATTGCAGGGGCAGGTTCCGGGTTTGGATATTGTACGTAATTCAGGTAAGGCTACTTCGGTGTAACCATTAATATCCGTGGACAGCGTTCACTGTCCGATGTGAAAGATGAGTTTGGTAACAATGTTGCCAATGCTCCGCTGTTTATCATTGATGGTATGCAGGGAGGTGATTTCTCGGATATTGCTCCGGCTGATATTGAATCTATCGAAGTGCTGAAAGATGCTTCTTCTACGGCAATTTATGGTTCGCAAGGTGCTAATGGGTAATCATTATCACCACCAAGAAAGGTGCGCAAGGTAAGACCAAATTCTCTTACAACGGTTATTTTGGTGTCAACGGTTGGGCGCAATATCCTGATATGCTGAGTGGTGAAGACTATATGCAGGTGCGTCGTGAAGCAGCTCGTACCGGTGGTCAGTGGAATTCTACCGCCGATGACCAGAAACTTTTCACTGTGGAGGAATGGCAGGCCATTCAGAACGGTGAGTGGACTGACTGGATAGATGAGGTGCTTCATACAGGGCTTGTTCAAAGCCATCAGGTTACAGCTTCGGGCGGTACGGAAAAGACAACCGCGATGTTGTCTGCCGGATATTATCAGGAAAAGGGTTCTTTCAAAAATGATAAAATGGATAAGTACAACTTGCGTATGAACATTGAGCACAAGTTGGGCAAGACCGTGAAAGTAGGAGCGACCACACAGATCACTCATTATGCACAGGATGAGCGTGCCGAGAATGTGTTATGGCGTGCTGCTACTAATGCACCTCTTGGTAAAGCATACGATGAAGACGGTAAAGTGGTGGAATATCCATTAGGAAAGAATGGACAGGTGAGTCCGTTGGTGGATGAGGCATCTGAAGTGGCTGCAAGACATCATGTGCTGAAAACCAATTTGATAGCCAATGGGTATCTGGATTTTACCCCTATTGAAGGATTGACTTTCCGTTCTAATTTAGGAACCAATTATGCTTTTTATCGTAAGCAGGATTTTGAAGGGGCCGGTTCTATTGACCGTTTGGGACAGAATTCAACGTCACTGTCCAAAATCAAATCTTCCGAAAAGAGTTTTGTGAATTGGGATAATATTATCAGTTATAACAAAACCGTCAAAGATCATACTTTTGGTGCCACTGCATTGACTTCGTGGACACAATCCAAATATACATCGGTGAATGCACAAGGTGAAGGCCAGTTGGTTGATTCTTATTTATGGCATAATCTGGGAGCCAATGATAAAAGCTCTTATGTAATCGGATCGGATTATATACAGCATCAGACTTCTCGTATGCTTTGCGCTTCAACTATAGTTATAAAGGCCGCTATATGTTGACGGTTTCCAATCGTTGGGATGGTGACTCACGTTTGTCTAAAGGCAATAAATGGGCAAGTTTCCCTTCAGTAGCTGCTGCATGGCGCATTAGTGATGAAGCATTCTTGAAGAATGTGGAAGCCCTTAGCAACTTGAAGTTGCGCTTAAGTTGGGGTAAGACAGGTAACTCGGGTATCATGGCTTACGGAACTCAGTCGGGCTTGACTCCGAAAACAAACTCTGCTTTCCAGGATAATGGCTATACCTATTATATATACAATGAATATGTGGGTAATGAGAATGTAGGCTGGGAGATGTCCAATACCTGGATCTAGGTTTTGATATCGGTTTGTTCAATAACCGTATTTCGGCTGTTGTCGATTTATACCAGACAAAGACTACTGATATCCTGTTGCCCCGTACTTTGCCTACTTCCATGGGTGGTAGTAACGCAACTCCGTTCAAGATGTATCAAAATATCGGTGCAACCATGAACCGTGGTATTGAAGTATCGGTAAATACCGTCAATGTGGATAACAAAAACTTTAAGTGGAACTCCACCTTACCTTTGCTGCCAATCATGAGGAAATTACCGATTTGATTGATGTAAGGATATCATTGGCGCCGAATCATCCATTACCAGTAGTTTGCTGATTGGCCGTCCTTTGCGTTCCTATCATTATTTTATCAATCAGGGAATATGGCAGGAAAATGAAGCAGAGGAAGCTGCCAAATATTTTAAAGATGCAAAGAAGACACAGTCTTTTAAGCCGGGTGATATAAAATTGCAGGATTTGGATGGCAACTTTATTATTGATGATAATGACAGGACTTATCTCGCAGCCAGTCTCCAAAATGGACGGGAGGACTCAATAATAACTTTAGTTATAAGAATTTCGATCTGAATGTATATATTATAGCTCGTTGGGGACAGATGATTGACTATGAACTGGCAGGTGCTTACGATCCTCAGGGAAAAGGAAACTTCCCCGCATATTTGAACTATTGGACACCGGAAAACCCGTCAAATGATTTTCCGCGTCCGGCTCAGACCAATTTCTATAACTATCTGGGATACGAGTCTTTGAATTACATTGACGGTTCTTATTGGAAGATCAAGACTGTATCACTGGGTTATACATTCCCCAAATCGTTGACTTCCAAATTGGGTGTGTCCAAACTTCGTGCATATGTCACTGCCAATAACCTCTTCTCTTTTGCCAAGAATCATTTGATTCAGGATTACGATGCAGAACGCGGAGGATCGGCTAAAGCTCCGTTGCAGCGTCAGTTTATATTTGGTTTGAATCTTGATTTCTAACAGATAAAAAGAAATAACTATCATGAAATACAATAAGAAATATCTATTTGCAGCATGTGCCGCCCTGTTGTTGGGCATGCAATCATGTGATTTGGAGGAATACAATCCTGCCGGAAGTACCCCGGATAATGTGTACAAAGAACAGGCCGGTTTTGAGGCCCTTGTCAATTCGGCTTATGCTTTTTGGGGCGGTCAGTTTTATGGACGTGAAGATTTTGTGTTATTACTGAACGGTGGTGGCGACCTTTGGATCAATATTGCCAATTGCGGTTATGGCCGTCAGATGTCCAAATATGAAGAATTGACAGCTTCGGTTGGTCAGATTAAGAATACGTGGAATCGTCTGTATGAAATTATAAACGACTGTAATGCCGGTTTGGAACGGATTGACCAAGTGGAATTCAAAGACAAGAAACTGAGAGATATCCGTTTTGGTGAATTAAGTTTCATGCGTGCTTACGCTTATTGGCATTTGGTTGAAATTTACGGTAACGTGGATCTTAGAACCAAAGAAACTTCTGCCGAAAGTCTTTCAATGAACTGTTATCGCAGCAGCTATGAAGATTTGTATGATTTAATGCTGGCCGATGCACAGAATGCGGTGGATAATCTGCCCGTTGATCCTTATCCTGTTAAAGATGTAGTCGTGCGACCTCAAAAGCGGCTTATGGTTTATTAGCGCGCATCGCACTGACACGGGTTTCCTATTGTGACAGTCAGGCAGACAAAGACAAATATTATAAAATCGCTGAGGATGCGGCTCAATATGTGATTGATAATCAGAATGCGTTGAAAGTATCTTTGTATGATACGCCTGACGAAGTCTTTGATCCGGATAATAATAAAACGAATAAAGAGGCTATGTTCGTTGTGACCCACTCTACCGAGTCCTCATTGAATATGCAGGCTAAAAACCCGAACCGTATGCATATGTATTTCCATGCCAGTTATTCGGCAAGAGCAGGTATGGTGCAGGATTATGAATATGGAAATGATAAGAATGCCAAGTCGGGCAGTATGGCGATGATGCCTACCCGTTATTTGTTGGAATTGTATAATGAGAATATAGATGCCCGTTACAATGCCTGGTTCCGTGAAGAGTATAAACTGAATACACCCAAAGCTTATGCCTGGACTAAGGATCAGTTGGACTATTTTGAAAAACCGTCATCTATGATTGGTCAGGTTATTCAGCCGGGAGAAACAGCGCTGCTTTTCACCAAGAAGAAGATTGCCGACAAACGTAACTTGCCATACGCTGTCGTCGATATCGATGATACCTATGCAGCCGATGGAAGTGTCAGCAAGAGTGCCAACTTAACATTCACTTCCCGACCTTGCTGAAGTACGAAGATGCGAATTTGAAAACAAAGGATTGCTACCAATCGCAGGTAGGTGCAAATGATGTGATTACCATGCGTTTGCCCGAAATGTATTTCATTGTTGCCGAATGTGAGATCATGAAGTCCGGAGGAAATAAGGAGATAGCTAAAGCACGTATCAATGACATACGCAGACGTGCGGCTGTACCGGGCAAGGAAGCTGAAATGGAGGTAGGAGTGGACAAGATGACGATCGACTTTATTTTGGAAGAAAGAGCACGTGAGTATTGCGGCGAATTTATGCGCTGGTTTGATTTGAAGAGAACCGGAAAATTGGTAGAATATGTGAAAGCTCATAATCCGGATATTCCTTTGATCCAACCGCATCATGCATGGCGTCCTATTCCTCAGATGTTTCTGGACTCTATCTTGAATCCGGATGAATTTGGTCAGAACGAGGGATATAATTAATAAGCATGAAAACGATGGCGCTTTTTAAATATATTGTCCTGTCTGTCTGTTTGTGTGGAATTCATCTGAATGGTTTTGCTCAGTCCACCCGTGAGGCTATATTGGAAGATATAGCCCGGACGGAGGAGTGTACTATGCTTATCCTGTAAAGGAAGCTATCGCGACTCCTCCGCCTAAAGGTATAAACCGTTCTATATCAGTCATTATGCACGACACGGTTCCAGATGGATTCAATCGGAACAGGATTATAAGACAGTGGTTGATATTTTCGAGAAAGCGCATCAAGCCGGAGCTTTGACCGCTTTGGGAGAAGATGTCCGCAAAAGAATGGCGTTGGTGTGGGAAGATGCCGAGGGACATGGGGGAGATTTGACTCCTTTGGGTGTGAGGCAACACCGGGGGATAGCCGAAAGAATGTTTCAGAACTATCCCGAGGTATTCAAGGGATCTCCTGCTCTGTCTGCACGCTCTACCGTGGTGTTGCGATGTGTATTGAGTATGGATGCCTTTTGTGAACGGTTGAAAGAACTCAATCCGGCATTGCAGATCCGGCGCGAAGCTTGTGCCAGGTATATGAAATATATGAATTATCATACGCCGGAAGCCGTGAAGTTTGTTTCTCATCAGGGACCTTGGTATGAGGAATATAGAAAGTTCAAAGAAAGTCATACCCGTCCCGATCGTCTGGTTACTTCCTTATTTAATAGTCCTGACTATATCCGTAAGAATGTGAATCCCGGCGAATTGATGTGGGGACTTTATTGGATTGCTTCAGATTTGCAGAATGTAGAGATAGAAGTGAGTCTTTATGATGTATTTCAGAAAGATGAATTATTTGATCTTTGGCAAGTTTGCAATTATCATAATTATGTATGTGACGGACCTGCGCCTGCCAATGGTGGAATAATGACGGCCAGTGCCCGGTCATTGCTTGAAAATATATTGGATTCGGCCGATGAGGCGATCAGATCCGGGACCCATGCGGCGACATTACGTTTTGGGCACGATGGAAATATCATTCCCTTGGTAGCGTTGCTTCAATTGGGCGATATGTGGAAAGCCGAAACGGATCCCGATAAATTCTATCAGGCATGGTGTAATTTCAAGGTCACTCCGATGGCGGCAAACGTCCAGTTGGTTTTCTTCAGAAAAAAGCTTCTGACGATATACTGGTGAAGTTCATGCATTGCGAGAAAGAAGTTACCATCCCTGTAGAAACGGATATTGCTCCTTTCTACCATTGGAAAGATGTTGAAACATACTATCGTCATCTTTTGCATAAATTGCCATAAGTCTATAAGATGAAAAACGGTGTAAATCCCTGTAGTATTGTAACGGGATTATACCGCTTTTTGAATGAGAAAGAGCAAAGGGGACAGCAGATTATCAAAGAAAAGACTTACTTTTGCAATAACAGAATAAATAAAGAATAAAAGACCATGAGTAAACTGAATATGAAAGAGTGGATAAACGAAATTATCCAAAAGAAAGAAGTGGTGGCTATGCCCATCATGACCCATCCGGGCATAGAGATGATAGGGAAAACGGTACGCGATGCCGTCACTGACGGACAAGTGCATTACAACGCCATCAAGGCATTGAGTGAGAAATATCCCACAGCCGCCGCAACCGTGATTATGGATTTGACGGTAGAAGCCGAGGCTTTCGGAGCGGAGATTGTCTTCCCCGAAAATGAGTTCCCAGTGTGGTGGGGCGTCTTCTCAATGATGAGGAAGCTATTGACAAACTGGAAATTCCTGCCTTGAATAAAGGAAGAGTTCCCCAGTACTTGAAAGCGAATATGCTGGCGGCCAAGACCATTACGGACCGGCCCGTCTTTGCCGGTTGCATCGGCCTTACTCATTGGCAGGACGTTTGTATGACATGTCTGAAATCATGATGCTTATTTATATCAATCCGGAAGCGGCCAATTCGCTGTTGAAGAAATGTTCGGATTTCATTCTTCGTTACTGTATGGCATTGAAGGCCACAGGAGTGAATGGGGTAGTGATGGCCGAACCGGCTGCCGGACTCTTGTCTGATGAGGACTGCACGCAATACTCGTCTGTTTTCATTAAGGAGATCGTAGAGAAAGTGCAGGACGATCACTTCACGGTCATTCTGCATAATTGTGGAAATACCGGTCATTGTACCAAGGCAATGGTAGCTACAGGAGCTGCCGCTTATCATTTTGGAAATAAAATAGATATGGTCGAAGCTCTGAAAGAAGTACCTGCCGATGCTCTTGCAATGGGAAATCTTGATCCGGTGAGCTTGTTCAAGGCGGCTACTCCGGAGGTGATGAAGAAAGCCACACTCGACCTGTTGGAGGCTACCCAGTCCTATCCCAACTTCGTGCTCTCCAGCGGATGTGACACACCGCCTCATACGCCATCTGAAAATATTGATGCATTCTTTGCCGCATTAAATGAATTCAATAATGCTTGAAAAAGAACTTTCTTTTGCTGATCTGTCTATCTCATTGTCCGAACTCTATGAGGCAATGGGGTATGCAGATGCTGTGCCCGACGAAGCGGTAGAAAAAGAAGTCCGTGGGGTGCTTGGACGGGTGGAGGCAGTAACTTCTCCCCGTTTTGTTTTTCATATCCGGTGGAGAGTTGGATGAATCGAAAGACTCGCTTTCTGTCGGCGATACGTGTTTCAGTATAGGTAAAATAATCACCCGGCAGCTGCGTGGTTCGGAATCCTTCGCTTTCTTTGCCGCGACTGCCGGAACCGGTTTTGAAAGGTTCCAGCATACGTTGCTGCAAGAGGGGGATATGGTAAAGGTTTATATAGCGGATGCCATAGGAAGTGTCATAGCCGAGAAGACTGCGGATTGTATGGAAATTGCGTTGGATGAATACATCCGCGACAGAGGGTGGAGGCATACCAACCGTTTCAGTCCCGGATATTGCGGCTGGCATGTGTCGGAACAAAAGAAATTATTTCCCTTATTCCTTCGGCGGAACCTTGCGGCATCCGGTTGACAGATTCCAGTTTGATGCTTCCTATAAAATCGGTCAGTGGAGTAATAGGGCTGGGGGAGGATGTCCGTAAGCTGGAATATACTTGCGGTCTCTGTACGTACGATAGATGTTACAGGCGGAAGCAGCGGGGATAATAGGATGGCTACAAAAATCAGAGTCCCAAATGGCTAGATGTTGTTATTAATCTCATTGATTTTACAATTTGTTGCAATCTTAATGAATCTCCTGTCCTATCAAGACAGGTTATAACAGCTGTCCCCATCTGCTGTAACAACTACTTTCATCTGATGTTCCACCCTGGTGAAACTCCAGTCCCACCGAGGTGGAACTGCAATTTCACCGGGGTGGGACTGCCTCACTACCCGAGTGGAATACCAAACGTAGGCATATAAAAATACAATCTTTTCAGCCTTCTGCACCTTCTTTTAATGCCCATTGAAGAATAGATAAAGCCCGATCATGATAATAGTCAGTAGCGTCCATGTAAGGATAACCGATTTGGCCGGTTTCTCCATGACTTTCTTCATGTTTAATGTACATTCTTGCCGGCGTTTATCCAATAAGGATACCCAAAATCATGCCTGCGCTGATGACAACGAACAGGTAGAAAGACAGCATCATGAAGTGAGGCCATGCTGTATATTTTTCTGCAGGAAATACCCATAAATAGAGAATGCCCACTCCCATGCTGAACG
>ENA-OQAS01000042-OQAS01000042.1-human-gut-metagenome-genome-assembly--contig:-NODE-42-length-62353-cov-3.258188_pt1 | contig 62353 bp, 95 predicted proteins | sample MGYA00242733_ERZ504523 | MGnify/ENA primary metagenome ERZ504523 (study PRJEB26092, sample SAMD00036239) | human gut metagenome | host: Homo sapiens | study: EMG produced TPA metagenomics assembly of...
CAGACGTACGTAGCTGTACATCGATCGATGCTCAGACGTACGTAGCTGTACATCGATCGATGCTCAGACGTACGTAGCTGGCCATAGAACTCTCAATATGCATGTGAATATCTGTCAGTCCTGGAATCATGTATGATCCCTTTGCATCAATCACATTGTCAGTCTGAAGATCCGTATCCTGTTTTCTGTCTATGTAATAAAATTTCCATCTTTCACCGCAACATTGGCAGATATGAATTTCTTAAGATAGGAATTAAATACCTTTGCGTTTTTGATCAGCAGATGAACCTGCTCCATACCATTTCACCATCCTTAGATAATTGAATAAAAATACAACAGACAGACTGCTACCAGTACATACATGACCGGTTCAACCTTTTTGATCTTTCCTGCTGCGATTTTCATAACGAGATAAGCCGGAAGCGCCACGCAGATACCATTTGCGATATTATTTGCAAAAATCGTAAAGGTTACACATAAAAATGCCGGAATATACTCTGTAATATCCGAATAATCAATATTTCTCATAGCACCAAGCATATTGATGCCGATATAGATCAGCACCGGACCGGTTGCCGCAGATGGGATCACAAGAGCCAGTGGTGCCAGAAACAGCGAAAGTCCGAAGAAAATGCTTGTAAAAATAACCGTAAGTCCCGTTTTTCCTCCTGCTTCTACGCCTGCAGATGACTCCAGATAAGTAGTAAGACTCGGCATTCCAAACAATGCTCCAAAGCTTGTTGCAATCGCATCTACCTTAAAGCATTTATCAATACCCGGAAGATTTCCATCCTTATCCAGATAGCCTGCCTTTGCTCCCACTCCCAGAACTGTTCCGAATGTAGAAAAGAAATCCGGTACAAACAGAGCGATCAGAAATGGAATATAAGCAAAATTCAGCGCTCCCATAAAATCAACTTTCAGGAACTGATGGCCGATACCTGCCGGAAATGCAAAATGGATTCCGGAGCATGTGTAACACCGAAAGGAATTCCTGCCAGAGTGGTCAGCAGGATCGCAAGAATCATACCACCCGGAATATTTCGTACCTTGATTACCAGAAGAATCAGAAATCCGATCACTGCTACGATCACAGATGGAGATGCAAGATCTCCAAAGGAAAGACAGTTTTTTGCATCATTTGCCACGATCAGTCCACAGTTTTTTGCACCAAGAAGTGCGATAAACAGACCAATACCGGCACTAACCGCTTGTTTCAGGCTTACCGGGATCACACGTACCACGCTTCTCTCAGACCAAAGAATGAAATTATGATAAAAAGAACACCACTCCAGAATATCACACCTGCTGCGATCGGCATACTTACGCCTTCATTGGTAATCATAGACGCAATAATTCCAACGCTTCCAAGTCCTGGAGCCAGAGCAAACGGTCGATTGGTAACCAATGCCATTGCACAGCTGGTCACAATGATCAGAATGATCATAGCTGTCAGAGTCGTGTGTTTATCATAACCGGCGCCTGCCAGAATATTTGGGATCGTAGCAAGCACATACGCCATAGTTACAAAAGTTGTCAGTCCTGCCAGAAGTTCTGTTTTTATATTTGTATTGAACTCAGACAGTCTGAACTGTTTTTCCAGCCAGTTTTTCATTTATTTTTTCCCCCTTGATATGATGATAGGATGTATTGTAAAATATGCATATCAGGAAGTCAAATTCATATTATACATAAAAATTATACCAAAATGGAATAATTGGAGGAAAACATGAACTATCATGAACTGAAGTACATTCTCTGCATTGCCAAATATCAGAATCTTACAAAAGCCGCACAGGAGCTTTATATTTCCCAGCCAACCCTGACCAAGCATCTCCAGAAACTGGAACGAGAAATGGGGACCAAGCTGTTCAGCCGCAGCGGAAACAGCTATACACCTACCTTGCGGGCCGCAAATATATGGAGTATACCGAAAGATCCTGCAGATACAACAGGACTGGGAAAAGAGCTGAAAGATCTTACAGAAAATAATGAAGGAGACTGAACGTTGCTTTCCCACTGATGAGGAGTACCTGTATGGTTCCTCAGATCATGACCTCTTTTTTTCAAAAATATCCTAAAGTAAAGGTCAATATCCTGGAAGAGGCATATTCTATCCAGGAAAAACTTCTGCTCAATGATCAGCTTGATTTTGGCATTTTCAATGAAGTACATAAACACCCCAAGCTGGAATACGAACTGCTGAAAAAAGAAGAAATCCTTCTGATCATGCCTCCGGAGCACCCATTGGCTGCTGCCGGCAGTGTATCCACTCACGGCATATACCCGAAGCTTGATCTCTCACTTCTGGCAGAAGAGCCTTTTATCCTGCATTTTCCGGAACAGACTACCGGACAGCTTTCGCTGGAAGCATTGAAAGCTGCCCATATCAAGCCTTATGTGCCAATACAGAGCCGCAACACAGAAACCTGTGTCAAACTCTGCATGCAAGGACTTGGTATGTGTTTCACCCCGGAAACCTATGTCCAAAATATGGACCTCCCTGTAAAACCAGCCTGTTTTTCCATTGGTGAAGATGGCGTTTTCAGCACACTGACAATTGCATACCGAAGAGGTACCTATCTCCCACAGTACGCCCGGGATTTTATATGTACTGCGAGGAAGGTCCTGTAGTGTTTTGATCAACATATATTGAAGCAAAAAATCTTCTGTTCAGAGGGAATGTTTTTGTTGCATTATTCTGAATATTCCTGTATAATTAACACAATAATCAAAACTCAAGAGCGTAACGTACAAGGGCGTACAGCACATATTTCCTGTGTCTGTACGCCCTTGTGCTATTTCTGCAGTCCTGCGATATTTCGCTTTGAGAAAGGGAGGCGATTTCTATGATGAATGCAATCGGAAGTGTGATAAACCAGATCGACAGTCTGGTGTGGGGCTGGTGGATGATCATTTACTTCTGGGCACCCATATTTTCATGACCATCCGTACCGGTGTGATCCAGCGTAAGATTGGTACCGCCATTCGCCTGTCTGTCACCAAAGATACCAATGCGGAAGGTGAAGTCAGCCAGTTTGGCGCCCTGACAACAGCCCTTGCTTCCACTATTGGAACCGGAAATATCATCGGTGTCGGTACTGCCATTGCTCTTGGTGGTCCCGGTGCAGTCCTCTGGTGCTGGCTTACCGGTGTCTTCGGAATCGCCACCAAATACAGTGAGTCTCTCATGCTGTAAAATACCGCGTCAAAACCAAAGACGGCCGTATGCAGGGTGGTGCTATGTATGCCCTGGAGCGCGGATTAAATATGCGCTGGCTTGGTCTGATCTTTGCCTTTTTCGGTGGCTTTGCTTCCTTTGGAATCGGATGTGCTACCCAGGTCAATGCCATTGCAACGGTATGTAATGAGAACCTTCATATTCCGCCGGCAGCGATCGGCATTGCTGTGGCAGTTCTTACTGCCCTTGTTATTTTCGGCGGGATCAAATCCATCGCCAATGTATGTGAACGTCTTGTTCCGTTTATGGCATTTTTCTATGTGATTGGATGTATCATCATCCTGGGGATCAATTTCGATTTTATCATTCCCGCAGTAAAAACCATCTGCAATTTGCTTTACCCCTGGTGCTGCTGCAGGAGGTCTTGTAGGACGTGGTATCATGATGGCCATGCAGTATGGAATCGCAAGAGGACTTTTTTCCAATGAATCCGGTATGGGTTCTGCCCCCATCGCCGCTGCTGCCGCACAGACAAGAAATCCGGTTCGTCAGGCTCTCGTTTCCAGCACCGGTACATTCTGGGATACCGTTGTGGTATGTCTGATGACCGGTCTTGTTCTGGTAACCAGTATTATGAAAAATCCTTCGATCGACATGGGAAATATCACTGATGGCGGTGTTCTTACTACACTGGCTTTTCAGCAGATCCCGGTTCTTGGTCCTGTGATCCTTGTAGTGGGTATCATTTCCTTCGCATATTCTACAGTCCTTGGATGGGCATATTATGGCGAGCGATGCGTGGAGTATTTCTCCGGCAAAAAGGGACTCATTCCCTATCGTGTGCTGTACATTGCGGTAGCTGCCATCTCCCCTGTTATTTCTCTGAACCTGGTATGGACCGTAGCGGATATCCTGAATGCACTGATGGCTATTCCAAACCTGATCGCAGTACTACTGCTTTCCAATGTGATCGTAAAAGAGACCAAAAAATATATCAACGACCTGGATGCACGGGATGACACACCGGTGGAAGTGATCGATAAATAAAAAAACGATAAATATAAGCATTTTATATAACAAAGTTACAGCTCCGACTGCTTCTCATATTACAAAGCAGTCGGAGCTGTCCGTTTACAAATGTCTTCTTCACTTTTTTATAATACATCCTGCGCTTTCATCTCTTCGGACACAGTAAGATATTCTTTGCTGTTTTCCACGATACCAAGCTTCTCTTCCCAGGTAAGGTTTCGTTTGATCCTGGCCGGACTTCCCATTACCAGGGAGCCATCCGGGATCACCGTATTTTTAGTCACAAGGCTTCCGGCTCCTATGATACAGTCATTTCCGATCTTTGCACCATCCAGGATCACGGCTCCCATTCCGATCAGTGTCCGGTCTCCGATGGTACATCCATGGATCACCGCATTATGTCCCACAGTAACGTTGTTTCCGATATGGACCGGCATGTTGTGGCTCACATGAATGGTACAGTTTTCCTGGATATTGGTTTCTTCTCCGATCACTACCGGCGCATCATCTCCGCGGATCACCGCATAATATAATACACAGCTGTCACGGCCGATCGTTACATTTCCAAGGATCACAGACTGCTTTGCGATCCTGGCACCTTCTGCGATCTTTACATTTTTATAATTCATTTTTCCTCCTGAATCTGCTTTTTTTCTGTACAGAACCCTGGTATATAATCTGACTATAGACTCCGTGCACAACAGCAATTTTAATGTTTATACTGACTTTTTAACCTATATTATATTTCGTCCGGATCACAATATCTGTATACTGGTATTCCTTTTCCGGTGCCTTGCTGTCAAAGAGAAGCTGGAACAAAATAATCACCGGAGAATGTCCCTGTACAGCCGCATCCTGACCAATAAGGAAATTGATCGTCCCCTCTTTCAGCCATTTCAGATTTTCTTCCAGGAAATCATTGGCGATCACATGCATGGTTTTATCCTTTCCAAGCTTCTGCAAGGTCTGGCAGACACCCTTTACACCATGACCCGTAATATAGATCCCGGTCAGCTCCGGATAAAGCTCCAGAAATTCTTCCACGATCTTGGATGCCACCCATTCGTCATCATAAGAATACCTTATATCCACGATCTCGATTCCCGGAAAGCTTTCTTTAATCTCTGTCGTAAATCCTTTCTGCCTGCTGATCAGACCAGGATTGGCAACCTGTCCGGAAATTATGGCAACCTGCCCGTTTCCGCCTGTCATCTCCCACATCAGCCTGCTGCAGTACGACCGGCCTGAAAGGTATCCTGTCCCACAAAGCATAACCTTTTTGTATCTTCCAGATCCGCATTAAAGGTAACTATCGGAATTCCATACTCTTCCTGATACTGATCGATCCTCGCTCTCAAAAGCTGATCCTCTGATGGAGTCAACGCGATTCCATTAAACCCCTTTTCCCGGAGTTCTTCCATTGCAGCCATTACTTTTTCCGGTTCCACGCCTTCGATCTCATAGATCTTTACTGTTCCGCCAAAGCTCTCCACTTCTTCTTTTGCTTCCAGGACTCCCTTTAAAACCTGCTGCATAAAAGGAGTCTCCATATACTGAAGGATCACACCGATACGGATTTTCCTCTTTGCCATGGCAAGGGCACGACCGGCACGGCTGGGCTGATATCCCATCTCCCGGGCGATCCTTTTGATCCTTTCCTCTACTTCCGGGCGGATACGGCCTCTGTTGTTCAGTGCCCTGTCCACAGTGCCTCTTGAAACTCCTGCTGCTTCCGCAATCTGTTGTAATGTTACTGCCATATTTTACCCTCCAAAACCTCTCCTGTGTGCTTTATGTTCACGTGCACGCTCTTTTATCCCATTATACACATTTACACTTTCTCAGGCAATCCCTGATTTCATTATTTTTATAATTTTCCTTTACGATCAGACAGGCCCGGCATAAACAGGTGCATTCCCTCAGCCAAAAATGCTTCCGAAAAAATCTCCGGAAGCATTTTTATCATTGCAAAACAGATCCCTTTGTCAGTCCAAAAGCTCCTGTACCATCTCGGGGGTAAAGGTTACAGCCTTCACATGATCCACCTCGATCTGATACAGAGCATTGGCCGCAATATGCTCCGCAGCCTGCTCCAGATCACGGATTCCTGTGGTATCTTCAAATTTCTTAATTACTGCGTCCAGCGCCTCATCCGTTACGATACATTCTTCCTGTTTCAGGCTCATACGTTTCAGAACCTTGGGAAGCGCAAATCTGGAAAAGATGATCTTCTTTTCCTCCGGTGTGTAATCCGGAATATCGATCACTGCAAAACGTGACATCAGAGGTGCGCTGATCTGTGCCTTATCATTGGCTGTGGCAATAGGATAGACACCAACTGTCGGAACCATACATTCCATATAGTTATCTGTAAAACCAAGGTTATCCAGCAGTGTCAGAAGCACGTCTGCCGGATTTCCGTTTCCTTTACCTGATGCAGCCTTGTCAAGCTCATTGATGATAAATACCAGATTGGATTCTCCTGCCATGGAAAAAGCCTCCATGATGATTCCAGGTTGGCATTTGCATAAACACGAGAGCTTCCTGTAAGCTGTTCCGGATCATTGATCGAACTCATATCCAGGGTTGTCCACGGCATTTTCAGGATTCTTGCAACTGCATAAGCGATCTGAGATTTACCGGTACCTGCCGGTCCTACAAGAAGCAGTCCGTAAGCAGGAAGTGTATGCGTACGTTGATCTGAATGATCGTCTCAATGATCCTCTGTTTTACACGCTCCATTCCATAAAGCTCCTCATCCAGGATACGGCGTGCTTCCTTCGGATCAATAGACTCAAAATAATTATGCTTCCACTGAATATTCATCATGATGGAAAGTGCTCTCTGGGCATGGCGTCTTTCCTCCTGAGAAACCTCATGAGAACGAGCAACTGCCAGATTTCTTCTTGCCCAGAGACGGATATTATCCGGCATAGTCTTTCCGGCACAGTTCATAAAGTCGGTGATACTCTGAATACTGGTAAGCTTCATATCGTCACCGTCTTCTTCCTCCTCATCGTTCTCATTTTCTTCTGCCGGCGCACTGCTTGCAAACAGACGCTCGATCATAAACTGAAGAAATCCGTCCTCAGCAGAAAGCTTGGTGCCTCCGCCAAAAGCGATCTCGCGGATTTTGTAAACAGCATATCCTTCTTCTGTATTCTGTCCGGAAAGACGGATGTTGATATGATTTTCTCCGAGCCATTTGATCAGGCTTGTAAAACGGGAATCGATCTTCAGGATGTCTGCCGGAAAAACACCGTCCTCTTCCTTAAACTCAAATGCAGTCTGCTTCGCAGGATTGGAAAAATATCCGCAGGAATGATGTTTCCACTCTCTTTTGCTGTTATCCAGGATCAGCACCGGTTTCTCCGGTGTGGCTTTTGTTTCATTAGAACGAAATGTTGTATATGTGCACTGGCTTTTTGTCTCTTTTTTATCTGCCGGCGCTGCGCTGAAATCAAAAACTGGCATATTTTTTACTCCTCTTTCTCTGAAAAATATCTCCATTCAGTTTATCATGGATTGGAAATCTCAACAACTGCTGATATAATTTTTTATGCATTTTTTGTATTCGTCATTTTTTCGTAAGTTGTTTAAACAATTTTGCAGTTTGCCGATTGACACTGCCTGTAAACTATGTTATCGTGCAATCATGTCTGCTTTCATTTTTACAAAAGCTGACACAGTTACCATGTATGTGATTTACTGTTTTTCACATCATTGTAATTGTATTTTTTTTGGAGGAGGAAATGAGAAATCAACTTTCACAGCGGGATGATTTTTATCCACAGATCGTTAAGCTTGTCATCCCCATCATCATTCAGAATCTGCTAAGTGCAGCGGTCAATTCCGCCGATGTTATCATGCTGAACTTTGTAGGTCAGTCATCCATCTCCGCAGTATCCCTGGCAGCGAATTATTCCAATGTCCTGTTTATGGTTTATTACGGTCTTGGTACGGGAGCCACCCTGCTTTGTGCCCAGTATTATGGAAAGGGAGATTACAAAGCCATTCAGATCATCGAGGGAATCGCTCTTCGTTTTCCATGATCATCTCTATTCTCGTGGCGCTCGTTGCATTTACCATGCCGCAGATGATGATGAAACTGTTCACCAATGATCCCGAAGCGTTCTGGCCATTGGTTCTTCCTATATCCGCATTATGGGTATCACCTATATCTGCTGGGGTATGACGGAGGTTTATCTGGCTGTTCTTCGAAGCATTGGCCGGGTAACTACCAGCATGGCGATGAATATGCTGGCATTTGGACTGAATATCCTTTTGAATGCGACTTTTATCTTCGGATTGTTCGGAGCACCCAAGCTTGGTGCTACCGGTGTGGCTATTGCTACTGCACTTTCCAGAATGATCGAGCTGATCGCCTGTTTTATTGTTTCTGCTTTCAGCAAAAATGTCCGACTGGATCTTCGATGTATGTTCATAAAAAACAAACTTCTGTTCAGTGATTTCGTGCGGCTTTCCCTGCCGGCTCTTGGTAATGATATTTCCTGGAGCATTGGTTTTTCCATGTACTCTGTGATCCTGGGGCACCTTGGTACGGATGCGGTTGCTGCCAATTCTCTGGTTGTAGTAGTCCGTAATATCGGCTCTGTTTTCTGTTTCGGTATTGCCAGTGCAGGAGGTATCCTTCTAGGCAATGTTATGGGGCAGGGTGATCTGGAACGTTCCAGGCGTTATGCTTCCAAAACACTGAAGCTTACTGTTATTGCAGGTTTTTTGGGCGGACTTATCGTTCTTGCCATCACACCGTTCGTAATGAGATTTGCGTCCCTGACACCCACTGCCATGCATTATCTGAAATATATGCTTCTGATCAACAGCTACTATATTATGGGGTCTGCCGTAAATACAACCCTGATCGCTGGTGTGTTCCGGGCAGGTGGTGATACAAAGTTTGGTCTGATCTGTGATACCATTGATATGTGGGTATATGCAGTACCCCTTGGATTCTTCGCTGCTTTTGTACTGAAGCTGCCGGTTATGTGGGTGTATTTTCTGCTCTGTACGGATGAATTTGTGAAGTGGCCATGGGTGATCAAAAGGTATCTCAGTGGGAAGTGGGCTAAGAATATTACCCGCGAGAATATATTTGAAAATAAATAGAATACAGAAACATTTTAGACGGCTGGAATCTGCGTTATTTTTCAAAATTCGCTGTTTGAGCGAAGAAGTCTCGGACTTTTGGAAAATAACTTTGGCAGATTCCAGCCGTTCGTTACTCAACTACCGCTGCAATCCTTCTATCACCTTCTCTGTCAGACGCACAACACTTTCCTGTACCTCCCGGATCTCCTTCTCCGAAATACCATCCTTATGAAATCCCCCGGTGCAAACCACTCTCTTTCCCAGCTCTTTCGAAACCTTCTCCGCCATCCACCGGCAGATCACCTCGTCCTTATGTCCCGGAAAATTCAAAACTGAAGAAGTCGCACTCACAGAACCATCCCCTGTCAGAGACACTCTCGATTCCGTCTGCACCACACATCCCAGATGAGGTCTCTCTCCGCCTTTCAGACAGATAAGCACATCCTCTCCGATAAATGCAGCACTGACCTCCAGCTCACAGCCTGCAGTCTCCACACACTCTTTTATAATCCATTCCATCTGCGATACTCCTTTGCTTCGATCCCAAACGGTTCCAAAAGCTTTGCCGCAATATGATACACCATATCATCAATGCTCTCCGGTTTATGATAAAACGTCAGCATCGGCGGAATGATCCGCACTCCCGGAAGCATGGAAAGCTCATAAAGATTTCGGAGATGAATCCCGCTTAACGGTGTTTCTCTGGCTGCCAGCACCAGTATTCTCTGTTCCTTGACCGTCACATCTGCCGCACGCAGAATGAGATTATCTGCATAGCCACTGTGGATCCCCGCGATCGTCTTCATGCTGCAGGGCACGATCAGCATCCCCTCTGTTTTGAAAGAACCACTGGCCGGTTTTGCCCCAATTTCTCCCGGTGCACATACATGATCTGCCAATCGTTTCACATCCTCCGGTTCCAGCTCCGTCTCCTGGCGAAGAGTCAGCTCTGCACTGGAACTCATGATCAGATAAGACTCAAAATCCGGATTCTCCCGGATGATCTCCAGACATTTTACAAGGAGCGGCAGGCCGCTTGCACCTGTCGCACCAACTATAATTCTCTTTTTCATTTTTTCAGCCATTTCTCCGGATCCAGTTCCATAAAACGGGCTCTGTGAAAATCTTCCTTCAGATCATAAGGCACCGTACAGTCAAAAATAGTCTTGCATGCAATTCCATGATCACGGATACTTGGAGAAAATGCAGGATCATTGGACGGATCAAGAGGATGACAACGGACACCCGGAATGGTGATCACATCCACATCCCCCTGGAATCTCGTATTCATCGCCCAAAGTACGTCATTCATATCAAAGCAATCCACATCTTCATCTACCAGAAATACATTTTTCAGCTCACTGAAGGCGGAAAATGCAAGAAGTGCAGCCTGACGCTGTCTTCCCTCATCACTTTGAGAAAGCTTTTTAAACTGAAGGACAGCCATATACTTTCCACCTCCGGCACTGCTGCAGTATACGTTCTGAAGTCTTCCAGGCATTGCTTTTTCCACCATGCCATAGATGCTGGCCTCTGTAGGGATTCCCGCCATGGATACGTGCTCCTCACTTGGCCCGATACAGGTCTGCATGATCGGATTTTCACGATGTGTCACTGCTGTAACCTTGATCAGCCAGCACTGATCACTTGCAGGCCCTGTATATCCCGGAAACTCCGGCATGGCGTATCCGGTATTGCTGTTCTGATCTTCCTTTACACGCACACCCGGGATCACTTCTCCCTCGATCACGTATTCCGCATTGGCGATGGCACGCTCGTTAACGGTTAAACATTTACAGAGTTTCACCGGCTCTTTGCGCAGTGCACCGGCTACAGACAGCTCATCATACCCCAGTGGTGTTGTAGGCGGCTCAAAACAGGAACCGATCTCAATAGCAGGATCAACTCCGATACTGATAGAAATCGGCAGCCTTTGTCCCAGCTCCTCAGCACGCTCTGCCATTGCTCCGATATGTCTGGCACCAGGTGTAAAGAAAATGGAAAGCTCATCTTTTCCCTGAATGCAAAGACGATGAATGGTCACATCGTGAACTCCAGTATCCGGGTGTGTGGCGTAGCACATGCCAAGTGTGATATACGGGCCCGCATCATCCGGTGTGTTCGTTGGCGCAGGAACCAGCTTATAGAGATCAAAATCCGGATCTGCTGCCTTATGCACCACCTGCTGACACGGTGCATCGCCTTCAAGATCGACCGGTGGAATTGGATTCTCCACGCTTTTGCAGAGCATCTTTCCAAGATTTTCCGGCTGAGTGTCAAGTAAAGCAGCAACTCTTTTTCTGCTTGCCAGAAGACCGATAGCTACCCTTGCATCCGGATGTCCTTTTATACGATTAAAGATCATGGCAGGTCCTTCCTTTGTGGGACGCTTCACCGTTCCACCGGCTCCTACATAACGATATACCCCTGCAAGCTCTGCCATCGGATCAACTTCCACCTCTGTTTCGATCAGCTGATCTGGCATCTGCTCCAGAAGTGCCAGAGCACTTCTCAGATCTCTTACTTTTTCTGCCATAAAAAACCTCCTGCGTTATCTTTATATTACTGTTCACTCCGTTCTCAGTAACATCTTTATTTTCTTATGTTATTTTATCTCTTTTTTACATGGTGAATCAATTCTTTCTATGATATAATTGTTTCCAATATGGAATGATTCGTCACTATTTTCTAAAAGGCAGGTGTTACCATGACTCTTGAACAGATCGACTATTTTATCTGTGCAGCTCAATCCCGGACTTTTTTGATGCTGCAGAAGCTATGCATATCTCCCAGTCCTCCCTTTCCAAGCAGATCATGAAACTGGAAAAAGAACTGGAGCTTACCTTATGGGACCGCAGCAAGCGTACTGCTGTGCTTACTCCTGAAGGAGAGTTTTTTTACAAAGAAGCACTTAAGATTTCCAGACAGTATCATCGTTCTCTGGAAGCAGTGTACCATTTTAAGGACAGTAAGTTCCAGGCACTTCATATTGGAACACTTCCTTTTCTTTCTCAGTACCATCTTACTTCTGTGATACACAGTTTTTGTGATACACACCCGGAGCTTTCTTTTTCTCTGAAGGAGGTAGAAGACGAAGAACTTCTTTCCGGTCTTGAAAAAGACTTTTTTAATCTGATCTTTGTACGAAAACACATGATAGACCCGGAGCTCTATACTTTTCATGCTCTCACAGCAGACCGTCTGGTTGCTGTTTTTCCTGAAGCTCATCCTTCTGCGTCCAAAATATCAGTCTCTCTTTCTGACCTGAAAAAAGAGACTTTTATCCTGATGCCTCCGCACACCTCCATTTACCGTTTCTGTATGCAAAGTTTTCATAATGCAAGGATCCACCCTCAGCTTCTGCGTACTGCCCGTGCAGAATCTATTGTCAGCGCAGTGGAAATTGGCGAAGGGATCAGTCTTCTTACAGAAAGCAGCTTTCAGTTCTTTCGTCAGCCTTCGCTTGTTGCTGTCCCGGTTAATGGACTGGAAAGTTATCTGTTGGAATTGCCCATAAAAATATGGCTCTCACAACCTCTGCAGAATGTTTTCTGCAGTTTGTGAAAAGCCATATGTAAGGTATTTTTTCTATAATCCAAGCATCATTCCCACACCATGTACCGCAAACGCAACGATCCATGCAGTGGCACACTGTACTAATACAATACCAGCGGCAGCTCTTACAGTTCCCATCTCCCGACGCACAGTTGCAATAGCTGCAACACAGGGTGTATAGAGCAAGGTAAAGATTAAAAATACGTAAGCAGTAAACGGTGTAAATAAAGTCTGAAGCAACGCCGTATTTCCGCCCAGAAGGACTGTCAGCGTAGACACAACGCTCTCTTTTGCCATAAAGCCCGTGATCAATGCGGTAGATACTCTCCAGTCACCAAAGCCCAGCGGAGCAAAAGTGGTGCCACGATGCTTCCGATCTTTGCCAGAAGGCTCTGATCTGTGCTGGTAACAAGGTTAAGACCTGCATCAAAGTTCTGCAGGAACCACACGATCAGCGTTGCCGCAAAAATAATTGTAAACGCTTTCTGGATAAAGTCCTTCGCCTTTTCCCAGATCAGCTGTCCTACACTTTTTGCAGAAGGAAGCCGGTAATTGGGAAGCTCCATGACAAACGGAACCGGCTCTCCCTTATATTTCGTCTTTTTCAGGATCAGCGCATACAGGATCCCGCAGAGAATTCCTGCAAAATAAAGGCTGATCATCACAACTCCTCTCCACTGCTTCGGGAAAAATGCACTGGTGAGAAGTCCGTAGATCGGAAGCTTGGCACTGCAGCTCATAAACGGAGTAATCAGGATCGTCATTTTCCGGTCACGTTCACTGGATAATGTTCTGGTTGCCATAATGGCCGGCACCGAACAGCCGAATCCGATCAGCATCGGCACAAAGCTTCTTCCGGAAAGTCCGATCTTTCGAAGGAGCTTGTCCATAACAAAGGCTACACGAGCCATATATCCGGTATCTTCCAGGATTGACAGGAAGAAAAACAAAGTAACGATCGTAGGAAGAAATCCGATCACGCTTCCGATACCGCTTAAAATTCCATCCACAACCAGTGACTGCAGTACTGAGCTGACACCTGCCACCTCCAGTCCCCTGCCAATAAGTGCAATTACCCAGTTCACGACCGTAGTCATTCCGTCTGAAAGCCAGGCTCCCAGATAATTAAACGTCATCACAAATACAATTGCCATAATTCCCACAAAACAGGGAATTGCTGTATATTTTCCGGTAAGGATACGATCTATGGCGACACTTCGTTTATGTTCACGGCTTTCTGCCGGTTTTACCACAGTTTTCTCACAGAGCTTTTCAATAAAATTGAAGCGCATGTTCGCAAGAGCTGCCTCACGATCCAGACCGCCATCCTTCTCCATAACATGTACCAGCCCATCAAGAACCTTTTTTTCACCTTCAGGCAAAGCCAGACGTTTTTCGATCAGAGAATCTTTCTCTACGATCTTCGTAGCTGCAAAACGTACAGGAAGTCCTGCTTTTTTTGCATAGGGTTCGATCAGATGAACGGCTGCATGGATACATCTGTGAAGTGCGCCTACCGGATCCTTCGGTGACTGATTGTCAGTACAGAAATCAATTCTTCCTGGTGCTTCTCTGTATCTTGCAACATGGACTGCATGATCGATCAGCTCATCAATTCCTTCATTCTTCGCTGCTGAAATAGGTACAACCGGAATTCCTAAAATCTCCTCCAGTTCATTGATCCGAACAGAGCCTCCATTTGCCTTACCTCATCCATCATATTTAAGGCCAGCACCATTGGGATTCCAAGCTCCATCAGCTGCATGGTAAGATAAAGATTTCTCTCAATATTGGAAGCATCTACAATATTAATGATTCCTGTCGGCTTCTCATTCAGCAGAAAATCTCTTGTTACGATCTCCTCGCTGGAATACGGGGAAAGTGAATAGATTCCAGGAAGATCCGTTACCGTTGCCTCCGGATGCCTCCGGATGCTTCCTTCTTTCTTGTCAACAGTTACACCCGGAAAGTTACCAACATGCTGATTGGAGCCTGTCAGCTGATTAAAAAGAGTTGTCTTTCCACAGTTCTGATTACCTGCCAGTGCAAACGTGATCGGTTCCCCTTTGGGAATCGTATCACCGATCCGGTTCTTGCGATAATCTCGAGCCTTACCAAGTTCTCCCACACCAGGATGAGCAATCGGCTGATGCCGTTCATTTTCTTTCTTCGTTTCCGTCATGGATTCGATCGATACGATCTCAATCTTTGCAGCTTCCGCCAGCCGCAATGTCAGCTCATATCCGCGCAGCACAAGCTGTACCGGATCTCCCATAGGAGCTGTTTTACGAAGAGACACTTCTGTCCCCGGTGTAAGCCCCATATCCAGAAGATGATGTCTCAGCTCCCCCTCGCCACGAACACTGATGATTCTGCCACATTCTCCAGTCTTTAATTTGTCCAGTGTCATATTGTCACCTCATCTTAAGTACAATTTACATGGTCAATACATATATCTGTATTATCCACTGGTACATCGTTTCGTAAATAACTATATCAATCGGATTCACAGACAAGTGAATGGTATAGTTATTTCAAAAACGATGTACTAATATAAATGTAACACAATTTAAGTTATTTGACAATAACTGATTAATCTGATAAGTTTCGTATAAATAATACTAATTCAAAAGTTATTTATCATTAACATTTATATTTTTTCTCACTTTAACACAATTCCTGTTTGATAAACAAACACCTTCATATTTTTTTGCAGACATACAATAACATCCATGTATATTCCCGCAATAAAAAGCGCAAACGACATATTGTCTGTCGTCTGCGCCTTTTTATTGCGAGAACCGCTTCGGTGAATCCTTACTCACCAATTAACCAATTGTACATTTCCTCATACTGACGTGCGGAATTGTTCCAGGAAAAATCTGCAGCCATCGCGCGATCTACCATTTTATTCCATTCACGTTTCTTGTCATAATATACACTCTCTGCATAACGGATCGTAGCAAGCATTTCATGTGCATTGTAATTTACGAAGGAGAATCCTGTTCCGGTTCCCTCGAATTCATTGTACGGGACAACTGTATCCTTCAGACCACCGGTCTCTCTGACGATCGGAAGAGTTCCATAGCGAAGGCTCATCAGCTGGCTTAAGCCACATGGCTCAAATAGTGACGGCATCAGAAATGCGTCAGATGCTGCATAAATTCTGTGAGACATTGCCTCATCATAGTAGATCTGTGCAGATACCTTGCCATGATACTTCCAGTCAAAATGACGGAACATATTCTCATAACGTTCCTCACCGGTACCAAGAGCAACGATCTGAACCGCATCCTGACACAGTTCGTCCATGATATAAGCGATCAGATCAAATCCCTTCTGATCTGTCAGGCGGGATACAATACCGATCATCATAGCTTTCGGATCCTGCTCAAGTCCAAGATCTTTCTGAAGCTGGATCTTGTTCTTGATCTTCTCCTTGCGGAAGTTCTTTGCATTGTAGTTCTTGGTGATATTCGGATCTGTCTCCGGATTGAATTCATTGTAATCAATACCATTTACAATACCACGCAGGCTGTTGGCTCTCGCATTGAGAAGTCCGTCCAGCTTCTCACCATAAAACGGTGTCTTGATCTCTTCTGCATAGGTATTACTTACTGTGGTAATGGCATCTGCAAATACCATACCGCCCTTCAGGAAGTTTGCGTCCTTGTATGCTTCCAGTTTATCCGGCGCAAAGTAGTAATCGGAAAGGCCTGTGATATCCTTAACAGTCTTAACATCCCATACACCCTGAAATTTCAGGTTATGTATTGTCATAACAGTCTTGATTCCACGGAAGAATTCATTCTCCTGGAAAGAATCGTGAAGGTAAACCGGAACAAGTCCTGTCTGCCAGTCATGACAGTGGATGATATCCGGTCTGAATCCGATCACCGGAAGAACCGATAACACAGCTTTGGAAAAGAAAGCAAATTTCTCAAGATCCCATGGTGCACTGTCATATGGTTTCGGACCGCTGAAATAATATTCATTGTCAATGAAGTAAAACTGGATCCCGTCATACTGCATCTGCATAATGCCTACATAGCAGTTCTTAAATCCCAGATCCATATAAAAATGGGTCACATACTCCATTTTGTCTTTCCATTCCTGTTTCATACAGGCATATTTCGGTAAGATCACGCGTATATCAAAATATTTTTTGTCAAAGCACTTAGGCAGTGAGCCGGCAACATCAGCGAGTCCTCCTGTTTTGATAAAAGGTACTGCTTCTGATGTAGCAAACAGAATTTTTTTCATCTGTATTCCCCTCCCTGGGTACACCCGTTTTTATTTATGATTATACTCCAAAATTCATCTAATTTAAAGACCGATTTTTATATTCTAGTCTGATTTTATCTGCGATCAGTGCTATAAATTCAGAATTCGTGGGTTTCCCTTTTCCGGTGCTTACAGTATATCCAAACAATTCATCAATGGTATCCATCTTTCCCCGGCTCCATGCCACCTCGATCGCATGTCGGATCGCCCGCTCCACTCTGCTCGGTGTTGTCTGATGGCGTTTCGCAATGGTTGGATATAATACCTTGGTAATGGAATTGAGCATTTCCATGTCATTGACAGACAAAATGATCGCATCCCTTAAATACTGATACCCCTTGATGTGTGCCGGAACTCCGATCTCATGAATGATATTCGTCACATCGGTTTCCAGATTCCTCTCCGGCTGAGGCTTTTTGGTTTCTGTGATACCTGGCCTTGCAATCTCCCGCACTCTTCTGTCCCCAATCTTCCGAATATGTTTGATCCGGTTTAAAAGTGTGGTGTTGTCAAAAGGCTTCAAAACATAATAGTCTGCTCCAAGACTGAATGCATCCTCTGTAATCCTCTCCTGTCCAATTGCAGATAATACGATAAACACTGGAACTTTTTTGACATTTGCGTTATGGGAAAATTTCTCCATAACGGAAAGGCCGTCCATCTTCGGCATAATGATGTCGAGAATCACACATCCGGCTCCTTATCTTTGATTATATTACAGATTTCTTCTCCGTTGTGTGCTTTTCCGACCAGTTCAAGGTCTTTATCTTCTTCGATCATCTGACCGAGCATGTCTGTCATTTTCGCGTTATCATCAGCGATTGCAACATTTAATTTCTCCATGAGGACCCTCCTAACTTCTATCTCCTTGGGTTTCCAGACATACCCCCTGTCACCACGGCAGTAACCGACACTGTTAGCTGCCTGCGCTTTCCCCTTGCTGGCGACAAAATTATTATAGTGGAAATCCTGTAGTAAAATCAAGATAAAAGTAGTTATTTTATCACACTTTCGTACGATATTTTTCGACATTTTTTCTCTTATATATCACAAAATTCACCAAAATGCAGGTATTTCAATCTGTATCCGGCATTTTTCCCCATATAAAAAGAGGCACTTTTCCCGGACTTTTTCCATGTTTTTGTGCCTCTTTCCTCAACTGCAGATTATGCATTGCCTGTCATATTTTCAATAAAAATCCCATATCCGCCGGTAGAATCCTGCACAAATACATGAGTCACAGCACCAAAGAGTTTTCCGTTCTGAAGCACAGGACTTCCAGACATTCCCTGAACGATCCCACCTGTTTTTTCCAGGAGTTCTTTATCTGTGATCTGGATCACGAAGCTCTTATTAGAATCCTCATGGTTCATATCGATCCTGGTGATCTCTGCGGCATATTCTTTTACTTCGCCGTCTGTGCAGCAGAGAACAGATGCGGGTCCAATTTTCAGATCCTGTTTGTAACCTACAGGAATCTTCTTCAGATCCAGATTTTTCACCTGATCAGCATCCACAGTTCCAAAAATGCCGTTTTTACTGTTTTCGGAAATCTCACCCAGGATATTGTCGGCTTCGTATCGGATCAGACAGATAGTTCTCCGGGATTTCCTTTTTCTCCTTTCCGGATCCCCAGGATCTGGGCGTTGTAAAGATTTCCATCTGCGATACTTAAAAGTTCGCCGGTATCCACATCGCTGATCCCGTGACCAAGAGCACCGAACCCTCCATTTTCGTCCACATAAGTCAGGGTTCCGATTCCCTGTGTATCGTCCCTCACCCAGATGCCAAGCTTATAGTTTCCTTTTTCATCTTTCACCGGCGTCAGGGACAGGGGAATCGTCTCTTTTCCCCGGCGAACCTTCAGTGTTACAGATTCTCCGCAAAGATCTGCAAGATCCTCCAGAAGATCCTGCTTGCACTGGATCCGGTTCTGATCAAAAGCCACAATATAATCTCCCGGCTTTACAATGTCCCGGGCCGGTTCTTCCATCTCACCACTTTCCGAAAGGATCTCGCCTGTATCAATGATCAGAACTCCTTTCGTCTGCATATAAATACCTACTGCATCTCCGCTTGCATATACTTCTTTTGCAGTTATATTTTTTACCTTCACATCCTTAAAATGGATCACTCCCAAGAGTCTGCAGTGCAACTTATAGCTGTCTTTTCCTGAAACGGTGATCGCATCATCAAAGCTGATAAAAGGCGTTTAAGAAGATTGGCTACTTCCCGGCTGTCCTCATGATCCACCAGGATCTGATCCGGGATCTTTCTGTCCAAAAGCCGGTAGCCCAGCCATCCCATCAGAATCAGATCCAGCGCAAGAAATACAAGGAGCCAACATCGGTATTTTCTTTTTCTGTTCATCTTACGTCACATCCTTTGTAATTTTCTGATACAAGCAAATCCCCACTCACTGCTTATTGCTTTTCGCAACTGAAGCAGGAAACTGACTTGATTCGGTTAAAAAAGAGGACCGACCTTTCGGCCGTCCTCTCTTAGTATGTAACGTATAAATTATTTCAGTCTTGTATTTTTTTGTTGCTGTGCCAATTCCTTCATCTCTCTTGCATTTCCAAGAACAGCCGGCGTGATCTGGGCACCGCCCAGAAGTCTGGCAAGCTCACGAACAGATTCCTCTCCTTCCAGAGGATGGATCTGGGTGATGGTTTCTGTTCCTTCTACATGTTTCTCAATCTCAAAATGGGTATCTGCCATTGCTGCGATCTGTGGAAGATGTGTGATACAAAGCACCTGCCTGTGCTGTCCGATCACTGCCATTTTTTCAGAGACCTTCTGTGCAGTACGCCCACTGATCCCTGTATCGATCTCATCAAAGATCAGTGTATCGATCTGATCTTTATCTGCAAGGATCGCTTTGATGGCAAGCATAATCCTGGAAAGCTCACCACCGGATACAATCTGTCCCAGCGGTTTTCTACTCTCACCTGGATTTGTGGAAATCTCATATTCCACCGCATCATAACCATTATCTGTATAATTTTTCTGCGGTCAAAACGGATAGAAAAATCCACATCCTCAAAATTCAGTTCCTTCAATCCTTCGATAATCTTTTCATCCAGCTGCTTACTGTATTTTTTCCGGATCTCTGAAAGTTCATGCGAAGCTTCCTCAAGAATCTTTTCTGCCTGCATAAGTTTTTCTTTCAGTAACCGGAAATTTTCTTCGAATCTTTGAAGTTTTTCTAATTTTTCCTGCTGTTCCTTCTGATAAGACAAAATTTCATGGATCGTCTGTCCATACTTTGCCTTCAGACTATTGATCAGATCCAGTCTTTTTTCTGTTTCAAAAAATTTCTTCGTCAAAGTCAAACTATCCATATAAGAGGACAGATCACGGCAGAAGTCACTGAGAAGTGAATCGATTTCCACAAGAGCTTCCTGTAAAGGTGCAAGATCCTTATCGTAATCTGCAATTCTTGAAAACTCTTTCAGGGCATTTCCAGTCATATCTGCGGCGCCCTGTTCATATCCGGTCATCCCACGGACCATTTGTGCTGTTTCCATGATTCTTCTGGCATTGCTCAGCTTCCGGTAGCGATCCTCCAGTGTTTCGTCCTCTCCCGGAATAAGAGCTGCTCCTCGATCTCATTGATCTCAAATTCCAGAAAGGCTTTTTCACGGTTGCGCTGTTCCTCATCCATATCCAGTGCTTTCAGCTGATCCACACAGTCCCGATACTCCTGATAAGCTTTCCGGACCTTCTCCCTGGCAGGAAGAATCTGTTCCTTTCCATATACATCCAAAATAGCCAGCTGGCGGTCTCCATAAAGAAGTGACTGATGCTCATGCTGTCCGTGAATGTCCAGAAGACAGGCTGCTGCTGCTTTCATCTGGCTGACAGTACTTGTCTCTCCGTTGATCTTGTTGATACTTCTGCCGTCCATGATCTTGCGGGACATCAGCACCTGTCCGTCTTCCGGATAGATGTCAAGCGCCGCAAGGGACTCTCTGGCTTTCGTGTTTTCAACCTGAAACAGCAGCTCTATCAGGGCATAGGAAGCATTTTCACGAATCATGCTTCTGGAAGTTTTTCCACCCAGGATGAGCTGTATGGATCCTAACAGAATGGATTTTCCGGCTCCGGTCTCACCAGTTAAGATATTTAAGCCTGGTCCGAATTCCACCTCTGATTCCTCTATCAGTGCAAGATTTTTTACATGCAGATGTACTAACATTGATTTCCTTTCTGGTATAAAGCATTTACGTATTCTGTCATTTTATTTTCCTCTGGATAAGATCCCGCCAAGCTTCTGAACTACACCCGGTGCCTGTTCAGAGGTTTTCACCACACACATAATGGTATCATCTCCGGCAATACATCCCAGGATTTCCGGCCATTTCATGGCATCAAGAGCTGCTGCTGCCGCCATGGCCATTCCCGGAATTGTTTTTACCACTACGATATTCTGTCCGATGTTCATAGCGATCACTGCATCTTTCAGAACTCTGGAATATTTATCACTTAACACATCCGGTGTATGTTCTTCCAGGATCGCATATCTGGACTTTCCGTTGCTGCCTGCAACCTTTGTCATTTTCAGAGCACGGATATCTCTGGATACGGTAGCCTGTGTAACCTTAAACCGGCCTCATTCAGTCTTGCCGCAAGTTCTTCCTGTGTATCGATCTCGTACTGACGGATCAGTTCGATAATTTTTTCATGTCTTGCTACTTTCAAAATTGAACCTCCTGCATCAGCTGTTACTCATTTTCTGTCTCAGAACCTCCACAAAGCTCAGATGGTTCAGCTTGAGGATTTTTGTCCTGACTGTGGCTTTCCGGATCACGATCCGGTCACCGGTGACCATGGATATCTGGGTATCCCCGTCGAAAGAGGCCACCGCTTTCTCAATGGTATTATGTCTTCCCTCACCGATCTCTACTGTAACTGCCTCTTCCCCGGAAAGAATGATACTTCGGGTGTTCATGGTATGGGGAGCGATGGGGGTCATGATCATCATACTGGCACTGGGAGAAACCACGGGACCTCCCGCTGACAGACTATATCCGGTAGAACCGGTCGGAGTGGAAATGATGATACCATCTGCATTGTATGAATTCATATATGCATCATTAACATAATTCTTGAAACGGATCACACGGAGATGTCCTTCTCTTCCGATCACAATGTCATTTAATGCGATATCTTTTCCAATAAGTTCTTCTCCCCGATAGATCTTCCTTCCAGCATCATACGATCTTCCAGCTCATAGTCATCTGACAGAAGCCGATCCAGAGCCGGATACACGGAATTTTTATCCACCTCGGCAAGAAATCCCAGAGTTCCCAGATTGATTCCAAGAAGAGGGATATCCAGATGCACCACATCCCTTGCAGCCTGCAGAAGTGTTCCATCTCCACCCAGTACAATAATGCACTGTGTATCCTGCGGAATCCCATCCGGGTCCGTATAATGATACGGTCCTTCCATTTTTCGGTGATCTTCTGCACATGACACCTGGCACCATGCTTCTCCAGATAGGCAATGATCCTATTAGAAAATGTCAGTTCCGGATCCTTGGCACTGTTTGGAATTATATAAAATCTGTCCATATTGCTTCAGTCCTTTCCAAACATCAGTCCAGCTGTCCGTGGGCTTCCTTTACCACATCCTCTACGGATACGTCAAGACTCACAGGTACTTCTGTTCCTTCCGGATGTTTTTTCAGATGAAGGAGATATTCAATATTTCCTTCAGGTCCCTTGATGGGAGAAAAGGAAAGATGACAGGGCTCCATAAAAATGCTCATGGCATAATCTCTGACTTTCTCAATGACTTCTTCATGGACCTTCGGATCACGGACAACGCCTTTTTTTCCGACTTTTTCTCTGCCGGCCTCAAACTGAGGTTTGATGAGACATACGATCTCTCCGTCCTCTGTGAGAAGGTTTCTTACAGGAAGAAGCACTTTTGTAAGGGAGATAAAAGAAACATCGATCGAAGAAAATGCTGCCGGACCTTCCAGATCTTCCGGTACCACATAGCGGATATTTGTTTTTTCCATGCATACAACTCTTGGATCATTCCTGAGTTTCCAGTCCAGCTGTCCATATCCCACATCAATGGAATAGACTTTGACCGCTCCGTTCTGAAGCATACAATCTGTGAAACCACCGGTGGATGCGCCTACATCCATGCACACCTTATCCTTCAGTGTCACGCCAAAATTTTTCATGGCTTTTTCCAGCTTCAGTCCGCCTCTGCTGACATAAGGAAGAGTCTTTCCTCTTACCTCCAGCTTGACAGTCTCAGCAAACATGGAGCCAGCCTTGTCTTCCTTCTGACCGTTGACATATACTTCCCCGGCCATGATATACGCTTTTGCTTTTTCGCGTGACGGTGCAAGCCCCTGTTCCACCATCATGATATCCAGTCTTTTTTTCATATTATCCTCCAACAGCCCGGCTCTTTATGTGCCGGGCTGTAAAATGCCTCACAGCTTCGTATTCTTCTGCAAAGGCTATGTCCTTTATTTTCTGTTATTCACAAGATTTTCCCAGCTCTGTTCTACCGCATCCAGGATTCCCTGTACATTTAAACCTATTTTCATTCGCTGACGGTCCACCGTTCCATGCTCAATAAAATGATCCGGTATTGCCAGTGGAAGAACTCTTACTTCCGGATGACAGGCTTCCATATAAGCAGATACATGTTCTCCGAACCCACCGCTTTTTACATTCTCCTCCACAGTGACCAAAAGACTGTGGTTCTGCGAAAGCCGATCAAGGAGCTCTGTATCCAGAGGCTTTACAAAACGGACATTGACAAACGTAGCTCCTGCTATTTTGTGATCTCTTATCTCTTCACAGACCTTCTGACAGACAGAAACCATGCTGCCAACCCCGAGAACTGCAATCTCACTGCCTGGAGTGATCACTTCACTTCTGCCCTTCTTAAGTGCTCATGACATTCTTCCATATCGGTACATGCCGATCCTTTCGGATATCGGATCGCACAGGGACCATCCAGCTCTTCTACTGCAAATTTCAACATCTCCTCAAGCTCTTTTCCATTCTTAGGAGCCATAACTGTCATATTGGGAATCATGGACAGATAGGATAAATCAAAGCATCCATGATGTGTTTCACCATCTGCTCCGACAAATCCTGCCCTGTCAATGGCAAAGATCACATGAAGATCCTGCATACATACATCGTGAAGGATCTGATCGATCCCTCTCTGCAGGAACGAAGAATATACCGCAAAACCGGGATCATTCCCCCAAGTGCCATGCCTGCCGCAAAGGTTACTGCATGTTCTTCCGCAATACCCACATCAAAAAAACGCTCCGGGAATTTCTTCCGGAATCGGTTCAGTCCGGTTCCATCTGGCATAGCAGCTGTAATAGCAACTACTTTTTTGTTCTTCTCTGCCAAAGAACATATTGCACCGGAAAAATGATCCGTATATGTCGGCGCTGTTTTTGCTGTAAGGGGTCTGCCACTCTGGATGTCAAAAGGACCTGTTCCGTGAAAACGCTCCGGATGGGAAGATGCCGGTCCATAGCCTCTGCCTTTTTCTGTAAGGACATGGACAACAACCGGTCCCTCCACTCTCTTTGCCTCATTAAAAAGCTTCATCATCTGACGCATATTATGGCCATCTACCGGTCCCAGATAAGTCAGCCCCATATTTTCAAAAAGCATTCCGGGAATGATCAGCTGCTTGATGCTGCTCTTGGTCTTTCGGACCGTATCTACCACAGCGGTTCCAACATGGGGAATCTTTTTGAGTGTTTTTGTCACGCCAATCTTCATTCCTGTATAAGTCTCAGCTGTACGCAGAGCGCTTAAATAGGTGGACATTCCTCCTACGTTCTTGGAAATAGACATGTTATTATCATTGATGATAATAATAAAATTAGTCTTCAGCTCAGCCGCATTGTTCAATGCTTCATAAGCCATCCCACCGGTAAGCGCACCATCTCCGATCACGGAAACCACATGGTATTTCTCTCCCATCAGGTCTCTGGCACGGACATAGCCAAGTCCTGCGGAAATGGAATTGGAACTGTGTCCGGTATCAAACGAATCACAGTCACTTTCATTCCTTTTTGGAAAACCGCTTAAACCTCCTTCTTTACGAAGATCCTTAAAGCCGTCTTTTCTTCCTGTAAGGATTTTATGTGTATAAGCCTGATGTCCCACATCCCAGATCAGCTTATCCTGTGGAAGATCAAGCACATTATGCAGAGCAAGAGTCAGCTCCACCACACCCAGATTGGATGCCAGATGGCCACCTGTCTCACTTACACTCTGGATCAAAAAGCTCCTGATTTCCTCAGCAAGGCGCGGAAAATCCTCCAATGAAACTTTATGAATATCATTTGGCTTTTTAATTTTTTCCAGAATCATTTGTACCCTTCCTTTGTTCTTTCTATTTCCTGCGGCTGACAAGACTTCCACAAGAAGATCCAGAAATCCGTTCTTCCTGTCAAGGTCGTCTAAAAGTTCTACCGCATGGTCAGAAAGTTCTTTAACCCTGCTGGCTGCTGCCGGGGCTCCAACAAGGCTTACATAGGTAACCTTGTTGTTTTTTTCATCACTGTGGATCGGTTTTCCCAGTTCCTCCTGGGTACTGGTCACATCAAGGATATCATCCTGGATCTGAAAAGCCAGCCCGATGTTTTCTGCAGCCTGCTCCACAACCTTAAGTTCTTTCTCAGATGCCCCTGCCAGCACAGCACCGGTCATCATGGAAGCCTCGATCAATGCGGAGGTCTTGTTTTTGTAAATATAATCCAGCATCTTGTGTTCCAGAGGTTTCCCATCATTCTCCACATCAACACTCTGTCCACCAAGCATACCGTTGATGCCGGTCTTATCTGCAATAATCCGCATAGCGGCTATCACACGGTCTTTATCCTCGGTCAGATCAAAGGCGGAAAGCATCACTTCATAAGCTCTGTTAAGGAGTGCCACACCGCTTAAAACGCCCATGGCCTCTCCGTATACTTTATGTGTGGTCAGCCTTCCCCTTCGGTAATCATCGTTATCCAGTGCAGGGAGATCATCATGGATCAACGAATGTGTATGGATCATCTCCATAGCCGCCATAAAAGGCTCACAAAGCTTATCCTTTCCTCCAAACAGCTCGTAGGTTTCCCTGATCAGGATCGGGCGGAGTCTCTTTCCACCTGCCGTCATACTGTAATTCATGGCCTCTGCATGGTTTTTGCAAAACCGGATTCTTCCGGAAGATATTCCCGGATCACATGTTCTGCTTCTTCTGTTCTTCTTTTCAGTTCTTCTTTAAAATTCACGAAATGTCCCATCCTCATTCATCTGAAGCATCTTTTTTTCTACAGTATCCAGTCTTCCGTTCAGATCCTTTAGGAGCTCCATTCCCTGTCTGTAGAGGCGGAAAGACTCCTCAAGAGGTGTTTCTTTATCCTCCAGCTTCCGGGCAAGCAAATCAAGCTCCCCAAAAGTATCTTCTATGGATTTCTCTTCTTTCTTTGCTTCTGCCATTATCGCTCTTCCTTCCTGATGCGATCCGCAACTGCTTCTATGACTCCATCGGTTACTGCAATGGAGATCCTGTCACCTTTTTTTATCTGACTGATCTCTGTCACCGCATGTCCGTCTGAGTCGGACACAAATGCATATCCTCCATTTAGCTTTCTTAATGGAGAAAGTCCCTCAAACCGCTGGATCCATATTGCCAGTTCATGTCTTTTCTCTGTAAGCTTTTGTTCCATGGAAGAACGCAGGCATTCCTCTAGCTCCGATGCATACTGACGTTTTTCACGTAACATGGACTCCGGGCTCAGATACTGGAATCTGTTCTCATAGGCCTTAAGTTTTGCGGCAAAGTTCTGTCTTACTGTTCATGGCACGCTGCAGACGGTCTCCGTACATATGAAAACTCTCCAGAACACTGCGAAAATCATCCACTGCCAGCTCTGCTGCAGCAGATGGTGTAGGTGCCCGCAGGTCTGCTACAAAATCCGCAATGGTAAAATCCGTCTCATGTCCCACTGCCGAGATCACCGGTGTCCTGCACTCAAAAATAGCACGGGCAACGCTCTCCTCGTTAAAGGCCCAGAGATCTTCAATAGAGCCACCTCCACGGCCGACGATGATCACGTCCACCCCTGCTTCATCCAGCATCCGGATTCCCTTTACGATACTCTGCGCCGCTCCCTCTCCCTGCACAAGTGCCGGATAAAGGATCACCTGCAGATATGGATTCCTTCTGCCTGCAATATTGCGGATATCCTGTACTGCTGCACCAGTAGGTGCTGTCACCACGCCAAGGGTATGAATAAAATGAGGAATGGGCTGCTTATATTCCTGTGCAAACATCCCCATATCCTCAAGTTCCTGTTTCAGTGCCAGATACCGTTCATAGAGGGCACCAGCACCTTCCAGTGTGATCTCTTTTGCATAAAGCTGATAACGCCCGTCTCTCTCATATACGTCTACAATTCCGCCTGCAACTACCTTATCCCCGTCCTTCATGCGAAAAGCAAGACCTCTGCGGTGTCCCGCAAACATCACACAGCTTAATGTGCCTGTTTCATCCTTCAGGGAAAAATAAATATGTCCGCTGGTATGGTATTTACAGTTGGATACCTCTCCCTTTACATAGACTTTCCGGAGAAAGTAATCCTGGGTAAACATATTTTTGACATAATGGTTTACCTGACCGACAGAATAGACGTTTCTCATGCGTTCTCTTCCGGGGCTTCTGCTGCCTTCTCTTCTGTGTCAGCAGTCTCCTCCTCGTTTTTCTTCTCATCCTTCTCAGATGCGATCTTACCCAGTACTCCATTTACAAAGGAGCCGGAAGCATCTCCGCCAAATCTTTTGGCAAGTTCTACCGCTTCGTTGATAGCTACTCCTGTCGGTACGTCTGCATCATATTCCATCTCATATACTGCCAGACGAAGTGCCGCAAGATCCACACGGCTCATACGCTTTGTCTTCCATCCACGGCTTGCACTGTTCAGCTGTGCATCGATCTCTTCCAGATGTTCTTTCACATGTGCGTACTTCTTCTTCATATATTCCTGGTCCTGTTCTGAAAGTTCTCCAAGACCTTCAAAATAAAGAGAGAGCTGTTCTGTCATCTCTTCTTCTGAATTAAACTCTGTCATAAACATAAGTTTAAATACATGTTCTCTCTGTTCTCTTCTTCTCATAATTTCCTCCTAAGACGGAAAAAAGGAAAGGTTTACTTTCCTTTTTCGTTCTCCATATCCACGCTGGCAATATGAATATTTACATCTGCAACCTCAAGTCCTGTCATATTCTCAATAGCGGATTTAACCTTCTCCTGAACCTTCTTGCTTGTCTCAAGAATGTTTCTGCCATACTCGATATTCAGTGACAGATCCACGGTAACGACTCCTTCCAGAATGGTTACTCTCACGCCCTTGGACAGATTCTTCTTTCCAAGTTTACTTACCAGCTCATTGGTGATATTTCCTGCCATGGAAGCAACTCCATCCACATCTGTTGCTGCAAGTCCTGCAACGATCGCAACAACCTCATCTGCAATGTGAACTTCACCGATTCCGCCCAAATCCTGTATCTTATATGTTGTTCTTTTTTCTGCCATGGGAAACCCTCCTACGGATATAATATTTTTGTTCGTAATTTTATACTATTATATCAAAAAAAGTTATGAAATAAAAGGGCTTATTTACTGAATTCTGTCAGTACCAGATCAGGGTTTCTGTCCTCAACCATGCCAACACTCCATGCATTGACAAAGAGCAGCAACGGATTTCCCTTAAGGTCTGTGACTTTCTTCATATCAGAAGTTCCCACGATCTTGTCTACTTTTACAGTCTCCTTGTTGGCAATCCAGCGGATATGCTCATATGGAAGTGTTTCCAGGCGGATATCTACATTATACTCATTCTCCAGGCGGTATTTCAGGACATCAAACTGCAGGATACCGACAACACCCACAATGATCTCTTCCATACCGGTGTTAAACTCCTGGAATATCTGGATCGCACCTTCCTGAGCGATCTGGTTGATACCTTTTACAAACTGTTTTCTCTTCATGGTATCGATCTGACGCACACGTGCGAAATGCTCCGGCGCGAAGGTCGGGATCCCCTCAAAGGCAAATTTCTTTCCAGGTGCACAGATGGTATCTCCAATAGAAAAAATACCCGGGTCAAAGACACCGATGATATCACCTGCATAAGCCTCCTCCACAACATGACGGGATTCTGCCATCATCTGCTGCGGCTGAAGAAGTCGCATCTTCTTGTCTCCCTGCACATGATAAACCTCTTTGGTCGCATCAAACTTGCCTGAACAGATCCTCATAAATGCGATACGGTCTCTGTGAGCCTTGTTCATATTCGCCTGAATCTTAAATACAAAGGCTGAAAAATCATCACTCATAGGATCTACCGGTCCGCAGTCTGCAGTTCTCGGAAGCGGAGAAGTGGTCATCTTCAGGAAATGCTCCAGAAATGTTTCCACACCAAAGTTGGTAAGAGCAGAACCGAAAAATACCGGTGTCAGCTGTCCTTTGCTGACCTCTTCCTGAGAAAACTCCGCGCTTGCGCCATCCAGAAGCTCGATTTCTTCCATCAGCTGCTCTTTCTGCTCAGGATCCATGACCTCATCTGCACGGGGATCATTAATATCAATCTCTTCTATCACACCTTCCTTGGTGCCCTTCTGTGTATCGGAAAAGGTAAGGATCTTCTTTGTATTACGATCAAACACACCCCGGAATTTCTTACCGGAACCGATTGGCCAGTTGATCGGACAGGTTGCAATACCAAGCTCTTTTCGATCTCATCCAAAAGATCAAAAGTATCGTTGGCATCTCTGTCCATCTTATTGATAAAAGTAAAGATCGGAATGTGTCTCATAACACAGACCTTGAAAAGCTTACGGGTCTGTGCCTCAACACCCTTGGATCCATCGATGACCATAACTGCTGAATCCGCAGCCATCAATGTACGGTAGGTATCCTCGGAGAAATCCTGATGTCCAGGTGTATCCAGAATGTTTATACAATATCCGTCATAATGGAACTGAAGAACGGATGAAGTAACGGAAATACCTCTTTCCTTCTCGATCTCCATCCAGTCTGATACTGCATGGCGGGCCGTAGCCTTACCCTTTACACTTCCGGCCAGATTGATGGCCCCTCCATACAGCAGAAATTTTTCTGTTAATGTTGTTTTACCAGCATCCGGATGAGAGATGATGGCAAATGTTCTTCTTTTTTCTATTTCTTTCGTATACTTCGACACGTGAGCCTCCTGTATATTCTCTGATATCTCTATTTTACTATAACCTTTCCTATTCTAGTATAGACAAGGCTTTGCTGTCAAGGCAATTCAGTCGTAAATTCCCTCTGTATCAATAGTCTGATCGTTCTGGATATCTGCAGCCGTCTCTGCGTCCTCAGATGTTTGATCCGCCGGATCGCTTTCCACAGATGCAGCGGTATCCTGCACCTCCTCACCTGTACTTTCCGCATTATCCTCTGCACCTCCCGTATTTTTTTCAGCTTCATCTGCAGTATTTATGACATCCGATGCATTTTTACTTTGACTCAGAGGCGTGATCACAATGCTCTCTGCTGCCACACCGGTTTTCCTCTTTACAATATCCTCGATCTGTGCACGTTTTGCATCCTCCAGATCTGCATCCGGCACCACAACATCCGCAGTTTCACCCGTCAGATTTACGATCACATTTTCAAAGCCCTTCGCCTCCAGAAGAAGCTCTGCAGCCGCCTCTTTTTCTGTAAGATCTGTCATGGAAACCATTGTGTTAATGGCATTCTGTTTTTCCTCATCGCTGATGTCTTTATTACTGATGATCGCCTGCAGGTCCGCTTTGTTCTGGGAACGCACCTGCTCCCTGCTGACTTTTGCCTGTGCTGCAATCCGAAGCACCGGTAAGTACGGCCTCGCCCGGGGATGCGGTATCCATCACCTCCGACTGGGTTGTGCCATCTGCCCCGTTCTCATCCAGAAGGGCTGTTTCATCGGTCAGATCATAATCCACATCGTCCAGGATACTGCTGCTGTCTGTACTCGTCTCCTTATCCTTAAATCCCAGATCCACATCTGCGAAATTCAGATATCCGGCCACAGCAATGAGAATGGCCAGCGAGGTGATGATTACCTGATTTTTCTTCATGATCTTTTTCACTTCTACTCTCCTCATTTCATTTTCATTATTCTAATTTTATTAGCGTCGATCTGAAATAATGCCATAATTGCCTGCTGAATATTCTGGACTGTCACTGCGCTGCCTGCTCCCTGGGCCGCCACCAGCACACCGGTAACTTCATTTTTGCTGCTTATGGAAAAGTTTTCCGTATTTCCCTCATCCCCGGTCATAATGATCACTTCCACTTCTCCGACTCCTTCTACATTGGAAAGCAGTTCCTCAAGGCGGCTCTCCAGGCGGGTTTTCTCCGCATTCTGATCCTCTGCTGTTTTACTGTTCTTTCGGGTTACCGGAAGTCCTGCCACCAGAAGAAGGATTCCCAGAAGAAGGAAAACTCCCCACTCCTTCCATCCCATCCTCAGAAGCCAGGATCTGATACTGTCCTTTCCTGAGTCCGCAGATTCTTTCGAGCTCATTTTTCACCGCCTCCCTCTGTTTTTCTGTGACTGTTCCATAAAGTGTTATGGTCAGCTGAAGCTCTTTTTCCATATCTACTTCTGTTTTTGCCGAAAAAACCCCTTCTTTCCTGAGGATACCCTGAACCTGATCCTTCAACTCCTGTTCATATGCTCCTTTAAGAAATGTTTCCCTTATTCCTTCTGCTTCTGTCTTCATACGTACCTGTTCTTCTCTCCCATAATTATTGCTGAATCCGGACAGAAGTTCTTCACTTTTTCCCACTACGGCAAATATAGGCGTACAGATCAAAAGCACCAACAGAAGCCCCATAAACAGCCGTATATACTGCTCATAACGCTTATCAGGCAGAATATGCAGAAGTGCTGTAGTAAGTACATGAAAAAAGCCAGGCTTTTCATCCACTGATAAAGTTCTGTTCTCATCCCAAGCCTCCTCCTGCCATCAGGATCAGAAATGTAAGCATACATAAAATTTCCGCAGTAAACAGGATTCTCATCAGAAGTGCACATCCCTCTGCATGGTGCCAAAGGCTTCTACCAGCCGTTTGTCTGATACAGCTGCGCCGCAGCCGCCAGAAAGCGATAGGTCAGTGACAAAAGTCCATATCGGACCAATGGCCCCGCCCCCACCGCCAGGATCACCAGTAAAAGCGCAATGCCCAGACTGTTTCTTACAAGAACAGCTGTGGTAAGGACCAGTTCCGTAACTGCATTTACCGCGCTCCCGATCCCAGGAAGAGCACCTGCAGTTTTTCCCACAGCACTCCGCTTCAGAGAATCCATTACCGGAGCTACAAGCCCACGCACCACCTGCAGTCCTGCTGCCACTCCAAGTAATGTCCGAAGCCCCCAGGAGATTACAGTCTCGATCAGCTCAGCCATTTTTCCCAGCATTTCTTCCCTGGAAAGATGATTTACAAATTTCAGAAGAATATATAAACTCACTCCGGGAAGCAGTACTCGTTCCAGGATCCATTGAAAAAGCCACACCAGAAGCAGTACTCCCTGATAAAAAGCAGCTGCACTGGATGCACCTGACGCTGCTGCCACTGCCATAAAATACACCGGTGAAAGTTCCTTCATAAACTCCGTGATCCACGCAAGCATTGAAAGCAGTGATGCACTCAAACCGGAAAAACTGTTCATCAGAAGAGTAAAAACAAGAAGATACACCACATAAAAACTGATTTCTCCCACCTGCCCGTTATCAAAGGCACCGGCAAACCCGGAAAAAACGGCAGCGAACAACAGCAGAAGCAGCAACTTCACGATCAGCTCTTTTTCTCTTTCAATACCATAAAAAAGGAGACTGTGCAAAAATTCCCGCACACTCTCCTCCGAAAGCACCTCTTCCCCTGACAGCAGTCTGTGAAACGCTTCTGTAACAGAAAATGTTTTTTCTCCAAGCATCTCATCTACCATGGACTGCAGGTCGGTAAGCTCCATCTGATCTGTGATCTGTTGTTCCGCCGAAGAAGCATAAACGATCACACCGCCAAAACAGTTTATAACTACAGCCAGAAACAGGGCTGCACAAATCTCTGACCAATATCTTTTCATGCAAGAAATCCCTGTATGGTATCCAACAGGGCCAGAAGAACCGGCATACTTAAGACCATTACAGATAACCGGCAGAACAGTTCGATCTGTGCACCAGTGGAGGAATATCCTGCATCTCTGCATATGCCGGATGAAAATTGTCCGATATAGGTGATCCCGATCATCTTCAGCAAAGTAGTGATATAGCTTCCATCAATCGGAAGACTCTGTTTCAGTCTCTCCAGGGACTGGAACAGATAGCTGATCTTCCCTACCGCTAATCCCAGTATCACAAGACCTATTCCCATCGTAACAAGGCTTACATACTCCGGTGCGCGGTCTTTCAGAAGAATCCCCAGAAGAACCCCTGCCGCTCCCAGAACAGAAATCTTCAGAATATCCACGGTTCTTTCCCTCCCCTACAGTACAAAAAGCTGCTGGATATTTTTAAAAAGCTCATAAATATACGGCACGATCCAGAACAGTACTAAAAGAAGTCCTGAAAAACTCACCAGAAAAGCCTGTTCCTCCCTTCCGCTATGTTTCAGGATCTGAGAAAGAACAGAGACCAGGATCCCTACTGCACCGATCTTAAATATGATACTGACCTCCAAATGATCCCTCCTTTTCTTCTGAAAGCCTGTCCTTCCTACTACTGTCTGATAAACAATACTATACCAGGAGAACCGCAAGCAGCAGGCCTCCAAGAATCCCAATTCCCTGGTACAGTTTTTTCTTTCCGGAAACCTCCGCTTTCCGCTTCAATATCTCTGCTTCCAGATTATTTTCATACAGGGAAAGCTGTCGCATCTGCATTTCCAGATCCATATAGCCCAGATATTCTCCGAAAGAAAAAGCGTCCTTTTCCCCATGGGTAAGGCAGCTTTTTTTCAGGGCGCTTTCCGCACATTCCCTGCATATCTGTGAAAGTTTTTCTCCTGTTCCCGCTTTCATCCTGTCCGCGGCACTGATGAGAAACTCTCTGTATTTTCCATTCATTCTTCCTGCTGCTCCATAAAAAGCATCCGGCAGTGATGCATTCCCGCAGCGGATCTCGCCTTTCAGGCAGATCACCATCTGAAGCAGTTTTTCCAGTATACGAATCTGCTCCGAAAGTCTCATACTTCCGGAAAATCCCATTCCGGCTCCTGCCGCCACTACCAGAATACATCCTACAATCCGGTACATAGGCATTTCCCGTTTTCATCATAGATTCCTTCCACGATTCCTGCACGTTCATGCTTTCCCAGAAAAATATATCTCTGGAAAACCCGTGCTTCCCACAATTTCCGGAAAAACGGCTGGGATAATGTTTCTTCCATGGAAGCTCCATGTGCAGTTGCGATCAGACGACATCCACAATGGATAACTGATTCCACAGCCTTGAAATCTTCTTCTTTTCCAAGTTCATCCACAGCAACCACAACCGGCGACATTGACCGGATCAGCATCTGCATCCCTTCTGCTTTCGGACAGCCGTCCAGGATATCCGTACGCATTCCGAGGTCATTCTGAGGGATCCCCTGGTAGCATCCGGCCAGCTCACTGCGCTCATCGACTACTCCTACCGTAACACCGGAAATATTTCCCCATCCATTACTCATCTGCCGGATGATATCCCGAAGAAGCGTGGTCTTCCCACATCTGGGCGGAGAAACGATCAAGGTATGCATGATCTGCTCTCTTGTCTGGATATATGGCAGCACTTCTTCTGCACATCCCTGGATCTCATGTGCCAGACGGACATTGATGCAGGAAATATATTTCATCCCACGGATACGGTTTCCGTCCAGGATCACCTTTCCGGTAACTCCTACACGGTGCCCACCCTGTACACTCAAAAACCCCTGGCGAATCTCATCTTCATAAGCATACAGGGAATAGCCGCTGACATACTCCAGTGTTTCCTTAAGATCCTCCCGCGTAACCAGATAAGGTTCTGTATCTTTTTGCCGGAGGAAACATTCTCCCCCATCATAAGTGAGGAACAGAGGTCTTCCCACGCGGAGACGTATCTCATATAATTTATCATAATCAAGGTCTGCATCCACCAGAAGCTGGCGGACATTACTGGCAAACAGGTTCTGGATCTGGTTTGCGTCCATGTTTTCACCTCTTACACTTAAATATATTGCGGACATGCCGGATTTAGTACCTGTTGTCTTTTTTGATGCTCTCTCGTTTTTTCTTTATTCCGACAGAAAAAAGACTTCTTCTTCGTCATAGGTCTCCATCTTCGAAAGATTCAGCTTCAGAACCCGATCCACAATATTTACGGAGGACGCACGGTATGCATAGGCACAGGATTCAAACATCACATAAAGCTGTCACCCTCCACCACGATCTGTTCCAGTCGTTCCGGAAAACGATAAGTTCTGGCAGAATTCTCGTTTACATACAAACGCTTATCGGATTGTTCATAAAACACCAGCCTGGATGGCAGGATTCCAAAAGAATGAGAGATCAAAAGCTTATCATTATAAAAAGCAATTCCCTGAACCTGCTCCGATATGGTGGAATAATCCAACGGAACTGCCATTTCAAAATCCATGCCCAGTTTCTCGTCCATAGTATTGATCAGTTTTCCCTCTTCGTCAACTCCGTATCGTGCAATTACACTTTTCGTTATATTTTTCAAAGCAGCCTACATACAGACATCCCTTATAAAAGGTCATAAAAGAATCTCTCACGATCCCATAAAGACTGACTATCTGGAAAGTATCCACCGGCAGATGGCTGTCATCATAATCGTAGGCTTCTATTGTATCCATCTTTATACTCACTGCCTGTGCGATCCCGTTGATATTGGAGGAACACCATAATAACTTATGCTCCGGGTCATAGGCAAGTCCTCCCACATGAGGCTGTCCAGGCAGTATCACTTCTTTAATAAAATTATGATTTTCCTTATCGATCACATAAATGACCGAATTATGTTTCTGTGTGCTGCAGTAAGCGCTGACCAGCACATAATCCTCTGTAACCGCCAGTCCCTGAGGCGTCATGGATGTACACATGGCAGGAGTGGCACCCTTTTTTGTGAGCAGCGTCCTGGTATTCTTCAGCCCGGGAATGACATATGTTCCATATTCCTTCTCTTTTTCTCTCCCATCAAAGGCAAAATAAGAAAAATCCTCTTTCTGGGAAAGCATCTGTTTCTGTCCCCGCAGTGTATACACTGCAGCACCTCGGTTTGTCACCACAGCTTTTGTGGGCAGCTCCGTTTTTGCACGGTAAACAAATGCATATAAAAAATAACATATGCACAGCACAAAAACAACTGCCAGGATCTTCAGAATGAAAATCCTGAAGCTGCGTTTCATCTCTTTGTTCATTTCATCGTCTCTATTTGCTATTTCAAAATGATGTCTTCGTATTCAAATCGTAATTCCAGGCTATCCCTGGACCAGATTGCACACTGTATCCCGGTTCCAGCTCCAGCATTATGTAATTTCCCTTATCCATGGAAATCGTACGCAGATCCCTGGACAGTCCCTCTCCGGTCCATTTGATATATGCCTCTCTCAAAACCCACTGGGCAAAAAAGGCTTTCTCCATATCATCTGCATCCAGGATTTCCCGTATCATATCTGCCGGCACCATTCTTTCAAGGAGCCGTTCGTAATTTACCTTCTTGTGGATCTGCACATCAATGCCCACCTCTTCTCCGGCAAACAGACACATCACATATTTTCCGGAATGTGTGATATTATAATGAATTCTTGGAAGCAGGGTAAAAAACGGTTTCCCATGTTCCCCCTTTGACCGAGGCTCAAAAGCAAGCTTCCGTCCAAATTCCCGCTCAAGTCCGATTTCCAGAAGCTTTTCCCCGATCATATGCTCCATGTTCTTGCTGTTATATTCATCTCTGATCTTCGTATAATAAATAATCCCATTCATAATCCGGCCTCCTCAAGAAAACGGGACGGTTCCCGTTCCTTCTCATACTGCTGTCTTACATAATACAGGCAGAGTTTCTTCTTTGCCCGTGTCATACCAACGTAGAAAAGCCTCCGTTCTTCCTCCAGATGTGCCTCCAGGACTGCCTTCCGATAAGGCATGCTGCCTTCATTTACATTCATGATATATACATTGTCATATTCCAGACCTTTGACCGCATGAAGAGTGGATATCACCACTCCTTCCCGTTTCACATCCTGTTTCTTCGCCTGTTCTTCCAGCTTTCTGGTATACTCGTCCATATAGGCCATCCATTCTTCCAATGTTTTCATTCCTCTGGCACTTTCATGGATCCGGTTCAGGGTTTCCATAAGCTCTTCCGGTTTTATTTTACGATACCTTGCATATTCCTGCAAGTATTCTTCGTATCCCATGCCATTCCGGATAAAATTAATGGCTGCATAAGGGGCCATAGTCTTTAAGATCCGAAGATGTGTCTCCATCGTTGTGATCCTGTCACACATCCAGTCCTTGTCTTTGTAAAACTCTCCCAATGCTTTAAAATCAATGTTTTTTTCTGTCAGAGCGTCTCTGGCTATGTATCGGTTTGGCCGGTTCATGATCTCCAGAAATGTACTGCGGCTCCGGTCTCCTTCTGCCATTTTCAAATAAGCGATCATATTCCGGCAAATCCAGTGTCGAAACAGGTTGGGCAGTTTTTCCTTCATAGTAAAAGGAACCCCATACTCCATCAACGCAGCGACCAGCCTTCGGTTTCCTGATTAGTCCTGAAAAGCAGCGCTGTATCTTCAATATTATCCCCTTCTTCCATCCGGTTCCGCAGCAGGCTTGCAACTGCCATATATTCGTCTCTGGGATTTCGAAATTCTTTTATCTGCACCGGCTCTCCCGGTTCATTTGGTGTGGAAAGTTTTTTTTGCATAACGGTTTTCGTTATGATCGATTACCTTCATGGCTGTATCCAGGATATTTCCACTGCACCGGTAATTGATATTCAGGATCACCGTCTCCGCATTTTTAAAATCTTCCGGGAAATTCAGCATGATCTCCGGGCGAGCGCCACGGAAATGATAGATAGACTGATCATCATCTCCCACCACAAACAGATTGTTCTCCGGTGCTGCCAGCATCTTCACGATATCATACTGAAGATGATTGATATCCTGAAACTCATCCACCAGAATATAGTGAAACTTTTTCTGCCATGCAGACAGGATATCTTTTCGTTTTTTCAGAAGTTCATAACAGCTCAACAGCATATCATCAAAGTCAAGTTTTCTTCTTTCATTCAGGACTTTTCGATATCCCTGAAAGATCTGTCGGAACACTTCATCCGGGCAGCAGGAAGAATAATAATGCTCCAGAGCGATTCTTCCACCCTTTACAACACTGATCTCCTTGGCAATATCTTCCACAAAATCCCCTTCCTGGGACTGTTCTGCAGCACAGTTTACCACCAGTTCTCTTAAGATCGCATATTTTTCTTCTTCGGACAGGATATTTCCTCCATTCAGACCATAAGCCTGTTTGAGGATCCCGTAAAACACTCCGTGAAAAGTCCCGAAAGTAACGCCGGTTCGCTGAACACCGGTAAATTTCAGAAACCGTTCTTTCATTTCCACTGCTGCTGCCCTGGAAAAAGTCACAACAAGAACAGAGGAAGCCGGTATCTTCCCTTCCTGGATCATATGTGCTGTTCTTTCTACTATGACGGAAGTTTTCCCCGAACCGGGGCCTGCCAGAACCATCATAGGTCCTGACAGGTGGGCGATCGCCCTTTTCTGAGATGGATTTCGTTTCATAACTGGATTATCGATCACACTCTTATTTATTTTCAAGCTTTTCGATTGCTGCATGTACACGTTTCAGTGTCTCTTCCTTGCCAATGATCTCCATGATCTCTGTTGCACCGGCCGGTGTCATCTGCTTGCCGGATACTGCTGTACGAAGCGGCCACATAACATAACCATTCTTATATCCGTGCTCCTTTACAAAAGCGCTTAAAGATGCATACAGCGGATCATTGGTATAATCCTCCTGTGCTTCCAGTACCGGAAGCACTTCCTTGAGAACTGCAAGAGAAGTCTCCTCTGTTGTTTTCATCTTTTTGTGGCGGTACATCGCACTGTCATACTCCGGAACTGCCTCAAAGAAATCTACAAGCTCCGGAATATCCGGGAATACTTCAATTCTGGTCTGAACCATTCCTGCGATCTTCTTAAGATCAAAGTCTTTTTCAGAACTTCTTTCAGATACGGAAGTGCTCTCTCATAGAATGCCTCCGGATCCATCTTCTTGATATACTCACCATTCATCCATTTCAGCTTGGCAATGTCAAAAACTGCCGGTGATTTGTTGATATGATGATAATCAAATGCCTCCACAAGCTCCGGAAGAGAAAAGATCTCACGGTTGTCTGCCGGGCTCCATCCAAGGAGTGCAACATAGTTGATCACTGCCTCTGTCACAAATCCCTGATCGATCAGATCTTCATAGGAAGAATGTCCACATCTCTTGGAAAGCTTCTGATGTGTCTCGTCTGTGATCAGCGGACAGTGAACATAGGTCGGGATTTCCCATCCGAATGCCTCATAAATACGATTATACTTCGGTGAAGAGGAAAGGTATTCGTTACCTCTTACAACATGTGTGATTCCCATAAGGTGATCATCAATTACATTTGCGAAGTTGTAGGTCGGATAACCGTCAGATTTGATCAGGATCAGATCCTCCATCTCCTCATTGTTAACGGTGATATCTCCGTAAATAACATCATGAAATGTAGTGGTTCCCTCTGTTGGCATATTAAAGCGGATAACATGCGGCTCGCCTGCATCCAGACGGCGCTGAACCTCTTCCTTGGAAAGATGGAGACATCTCTTGTCATAAATAGAGATCTCCTTACCTGCAACCGTACGTTTCATGCTTTCCAGCTCTTCCTTGCCGCAGAAGCAGTAATATGCATCACCCTGCTCAATAAGCTGTTTGGCATATTTCAGATACATGCCTGTTGCCTGACGCTCACTCTGTACATACGGGCCAAATCCACCATCTTTGTCCGGTCCCTCATCATGGAGAAGTCCTGTTTTCTCAAGAGTACGGTAGATGATATCTACAGCTCCCTCCACATAACGTTCCTGGTCTGTATCTTCAATACGGAGGATAAAATCTCCGCCTTCATGTTTTGTGATCAAATAAGCATAAAGAGCTGTTCTTAAATTACCCACATGCATTCTTCCTGTAGGGCTCGGTGCAAATCTTGTTCTGATCTTTGTCATTTCTTTTCTCCTCGTTTTTGTTGTTTCTCTTTATAGGTGCTATTATATACCCAAATCCTTCAAAATGTCCATAGGTTTTCCGGCGGAATGCCCTGCCATCCCTCTCCCGTATCTTCGCATATACAGAAAAATCCTCTGAGACACCGTCGTCCCAGAGGATCCTTGATTCCTGTTTATGCTTCTACGCCTTTGTTCTTAAGATAATCGATCACATCTCCAACTGTGTTCAGATCTGTAAGCTCCTCTGCCGGGATCTCAACATTGTACTCATCCTCAAGAGCCATAACCAGCTCAAACAGGTCAAGAGAATCTGCTCCAAGATCATCCTTGAAAGATGTCTCCGGTGTAATTGTTGATGCCTCACAATTTAACTGCTCTGCAAGCATTTCTTTCATTTTTTCTAACATGTCTTTTTTCTCCTTTAATCATTACAGATCGAATCTGTTTCCTCTTTTTGAGCAAAGTATATAGTCTGCAAAAACAGTTGTCAAGAGGATTTTCCCAAAAAATGGCTCCAGAGCAAAAATATTTTGATTTTAAAACTATTTTACTCTTGAAATTTTATCTGACGGGCCACGCTGAGAGCTATTGCCATCTCCAGCATCAGGAACACAATGGACGTTCCTCCGTAACTGATAAAGGGCAAGGTAACACCTGTATTGGGCATCAGATTCAATACAACAGCAATGTTAAGGATCACCTGCAGCGCAATATGTATAAAAATCCCGGTAACGATCAGTGAGCCAAACAGATCCGGTGCATTCTGCGCAATAAAAAACAACCTGTACAAAAGATATCCGAACAGGATCAGTACAAAAATCCCTCCGAAAATTCCAAGCTCCTCACAGATAATGGAAAAGATCATATCATTTTGTGCTTCCGGAACACTTCCAAGCTTCTGGATACTATTTCCAAGCCCGCGGCCAAAAAGCCCTCCGGAGCCAATGGCATACAATGCCTGCAGCGTCTGATAACCGCCTTCATCGGAATATTTCTCAGGCTGAAGCCATACAAGTACTCGCATAACACGGAAGCTGTCACTATTCTTGGTCGTCGCAACCAGAAAAAGTACTCCGATCACAATAAGGATCACTCCTGCCGCTGCCACAGCAATAAACGGACGCATATCCGGATGTGCCACAAACACCATTCCAACTGTTATTCCCAAAATGATCATGGCTGTACTCAGGTTATCTGTAAGTATATAAGCCGCAAGCGCAAGTCCTGCCCCCGGAAGTCCCAGGATCATACAACTCTTTAAAGTTTTCACCTTTCGTCCCATTTTTCCGATCATGTAAGCCATCATGATAATAACCGCGATCTTTGCCAGCTCGGCAGGCTGAAAGTTGATCGGTCCGATATACAGCCATCTGGTAGCACCATGAGAGGAATGTCCCAGCGGAGTCCGCACAAGTCCCATAAAGATCAGCGAAGCCACATACAACGCAGTTGTAAAAGGAAGAAGGATATGATAATCCAGTATTTTTGAAATAAATAACGCTCCGATCAGACATGCTGCACTGATCAGTGCCTGTTTCTTAAAATAAAACATATCGTTGCCATAATTCACTTCTGCCATATATGAACTGGTGCTGTAAAGCATGACCAGTCCAAAGCACACCAGCAGTACAATAACAGCTACCAGATTATAATCATAATAATCAGATTTCTTATTCTGCTTTTTTCTGTTAAGCAGAGTTTTTTTCATTCTATCACCATGCTTTCTGTATCTGCGAAGAATTTCCTGATATCCACGAGTAATAAAGAAAGTAAAAAAATTCCCGGAAAGCCGCATAAATGCTGTCTTTCCGGGACGTTCCATAAATGGACCTGAGGGGAATCGAACCCCTGTCCGAAGCCTATCCCTTAAGGCATCTCCCATCACAGTCGCTGATTTAACATTCCCTCAGCAGTACGCCCACCGACAGGCTTACTGCTTCAGTAGCTTCATGATACATCTACCGGGGCAAAGCTTACCCGGCAAGGTTTCTCACATGGTCGACGCCAGATTCCCGATGTGTGAGTGCAACGGGGCTGACGAGCAGCTTAGGCTGCTAACGCTAACTTTTCGTCTGCGTTTATATTTAGTTCCCGGTTGGTACGCAGTCCAGGAGTCTGCGGATGGCTTCCCTAACTTCAAAGCCCCCGTCGAAACCAGTACAAGCCCTTAAAAGACTTCTGTGACAGGATCATTTCCGGTCATCTCTGGTGGACAGACGAACTTCTTAGTCAGTTTTTTGACTGGGTTTAATTATACCAGAATGATTTTTCGTGTCAAGGATATTTCAAAAAAGTCCAGACTGTACAGTTTTTCTTACCTGTACAGTCTGGAATATGCATTCAAACTTTGGTATTTTAAATACTATCAAAATGATCTTTTAATTTTATGGCACAAAAAAAACCCGCTTACGCGGTTTTTGCTGCATTATACACGTGAGAGATACTCACCTGTTCTTGTATCGATCTTCAGTTTGTCGCCCTGGTTTACGAACAGAGGAACCTGAACCTGTGCACCTGTCTCAACAGTTGCCGGTTTGGTAGCACCCTGTGCTGTATTTCCTGCGAATCCTGCTCTGTCTCAATAACCTCAAGCTCTACAAAAAGAGGTGGCTCGATTGCGAATACCTCTCCGTTATGAGAGCAAACCTTAACCATCTCATTATCCTTAACAAATTTCAGAGAATCGCCAACCTGCTCCTCTGTAAGACCAACCTGATCATATGTCTCTGTATTCATGAAGTAGTATAAACCACCATCCTGATACAGATACTGCATATCTACACGCTCAATACGTGCTGCCGGGAATTTCTCTGTAGGACGGAAGGATTTCTCTACTACAGAGCCTGTGATAATGTTCTTGTATTTTGTTCTTACAAAGGCTGCGCCTTTTCCTGGTTTTACATGCTGGAATTCAACGATCTGACATACGTTTCCATCAATTTCAAGTGTGATACCATTTTTGAAATCACCTGCTGAAATCATAAATATTTCCTCCTTAATATATGCGGTTCTTTTTCGCTATGGATTATTCTATAATACCTTTTGCCATTTTTCAACTGTTTTTTTGTTTAAGCCTTCAATTTTTCTTCAATTTCTGCGATCAGCTCATCAAAAGGCTTCACTCCTGTGACAACTTTAATGTCCGCAAACTTCTCATAAACCGGATCTCTCTGTTTCAGAAGTTTCTTGATCTTCTCTTCTTTATTCTCAGTTCCTTCCAATGTGGGATTGTTACTTCCTTCCAGACGTTTGATCAACGTTGCAGCAGATCCCTTCAGATAGATGATCGTTCCCATACTCTGGAGATATTTCTGGTTCTGCTCCTGAAGAGGCAATCCCGCACTTACAGAGATTACCTTCCGTTCGCTGTCTGTGGACAGTTCCTTGACTGCCATAGTCTCCAGCGCACGGTAAAATGCTTCTCCAAAGCGTTCAAATACCTCCTTTACTGACATGTTCATTTTTTCACGATCAGTCTGTCCACGTCAATAAACGGAAGCCCCAGGTCCTTCGCCAGTCTCTTTCCAACTCGTGTCTTTCCTGAACCCATAAAGCCGATGATTACAATATGGTTCATGAATTCTTTCCCTCCTCTTTTTGGTAAAAATGTAATACTATTTTTTCCAGATATCGCTTCAGTACGATCTGGATCTCCTCTTTTGGATGAATCGGTTTCACAAGGATCGTCCGGATCCCTGCTCTCTTTGCTCCATAAATATCCGTAAACAACTGATCTCCTATAAAGATCGTCCTGTCAAGATCGATTCCGATCACCTGGCAGGCTTTTTTATAATTTTTCACAGCCGGTTTATGGGCATTTTCTATAAAATCCCCCTCTACTGCTTTGGCAAAGGGCTCCACACGAGGTTTCTGGTTATTGGATACAAAACAGTATCGAAACCCGAGAGTCCTCAGCTTTTCAAACAGTTTCTTTGCCCGGTCATCTGCCGGTGCCCCGTGGGGAACAATGGTATTATCGATATCAAAGAGCAGCCCTCTGTATCCTTCTCTGTAAAGCTTCTCATAATCGATCCCATACGCAGAATCCAGATATTCATCCGGAAAAAAGCATCTGAACATCTATTCCACCTCAGTCCTTTCCTATCGCTCGCAAAGAGGAATATACTCTGCTTCCGGAAGGACATTCTTATATGCGGGACGGATGATCTTATCCACATTGATAAGCTCTTCCATACGATGTGCGCTCCAGCCTACGATACGTGCAATAGCAAACATCGGTGTGTAAAGCTCCAGCGGCAGATCCAGCATGCTGTAAACAAATCCGCTGTAAAATCCACATTGGCACTGACACCCTTATAGATCTTACGCTCCTCTGCGATAACCTTTGGTGCAAGACGCTCTACTGCAGCATACAGCTGATAATCCTTCATTCTGCCCTTTTCTCTTGCAAGCTGTTCCACATAGCCTTTAAAGACTTCTGCACGTGGATCTGAAACAGAATAGATCGCATGTCCCATACCATAGATCAGTCCACGTTTATCAAAGGCCTCTTTATGAAGAAGCTTCTTAAGGTATGCACTGATCTCCTCTTCATCACTGTAGTCATGTACGTGTTTACGCATATCGTTAAACATTTTTACGACTTTGATGTTGGCACCGCCGTGTTTCGGGCCTTTCAGAGAACCTAGTGCTGCCGCGATCGCAGAATACGTATCTGTCCCGGAAGAGGAAACCACATGTGTAGTAAAAGTAGAGTTATTACCACCGCCATGCTCCATATGAAGGATCAGAGCAATATCAAGGATCTCTGCCTCCAGTGCCGTATACTTCTTATCCGGTCTTAACAGACGCAGGATATTCTCAGCTGTGGAAAGCTCCTTTTTAGCTGATGGATATAAAGACTCTCGCCTCTCTCATAGTGGTTATAGGCTGATATGCATAAACAGATAACAGCGGGAAAACACTGATCAGGTTGATACACTGACGGAGCACATTCTCCAGTTCAATATTATCCGGGTCTTTGTCGTAGGAATAAGTGTCAGCACGCTTCTTGACAGAGCGTTCATAATATCTCTGATGGTGCCTTCATAATGACATCCCTTACAAAATTCCGCGGAGCATACGCTGGTTCGCAAGAATCCCGGAAAATCCATTCAGTTCTTCCTGATCCGGAAGCTTTCCGAAAAGAAGCAGATAGGTTACTTCCTCAAAGCCGAAGCGCCGGTCATTGATAAAACCATTTGTCAGATCCTTAATGTCATACCCGCGATAAGAAAGCTTACCTGCGCAGGGAACCTCTTTTCCGTCCACGATCTTCGTTGCCTGGACATTGGAGATCTGGGTCAGTCCTGCAAGGACACCCTTTCCATTCAGGTCACGCAAGCCTCGCTTGACATCGTATTTACCATATAAAGACAGATCCAGTTTGTCATTCTCACGACAGATCTGGGTAAGTTTCTCAATCTCAGGTGTCACTTTCATGTTGAATTTGCTCATCAGTTATTTCCCCTTTCGATTTCTGTTTTATTGCTGTTCGATAACGGTCCCTCCTCATTCCCCTCTCAAGCAATTCTGGTCTTATTTGTATATCCCGGCGTAGCTGGCCGGGATATTTCAGATATATTATAACATTTTTTCGGTTCCGGTCTATGCCGAAATATAACCGAATACCTGCTTTACAGTTTATCGGTTATGAGCAGGCAGCGAATGCGGATCGCAAATCTCTTCTTGTCTATCTGCGATCAGCCTGCTTATATGTAGCAAAGAACTCTTTCATCTTCTTCATTGCCTTGTCAAGCTGGCGGATATCCGGCAGATAAACAATACGGAAGTGATCCGGCTGGTTCCAGTTGAATCCCTTGCCCGGAACAACAAGCACCTGTTTCTCATGAAGAAAATCCAAAGCAAACTGTTCATCATTGAAAATATTGAATTTCTCAGTATCGATCTTCGGGAATATATAAAATGCCGCATGTGGTTTTACAACGGAAATTCCCGGAATATCATTCAGTGCCTTGTAAATAAAGTCTCTCTGCTCATAAACACGTCCGCCCGGCTGCGTATATTCATTGACACTCTGATATCCGCCAAGTGCAGTCTGTACAATGGACTGTGCCGGAACATTTGAACAGAGACGCATGGAAGAGAGCATATTGATTCCCTCTATATAACCCTTCGCCTTACTTTTGCACCACTTAAAATCATCCATCCGATGCGGAAACCTGCGATCATATGAGACTTGGACAATCCTGAAAATGTTACACAGAACACATCGGGTGCAAGGGATGCAATCGATGTATGTTTATATCCATCCATAACAAGACGGTCATAGATCTCATCAGAAAAGATGATCAGCTCATTTTCTCTTGCAATGTCTGCAATCTGTTCCAGGATCTCCTTCGGATATACTGCACCTGTAGGGTTATTGGGATTGATGATAACGATCGCCTTGGTCCTTGGTGTGATCTTGCTCTTGATATCCTCAATATCCGGATACCAGTCAGACTGTTCGTCACAGATATAATGAACTACATTTCCGCCTGCCAGTGTTGCAGTAGCTGTCCACAGCGGATAATCCGGAGCCGGGATCAGGATCTCATCCCCGTTATCAAGCAGCGCCTGCATACAGAGGTTGATCAGTTCACTGACACCATTTCCCGTATAAATATCATTAATGGTAACTCCCGGATCCCGCGAAGCTGTGCATACTGCATGATCGCTTTTCTTGCAGAAAAAATGCCCTTGGAATCGGAATATCCCTGGGAAGTACGAACATTACTCAGCATATCCAGGATCACTTCCTGAGGTGCTGAAAACCCAAATGGATACGGATTACCAATATTCAGCTTCAGAATCTCCATTCCATCTTCTTCCATTCTGGCAGCCTCATCCACAACCGGTCCGCGCACATCGTACAGCACGTTGTCAAGCTTTGATGATTTCCCGAATGTTCTCATAAAAACCACTCCTCTTCTAATTTTCACTATTATTTAACCATTTTAATTTCATAGTCAAAAATATTTAATTCTATATCATCTCACATTTAGGCTTTCAACGCAAGAAATAAAATTAAAAAATCAAATTTAGCACTTCCCTTTTTAGCATGTTTAATGTATAATAGCACTCGAATTTAGTTTTCAACGCAATTTAATATGTGATGAGGAGGAAACAACAATGTCTTACACAGAAGAAGTTTATGAAAGAGTTGTAGCACAGAATCCTGGCGAGCCAGAATTCCATCAGGCAGTTAAGGAAGTTCTCGATTCCCTTAAAGTCGTAATTGACAAAAATGAGGAAGAGTATCGTAAACTTTCCATCCTTGAGCGTCTTGTAGAGCCAGAGAGGATCATCTCCTTCAAAGTACCGTGGATCGATGATAACGGAACTGTACAGGTTAACAAGGGATATCGTGTTCAGTTCAACAGCGCCATCGGACCATACAAAGGCGGCTTAAGATTCCATCCTTCTGTAAATCAGGGTATCCTGAAATTCCTTGGTTTTGAGCAGACCTTTAAAAACTCTCTTACAGGCCTTCCGATCGGCGGTGGAAAAGGTGGCTCCAACTTCGATCCTAAGGGTAAATCTGACAGAGAGGTTATGGCATTCTGCCAGAGCTTTATGACAGAGCTTTGCAAATATATCGGCGCAGATACAGATGTTCCGGCTGGTGACATCGGTGTCGGCGGACGTGAGATCGGTTATCTCTTCGGACAGTATAAGAGAATCCGTGGCCTTTATGAGGGTGTCCTTACAGGAAAGGGTCTTTCCTTCGGAGGTTCCCTGATCCGTACAGAGGCTACCGGTTACGGTGTTGTATACATGCTCAACGAGATCGCCAAAGCTCACAATGATTCTGTAGAAGGAAAAACAATCGTTGTAACAGGTTCCGGTAATGTAGCTATTTACGCTGTTGAGAAAGCTACTCAGCTTGGTGCCAAGGTTGTTGCAATGAACGACTCCAACGGATATGTCTACGATCCGAACGGAATCAACCTTGACGTCGTAAAGGATATCAAAGAAGTAAAACGTGGACGTATCAAAGAATATGCAGACCGTGTTGAGGGTGCTACCTACACTGAGGGACTTGGCATCTGGAATATCAAATGTGATATCTACCTTCCATGCGCTACTCAGAACGAGCTTGGTCTTGACGGAGCTAAAACACTGGTTGCAAATGGCTGCAAATACGTCGTTGAAGGTGCAAACATGCCTACTACTCTTGATGCAACAACATACCTTCAGGAGAACGGTGTTCTCTTCATGCCTGGTAAAGCCGCAAACGCTGGCGGTGTTGCCACATCTGCACTTGAGATGAGCCAGAACTCCATGAGACTTTCCTGGACAAGAGAAGAGGTTGATGAGAAACTCCACAACATCATGATCGATATCTTCCACAAAGCTGATGACGCTGCTAAACGTTACGGTATGGAAGACAACTATGTTGTAGGTGCAAACATCGCCGGCTTCGAAAAAGTTGTTGACGCTATGAAAGCTCAGGGTATTGTTTAATTAAGTTTCCTGAATCATTAATGTATATTTATAGCAGGGACCGCAGAGGATTTTTCCCAGGCGGTTCCTGTTTTTTTGTATCCACTTTTACGATCTCTGAAAAATCGAACATTCATGTTTCAAAAAAGGCCGGTTGTCTTTTGACAATCGGCCTGAAATCTCCTGCATTTGCGGTCTATTCATTTAATCTCTTAATTGATCAGCTTCTTCAGCTCATCCATAAAGGTACTGACATCTTTAAACTCTCTGTATACAGACGCAAAGCGTACATACGCCACCGCATCCAGATCCTTCAGATGCTCCATAACGATCTCTCCGATCTTGGTACTGCTGATCTCACGGTCTTCTGACCGGAAAATATCTCCTTCTATGGAATCGATCATCTCTTCCACTCTCTCAATGGGAATGGGGCGCTTATAGCAGGCACGAAGAACACCATCCTGGATCTTGGAACGTTTATAGCTTTCCCGGTTCTGATCCTTCTTGATCACAGTCAGCGGAATCGTTTCCACCTTCTCATAAGTTGTAAAACGCTTTCCGCAGGCATCACAGAGACGGCGGCGGCGGATGGAATTGGTATCCTCTACAGGTCTGGAATCTACAACTCTTGTATTATCCTGGTTACAGAACGGACATCTCACGGAACTCTCCCCCTTTCCGGATCAGTAAATCATTACTAAATTCGTTTTTATTATAAAATAAATGCACATAATGTGTCAATAATCGGACTTGCATAAATTTTACAGATTTTCCATAAAATCATACCAGGTGATGAATTTATGCGCATCTGTGAGCTGAAACAAAAAGAAGTGATCAATATCCATACCTGCCGCAGTCTTGGCTGCCCTCTTGATGTGGAATTCTGCTGTGAAACCGCACGTCTGAAAGCCCTGATCATGCCGGAACCGGGAAAATTTTGCTGGTGTTTTTCCAAAGAAAATGAATATTCCATTCCATGGGACTGCATCCGCCAGATCGGCGAAGATATCATCCTTGTTGATTTCCGTAATGAAAAACTGCTGTCCGGAGAATAAATACCTCCTTATTGTCAAGGCCCTTTATTTTTTATATTTTCCCTGAAAAAGTATATTTCAACCGCCCTCTGAGAATCATCTTAATGTACTGACAAGACAAGGAGGATTCTAAGATGGCACTGAATAAAGTTGAAATCTGCGGAGTAAATACCTCAACCCTTCCCGTTCTCGATCAGGAAGAAAAGGCGGAGCTCTTTAAAAGAATCAAAGCTGGCGATGAAGAAGCAGGGAATTGTACATCAAAGGCAATCTGCGGCTTGTTTTAAGCGTGATCCGGCGTTTTCAGAACAGCAGTGAAAATCCGGATGACCTTTTTCAGATCGGCTGCATCGGCCTGATCAAAGCGATCGATAATTTCGACACCACTCTTCAGGTAAAATTTTCCACCTATGCAGTTCCCATGATCATCGGAGAGATCCGAAGATATCTCCGTGATAACAACAGCATACGGGTCAGCCGTTCTCTGCGGGATATCGCTTACAAAACCATCTATACCCGGGAAAACTATATGCGGCAGCATCTCAAAGAGCCTACCATTGCAGAAATCGCTGATGAGATCGGTATCGACAAGGAAATGATCGTCTATGCCATGGATGCGATCCAGAGCCCGGTAAGCCTTTTTGAGCCCGTGTATTCCGAGGCGGAGATACCCTATATGTTATGGATCAGATCAGTGATAAAAAAGAACCTGGAAGAAAACTGGGTGGAGGATATTTCTCTTCGAGATGCCATGAACCGGCTTGGAGAGCGTGAACGTCACATTATCGATCTCCGCTTCTACGAGGGAAAAACCCAAATGGAGGTAGCTGATGAGATTGGTATCTCCCAGGCTCAGGTCAGCCGACTGGAAAAACATGCTCTTCGCAGTATGCGAAACTATCTCCGGAATTGATTCATCTCTCTTCAGACAAAAAGCTGCAGCAGAATATCTGTTATCCTGCCGCAGCTTTTATCTCTTATTTCAGCGCTTTCTCAATTTCTTCGATCACGATCCGAAGCGCCTTCAGCCTTGCATATTTCTTATCTACGGATTCCAGAATGTGCCATGGTGCATAAGCAGTACTGGTTTTCTGAAGCATCTCATCTACTGCTGTTTCATACTGATCCCATTTTTCACGGTTTCTCCAGTCCTCATCCGTGATCTTCCACTGTTTTCCGGATTGCTCTGGCGGTCGTTGAACCTGGCAAGCTGGGTGTCCTTATCAATGTGGACCCAGAATTTCACGATCACAGCGCCCCAGTCAGAAAGCTCCTTCTCAAATTCATTGATCTCATTGTAGCACGTCTCCAGTCATTCTCGCTGCAGAAGCCCTCCAGACGTTCTACCATCACTCTTCCGTACCACGTCCGGTCAAAGATGGCAATGTGACCATCCTTGGGAAGCCTTGTCCAGAAACGCCACAGATAATGACGGGCTTTTTCATGAGGCTCCGGACTTGCGATAGGATATACCTCAAATCCACGGGGATCAAGAGCCTCCGTGACTCCTCTTGATTACTTTCCTCCCTTTCCGGCAGCATCCCAGCTTCATAGGTGATGATCACAGGCACTCTTTTTCGGTAAAGACGGTTATGCAGGCTTCCAAGCTTTGCCTGCAGTTCCTTAAGCTCAGCCTTGTACTCTTCATCCCCCACTTCTTTTCCATCCAGAGGAATCTCGCTTAATCTGGGCATCTCCACCAGAGGAAAAACATTCTGCAGGATCGGCACTGCATGTTTGCTGTTTTCCATGGCAACCTCTATATTGCTGATCATGGTTTCCAGTACCTGCAGTTCTGCCCACTTCCGGTCACCGGCATCGACAATATACCATGGAGCCGCAGATGTATTGGTATCCTGCATATACTGGTCGAAAATCTTTCTGCACTTCTTATAATGATCATTCTGCCAGAGATCATATTCATTGACTCTCCATCTGGTATCCTTGCTTTCCAGAAGGATGCCCATACGTTTTTCCTGTTCTTTCCGGTCGATCTGCATAAAAAAATTTCAGGAGTACATATCCATTATCCGTCAGCTGAGTTCAAATCTCCGGATACTGTCAATCCGTTTTGAATAATTGTCACCCTTCAGCTTTTTATCCATACGTTCACGACAGGTCTGATCCATCCATCCTGAATCCAGGAATGTAAACTTGCCCGCTTCCGGGATTTCCCTGAAATATCGGTAAAGAAATGGTTTCCGAAGTTCTTCCTCTGTAGGTGCTGACATAGTCGCAACTTTGAAGAAACGAGATCGATATTCTTGATCACCTTACTTATGGTACTTCCTTTTCCGGAAGCTCCCCAGCCTTCAAACAGCACGATCACCGGAATCTTATGCTCTTTCAGAGCCATCTGCAATTCATATAATCTGGTTCTTGCAGCACTTAAACGCACTTTGATATCCTCTTTTTCCGGAATCTGTTCCGGGTTCCAGTTTTTCAACATCTGCATCGTCCTTCCTTGAATTTTTTGAATATTCATATTATACCACAGAAGATCTTATTTTACGATAATTTTTACATAATTTTAACCTTTAGCCTCACAAAAGCAAACAAATTGCACAACAAAAATCATTCATAAGCATCGAAAATCTTTTTAACCTCTTGACATTTTTGTCGCCGCTTCATACAATAGACGCTGATTGTTATTTTTTTAACTTCATAAAAAAGCAGTGCCTGAAAACTGTTGAAATAATAAAGATCAAGGAGCCGATCATGAAACTCACAGAAAAACTTCTGCAGAAAATGGAACAGAAAAAAGAACTCTATGGCGATGGCATCATCATGCCGGACGGGGATTACCGTCTGATCCAGGATGGACACTTAAAAACTCTCATGTCCCTTCTTCCATATACAGAAAACGAAATCTGGAAAATGATCCCCGATGATGATTCCGCACTTTTCTGGCTGGTAGAAAAAACAAGCTGCGTACTGACCGATGTCAATTCCACAATCGGAATGAAGATGACCCCCGCACAGCAGAAAACCTACGAAGCACTTTCCAGTCGCGGGATCATCTCTGATGAATATTATGATCTTACCAAACAGCGGGAAAAGTAAAAGCTGCCCGGCTAACGCCTGAGCAGCTTTTATTTATATCTGTCAGTCCTCATACCCTTCCAGAAAAGAATGTTTCACTCCATCTTTTTTGTATGCGATAACTGTATGAAGATTAACATTTTCCACACTTCGGAAATATTACTTTCTACATGTGGATTTACCTTCTTAAGTTCTGCGATCAGATTCTTGATCTCCATTCTCTTGGAAACACTGGTACCATCTGTACGGCAGGTAGTACAGGTATCGGTAAATTTACATGCACACTGGATAAAATGAAGGTCATTATAATCTCTCCAGTGTTTGATATCTGCCTCCCGGATCAGATACATAGGACGGATCAGCTGCATTCCCTCAAAATTTGTACTATGGACTTCGGCATCATAGTCTGTACCTGCGCTCCGTAAAGCATTCCCATCAGGATCGTCTCGATCACATCATCATAGTGATGTCCAAGAGCGATCTTGTTGCAGCCAAGCTCCTTTGCCTTGCTGTAAAGATAGCCCCTTCTCATACGGGCACAGAGATAGCATGGGGATTTTTCTATATTATAAACCGCATCGAAGATCTCAGTCTCAAACACTGTGATCGGAATCCCGAGAAGCCTGGCATTGTGCTCGATCACCGCACGGTTTGCCTCATTATATCCCGGATCCATCACAAGAAACACCAGTTCAAAGGGAAACTTGTTATGACGCTTCAGTTCCTGGAACAGTTTGGCCATCAACATAGAGTCCTTACCACCGGAAATACAGACTGCTATCTTATCTCCCGGCTTCACCAGCTCATAATCGTTGATTCCCCTGGCAAATCTGGAAAACAGCTGCTTATGGAACTTTTTGCGGATACTCAGCTCGATATCCTTCCGCCGCTGTTCCATTGCATCATTTTCCTCTTCTTCACTGTTCTCTTTACCGGATTCTTTCTGCATCTGCTGAAAAAGCCATCCTGTATATCCACCTTTCAGGCTCAGTGCGGGAATTCCTTTTTCCCGGAGCATCTCTGCACCCTCCTGGCTGAAAAGCCTCTTGTACAGTAAAGGACCGGTATCTTATCCCCCTTCAGTTCTTCTGCCCGCTCTTCCAGTTCCTGTTCCGGAACAGAGATTGCTCCCGGATCATTCCATATTCTACAGTTACTTTATCACGGGTATCTATCAGAAGATATTTCCCCCGTTCTTTCTCTATCTGGTCAAAAGAAATCTCCAGTGTTTCTTCATTCATACTGCTATTATTCCTTTCCTTACATTTTCAAAGTTTCTGGTTCATATTGTAAGCCTTCCCGTCAAAAACCTCAAGAAGATTTTCCCGAAGGTTCCCGCGTTATTGGAATGCTGCTGTTCACTTTGTTCTCAACAACCCAGCCTGTACTTTTTTCTGAAAATCAGTTATAATATTTTTGTTTGTAAAAAAATTTTCACCAAGGAGGATACCGGAAATGAAAACACAGAATCAGACTATGCTCTCTGAGAATACACTGACATCCCGGCCCACAGATATTATTGCGGGATTTCCTGTACGTCCCGGGTTTTTGAATTAAATGGCGCTACTCCTCTTTCCAACGGAGTCAACTTTACCGCACATACCCGCCACGGTACATCCTGCGAGCTTCTTCTTTTCCACTACGGAGAAGAGGAACCCTTCGCAGTCCTTCCTTTTCCCAATGCCTGTCGTATCGGTGATGTCTACTCCATGATCGTCATGGGACTGGACATCGAAGATCTGGAGTACGGCTACCGCATTGACGGTCCTTACGAACCGGAAAAGGGTCACATCTTCGATAAGACAAAGGTTCTTCTTGATCCTTATGCCAAAGCCGTTGCCGGTCAGCGTGAATGGGGCCAGCAAAAGATCGGAAGCTATCATGCCCGTGTGGTACGTGATTCCTTTGACTGGGAAGACATGCCGCAGTCCACCCGTAAGATCAGTGACCTGATCATCTATGAGCTTCACGTCCGCGGCTTTACACAGGATTCTTCTTCCGGTGTTATGCACGGGAACCTTTGCCGGTCTTCGTGAAAAGATCCCTTATCTCAAGGAACTGGGGATCAACGCCGTAGAGCTGATGCCGATCTTCGAGTTCGACGAGAATATGAATGCCCGTACTGTAAATGGCAAACGGCTTCTGGAATACTGGGGATACAATTCTGTCAACTTCTTTTCTCCAAACACCAGCTACGCTTCCAAGCCGGAGCATAACTGTGAGGGAACTGAGCTGAAAGAGCTGATCCGTGAGCTCCACGAAAATGGCATCGAAGTAATTCTTGATGTTGTATTCAATCATACCGCCGAAGGAAACGAGCTGGGAAAAACCTTCTGCTTTAAGGGCTTTGACAATAAGGTTTATTATATGCTGACTCCAGAGGGAAATTACTACAATTTCAGCGGATGTGGAAATACTCTGAACTGTAACCATCCCATTGTACGTCAGATGATCCTTGAATGCTTACGTTACTGGACCATCAACTACCGTGTGGACGCTTCCGCTTCGATCTTCCAGCATTCTCGGACGCCATGAGGACGGTTCTCCACTTAACAATCCGCCCCTTCTGGAGCTTCTCGCTTACGATCCGGTCCTTAGAAATGTCAAACTGATCGCAGAAGCCTGGGATGCCGGCGGGCTGTATCAGGTTGGTTCTTTCCCTGCCAGCCGCAGATGGGCTGAATGGAATGGCCGTTACCGTGACTGCCTCCGTTCCTCCTGAAGGGAGATTTCTGGAATGCTTGGGACGCTGCATGGAGTATTTCCGGTTCCGGTGATCTGTACGGAGGCTTTTATTCTGATCATAATGACAATTATGCAGGATACAATTCCTGTGTCAATTTCCTTACCTGCCACGATGGCTTCACCATGTATGATCTTTATTCCTACAATGAAAAACACAACGAAGCAAACGGCTGGAATAACACCGACGGTTCCAACGATAACCGCAGCTGGAACTGTGGAGAAGAGGGCGATTCCACCAACCCCGAAGTGCTCTCCCTCCGCTTCCGCATGATACGAAATGCCTGTGCTGTACTGATGTCCAGCCGCGGAACCCGATGTTCCTTGCAGGTGATGAATTCGGAAACACAAAACACGGAAATAACAATACCTACTGTCAGGATAACGAAACCTCATGGATCAACTGGAAGCTTCTGGAGAAAAATCACGATCTTTTTGAATTTTTCAAATTTATGATCCGGTTCCGTAAAGACCACCCTGTTATCTCCCGGAAGCTTCCCAACGCAGTATGCGGTATGGAAAATATCCACACTCATAACATTGACGCAAGGGATGTGACCATTCCAAGAGATGCCCACACCTTCGCTGTAAGCTTTGCAGGCTATGATAAGAGCAAAGGCACTGATGACCTGATCTACATTGTGATCAACGCATACTGGGAGGACGTAACGGTCACACTTCCGGAGCTTGCCCGTCCCGGTGCATGGTATCTCTGTGTCAACACGTTCGGTGACGGAAATGGCCGTTATTTCTACGAAAAAGGCCAGGAGCCACGCATTGAACACGATTTCTGCATGCGGCCCAGATCCGTTGCCATCTTTACCGGCCGCAATTATTAGAATTTATATCAGGGGCAAAATTCTTTTTGTCCCTGTCTGAAAGAAATGGAGTATTTTGAATGGAATTAAAAAACAGAACTTTGTCCAATTTTGCAGAACTTGTAGAAACAGGTGAATGTAAAAATTCCGCGGTCGTCTGAAGACAGGCATAGACCTTGGTACTGCCAATACCGTTCTTGCCGTTGTCGACCGGAATAACCGTCCCATAGCCGGAATTTCCGCACCATCCCATGCGATTCAGGATGGAGTGATCGTCAATTACTATGAATCTGTCCAGCTTGTGACAAAGCTTAAAAATGAGCTGGAGGAAAGGCTTGGCACAGAACTTACTTACGGTGCTGCTGCCATCCCTCCGGGAGTTTCTGAAGGCAGTGTCAAAAGCATCGGCTATGTTCTGGAGGGTGCCGGTTTCGAGGTTACAAATATCGTGGACGAGCCTACTGCCGCAGCTGCTGTCCTTAAGATCACAGACGGTGCTGTTGTGGATGTGGGTGGCGGCACAACCGGTATCAGCATCCTGAAAGACGGAAAAGTTATCTACACCGATGATGAGGCTACTGGCGGCAGCCATATGACCATGACAGTCGCCGGTCACTATAAGATCCCTTATGAGGAAGCCGAAGTATTGAAAACTACTCCGGAAAAAGAAGACGAAATTTTCCCTGTGATCAAGGCCACTGTAGAAAAAATGGCTGTGATCACCGAGAAATTTCTAAAGGGCTATCAGGTTCCGGCTGTTTATGTAGTTGGCGGTTCTTCCATGTTTAAGGAATTTACTACCGTTTTTGAAAAGAGGCTGAAGCTTCCGGTATACCGTCCGGTCCATCCGCTTCTTGTTACGCCCCTTGGCATCGCATATCACTGTGAGCTGCCAAAAATCTAAGCTCTTCCCGGTCTGGTCCTACGATTCTCCAGAAGGCAAACAACCTCCACTGAATCGGTGAGCGGGAACATATCAACCGGCTGCATCTTCTTTACCAGGTAATCTCTCTTAGTAAGGCAGGCAAGATCTCTTGCCAGGGTTTCCGGGTTGCAGGATACATAAACAATTTTTTCCGGTGAAAGAGTCAAAAGGGAGTGAAGGAATTTACGGTCACTTCCGGAACGTGGCGGATCCATGAGAACAACCTCCACCTTCTCTCCCTCTGCTGCCATTCCTTCCATAAACCATCCTGCATCTCCCGGAACAAAACGAACATTACGGATCTTGTTTTCCCTGGCATTCATTCTGGCATCACGGATAGCATCACGGTTCAGTTCTACACCAATGACATCCCTGGCATTCCCGGAAGCGATGATCCGATAGTACCTGTGCCGCAGTAAGCATCGATCACCCTCTCTTTTCCTGTCATTGCCGCAAACTCCATAGCCTTTCCGTAAAGTACTTCTGTCTGCACAGGATTTACCTGATAAAAAGAAGATGGAGAAATACGGAAGGTCAGTCCCATAAGTCGATCTTTGATGAATCCCGGTCCGTAAAGTACGATATTGCGGTCTCCAAGTACCATGCTTGTCTGTCTGTCATTGACATTGAGAACCACCGTAGTGATCTCCGGATGCTCTTTACGGAGAGCTTTTACAAAGTTATTCTTAGATGGAAATATTGGAGAAACCGTAACTAATACCACCATGATCTCTCCTGTGGAAAAGCCTCTCCGCACAAGCACATGGCGGAGAAGTCCATATCCTGTATCCTCATCATAGGTCTTGATCTTAAAGGATTTCAGCATACCACGTATGGTACGGATGATTTCCTGACTTTTTTATCTTCGATCATACAGTCATCTACGGAAACGATCCTATGACTCTTCTCCTCATAAATCCCGGAAATTACGTTTCCCTTCCGGTCACGGCCAAAAGCTGCATGAACTTTGTTTCTGTAATAATAGGGATCTTCCATTCCAATGATCGGCTTCTACTTTTCCGAATTTTTTCAGAAGGCCTTCTGTAATTCTCTGTTTCCTGCGAAGCTGCTCCTGGTAGGATACACCCTGATAACGGCAACCGCCGCATTTCTTCGCAACTGAACAGACAGTCTCTTTCTGTTCCATTTTTATCTCTCCTCTTTTATGGGCACAAAAAAGATGTTCCCAGTTATTTTCACTGAGAACATCTTATCAGACCTTTTCTTTTTTTACAAGAAAATCCTTGGCCTACTCCTGATATGGCTCATTAAATACAAGAATATGTTTCTTCACATTCTCGTAAGTACCCTGGGCCATAGCCTCATTGAGGTCAAAGAAATTATGCTTGTCTGTTGATTCCATATATTTCTCCACATGAGCTGTCAGGCTGTTAAAGCTTGCTGTGGCAATATTCACCTTACGGATGCCAAGAGAGATCGCCTTCTGGAAATCTTTATCGGTGATGCCACTGCCGCCATGAAGAACCAGCGGAATATCCACTTTCTCATGGATCTTCTCCAATACATCAAAAGCAAGCGTCGGCGCTACCGGATAATTACCATGGGCATTCCCGATGGCAACTGCAAGCGCATCAATACCTGTCTCTCTTGCGTAAACGACCGCATCATCCGGATCTGTGCAGCGGATACCGTGGTCACAACTTCCATCCTCACTTCCGCCCACAAGTCCCAGCTCAGCCTCAACTGTAGCGCCGTATTTACGTGCTTTCTCCACAACGGCCTTTACTCTGGCGATGTTTTCTTCAAAAGGAAGCGTAGAAGCATCCAGCATAACCGATGTAAAGCCAAGCTCCAGAGCCTTGTCAACCGACTCAAAAGTAAGACCATGATCCAGATGGACAGCCACATCCACCTTAGCCTCCTTTGCAGCCTGTACCATCATCGGTCCCATCAGGTGAAGCGGAGAATTTTTCAAACGCACCTCCGCGATCTGAAGGATGATCGGAGTATCCAGTTCTTCTGCTGCGCGGATCGCACCTCTTACCATTTCCATATTACCAACACTGAAGCACCGCAGCCATACTTTCTCTTCTGGCACGTCTCAGCAGATCTTTCATTTTCACAAGTGCATGATTTGGCCCTCCTGTCCTGTTTATCGTACACTGTTTGCATCTTACAGAAAAAAGCGGTGTCAAAGCACTACTGGCTGATACCGCTTTTTCTATGCAAAGCGGACATCTTTATTCCGCTTAACTGTACATCAGCATGCACCTATTTCCCTGTCGTAATTATAAGCCTGTCTTCTCAGCAATGAATTTTCTTGCACGGATCGCATACTCAAGCGGATTAGCCTTAGCCGGATCCTGCTCAGCCTCAACAACCATATATCCTTCGTAGCCTGCATCCTCGAGAACCTTGAAGATTGGATCATAGTTGATGCATCCATCTCCCGGAATCGTGAAGGCACCGGCTCTTACGCCTGCAAGGAAGCTCATGTTTTCTTTCTTAACCTGCTCAACAACTTCCGGACGGATATCCTTCAGATGAACATGTTTGATCCTGTGAACATATTTCTTACAACCTCAAGAGGATCCTCTCCACAGTATGTAAAGTGACCGGTATCAAAAAGAAGACTTACATATTCAGGATCTGTATTCTCCATCATACGGTCAACCTCAGCAAGGCTCTGTACAACAGTACCCATATGATGATGGAAAGTAAGAGCAATATCATACTCCTCTTTTGCGATCTTACCAAGCTTGTTCATACCTGTGCAGAAGGTATCCCACTCTTCGTCATTCATCTCATATTTATGTCCGAAAATCGGAGTATCCATCTGGCCCTGAACACTGTGGCTCTGCTCAGATGCGCCGATCACTTCGCACCCATAGCTTTCAGGAAAGCAAGCTGTGCACGGAACTCCTTCTCAACCTCCTCAAACGGTTTGGTGATCAGGAAGCTTGAGAACCACTGGTTACAGATCTCAACACCACGAAGCTCAAGAGCCTTCTTAAGAACCTCAGGATCCTTCGGATACTTGTTACCCACCTCGGAGCCTGTGAAACCGGCAAGAGCCATCTCACTGACGCACTGCTCAAAAGTATTCTCTTTGCCAAGATCCGGCATATCATCATTTGTCCATGCAATTGGTGCAATACCAAGCTTTACTTTATTCTTATCAAACATTGGTCAATTCTCCTTTTTATTTGAATTATTCCATAATCTCAGAAATCTTAACCGGTCTGTGCTCCTCGCTGGATTTCTTAGCTGCAAGACCCATTAATACCGGCTTCAGACCATCATAAACATTAAGAGGTGTTTCTTTGTCATTAACGATCGCATCAATAAATGCTGCAACCTCTTTACCATAAGCGTCCATGTATCTCTCAAGGAAGAAGAACATCGCTTCTCGCCTGTAACACCCTCAGCATTGCTGATCACTGTGGAAGACTGGCTGTCATTGGAAATAGCAGCCATACCATCAGAACCGAAAACCTCAGCTCTCTGATCATAGCCATAGGAAGCTCTTCTGCAGTTATCGATAACAGCAATAGCACCATTCTCCATCTGAAGAGTGATAACAGCTGTATCAACATCCCCAGCCTCACCAATAGCCGGATCAACCAGATTTGCGCTCTGAACATAAACCTCTGTAGCATCGCAGCCTGCAAGATAACGAACCATATCGAAATCATGAATTGTCATATCCAGGAACATGCCACCGGAAACCTTAACATAATCAATGCTAGGCGGCTCAGGATCGCGGGAAGTGATCTTGATGATCTCCGGTTTACCAACCTTACCAGCTGCAACAGCCTGCTGAAGAGACTCAAAGTTATGGTCGAATCTTCTGTTAAAACCAACCTGATATTTCAGATTTGTGCCCTCAAGAGCATCGATAACCTCTTTGATCTTGGCAATGTCATGATCGATCGGTTTCTCACAGAAAACATGCTTGCCAGCCTTGATAGCCTCTACAGAAATCGGAGAATGAGTATCTGTAGAAGAACAGATCAGAACTGCGGAAATCTCAGGATCATTGATGATCTCCTTATAATCCTTAGTCGTGTGCTCAACACCCATACTCTTAGCCCATGCAGCAGTCTCATCATTTAAGAAGGATCTGCAACCGTCTTGATCACCGCATCCGGCACCCTTGTTGTGATACTGGTAATATGAACTCTACCAATTCTACCTGCTCCGATAATACCAACTTTAATCATAGTTTGATCTCCTTTTGATTTATTTTCCCAATGTAATCTCTTTGCGTGTCCGAACACGCTCTTTATGCTTAATATAATATCATCGCAACACACAAATCGCAACCCCTAATATTGTACAATATTACCATCTTTTTTCTATTAAAAATGACGAGAACTATTTTTAGCCACAATATGTAATATTTTTAGGTCAACTTCACCGAAAACATCTCCAACACATTCCCATACAATCGTCCCAAATCTCCCACACCCCACCACCCTCCAAAACATCCAGCACAGCATCACAGCTCACATCCCTTCCAGCATCCAGCACAGCATCACAACTCACATCCCTTCAAACATCCAGCGCAGCATCACAGCTCACATCCCCTCAAGCATCCAGCACAGCATCACAGCTACATCCCTTCAAGCATCCAGCGCAGCGCCGATGCCCAAACTCTCCCTGCAAACAGGCGCAAACTCAGCCTTGCAGTCGTCCAGCGCAGCGCTGACGACCCACAACCTATCGTCAAACGACATTTTTTCTCGCTGGAAGCACCAGCGCGGAAGGGGAATGCTGTCTGGGCTCTGCTTCTGCAGGAGGGGAGCTGATTCTTGGACGGCGGGGAATCTGCGTTGTTTTTCAAAAGTCCGCTGTCTGAGCGGCAGCAGCCGCG
>ENA-OQAS01000043-OQAS01000043.1-human-gut-metagenome-genome-assembly--contig:-NODE-43-length-61065-cov-3.735452_pt1 | contig 61065 bp, 76 predicted proteins | sample MGYA00242733_ERZ504523 | MGnify/ENA primary metagenome ERZ504523 (study PRJEB26092, sample SAMD00036239) | human gut metagenome | host: Homo sapiens | study: EMG produced TPA metagenomics assembly of...
CTGGTGGATCTCAATGTGCATGGCACTGGCCGCCCTATTCGCCATCATCATGGCGGCAGGCATGGGCGTACAAAATGATGGTCAAGCACGAGCCTTTGGACGTGATGAAGCTCTTCAGACCGCTGGCCGTGTCGCTTATCCTCTGCTGGTGGTATCCTCCGGCAGACACGGGCATGGCAAACAGCGGGAGCAACTGGTGCTTTTTAGATTTCCTCTCCTATATCCCGAACTGCGTCGGTTCGTACACACATGACCTGTACGAGGCCGAAGCCTCGCAAATCTCGGACAAGTTCGAGGAAGTGCAGGAGTTGATTTACGTGCGCGACACGATGTACACTGCCCTGCAGGCACAGGCCGATGTCGCCCATACGGGTACGTCGGACCCAAACCTTATCGAGGCAACGATGGAACAGACAGGTGTGGACGAGGTAACGAACATGGAGAAGGATGCGGCGAAGCTGTGGTTCACCTCGCTGACTTCGGGGGTAATCGTGGGGATTGACAAAATCATCATGCTGATAGCCCTTGTAGTATTCAGAATCGGTTGGTGGGTTACCATCTATTGTCAGCAAATTCTTTTGGGAATGCTCACCATCTTCGGCCCTATACAGTGGGCGTTCTCGCTCCTGCCAAATGGGAAGGTGCGTGGGCGAAGTGGCTCACGAGGTATCTGACGGTGCATTTCTACGGGGCGATGCTCTACTTCGTGGGCTTCTACGTGCTGCTGCTGTTCGACATCGTGCTGTGCATACAGGTGGAGAACCTGACGGCAATCACGGCGAGCGAGCAGACGATGGCGGCTTACCTGCAAAACAGCTTCTTCTCCGCCGGCTACCTGATGGCGGCAAGCATCGTGGCCCTGAAATGCCTGAACCTCGTTCCCGACCTTGCGGCATGGATGATACCGGAGGGCGATACGGCGTTCTCGACCCGAAACTTCGGTGAGGGCGTGGCGCAGCAGGCCAAAATGACGGCGACGGGCGCAATGGGTACGGTAATGAGATAACAAAGTAACGATAAATATTCAAACAAAATGGTCATCAAGAATTTAGAGAACAAAATCAAACTGGTCGGAATTATCTGCACCGCCTTTCTCGTGGGGTGCGTCATCATCAGCATGTCGAGTATCTGGACGGCCCGCATGATGGTTACGGACGCTCAAAAGAAGGTGTATGTGCTGGACGGCAACGTGCCCATACTGGTACGCCGCACGACGATGGAGGAAACGCTCGACGTGGAAGCCAAGAGCCATGTAGAGATGTTCCACCACTACTTTTTCACGCTTGCCCCTGACGACAAGTACATCCGCTACACGATGGAGAAAGCGATGTACTTAGTGGACGAAACGGGCTTGGCACAGTACAACACGCTCAAGGAAAAAAGGTTTCTACTCGAACATCTTGGGAACGAGCGCCGTCTTTTCGATTTTCTGCGACAGTATCGCCTTCAACAAGGAGAAGATGGAGTTTACCTACTACGGACGGCAGCGTATCGAACGGCGCAGCAATATCCTGATGCGCGAACTGGTTACGGCGGGACAGCTCAAGCGTGTACCCCGGACGGAGAACAACCCGCACGGGCTGCTCATCGTGAACTGGCGCACACTGCTGAACAAGGACATCGAGCAAAAGACGAAAAGCAACTATTAACACCATCAGCCCTATGAATATCAAAGGATTCAGACGTATGCTGTTCGGTGAAAAAATGCCGGACAGGAACGACCCGAAATACAAGGAACGCTACGAGCGTGACATAGATGCCGGACGGCGTTTCGCCAAGGCAACACGCATCGACAAGGCTGCGGCCAAGGTGCAGGGCTTCGCCAACATGCACCGGACGCTGTTTCTCGTCATCGTATTTGGCTTCGCCATCTGCGGGCTGACATGGAATATTTACCGCCTGACGGTGGTGTACCGCCATCATCCGACCCGCCGGACGGCCACGGAGATGCAGGATTCCGTGCTCCGGGAACGGCATAAGATGCTTTCCGTACCGCATGTACGAAGATTCGATACGAAGGAAAGTGGTACGGAAAGGCCGGAATAGAACGGCAGGCTTATGAATATGCCGTTTGAGAGAACTATAAGCAAGTATGTGCAACTCAATTAAAGGGAAACAATGAACAATATCTTCAAGAGAATTAATTTCAGGCAGCCAAAGTATATGCTTCCGGCTATCCTCTATATTCCCCTTCTCGGCACGTCGTACTTCTTTTTCGACCTGTTCCATACCGAGAAGTCGAGGTACAGGATAAGACACTCCAGACGACCGAGTTCCTGAATCCCGAATTGCCGGACGCCCAAATCAAGGGTGGCGACGGTATCGGCAGCAAGTATGAGAACATGGCCAAATCATGGGGCAAGATACAAGATTATTCCGCTGTGGACAACATCGAGCGGGACGAACCGGACAATAACCAAGAGGAATATGAATCGCAGTACACCGAAGAGGACATCGCCCTGCTTGACCGGCAGGAAAAGGAAAATGATCTGGCAGCGGAAGCGGCCGATGCCAAGAGGCGGGAACAGGAGGCTCTCGCAGAACTGGAAAAAGCACTCGCCGAAGCGAGGTTGAGAGGACAACGGGAGGTCATGCCGTCCGAAACGGACAGCACCGCAACGCGGCTCCGCCGGACACGATGACGCAGGCCAAGGAACCATCGACGAGGAAAGCCGTTCGGTCAAGCTCCTGCGGAGACGGACAAGCAAGCGAGGTGGTGAAGAAGGTAAAGACGGCTTCGGACTACTTCAACACACTGGCGAAAGACGCTCGGGAACCGAAACTCATCAAGGCGATCATCGACGAGAACATCAAGGCCGTGGACGGCTCGCGTGTGCGGCTGCGCCTGCTGGACGACATCGAAATCAACGAGAGCGTGGTCAGGCGTGGTACTTACCTGTATGCCACAGTCAGCGGTTTCTCTTCCGGACGTGTAAAAGGAAGCATCAACAGCATATTGGTGGAGGACGAACTGGTCAAGGTCAGCTTGTCAATCTACGATACGGACGGGCTGGAAGGACTTTACGTACCCATCAGCCAGTTCCGCGAGACAAGCAAGGATGTGGCGAGCAGTGCCATGTCGGGCAGCATGAACATGAATACCAGCGGATACGGTAACAGCCTCGCCCAATGGGGTATGCAGGCGGTGAACAATGCCTACCAGAAAACGAGTAACGCCATCAGCAAGGCTATCAAGAAAAACAAGGTGAAGCTGAAATACGGGACGTTTGTGTATCTGGTGAACGGACGGGAAAACAGGAACTAAAAGGGCAGTGACAATGGAATCAGACATATCAAAACTTCATAAGGGAACGGACGGCTTCTATTACGAGGACTACATCGCTCCCGATAAGCCCGAAACATTCGTTGGGAAGCTCGTAAGTACCGAATGGTGGCACAAAGGGGTACGATTCGCCCTGATATGCAACTTTCAGGCAGAAGACGGGCGGAGGATTGCCTTATTCGCCTTCCAGAAGCATACCGGTTTTTACGGGCCGAGAGACGGTGCGGTCAATTTCAAACATGTGGAGAAGAATACCCTCTGGGAGTGTGAAATCCGGAAAACCCGGACGGAACGCTGTACCTGGATGAGCGCCCGACAAATTGTAGAACTGAAAACAGACGCAATATGATAGAGACGGATCGCATTTACCTTATGGACTGCATGGAGGGCATGAAACAGATAGCGGATAGTAGCGTGGACGCCATAATCGCCGACCTGCCTTACGGGGTGTTAAATCGCAGCAATCCGTCGGTGAACTGGGACCGCCAGATACCGTTCGCAGCCTTGTGGGAGCAATACCGGCGGATTACCAAGCCGGACAGCCCCATTATCCTGTTCGGACAGGGGCTTTTCTCCGCATGGCTCATGCTGTCGCAACCCCGGCTATGGCGGTACAACCTCGTGTGGCAGAAAGATCGGGTGACGGGACATCTCAATGCCAAACGTATGCCGCTCCGGCAGCACGAGGATATTCTGGTATTCTATAAAAAACAGCCGGTCTATCATCCGCAGATGACACCGTGTCCTCCGGAACGGAGAAATCACGGGAGGCGTAAAACGGAGGGATTTACCAACCGTTGTTACGGAACGATGAAACTCTCACCGGTACGCATAGCCGATGACAAATATCCGACCTCGGTCATCTTCATGCCGAAGGAACACAAGAAAGGCGCGTTCTACCACCCGACACAAAAGCCCGTGGCGTTGATGGAGTACCTGATACGGACCTACACCGACGAAGGCGATGTTGTACTGGACAACTGTATCGGGTCAGGCACAACCGCCGTGGCCGCTATCCGCACGGGACGACACTACATCGGATTTGAAATCGAACAGGTGTACTGCGAGATTGCCGAACGGCGGATTCAGGAGGAACTGGAATGCAGGAACAAAGCACAAGAGGAAAAGAGATAAGGGAAGAAAAACAAAATCAATAAATCAATGACATGGACAAAAAAGGAATCGTAACGGCATTTCTTCTGGCGGCAGGACTGCTGGGAACGCCGAATGTACAGGCACAACGAACCTACGAGGAGATGGAACAACTTACGGTAAATGAACAGGTAACGACGGTCATCACGGCCTCGGAACCGGTACGCTTCGTGGACATCTCCACCGATAAGGTTGTCGGTGACCAGCCGATAGATAACATCGTCCGCCTGAAACCGAAAGAGGGCGGACACGAGGACGGCGAGGTGCTGGCCATAGTGACCATCGTAACGGAACGCTACCGCACGCAGTATGCACTGCTCTACACCACACGGTGCGGGAGGCGGTAACTGACAAGGAAATCCAGTTGCAGGAACGAAACGCCTACCACAACCCGGCGGTCTCGATGTCCACCGTGGAGATGACACGCTTCGCCCGGCGTATCTGGAACTCGCCCGCGAAGATCCGCAACGTCGCCACCAAGGCACACCGCATGACCATGCGGTTGAACAACATCTACACCGTGGGAGAGTATTTCTTCATCGACTTCTCAATAGAGAACCGGACGAACATACGTTTCGACATTGACGAGATACGGGTGAAGCTGGCGGACAAGAAACTGACCAAAGCGACTAATGCGCAAGTCATCGAACTGGTCCCGGAACTGGTGCTGGAGACGGGCAAGACGTTCCGGCACGGCTACCGGAATGTGGTCGTGGTCAGGAAAATGACGTTCCCGAACGACAAGGTACTGACCATCGAGATGACGGAGAAACAAATCAGCGGGCGTGCTATCAGCCTGAATATCGACTATGAGGACGTGCTGTCGGCCGATTCGTTCAGCACGGCATTGCTGGAGGAGGAATGACAATGAGAAAGACGATTATCCTGACGATTGCCTGCATGTGCCTCGCCGTCGGCGCGAATGCACAACGGGGCAGCGGCCGCCTTTCGCTCGGAGCGGGGCTGCTGTACAAGAACGGGCTGGACGTGACGCTGGCCTACGAACACGAGATGAACTACCGCCATGCGTGGGAGTTCTTTGCCAACGGCTACCTGCAATGGGCAGAGTGCGAATCCTGCAAGCATGTATGCCCGAAATCTTTCTGGCAGAATTACCGTACCTACGGCTTCGGCGTGGCTTACAAACCCTGCGTCACGAGGGGACGCAACCATTACGGAAGCCTCCGTATCGGGGCTTCGGGCGGAAGCGATACGAGGAAGTTCCTTGTCGGGCTGCATTTCGGCTACGAGCACAACTATGTGTTGCGGGCGGGCTGGACGCTATACTGGCAAGTCAAGGGAGACGTGATGATAAAGGGGGCCGATGTGCTGCGTACAGGAGTTGCCCTCGGTATTAAACTACCTATAAAATAAGGGAAAGATGAAACAGAACACTATCAGAAAAACGTGCCAGGTAGTGCCGGTTCTCCTCATAACCGGGGCATTGGCTGCCTGCGACGCACATATAGAAGAACCCGACAAGACGGTACGTCCCGGACATGTCCTCTGCGTGGACGGCAAGGCCGTGCCGTACAGCGAGTATGAAAATTCCGGGAAACAGGCGATTGCCGTCGTCTTCCATACCTATTCGGACGGGGAAACGGAAGGAAACGGCTATGCCGTCTATCTGTGGGACATGACGCCGAAGGCTTTTGCCGACAGCCTCGGTGTCGAGCAGGGTACGTCGGCGGACATTGCTGCATACGACGGGAATGAGAACACGTTCGCCCTGTACGATACGGAAGAAACGGCCTCGCCGATGGCTGAAGCCGTTTTTGCCTTGTGGAAATACGGACAGAGCGCCTATATCCCCTCGGTGGCACAGATGCGTCTGCTGTATTCGGCACAGACCGTCATCAATCCGATTATCGAGAAATGCGGCGGCGACCCGCTGCGACCGAGGCCGACGAGTGCTGGTATTGGACATCGACGGAGGTGGAAGGACAGCAGACAGTCAAAGCATGGCTCTACTCGACAGCCAGCGGAACCATGCAGGAAACGCCCAAGACACAGCGCATAAAGTGCGTCCCATTATAACCATCAACAACTGAATTTATGATTATGAACGGAATTAAAGATTTTCAAGCACCACAGTATGTGGATATAGTACATCCGGACAAAGGATTCTTCGGGTATCTGTTAAGATGCAAATGTCCTAAACAAGAGGACGTTTCCGGTAATTTCATATTCCTCGACGATGGAATAGACTGCTACAAGAGGTTTCCCTCCGTAAAGAATCGCAGGGAAGAAATCCGGGCAGAATGGAACGGCCGTATCAGCCGTTACCATGATATTTTCCAAGGTCAGCTCTGCTATGTCAATGAAGAATTGATTGAAGATTTCATTGATTTCATGACTTATGGCTCTGACAATGCCGTCCGGATTTTCCTTGAGAAGTTTACAGCGGAAGTACGGGCTTCTGCAATATATGACGGGCTTAAACCTCTATATGCAGTTTCCCATGTCTGCCAGCTTTCCGCTGATAACCGTATGCAATGGCCTCACATCCACGTCCTCTGGGGTATTAAAAAGAATTGACATAGCAATGGAAGAGAGCAAGGAATTACAGGGATTTTACCGGATATTCCGTGCGGTGGTGTATGTCTCCGTACTGATGGAGTTTTTCGAGTATGCCATCGACCGGCCATGCTGGACCACTGGGGCGGCATACTCTGCGACATTCACGGACGTATCAAACGGTGGGCCATCTATAACGACGCAACCTCGTGTACAGCAAGGTCGCCACGGTGCTGCTGATCTGCATTACCTGTATCGGCACCAGAGCCAAGAAACATTTGGAATTCACGCCCGGCGGCAGGTCTTGTACCCGCTCGTGAGCGGCTTTGCCCTGTTAGTGCTGTCCGTATGGCTGTTCGGTCATCCGATGGAGACGCGGTTCTACACGCTGCCGCTGAACATTATTCTCTATATGGCGGTATCGCTCACGGGGGTTATCCTCGTGCATGTCGCACTGGATAACATCTCCAAGTTCCTCAAAGAGGGACTGATGAAGGATCGTTTCAATTTCGAGAATGAAAGTTTCGAGCAATGCGAGGAACTGATAGAGACTCCGTACAGCGTGAATATCCCCATGCGATATTACTACAAGGGCAAGTTCCGTAAAGGCTGGACCAATATAACCAACTGTTTTCGTGGAACATGGGTAGTCGGAACACCGGGGTCGGGCAAGACATTCAGTATCATCGAGCCGTTTATCCGACAGCACTCGGCCAAGGGGTTCGCGATGGTGGTCTATGACTACAAGTTCCCGACGCTGGCCACGAAACTGTACTACCACTACAAGAAAAACCAGAAGCTCGGAAAGTTGCCCCAAGGCTGCCAATTCAATATGATTAACTTCGTGGACGTGGAGTACAGCCGCCGGGTAAATCCAATTCAGGCAAAATACATCAACAACCTCGCTGCGGCGAGCGAAACGGCGGAAACGCTGCTGGAATCCCTGCAAAAAGGCAAGAAAGAGGGAGGCGGCGGCAGCGACCAGTTTTTCCAGACTTCGGCTGTGAACTTCCTCGCCGCCTGCATCTACTTTTTCGTGAACTATGAACGCGAGCCTTACGATGCCAAAGGAAACAAATTGTACGCTGAAAAACGGCAGGACCCGGAGACGAAATTCTGGAAACCGACGGGTGTGGTACGCGCCAAAGAGGGCGGGGAAATCGTTGAACCTGCCTACTGGTTAGGCAAGTATTCGGATATGCCGCATATCCTGTCGTTCCTGAACGAGAGTTACCAGACCATCTTCGAGGTACTGGAGACCGACAACGAGGTTGCCCCGCTGCTCGGTCCGTTCCAGACCGCTTTGAAAAATCGCGCGATGGAACAGTTGGAAGGTATGATCGGTACATTGCGCGTCTATACCTCTCGTCTGGCGACCAAAGAGAGTTACTGGATATTCCACCGTGACGGTGATGACTTCGACCTGAAAGTGAGCGACCCGAAGAATCCGAGCTACCTGCTGATAGCGAACGATCCGGAAATGGAAAGCATTATCGGAGCGTTGAACGCCCTTATCCTGAACCGCCTCGTTACCCGTGTGAATACGGGACAGGGCAAAAATGTCCCCGTGAGCATTATCGTGGACGAGCTGCCGACGCTGTACTTCCACAAGATAGACCGCCTGATCGGCACGGCACGAAGCAACAAGGTGAGCGTGACGCTCGGCTTCCAAGAACTGCCGCAGCTCGAAGCGGATTACGGGAAAGTGGGTATGCAGAAAATCATCACGACGGTGGGTAACGTGGTGAGCGGTTCGGCCCGTGCCAAGGAAACGCTGGAATGGTTGTCGAGCGACATCTTCGGCAAGGTGGTGCAAATCAAGAAGGGTGTCACGATAGACCGGGACAAGACTTCCATCAATCTGAACGAAAATATGGACAGCCTCGTACCCGCTCGAAAATCTCGGATATGCCGACGGGCTGGATCTGCGGCCAGACGGCACGGGACTTCATCCAAACAAAAACCGGCATAGGCGGCTCGATGAACGTGCAGGAAGCGGAGGAGTTCAAGACCTCGAAGTTCTTCTGCAAGACGGATTTCGACATGAAGGAAATCAAGAAGGAGGAAGCGGCGTATGTACCGCTGCCGAAGTTCTACACGTTCAAGTCGAGAGAGGAACGGGAACGCATTCTTTACCGGAATTTTGTGAATGTGGGAATGGAGGTGAAAGAAATGATAAAGGACGTGCAGAACAAACGAGGGGCGAAATAAGAAACCTGTTTCCGATATGAGGGAAAGTAAAAAAATGCCTGCAATGATTCCGCGATTATTGCAGGCGTTTTGGCGTTTCCGGTATCTTGGAAAATCCTGTGGAGTTGGTTTTGGTATTCAATACTACACAAAAAGTATATTATACCGAAACAAAATCAACTTTCAAGACCTTTGGAACGGAAAATAATGCTACCTTTGCAGTTGAAAAAGAAAACAAATCATATACTGTGGATATAGAACAAAAAAGCAAAATAAACCAACTGCTGCTTTCCGCCACTCCCAAAGGATTGTTATTCTCCGAATGGCTGAAAAGGAACGGTTATTCCGACCAGTTGATAAAAAGATACCGGGAATCCGGCTGGCTTGAGATGCTGTCAAAGGGAGTCATGTACCGAACGGGAGACAGCCTGTCGGCATACGCCGCATTGTCCTGCTACAACAGGCAATTGGGCAAGACGTTCCGTGTCGCAGCTCATTCTGCATTGGAACTGTTCGGCTTCAACCACTATGTGCCTATGGGGAAACCGTTGCTGATGGTGGCACACGGCAAACAGCGTGTTCCGGAATGGATACGCCACGATGTTTTCGACAGGGTGATAAAACCGTTTTCCACCGATACCTTTTCAGAACCGCAGACCGCAACGATTGTGAAATACGAAGTGGATCTGCTGGTTTCTACACCTGAACAGGCATTCTTGGAATGTCTGTTGCTTGCACCGCAACAATATTCCTATATGGACTTGTTCTATATGATGGAACAACTGACAACGCTGCGTCCCGAAATGCTACAGCAACTGCTCGAAACGACCAAGAACCTTAAAGTAAAGCGTATGTTCCTTTATATGGCAGAAAAAGCGGGACACTATTGGTTCGAGGCACTTGATACATCCAAAATAGGACTGGGAACCTCCAAATTGCAACTGTCAAAAAACGGGATTTATATCTCCAAATACAAAATAACCGTACCTAAAGAACTGAACGAATATGAATGACATCTATAAAAAACAGGTGGCATTGTTGATACGCATTATGCCGTCCGTGTACCGCATCAAAGATTTTGCTGTGCATGGAGGTACGGCTATCAACCTGTTTCATAAAAACATGCCTCGCTATTCAGTCGATATAGACCTCACCTATATTCCCGTAAAGGAAAGGGCCGAGAGTCTGGACGCAATCAACAACCATCTGCGAACTTTGAAAAGCTACATAGAAAAATCCATACCGGGCATAAAAGTGATCCACAAGCATGATGTCTGGAAATTACAATGTACTTTGGACGGTGCGACCGTCAAAATCGAAGTGAACGGGACAAAGCGGGGTATCATCGGAGAGACAGAGGACAGGAAACTGTGCGAACGGGCTGAAACGGAGTTCAATATGACCTGTAAAGCACGTACAGTTTCTTATTCGCAGCTTTACGGGGGCAAAATTGCAGCGGCATTAAGCCGCCAACACCCACGGGACCTGTTCGATTGCAAGTATATGGAAATGGCGTCGTTTCATGATGTCAAGAACGGCTTCATGCTTTGCCTGTTGGGGAGCGACAAGCCTGTCATCGAATCTTTGCAGCCGAACGCCATCGACCAGACGGAAGCACTGGAAAAGCAGTTTGAGGGAATGTCCGATACTCCATTCACTTATTCGGATTATGAAGAGGCAAGGCATAACCTCATTCAGCAGGTAAACGACAGCCTGACCGAAACAGACCGGGAATTTCTTCTGTCATTTGAAAACGGCGAACCCGATTGGGAAAAATGCTGTGCCGGAGATTTAAGCCGCTATCCGTCCGTAAAATGGAAATTACAGAACATTGCCAAGCTGAAAAAGAGCAATCCTCAAAAGCACAAGGCGGGATTGGAAAAGCTACAGACCTTCTTATTTCCGAAGAAGGGATAAGTTTTATGGGCATCATGCCGGACAGATTGGTGTTAACGGAAAAACAATATTTGGAATCATGTACAATATGCGAGAAATAAAAGAGGAAGACTTTGAAGCGGTGGCAAAATTTGAAATTGAAATTTCTGAAATCTCATTCGGAGAAAAGGCTATTACTGACCTCGAGTTCCACTGCAAGAAATTAGCCAAAGCAAAAGACCGACGCGGAATGATCGTGATAGAAGACACGGAATCCGGTAAAATTGTGGGCTGGGTATGGATGGAGAAAAAGCAGAACAGCCTGACCGGAGAGGTTTATGCCAACTTCAAGTCCATTTATGCGGATGAGTGCATTCGAGGAATGCAAATTGTAGACGACCTGTTTGAAAAAAGCATAGAATATGCGAGAGAGTGCAAGGCGGCTTATATTGTCGGCAAGGTTCATGCCGGGAACGTACCGATGCGCTCTTTGTATAAAAAGCATTGCTTCGAGCCAACCCATGTAACGATGGAAAGGAAATTGTTATGATACGTCCGGCATACAAAGTTTTGCTCTCTCGCATGGCGAACAATACAAACACGGAAGAACAAGCCTGCGTGACTTGTCAGGTAAACTGCCTTTCGTGGCAAACGGGTGTACCATGCTGTTATGCGTTGAAGGCCGGGCTGTCGTAACCACCAATACACGAAAACGGACATTCCGCAAAGGTGATTTGCTTGTGTTGTTTTCGGACACCTTATTTGCACCGCTGTGTGTTTCTCCTTCATTCACGGCAGAATATATATCCTTGTCATTGGAACTGACAGGGGAGATTTTCTACAAAATGACTTCCCCCGCATTTTGGGACGGACTGTATGAATATCCGGTCTGCCGACTTTCGGAAGCACAATACTCATTGGCAGACGGAGTGTTCAAGCAGATGATATGGGCGATGGAGAACGGTGATGAAGAAAGCCGGAAAAACATCCTGCAAAATTGCATTTACAATGTTTTTCTGGCTTTAGATATTGTGTTCAAGCCGATGTTTCCCGACTTGGGCAAGTGTTATCAAAAGGATCAGTCAAGGGTGCTGTTCGGCAAGTTCATGTCACTGCTGGCTAAGAATTTCCATGTAAAAAGAGATGTACGATATTATGCGGACAGGCTTTGCATCACGACCGATTACCTTTATAAGATAACCTGCAAAATAGAACAGCGGACTCCGAAGGAAATCATTGACCTGTTTGTCGTAACGGAACTCAAACGCTATTTGGACAACACAGAACAGTCCGTCAAAGACCTGGCCCGTCTGTTCCATTTCGAAGACGCGTCGTACCTTTGCCGCTTTTTCCGCCGCACGGCAGGCTGTTCCGTTTCCGAATACCGCAACAGGCTTAGCCGCTCATAGGCTCCCCGTATCAAATCGCTGTATTCCACTTTCGCACATCCGAGCCGCTCCTGCAAATAGTCGAAAGCAGTCCACGGACGGACATTGGTGCCGCATGTGAACAAATCGACAGCGGCATAACCACACTCCGGCCACGTGTGTATGGTCAAGTGGGATTCTTGGATGACCACCACACCGCTCACACCCACTGGGGCGTATTTGTGAAAGTTTTCCTGTACTATGGTCGCTCCGGCACTTACTGCCGCTTCGTGCATGAATGTGCGAATCTGTTCCACATCGTCCAGTTTTTCCGGGTCGCAGTTGTAGAAGTCTGCAAGGATGTGATGCCCTAAGGGAAGGTATTGCTTTTTATCCGTATTCCCGTTTTTGTGCAGTCTGTCGAAAACCGTAGCTCCGCATACATTGCAGCCTTGTTTTTTCAACTCCCTGATGGTCTGATATTCCGCCTCTTTCCCCACGGCATAGACTTTGCCGCATTGCCGGCAGCGGTAACGGTTTTGCCGGAGATTGCGGTCTGCGGTGTAGATGTCATCGCGCCCTCGTTTTTCGAGAGGAAACAAGGCGCGTGTACGTTCTGTCGTTTCCAGGACAAAGAGCTGTCCTTTGTTGCCCAAAAGAGATGCGCCCATGTATTCATTGAACCGGGTGAACATCTCTTTGATGGCCAGTCCGTGCAGTTGGAAACATTTTTGCAGAAAGTAAACCTCCGTTGCCGACTTGTTCCCGAACGAGAAAAAGATTCTCAATCCGGACTCTTCTTTCAGTACGCTAATGGCACGTGACAGGAACAAGGAAGCTCCCTCTTGCGTATAAGGCGGATCGGTGAACAGGCAGTCGAAACGCCCGCACAAATGCGGAGGCAGAGGCATCCTCAAATCCACCCGTTCACAACTTATCGGCAGGGCGAACCGTCCGGCCAGCCGCTCCAGACACTCGATATAACGACCGTCCATCTCAAGTACATGGATGTGTGTCGGGCAGATGCTTGGACCGGGATAAAGTTCTTTCAGCAGAAACCCGATGGCAAGGCTGACAAAATCATCATCGCCCATGCATACGATTTGTCTGCCTGTCAATGTGCCGTTTGCCAAGCAGAGCAAAGCCTGCGGAATGCTGTCTGTACGGTACATTGGGCTTGGTCCAGTGCTACATCCGCTACGGGGCGTTCGTCGAATGCCGCACGGTATTTTTTACTCAGCGCGTCAGCGTATGCGTCCCTTGCCTGTTCGCTTTCCGCCAGTCGGCGATACAGGCAGAGGTCAATCCCCTTGAATCCAAGAGCTTGTTCCACATACTCCTTTCCGTTATGAGTAAGCCCTACGCCTCCGCTGCATTGTTCCAATATGCCCAGCCTGATACCTTCGTTCTTTATGGCGGTCACGATAGGTACCGGCAAGAGTAATTTTTGAGAGAGGGCTTTGTTGGAAAGTGGCGCAAAACAATACAGCTCCTGAAAATAAAGTTCAATAATCCGTCGGCTATCCTTAATTGATACTGTCTTAAATATTTTGTCGATATAATCCATTTATTACATATCGTTGATTTACAGGCTGCAAAAATAGAACAACATCATTAAGTAATAGAGAGCAAAATCCTGCTGATATGGGTACTTTTCAATACAAAGGCAGATAGGTTGGATATATGGCCAGACGGCTCAGGACTTCATCCAAACAAAAACCGGTATAGGCGGCTCAATGAACGTACAGGAAGCGGAGGAGTTTAAGACCTCGAAGTTCTTCTGCAAAACGGATTTCGACATGAAGGAAATCAAGAAGGGGGAAGCGGCGTATGTACGTTACTGAAGTTCCACACGTTCAAGTCGAGGGAGGAACAGGAACGCATTCTTTATCGGAATTTCGTGAATGTGGGAATGGAGGTAAAAGAAATGATAAAGGACGTGCTGAACAAACGGGAAACTAAATAGAAAGCCAGATTCCGATATGAGGGAACTAAAAAACGCCTGCAATGATTCCGTGATTATTGCGGACGTTTCGGCGTTTCCTATCTATTGTGAAAATCTTATAGTTCAAAATCAGCTTCTTGCGGCCCTACATAAAAGAAGGGAAATCAGGTGTTTTTATATAACGGGTACATTTACCAGTCCCCCTTTTTTTGTATAATACCTGCATCTTCCGTTTTGGAGATAAACTCCCGAACCTGTTTTTCGGACAGTATATCTGCGAATATTTCCTTGAGGACAGCCCGGTTGATACAACCATTTTTACGGAAACAACAATAAAATCCTTTCAGTCTTTTACCGCAGTTTCGACGGGAGTTTATGAAAATAAAGTCGTATCTTTGCACTCTCTATCAAACAGATAAATCCATGTGAACAAAGGGTTGAACGGACATATCGCCATGCTTTCGACACAAATTATTTGTGGTTTGAATGTACCTGTCGGTAAATCGCTCCTGGCAGAGTGGATGACACCGATTGGGCTTGCCTCCTCTCGTGTTTTATTCGCCACGCTGATATTTTGGACGATCGGGCTTGTTTTCAGGAGAGAAAAGGTCAATGCCAAAGACTTGATGGTGATTGCTTTGGGCGGTATTTCCGGTGTTGCTTGTACTTATCTTTCCTTTGCGTGGGGACTTAATTATACGACACCAGTTCACTTCGCACTTATTGTCGCCTTAAATCCAATCGTAGTTATGCTCTTTTCCGTATTGTTTTTAAAAGAAGCTATCAACCGGCGGAAGTTGACAGGTGTTCTGTTGGGAATTGCAGGAGCATGGGTCTTGATTTCACAAATGGATATTGCCGCATCCGTTGAAAATCATATACTTGGCATTGTTTTCGCCATCGTCAATACAGTTATGCTCGGATTTTATCTGATTATCATCCGAAGAGTGGCGATAAAATACTCTCCTGTCACACTTCAAAAATGGATGTTCCTATTTGCAGCATTGTCCATGCTGCCGTTCAGTATAAATGAATTGTACGTGCAACCGCTTTATCAGTCCGCGTTCTGTTGGCAACCATTACTCCAGCTTGTATTCGTATTGTTGCTGGCAACTGTTCTCAACAATCTGCTATATCCCGTCGCTCTCAAGGGGATACAGCCCACCACTGCCAGCATTTACATCAACCTACAGCCTATTATAGCTTCTGTCGTTGCCATTTTAATCGGGCAGGACATTTTTAGCTGGGATGAACCGGTTTCGGCCATACTTGTCATATCCGGTGTTTTACTGGTCAGTCATTCACAAAATAAAAAATAAAGCTAATTTGCGGTTCTGTATTCATTGGGCGTACACCCGGCCATTTTCTTGAACCAACGGCTGAAGTGTTGCGGATATGGAAATCCAAGTTCATAGGATATTTCACTTATGGACTTCGCCGTATTGAATACCCGCTCTTTAGCGACATCGAGCATTTTCTGCTGGATGTGTTTCAGGGCAGGCATTCCCGTTTCTTTTTTCATCAGGTCACTGAAATAATTCGGGGAAAGACAAAGTTTGTATGCACAATATTGCACAGTCGGCATCCCTCCATGCCTTGCAGGGGCATCAGAGGCGAAATACTCATCCAGAAGGTCCTCGAAACGCGCTAACAGGTCGTGATTGGCATTGTCGCGGGTGATGAACTGACGGTCGTAGAAGCGGATGCAATAATCAAGCAGCAGCTTGATGTTATCCACGATGAGCGAACGGCTGTGCTTGTCGATAGGATACTGCAGCTCAATGCGAATTTTTTCCATACATTCTATAACCGTCCGTCTTTCTTGTTTGGAAAGGTGCAGGGCTTCGTTGGCATTGTAAGAAAAATATGAATAATCTTTCATTATATGCGCCAATGGTGTACCTCGCAGAAATTCGGGATGAAATGCAACAACCCATCCTTCGGGCTGGTGCAGCTGCCCGTCATCTTCAGATCCCATTACCTGACCGGGGGCGAGGAAAAGCATCGTCCCCTGCTGATAATCGTATATACTTTTCCATATTTAAGATTTCCACAGTTCGCATCTTTCAATAGAATAGCATAGATGTTATACAGTTTTTTCCCGAACCGGAGAGGCTTCCCTTTACTGCCTTCAATAACGCTGACCAACGGGTGCAGGGTCTCCACGCCAAAATAGTCGTTGTACTGCTGGACTGTATCAACCTTCATTATTTCACTCATAATTTCCTCTTTTTTAAGTCATTGCAAATATAGCTATTTTTCTGTGATAGCTTTTCATTCTGCTTTTAATTAAAAGCAAAGATACGGATTCCCGATGGTACGGCATATACCGAAATCATCGTTTTGGATACCAATTTTACTGGTATACCGGCATCGTTCTTACCGGCCCGTTGAATTGGTAATTCTATCCGTGAAATTGATACACAGGCTCTTAATTCCCCTATCTAATTTTGCAATCAGAAAGATAATCAAACAGATAACGACATGAAAAAAGAACAGATTCAAGAGAACGGCATCAGTCGTCGCGGGTTCCTGAAACGAACCGCATTGGCAGGCGCGGCCATCTGCATCGCGCCGGCATTGGAGAAAGTAACGGCCGCGGAAAAAGCCATTACAGGTAAATCGTCAGTATCGGCAGCAACCATTCCAGCAGGAATGGCAGCAGTCCGCGCACAGCGTACCTTGAGCAGCGGCAAGGCAGCCTTTACCATTTCGGCGATGGGCTTCGGCTGCATGGGGCTGAACCATCACCGCAGCCAGTCTCCCGATGAAAAGACCTGCATCCGGTTGATTCACGAAGCGATAGAACGGGGTGTAACCTTATTCGATACGGCTGAAAGCTATGGCTACCACAAGAATGAAAAACTGGTAGGCGAAGCCCTGAAAGGCTATACCGACGCGTGTTCGTCTCTTCCAAATTCGGGCACAAGTTCGTGAACGGCGTGCAGGTGAAGACCGAAGAGGACAGCACCCCGACAAACATCCGGCGCGTATGCGAGAACTCCCTGCGCAATCTCGGCGTGGAGACGCTCGGCATATTCTACCAGCATCGCGTCGACCCTGCGACGCCCATCGAGGTCGTAGCCGAAACATGCGGCGAGCTTATCCGGGAGGGAAAGATACTGCACTGGGGCATGTGCGAGGTCAATGCTGAAACCATCCGCCGGGCGCACAAGGTATGTCCGGTTACGGCCATACAGAGCGAGTATCACTCATGCACGCGCGGTGGAAGAAAACGGCGTGCTGGCGCTTTGCGAGGAACTGGGTATCGGTTTCGTGCCGTACAGCCGCTGAACCGTGGTTTCCTCGGCGGCATGATAAACGAGTACACCCGGTTCGACACCGCCAACGACAACCGCCAGACGCTTCCGCGTTTCCAGCCCGAAGCCATCCGTGCCAACACGCGTATCGTGGAGGTACTGAACGCTTTCGGACGGACGAGAGGCATTACCACGGCGCAGGTGGCATTGGCATGGCTGCTGAACAGGAGGCCTTTTATCGTTCCTATTCCCGGCACGACCAAGCTCTCGCACCTCGAAGAGAACCTGCGGGCCTGCGACATAGTGTTCACGTCGGAAGAAGTGACCGAGCTGGAAAAGGCCGTGGCCGCAATTCCGGTCGTGGGAAGCCGCTATGACGCTTTGCAGGAATCGAAAATCCAGAAATAGGAAGGGCGTATGAGAAAGGTTGTCTTTTATATGATGGCCGCCGCCTTGCTGTCGGGTTGCAACGCACGCAACGGGAATATCATGCAAATCGAGGAACAGGGCAGTTTCGCCGTGGGCGGCACGGTGCTCACCGATTCACTGGGGCGCACCTATCACGGCGACCACGCTACGTGTTCTATCAGAAACCCGTCGATGCCCGGAAATACCCGCTTGTCTTCGCCCACGGCGTGGGGCAGTTTTCCAAGACATGGGAAACTACGCCGGACGGCGCGAGGGGTTCCAGAATATTTTCCTGCGCCGCGGTTTCCAGACTTATCTCGTCGACCAGCCCCGCCGGGGAAACGCGGGGCGGAGCACGACACCCGCAACCGTTACCCCCGTCTTCGACGAGGAGACGTGTTCAACCGTTTCCGCGTGGGCATCTGGCCCGATTATTTCGAGGGCGTGCAGTTCAGCCGCGACAAGGAGGCTCTGAACCAGTATTTCCGTCAGATGACGCCAACTCTCGGCCCTCCCGATCTGGATGTCTACGCCAAGGCGTATGCCGCACTGTTCGACAGGATAGGTCCGGCTGTCTTCGTCACCCATTCGCAGGGCGGAGGTGTCGGATGGCTTACACTGCCGCAGACAAGGAACATCCGTGCCATCGTCGCCTACGAGCCGGGAACAAACGTGCCTTTTCCCGAAGGGCAGATGCCGGAGGAAGGGAAAGTACTAACCCTGTCGAAGAAGACCGAAGGCGTGGAAGTGCCGATGGAAGAATTTCTGCAGTTCACGAAAATCCCTATCATCATCTACTATGGCGACAATCTGCCGGAAACCGACGAACGGCCGGAACTGTACGAATGGACACGACGCCTGCATCTGATGCGCAAATGGGCTGCCTTGCTCAACGAACACGGCGGCGATGTCACGGTCATTCATCTGCCGGAGATAGGTTTGAAGGGCAACACCCATTTTCCCTTCTCCGATTTGAACAACGTGGAGGTGGCCGATCACCTGTCGAGATGGTTACATGAGAAAGGACTGGATTGAGAAGGCGGAGTCATGGACGAAGGAACTTCTGAAAATGGCGGGAATAGCCGGCGGAACGATGACTGAAAACGACTATTGAGTTAATCGAACAACCTTTAACAATTTTCATATGATACCATTATTTATCGGAGGCATCGGTATGCAGGAAGTGCTGCTGATTGCATTAGTCGTCCTGCTGTTCTTCGGAGGACGCAAAATTCCCGAACTGATGAAAGGCATCGGCAAAGGTGTCCGTTCATTCAAGGAAGGTATGAACGGCATGGAGAAAGAAATCAGTCCCGAAAATACCGACAAGAAAGAGGAGTGACATGGCAAAGGAAGACAAAACGGACGGCTTGAGCTTTTGGGAGCACTTGGACGTGCTGCGGACGGCGATTGTTAAAATCGTCGCCGTGGCCGTCGTGTTCGGTATCGCCGCCTTTTGTTTTAAGGAAAAACTTTTTGCCGTTATCCTTGCCCCGAAAAACGACGGCTTCATCACGTACCGTCTTTTCAACCGGATTGCAGCATGGGCCGGCGGCGAGACCGGGAGTTTTGCCGTGCAGCTCATCAACACGGGACTGGCCGGGCAGTTCGTCATCCACATGAAGACGGCATTATGCGCGGGTGTCCTGTGCGCGTCGCCCTATATCCTTTACCAGTTGTTCCGGTTCGTGTCGCCTGCCTGTATGCCTGCGAGCGGAAATATGCCGTGCGGATAGTCGGAGGCGGCTATGCAATGTTCCTGATGGGTGTGGCGGTCAGCTACTTTCTTATTTTCCCGCTGACATTCCGTTTCCTTGGAACCTATCAGGTCAGCGGTGAAGTGGAGAACATGATCGTCTTGCAATCCTACATTTCGACCCTCGTGCTGATGTGCCTGACAATGGGTATCGTGTTCGAGATTCCGATTTTATCATGGCTGTTTGCCAAATTGGGGTTTCTCACCGCCGATTTCATGCGACGTTACCGGAAGCACGCTATAGTGATTATCCTTATCGTTGCGGCTGTCATCACGCCGACTTCGGACGTGTTCACGTTGTCATTGGTCACATTGCCGATGTGGGTTTTATATGAAGCGAGCATTCTGGTCGTAAATAGAGCTGCAAGTAAAAAGGCAGTAGACAGATAAAGAAACGACATCTTGAAGTGAAAAACAATCTGCCGGCCAAAAGATAAAACAAACCTTTTTACAATAAGAGGTAAGGTACTGTAACACGTAGGTAATCCGTTTTATAAACGGCAGGTTTTATTCGTTTCTGCATTATACATAGAAAAGCCGTACCCTGCTCGTTTTCCGAAAGGCACGGCTTTCATCCCCTAAAAGAGGAATCAGACAGTGACAACAGTTACATATAAATTCTGTCGCTCCTGTTCGCAGAATTTATCGTACTCGGCTTTGTCCGTGCCGCTCTCGATAGCCCGGTCGATAACGTCTCCCAACTCGTCGAAACAAACCTCTTCGTTCACACATTCCACCTCCATTCCTTTCACAAGATAGACCTCGTAATAATCCGATCCGTTGAGTGCGACGATGACGTACCTGCGTGCAGCCGTCCGTTCACCTTAATGCGGAGTGCCGGCAAATCCCTGTATAGGGTGGCGGCAAACTCTTTGATACCCCACGACATGAGGACGGTCATGGGGGTTAACGCTACTAACTGTTCCTTAATGGTCTGTGCGACCTGCATTACATATTCTTTTTCCATAATTCTAAGTTTATAAATTATTATTCCATGATTTACTCGAACCAATCGGGGTTATCCTTTTTGAGTTCGGCTATCAACTCGTTTTCGGGAAGCTGAAGCGTTCTCTCGTCGGTAAAGAAGAAAATCTCGTCATAAATCCTTTCGGCTTCTTTACTGGCAAAACCTTCGTTCTCGTCATTGAAACTGCCGGGCTGCAAGGCATCGAGCAGGATTGTCGAACCGATAAGCAATTCTTCGCCATCGACAGATTCCACGATGCGGGAGTAATAAGACCTGCCGTTGAATTGAATCTTAGTTGTTTTCATATCGTCGTTTTTATATTAATGGTACATTTTTTCCGTGTTCATTGAGGTATTCCATGATATGCTTCGCTTCCTCGTGCGATGCCCGGTTCCGGTCATCGTAACGGCGTGTTTCGTCCGCCATGACCTTGATACACGCCTTAATCAGGCGGTACAGGCTTTGCTGAAGCGTCGGGTGCATGTCCGGGATTGCCGCCGCGAACCGTTCGGGGTTGAAACTGAAACTGTTTACCGCCATTTCCCAGTCTTTGGCGAGGCGGTATTCTTTGCTTTCTTTAATGTCCATATTCTTGAATTTTAATAGTTCTCGTTGCATATTCTGTCAAGTTCCTCAATTATGGGTGTCACCTTTTTGCCTGTAAGACTTTCTATGTCATACAGCAAGTGCTCCAAGCGTTCATACGCCTTTTCTCCCGCTTTTGTAAATTCTCCGGTACTGTCGAATGCGCTACCTTCGCAGCCCAGTTCTTGCAATAATTCTTCTAATGTCTTCATTTGTTAAATTTTAATAATTGTTTTTCTTTCCCTCTGTTCGGCTTCCTTGTTGCCGGAGCCGCTTCGGGTTTTATGGTGCTTTCCGGGGCTGGCGAAAAAGCCCTTTCCGACGTTTTTCTTGCCAATTACGCTTCGCAGAAGGAAGAATTTGCAAGAAATGCACTTCAAAACGACGGAATCAGGCGCGACAGCCCATATTTGCACCGATAAAACCGGTGCGGTGACGGACGGGAAAGCCAGACGGGAGAGAATACGGAGACCTGAAAGCGGTAGAAAAGGACGGCTGGAAGCTAAAAAAGAGAATTTATATATCTATATATGGATAATTGTTGTTATATTTGCATATAAATAGTGATATATTGACATTATGGAAACAACGAACTATACCACAAACAGCGATATGCTGACGCTTTTGGCGAAGCGGGTCAAGGAGTACCGTCTGGCCGCCCGCATGAGCCAGAAGGAGCTGGCCGAACAGTCGGGTGTAAGCCAGACGACTATCAGCCATTTCGAGCAGGGGGTCAGCCGTAACCTGACCTTGGCCAATTTCATCTCCCTGCTGCGTGCGCTCGGTCAGGCAGAGCGGCTCGCGGAGATTCTGCCGGAACTTCCCATGCCGCCGATGGCGCTTCGGGAAATCGAGAAACTGATACCTAAACGAGTTAGGAGGGGCAAGAAATGATAGAAAGTCTCGATGTAATCCTATGGGATAAAAAGGTCGGCACGCTTGTCGCCAATCGGGAAGGACACCGCAGCAAAGCCTGTTTCTACTTCGACAGCGATTATGTCCGCGACGGCTACGACATCGCCCCGCTCCGTGCGCCGGTAAAGGGTTGCCGCACAGCGCGGCCTGCCGGTCTATCCCGATGAAGAGCGGCTTTTCGGCGGCCTGCCCTCGTTCATAGCCGATTCGCTGCCCGACCATTGGGGAAACACCGTGTTCAACGAATGGGCCAAGTGCATCATATCCGTATGAGGGACTTGTCCGCCCTCGACCGTCTCGCCTATATCGGACGGCGCGGCATGGGGGCATTGGAGTTCGTCCCGCCCACTGCCGAGGAACTGGAGACACCGTTCAAGGTGGAGATCGCTGACCTCTACCAACTGGCCCGGCAGCTTTCGAGGAAGCCGGACGGTTCAACGTCCCGGTATCGGGCAACCTGATGGTCGAAAGCCTGTTCAAGGTAGGAACGTCCGCAGGAGGACGACGGCCCAAAGCGGTGGTCAACGTCAATTTCGGGGAAGGACAATGTTACTCCGGACAGGTGGCGACCCCTTATCCGGCTACACGCCGATGATCGTCAAGTTCGACGAACACCAGAAGATGCCGACGACACGGATAGAATACAGTTATTACCTGATGGCCGTAGACGCCGGGCTTCAGATGATGCCGAGCCGCCTGTTGGAAGGTGAGCAGACAGCGCACTTCCTGACCGAGCGTTTCGACCGCCGGAACGGCAAGAAGGTGCATATCCAGACATTGGCTGCCATGAACCCCCCGGCAGATTCTTACGAAGCACTATTCGAGCGGCCTGCCGTATCGGCGTGCCGCCGGGGGAACTCCGGCAACTGTTTCGCTTGATGGTGCTGAACGTGCTGGGCGGGAACGTCGATGACCATAACAAGAATTTCAGCTTCCTGATGGGCGATGACGGGCGTTGGCACGTTGCTCCGGCCTACGACTACACGTTCTCGGTCGATCCGGACGCACCGTATTACGTCAACCGCCACAGCATGACTATCAACAACCGGACAGAGGGTATTACTGCGGCAGACCTGCTGGAAGTAGCCCGCCGGTACGGTATAAAGGCCGCAGAGCCGTTCATAGAAAAGACCATAGGCATCGTTTCGCGTTACCCGGAATACGGCCGGGAGGCCGGTGTCGGAGAGGAATGGATAGGAACGATAGAAAAGGAAATCGCTGCACGAGTGGAGTGCGTGCGAGCCGATTAAAATAGAGCATGGGATTTCATGCAGGGGAAATGAACCCACCCGTTTTTGTGGCGGGTGGGTTTGTCGTTGTCATTCCGCCCCTTTCTTGCTTAGGAGGGTCAACTGGTCGGGACGGTCGGGAAACCAATAGGCGTCGCTGTCAAGATACACGCATCTGTCACCATTCCAAGGCTTCCTGAAAGCTAATACCTCTTGAGGGCCGAATACTACTCCATAATCGTTTGTAAATGCTACCATGTCGCCTACGGCCAAATCGTCCTCCGTTTCCATGACTTCGGAAAGGCGATTATAAAACTCCATGCCTTCGGCTTCACGTTCCGCTTTCCAGCGCAAAAAATCCTCTTTATGACTTCTGCCCGTGTTTATCGGCGATAATTCCGAAGGCAAAACCTCCGCTTCCGAAGTACCGGACGAAATCAGAATAATGCTGTCGTCTTCCATGTTTTCCGGTGCAGAAATCACTCGGTAAGCCCCATCGGACAAACCGTTGTCCGGGTCATGCCAATAAAGCAGATTCCCTGTCTTGATAAAATCGTATTTTCCCATTGTCTTGTGAATTATTGATTATTTATTTCCCTTTTTTCGATCCCTTTCCTTTGGAACCGCTTCGGGGTTTTACTGATGCAGTACACGGTCGTCGGCACAGCTTCATACGACGGCTCTTCTTGCCAATTACGCTTCGCTTGGGAAGGAAGAATTTGCAAGAAGTGCACTTCAAGCCGGAGAATCAAGCGCGACGACCGACTTTCGCATCGGATAAAACCCGTGCGGTGAGGGACGGGAAAGCCGGACGGGAGAAACAGGCGGCTCGTGCCGCTACAAAAGGGAAAGAATGCAATTATAAGAGGAAACGGGCGGTGGCGGGGTATCCGGGAGGCTGACTATAAAAGGACGAAGGCGGGCGATAAAGACAAAGGAGATAGCGCACTGACTGTGTTATCAGTACGCCATCTTGTACATTCAATCTTCGGAACCCGACACTTTCATTTTTGGGAACAATCCTTTTCAAAAGCATTCTTCTCCGAATGGCTCGATGTTCGCTTTTTGGAAAATTTGCGGGTTATGCTGATAAAGAAGCGGCAGGTTCAACATAGCCATAGGGTATTCCACGAAGCCGCTCCTGCGTTTGTAGCCGGAATCGGTCGCCAATCTGTTTTCTACCAAAAAGTCCAACGCATCCGGGTAATTGTTCACGTCGATAAAGGTACGGTCCGGCAAACCGAGCGCATCCATTTCCTCCAAATTGACGGAAAGTACGATATATTCGTCTTCATCTTCCACCATTACCAAGATAAGAGCCAACCAGCCATTGCGATAAAACCGTGGTACGAGGTAATACCGTTCGCCTCTGAACTCGTATTCTTTCTGTCTGAAAGAGCTGTCCGGCTCTACGATTTCAAATTCATCTTCACCTGCGGTAAAAGCAATCATAGGGTTGCTGGCATCTACATACGCTTCACCTGCTTTGTAGCACAAATACTCTCTGTTTTCGGAACGCACGATAGCAAATTGAATTTCCATAAAATCTTAACATTAATCAGTTGAACAATCTGTTTATTTTTTCCCTCCTTTCGGAAGCCTTCAGGCTTCTCCTGTCGGGATTTGATTTTTACGTGCATTAAAGATTGCCTTTCAGGGAGAAACAGGCAAGGAATTTGGGCAGAATTTTATAGTTGCGGTATTGAGCGTCCGCGAAATATGGACGATTGAAAATCGGGAAAGCTGCTGAAAAATTGTGTTCAAATAGCGTAGCGGTACTTGAATGTTCCTCCAAGGCAATACCTTTGCACCGGAAAAAGCATGTCCCGACGGGCAGAGCCGTTGGCGAAGGGATTTCCGTACAAAAGGAAAACGAAGGGATAAAAAGGGAGATCTGCCAACGGCAGTGCTAAAAAAGACAGCCGCTCCTGCGGCTCTCTCTCTGTAGCGTTGCGCTATTTCTTCCCGGTCTTGCTATCCGGTTCGTCTTGCCGTTTTTTCGGGGTGAACAGTCCATTGAAACAGACCGTCGTGGCAAAAGTACGTGCCTGCGTGGCATTGCACAATCCCGCTCCGGGCATTGTCGCACCGTTGTAATGTTTGCAGTCCTTACATTTCATCATTACCTCTTTTGATTGGTTAGACAGTAGGACGGATTTCTCCGTCCTACTATTGAATTATGGTCAAGCTGCGACCTCTTCGGGTTGCGTATGTTCTTCGGGTTGTACCTCTGCCGTGGGTTGTGTATTTTCTGCCTCGGCGGCTTCTTCGGGCTTTGTCTGCCGTTCCTTTGCCAACAAGGCGGCTTTGCGTTCCTCGATACGTTTATGGCGTTTCTCATACACCTCATTATATCCACTTTCAATTTCGGCGAGCGTGTCGGGCATGTGCTTACGGGCAAAATCGAGCAAGAGGGTCGCAGCAGCGTTATTGCCGTATGCGCCTTTGAAGTTGTCTATCAAGAAATCCCTGCGGATAACGGCTTTCTGCTTGGCCGTGAGGTTGGCGATGATGTTCATTTTTTCTTCGTCCTCAAGGTGTTGGTAGGCTTTTTTCTCCCCGATACCGAATACCCCGAAGTGTTCCCTGCGGAGAGACGACAGCAGGAAGAAATATATCATCTTTTCCTCGTCCTGCGTGAATTTGCTTTCAGACGTATCAACGTCCAAAATCTGTTTCTTAGCGTCTGCAACGGTTTTCTCGACGGCTATTTCCTTGTTACGTTTGTCCTGCTGTTCCAATTTTTCCACCGGGGAAAGTTGTTTTTCGGTAGCCATGTCCGCATTGGCGGCAGCACTTGCCATGTAACACAGCGTAATTTCTTTCTGCCCGATGCAGATATAAAACGTGAGTTCGCCCGTATCGATTCGTTCATGAATTGACTTGCATTTTTCCATATAGTTGCTGAAATCCTGCTCGTACTCCTTGTATGCCGCCTCGTATTCCTCGGTAGTGTCGTATTCTTCCTTTTCGGGTGCTACCGGCGTTTCGGGGTATGCCGTGGCATAGGTATTGAGGTGCTCGACCTCGTACCCCATAGCGGTAAGGCGTTCCACCGCAAGCATGTTATTGTTGAAATCTTGGTAGCCCAATGATACGGAGGGGTATTGTTCCACAAACTGCAAGGCTTTCTCCACGAGATAGGAAGCGTTCATTTCGGCCAGACAACTCCGATTGGCGCAATTTCCGCAACCACCCTCGCAGAACAACATCATGTTGTTGGTATTGTGGGGGCATGAGGCGCATAGGGTCTTGTCGAATGCGTAACGGCTAAGGTCTGTCGTGAAATCCCGTTCGATAAACTTTGCCACCTCGGCGGCTTTCAGTCCTCGCCAACAGTCGTACAACATGCTGTCGCTGTCTTTCAAGTGTTTATAGTACACCTCTTTCTGAATATCCGTACCGTATCGGCAAATCTCACTCGCTACACTGATTGTGATTTCGTCCTTTTCCAGAAGTTCGGCGATTTCGGGTATCAATGATACGAATTTCAGACGGGTACGGATATAGTTCTCGTTTTTGCCGAACTGCACGGCCAATGACTGCACATCGTAGCGACCGCTTTCCATGAGCTTTTGGTAGGCGTTGGCTTCCTCTATGGGGGTAACGTCCTTGCGCTGCAGGTTCTCCGTCACGGCCATTTCGGCGGCGGTCTCGTCCGAAACATGCAAGATGACAGCCGGAATTTCGGTCAGTTCTGCCATAAGGGCGGCACGATACCTGCGCTCTCCGAAAATAATCTCGAAGCGGTCGGTGTCCACAATGGGGCGCACGCCGATAGGTTGCAATACTCCCTGCTGACGAATACTCTCGGCCAGTTCGGCAAGGCTCGCCTCGTCAAAGTGCTTGCGTGGGTTATAGTTGCTCGGTTGAATATTCATCAATGCAACTGATACGATGTTGTTCTCTACTACTGATTGAATGTTCGCTGTTTCCATAATTCATAAATTTTAATTTGTTATTACATTAGATTGTTTGATTACTATTGTCTTTATTGTGCGGTGTCATACTCGTATATTTCCGGATTGTCGTACCCGTCGAACACTATCCGAAACGTGTCAAAGTCCTTTCTGCCCGCCAGTCTGACGGTATCTCTTTTCCCGATGAAATAGGGTTCATTCATTGTCCGAAACGGTGCGCCGAGCGTTATCCTATCCACCAACGTACAAACTTTGCCGGGTTGTTCGGGCATGATATAACCCAGTGCGTACTCGTTGTAACTACCAATTGATTTTATCCATATCGCTGTCAATTTTACGTTGTTTTTTTCTTTCCCTCCTTTCGGTTCCTTTCTCTGCCTGAACCGCTTTGAGGTTTTACGGATGCGGTACACGGCTGTCGGTACAGCTTCATACGACGGCTTTTCCTGCCAATTACTCTTTCGCAGAAAGGAAGAATTTGCAGGAAATACACTTCAAGCCGCCGTATCAAGCGCGACAGCGGACCTTTGCATCTGATAAAACACAACGGTGACGGCAGAGAATGAAGCCGGGAAAGCGGTAAGGGAATCGGTAGAAAAGGGATATGCCGTCAGGGTTAGAATAGGGATAAAACGGGCCATGTGCCTGTACTTGCGGGCAGGTAAAAAAGAGAAAGATGGTAAGACTATAAAGGAGGAATGCGCCTATGGAAACAGCGGGCGGATAAAAAGGACGCATGGCTGCCGTCTCCGGGGTGGGCAGACGCGGTAGCCATGCCTGTGTTTATTGTTCGTTCTTCTCCAGATACTCTTTCATTGCCTCGTTCACGATGTCTTTCAGCGACATGTTCTTCTTGATGGCGAGGAATTTCATACGGGTATGAATGCTTTTGTTGATGACGAAGTTGCAATGAACCGCCGTTTCTTTTCCGTGGGGGCTGCTACCGGCTGTTTTCCGCCGGTAGTCTTTTCGTAGGTGACAGCAACCCGTCCAGTCCGCCTTTCATGCTGTCTTTCAGTAAATCGCTCTTGCTCATATCGGGATTATTTTAATTTCAGTACCTCTTGCGCCAGTGCCATGTAGTCCTTGGCTCCGTTGCTGTTCCTGCTATACTCGAAGATGTTCTTGCCCTTTATGGGAGCTTCGGCCAAAGATACGTTATCCCGTATAACGGTCTTGAACACCTTTTCGCAGAATGAATCCTTGACGAGTTCGGCCACACTTTTGTTCAGTGTCTTGCGTTTGTCGAACTGGGTAATTACAATGCCACCAATAGCGAGTTTCGGATTCAGGCGTTCCTGGACGGTGGCAATCACATTCATGATCTTGGCCATGCCGCGCATGGCGAGGAATTGTGCCTGTACCGGGATAATCAGGTAGTCTGCGGCGGTAAGGGCGTTCAGCGTCAGCAACCCCAACGAGGGCGGACAGTCGATAAGGATATAATCGAATTTCCGGTTTTCGAGCAACTTGCCAATCAGGCCGTTCAATATCAGTTCCCGTCCCGGCTCGTTGATGAGTTCTGCCTCGGCAGCCGAGAGGTCGAGGCAGGACGGTACGACGGTTACACCTCCTGCCGTTTCAACTAATGGCAAGGGGTATTTGCCTTTCATCGCCCCGTACACCGTCTGTTCTTCCTCAATGGAGAGGCCGAAGGATTCCGTAAGGTTCGCCTGACCGTCCATGTCGATAGCCAGCACGCGCTTTTTCTTTTGCTGCAGGGCCGCAGCCAGATTGATGGTGGTGGTCGTCTTTCCGACCCCTCCCTTATGGTTCAAGACCGCAATTATTTTTGTCATCGTTTCACTCTTTTATTCCACTTGCAAAGTTAATACTATTTTTCGTAAATACTAAAATTAGTATATACTAATTCACTAAAAACTATTGTTTTAGCAGTGTAGTATTTTAGTATTTACTACTATACTAAAATAAAGTTTGACTAAGAGTAGTATATCCTACATTCGCAGACGAGTGGCTTACTAATCTACTACATATAGGATATACTACATTTAGTATTCGCTTATTTTCAAAGGTTTACTCTCTTATCAGAAAGGCAAATCCTCCTTTTCGTCCTGCGGGAAATCTGCAGGAGGAACGGGTGCGCCGTCTGCTCCGCTTACTGCATTGTCCTCTCCGGCTGCCGCGCCTTCCCGCCTTCCGGTATTGATAAAGGCAATACTCTCTGCCGTGATGGAGAGCTGTATCTGGCTCTCGCCGTTCTTGTCTTTCCACAGGGAAGATGACAGCGTGCCGTCAACAAGTATGAGTCTCCCTTTCGTCAGATATTCGGACAAGCGGATATGGTTGTCCTTGTTGCTGCGTACCCTTATCCAAGTGGTGATGTTTTGCCCCTTTGAATAATCGTCAACGGCTATGTCCATAGCCATGAATGAGCCGTGTGCTCCTGAAATTACTTGGCAATCTTTGCCGATGCGTCCGATAGTGTGAACATGTAACATAATAGAAAATTGTTTGTGGCAAGGTGGTTGGTCCTGCCGTTACCTAACTGTTTATTTTTTCCCTCTTTTCGGTTCCTTTCTCTGCCTGAACCGTTCCGGGATTTTATAGATGCGGTACCCGGCTGCCGGTACAGCTTCATACGACGGCTTTTCTTGCCAATTACTCTTCGTAGAAGGAAGAATTTGCAAGAAATACACTTCAAGCCGCCGGATCAAGCGCGGCAGCTACCTTTGCATCTGAAAAATCGGACGGTGACGGCAGAGAGGAGACCGTAGAGGTTATACATATAATTGATATAAAGGGAAGAGGGCTTCGCCCAAGTATAAGAGCAGAGGAAAAGAGAGAGGTATAAAAGGAAACCGCCAACGGAGTTGCGGTAATTTACAAACGGGTATCGTGCCCTTCACCGACGATGTTGTCATAGGCACGATACCTTATCATAGCTTATTTTTGTCAGAACCGGTATCTCAAAGGGAGGAATGCAGCAAATCGCCCATCCTTTGTTCTGGCAAAGTACAAAACCCTCTGACGATAGTATCTCCGTTTACGCCTTCAAGTCCGGCGAACATTTGTAATGCGTCAAACCCTCTGTCGAACTGTTCCATGATGACGGCGGGGGCAAAATGGATAATCCCGTGAGGGTAGCTTTTCGATGTGCAATCCACCCGCGCAAATAATCATCGAAACAGCCTTCTGCTCTTGACGCATGGAACTCTTGTGAATGGGAACTGCAAATGGTTTTACCGTAGATTTCGTCTCCTAAAATTAAAGTTCCCGTTTGCGGATTGTACATAAAACGCCGATTGGTTATTTGAAGAATATCTATGATTTCCCATTTGACATTGATAACCATCAGGATTTTTTCAACCTGCCTTTTCATGCGTTTGCCTGTTTTACAATTTTTCTTGTCCATCACTTGTCTTTTATGCCGTGAAACATCTGCTTTTTTACCCTTTTTTCGATTCTTCTCTCTGTCTGAACCGTTCCGGGATTTTACAGATGCGGAACACGGCTGCCGACAGGGCTTCATACGGTGGGTTTCCCGGCCAATTACGCTTTCATGGAAAGGAAGAATTTGCGGGGAATGCACTTCAAGCCGCCGGATCAAGCATGGCAGCGACCTTTGCATCTGGCAAACCGGACGATACCGGCAGAGAGGAGACCGGAACAGACCGGTAAATATGATGGTAAAAAGGGAGTACGGCTTTGCTGTATAAATGCAGGGGAAGCGAAGTAGAAAAGGGTCCGGCTTGGGCGGGTCAGGCAAGGGTCTGCCGGGGCAAACATGAAAGGGATTCTCCTTATCCGCTCCACGCCTGAATTTCGACCGGGCGGAATGAAAGCGCGGAGCGAATAAGAAGTATCACCGTTTGCCCTTGACGTGGCAGGTCACAAGGGAAAGATACGGAACAGAGGCGGAAAGTCCGAAACCAGCGGCATAAAGACCGGTCGGGCTGTGGAATACCGTGTTGTTTCGACAGGTCGAAGCTCCGGCATGGAACGGCACGATCCGGGCTGCCGCCGGTTTTGAACGGCCTCCCGTACCTTTCCCTGACGACTTGTTACGGCACAGACTTTCCACTGGTTCACGGGGTTGGGAAAGCCGGCGTATAATAGGGAAACAGCCTGAAGGTAAAAAAGGAGTAATCGTACTATAAAAGGTATCGGTTGCCCCGCAATCCGTCCGGAGGCTTTCGCCCATCGGACAGACCACAGAGGTTATCGGCTTATAGTTTGGGCTTGTTCTTCGGGAGAATGGGGCAAGAAAGTATTATTCTGTAAAATGGCCCCAGCTCGGTCTTTACCGGGTCTTTCGATACCAAGAATGTTGCGCTCTCCTTGACCTTCGCTATATCCAAAATGGTCTTACAGATGTACTTATTCCTCAAACGTGTTCCTCCCCTGTTGAACTGCAGCGGAAAACCTCGCTTGTCAGTGGTTTTGTGCAGAAACCACTCTTTCGGGTTGTTTTCATCACAGCCAAACTCCAGTCGGTCGTTCATTGTGATATTCATTTCTTTTGCCAATTTGGTGGATAGATACATGTTGCCGGTAACGCTGTTGAACCTTATGCTTCTTTTACCTACACGGTTTTCTCTTGTCCGGCAATTCTCGACGTTGTAAATTACAAATTTCATTTTCTTGAATTATTTACGGGTTATACAAATTACATGCTTACGTGGGCGTACCTTTTGGAAAATCCTTCGTGATTGCGGATAGTGTCGGTTATATCGCTTATTCTCCGGTGTATCGCACTTGCGGAAATGCCTGCATAGGCGGAAAGGTGTCTGTATGAACATTTCGCCTCGTACTCTTTCAGTCTGAAAAGCTCGTAGTCCGTTTGGGGATATTTCTTCTTCACAAACAGCAGTATGTCATACACCAGCTTGTCGGAAGCTGCCAGCACCTCGACGGACGGTGTTTCTTCTTCCTGCATGAGCAAAAAGAAATGTTCGTTGTCGGGGAAACAGTAACAACTATCCTTGTGAATACATTTCAGTCTGCACTTTTTGTACACGCCGAAAAAATAAGGCTCGAAGCTCTCGACAGGTATTTCCGAAATCACGACTTCCCGTTTCATCGCCAAATAGGCGTCGTGAAAGGCGTCCTCGTGCAGGTAACGTCCGAATATGTTACGCAATCTCTGATAGTTGTAAACGAACCAGTTGTCAAAAAGCGAATTTTTTTTCATGTTTCAATTTGTTTTTAAGTTTTTTTTATTTCCCTCCGGTTCGAGCGATTACCGGAAAGTTCGATTCTTTTTTCTGCCTCGTCTTTGCATCACGGGGTTTGCAGCAAGGATTCCATGAAAAATACTCTTGGAATGGAATGAGAAGGAAGATTTTTCATCAGGAAAATCGAAGATGGGCCTTGAGGCAAAGTTTTGAGATGCAATCAACTTTGCGGAAAAAAGTGTCGGGCTTTACGGTCGTCGGTTCGTGATAGCATCTCAATCTACAAAGGGGGGGGAAGCGAAAGCCTGCCTATAAAAGACAAGGTGTGTGGTATAAAAGGAGTGGCTGGAGGTACAAGGGGAAGATTCCGTTACAACCGGGTATGGCCGTGGCAGACCGGAAGGTGAAAAAATCCCCTGTCCGGTGTTGTAACCGAACAGAGGGAAAAGGTTAAATCTATGAATTATGGTCATGCCGCTTTGTCGGTGGCCTCGTGTTCGGAAAGGGCGGACTGCGTGCGTTCCGCCTCTTTCATGCTTTCGTCGATCCGATGCTGTAAAGCGTTGCACTCCTGTTTGAGCCTTGCCAACTCGTCCGCCTTGCTCCACTTGCGGGCGATGATTCCCTGCAAAGCGGGTATCTCGCTCTCCAGCTTGGCTATCTTCTGCCGTTGTTCCTCAATCATGCCGGGCAGCTTGGCGAGGGCGGCTTGCGGGTATCGGGAGGATTCCACGAAGCCCAGAGGCAATGCTCCCGATATGCCACAACGGTATTTCAGTCCGCTTACGCCCTCGACGAGGAACGTGTTGCGGTAGAATGTACCGCCCATGTCATACTCGCTGTACACCGACAGGTTCAATCCGGCATACGTGCCTATCGTACCGATTGCCCCGTTGCGGTAGGTCTTGGAAATGCGGTGCAGCTCCCGTCCGGTCTCTTCCGCCGTGGCTTGTGCGAGTTCAACAGCCGGGTCGTCCGGTCTCCGGTGTAAGAGGTGATATATTCCCAGTCCTGCGTCATGCGTGCCGCCGCACTCTCGGCCTTTGTCATGTCTTCCCGGTTGGCCGCAATCTTACGCTCGGCCCTGATACGGTCTTTCTTGAAAATGGCCTGTTCCTTTTCGAGCTGCATAATCTTGTTGTCGAGCTTCGTTTTCTCCAACAGGTCGGTATTTCCCGACAGGAGAGCCACGAACTCGGCGAAATTCATGCCGTTATCCTCGTCCATAGCGTCCTCGTCGATACGGCGCACAGCAATCGTACCGTTGTTAATTTGGTTGATGAACATTTGCTTGGTTTTCAACAGGTTAAATTTGTAAGCGTCGAGCGTCTTTTCCGTTCCGTAAATCACCACGTCCACGGTATTGTTTCCCCAGAGCTTAACGGTGTTGCCTTTGCGTACCGCACGACCGTTGCGCTGCTCCATGTCGGCGGGGCGCCAAGGTATCTCCAGATGATGCACCGCAACGGCCCTTTCTTGGGCGTTTACTCCCGTTCCCAACATCGAGGTAGAGCCGAACAACACCCGTACCCTGCCACTGTTCATGTCCGCAAAAAGTTTCTTTCTCGCCCGTTCGGTCTTGGCGTACTGGATAAACTGGATTTCATCGGCAGGAATCCCCATTGCCACCAGCTTGTCCTTGATGTCGCTATAGATGTTCCACTCGTTCGGCTTGTAAGTGGCAAGGTCGCTGAAGACGAACTGTGTACCACGATTGGCATTTGAACTTACATAATAATCATAAATAGTTCTTGCGCAAATCGAAGCCTTGTTGTTCGGGTCATCAGTAACTTATCGCCCAACAGACGCATATCAAGAGACATCTTACGGGCCACGTTGGTAGCAACAAGCATTTTTGCCTTGTCGAGATTGTCCGGCTGCGGAATATCCAACCCCAAATCTTCCCATTGTCCGCTGTGCGCAAAGGCGACGAGCCGCCCGATCATTTCCTCCTGTTGGATAGTGGGTGCATGGGAAAGGAAACGCACGTTTTTGTCCGGCACATCGAGGTTTATCATATCGGCTGTACGATAGTCGGTAATCTCCCGCAGGAACATCGCCAGTTCCGGCACTTTGATGTAAGTGCGGAAACGCTCTTTGCGCTTTATCGTACCCGTTACGTTCAGCTCGTAGTCGGCGGCCTTTTTCGTGAAGATAGCCGCCCAAGCGTCGAAACAGCTTACTTGTTGCCGTTTGAGTTCCCTTGGACGCAGATATTTGAACATCACGTACAGTTCGGTCAGCGCATTGACGACCACCGTACCCGACAGGAACGTAGCCCCCAAGTCCTTTCCCGTGCGGCGTTGAATGTCCCGAATGGCAAACAAAAGGTTCATCGCCCTTTGCGAGCCTTGCGCATTGCCGATGCCCGCTACTCTCGTGTGGCGTGTCTGGAACATCAAATTTTTATAGCAGTGGCATTCGTCTACAAAAATGTGGTCTATGCCCATCGAACGGAAATCGATGGTATCGTCTTTCCGGAGGTCTATCTTCATCTGCAGTTCGGCGAGCTTGGCTTCAAGGTTCTGTTTCCGGGTTTCCAGTCCTTTCTGCATCCTGCCGCTCCGGTAACGCATAGTGGATTGCTCCAGCACTTCGAGGCTGCGCTCCACATCGGCCAGTTCTTCCGAGAATATGTCGTACATGGTTTCTTCGGATTGCGGAATCTTGCTAAACTGGTCGTGTGTCAGGATAATGCAATCCCAGTTGTTGTTCTTGATTTTTGAAAACACTTCCTTGCGGTTGGCGGGGGTGAAATCTTCCTTGCCCGGATAGAGCACCTTGGCCGTGGGGTATGCCTTTCGGAATGTATCGGCAATCTCGTGTACATTGGCTTTCAGCCCGATAATGAGGGGTTTCTGCACCAGTCCGAGACGTTTCATTTCGTATGCGGCCACGCACATAATCATCGTCTTGCCCGTGCCGACCTCGTGCCAGCAGATACCGCCGCCGTTCTGCTTAATCATCCAGATAGCGTCTTTCTGTGAGGGATAAGTTCTTTGTACGGGAACAGCTCGAAAGAGAGGCCGGGGAACGTCTGCGCCGAGCCGTCGTAGTGCGGACGCACGTAACAATTGAAGCGCTCGTTGTATGTCCTTACCAGTTCGTCCCGGACTTCCAAAGGCTCATCGTCAAGCCACCGGTTGAAACGGTCTCTGATTTCCTGTATCTTGGCGGCGGCCTCCTGCATGGCTTCCTCGTCCGGCACACGTATTTTGCTGCCGTTCCGGTATTCCTCTTTCGTTATCTCAGGTACGGTATCGTGCAGGGCGTGTACAAACAAGTCCTCGCCGTTGTAATTGCGCACGGAATAGGTATTGTATGCCACGGGCGAATATCCCTGCAGCCGAATCAAGTAGGTATCGTTCACGTCGAAATACATCACGTCCGCACCCACTCCGAATAGGTCGGAGGCGAAATCGGCGTACAGCTTCGTATCTATCCACCGCTCGCCCATGTTGATGTCGAGTTCTTCATAGGGTATCGGTTCGGGTATGGTGTTCTCCAGTGCCTTTGCGGACGCTTCGGCCCATTCTTTCTCCTTGCCTGCGAGATTCGGGAGAAAGGAAAGCGTCTCTTCCTGCTTGGCGATGATGTTTCCGGAGAGGAACTTTCCTTTGTGCTCCCATTCCCCATTGGCCGGATTGTAGAAAATTTCCCCTTGCAGGGCTTCGATGATTTCTTCTTCCTCCTTGTTCGTGGCTTGTGCCATGTAGCCCATATCGACCTTGCCGTAAAAGTTCAGGCTGCTTGCCAAGGCTTCCACGGGGGACAGCGTTACGGCGGTGTCTATCTTCTTGAAAGCTACAGGTTCACGCATAACGTCGGCTTTGAAGATGTCCCTGCCGACCTGCATTTCTATCGTGAACACCTCCGTACCGAGGCTGTCGAGCAAGATAAACTCCTTGTTGTCGTTGTCGTGGAAAAATCCCCATTTGGCAATAAAAGCGTCGTATAGGGTGTTGAGTTGTTTACGCAGTTCCGAGCACTCCTTTTGTTCTTCCCGTTCCCTGCCGGACAGCTCGAAATACACCTTGCGTATGGGGAAATAGTCGGCGGCCCTGTCCGTATTTACCTTGCCCTCGTCCACGGGTACGAAATCAACGGCTGTCTCCGTGTAACGGCTCGACTTACGAAACCGAAGCGTACCTACCTGCCCCTCGAAAACGACCATTGCGCCGTTCTTCATCCATGTTTCCATGTCCTCCGTGTAGGCACGTATGCCTTTGACCGTCTGCGGCTCGCCGAAAAGAGACATCTGCACGGGGGTGTTGTCCTGGCCGTGATTGGCAAAAAGAGCCTTGCGAAAATAGCGGTCGAAATCGTATTTGAGCAGTGCGGAAAGGTATTGGGACATGGCGTTTCCATCGCCTAACCACTGGTATTTGCGGACGTACTTACCGAACTGGTTCAGCGCAATGCGACTGTCCGTGGCAAGGGCGGTCTTGGGGAGGGTAAAGATTTTGTTCGCATAGTCGGTCATCGTTCCTGCCGTGTCGACTTTCCTTGGAGACCTGCAAAAACATCTTCTCCCGTAACGAGAGCGTCGCCTTGCGGCTGTGCTTTTGGAATATCAAAAGGTCGCTCCCTACCTCTATGCCGCTCGTCTGCATGAAAAGGGTATCGGGTAGCCGTAAGGCCGTTATGAGTCGGCATGATTGACGAGGTACTCGCGCACGAACTTGTTGCCCGGCGTGTCGGCAATTCCTCTCGCGCAACGAACGCCAGCAGTCCGCCCTCGTTCAACAGTTCCATTGCCTTGACAAAAAAGTAGTTGTGTATGGTCTTGGCTGACTGTTCGTACATGCCGCCTTTCTTCCACATTTCCGCATCGAACACCCGGAAATTGCCGAACGGGATATTCGAGGCGATAACATCGAAGCTCTCATGCTCCAGATGCTGGTCGGCTATCGTCTCGAAGCCTGCCGTTACCGTGGTCGCCTCGTCATACAGAAGCGACAGGATAAGCCCCGTAAGACAATCTTTTTCAAAAGCGTAGCTGCGAGTGCCGGGCATGGAGACGGGCAGAAAGCCGCCAATTCCCGCACTGGGTTCAAGAAAGGTACTCATTTGCAGGCAGTTATCCTTGAATGTAGCGTGTATCTGCCGGGTTACTGCGTCCACGAGGAATTTCGGTGTGTAAAAAGCAGTCAGGACGGAGGATTTTATACTGTTGATGACGGCTTGCCGCATGGCGTCGTCATAATAGGGATATGCGCCTATCAAGTCCTGCAGCTTGCGGATAGGCTCGGCCACATCATCGCTGACGGTATGCTCCGTTCCTATATTCAATACATCTTTAATCCCCCCGAAACCGGAATATCGGGATAATACCTCTTTCTCTTCGTCAGTGGCTTGTCGGTCGTCGATACGGACTTTCATTGCCGTTGCAATGGCTTCCACGTTTGCCACCAGTGATTTTAATTTGCTGTAACTCATAATTTAACCTTGTTTGTTTCCCTTTATTCGGCCTGTTTGCGGCCTCCGGGATTATTTTTCTGCCTCTTGAAGGTGGCAGGGACAATCGGACAAGGCTGAAGCGAAAAAATACGCTCGACAACGGAGAGGAAGATTTTTGCGCCTCACTCGCGGCGCAGCCGGCATTGGCAAGATTGGAACGGCCCGTTACCTTCGCGGAAAAATAATACCCCGCAGGTCGCTGCAAGGCTGGGCACGGAAACCGACAGCTAAAAGAGGGAGGAAAATGCGTACAAGGGAGAAAGGACGGAACGGGTATAGAAAAGGGAGAAAGCGTCGTACAACGGGGAATGCTGCCGACAGACCGGAAATCCGGAGAAGATGGGATAAGACAAGGGAATCCTGTGCATAATCAAAAGAAAAACTTACCCCTGTAACCGATTATAATGAATAACCTATGACTGAAAAGAATACTCCCATCTTATCTCCCGAATATCTCGATTTCAGAAACGAGATAACCTCCCGCATCCGGTCGCCCCAATACGAGGCATTGAAGGCCGTAAACAAAGAGATGATCGCCCTGTATTGGGAAATCGGCAGGCGGATTACCGAACAACAAGCGGCCTTGGGCTGGGGAAAATCCGTCATGGAGAACCTTTCGCGGTACATACAAAAGGAGTTTCTGGGTATAAAGGGATTCGGTGTTTCCAACATGTGGGACATGGCCCGTTTTTATACCGAATACCGGTCGAATGAAATTCTCCAACCGTTAGTTGGAGAAATTAGCTGGTCGAAGCACATCGTCATTCTGACCAAGTGCAAAGAGATGCAACAACGGCAATTCTACATCTTGTCAACCAAGAAATACGGCTGGACGAAAGATGTACTTATCAACAAGATAGAAGCAAAGACCTACGAAAATTATCTGCTCGGTCAGAGCAACTTCGACATGACCTTGCCGGAGAAGATAAGAACCAGGCCATACTTGCCTGAAAGACGAATATACATTCGACCTTGTGGGCCTTTCGAAAGAACATTCCGAATACGAACTGGAACAAGCGATTATAAAGAATATCCGCGCGTTCCTCATGGAGTAGCGAGATATTCAGTTTTTCTAACTGAAAGTGAGTACAGAAATGTTATCATAGCATGGCAGAGACTATTTGTCAATCCACTCTTTTAGCCGTTGAGCCTTCTCTTTACTAACGGTTATTTTTGTGTTCGGATACCCTTTTAAGCGGACAATAAGTTTCCCTCCGAAATAATTAGAAAGAAACAATACGTATTCTATGTTAATTATGTATTGGCGGTTGGCACGGAAGAAGCAATCAGGATTGAGTTGCTGTTCGAGTTCGTCCATTGACATATTGACAACTTCTGAAGTTCCATTATTAAGACGAAGGTATACCGTCTTGTTTTCGGTTTCGATATGGTTGATGTCCGAAACACGTACGGTCTTATACCCGTCACGATAGGGCAACAGGAAACGTTCCCGATAGCGGAACTGGTTCTTCTGCAACGAATCGAAAAGCTGCCGGAGATTTTCGTCAGCATAATTCTTGCCAGCTTTGGTAGCTTTATCTATGGCAGCTTCAAGTTCATCGGCATCCAAAGGCTTCAGAAGATAGTCAAAGCTATTGAACTTGAAAGCCTGTACCGCATATTCATCGTATGCGGTGGTGAATATGATTGGAACGGTTGCCGGAGCATATTTAAGCGCTTCAAAACTCAGGCCGTCAGTAAGGCGGATATCCGCAAGGATGAGGTCTGTTGTTTTGCCTGATTGGAAAAAATCGACCGCCTCTTTGATATTTGTAAGTGGTCCTTCAATTATAAACGTCGTATCAATGTCGTTCAGCAATCTAATGAGACGCATGGCATTGCGCTGTTCGTCTTCAAGAATCAGTATCTTCATAGGGACTGTTTTTTTATGATGGGCAAACTCACCGAATAGAAGTTCTCGGCATTTTCTATCTTGACTTTTTTATCGCAGAGCAACGAATAACGCTCTATTATGTTTTTATGACCCAAGCCGGTCGATTCCATTTTTGAGAGCAAGGAAGATTTAAGGTTGCGCACTGTGATATAGTCGTCAGACAACGTGATGTCAATAAACAACGGATTTTCCATCGAAAAACCGTTATGCTTATTGCATTCTCCACAAGAAGTTGCAACACGGCCGGGGGAAGGTATCCTTTGCATTCTTTCAGTTCGAGGCTGATGTTCGTGACGACCCCTCCGACGTGGCGCACCTGCATCAGATACAAGTATGATTCAAGGAACTTTATCTCATCTCTGACGGAATCAGATTCCGGTCCAGATTGGTGATGATGTACCGGTACACTTTCGACAGGTTACTCAGGAACTTGCCGGCAGTTTGGTATCTTCCTCTATCAATTCCAGCAGGTTGTTGAAGTTGTTGAACATGAAGTGCGGATTAATTTGCAGCTTCAGCGAGTTGAGTTGCGACTGTAAGGCAATCTCCTTCTCCTTCATCAGTGCCATTTCAAGAGCCTGCTTCTCATCGCGCGCCCTGATGTATGACTGGAGGAAGAATGTGTTGGCATAAACGCTTGATATGAAAGTGGCTATCATGGCAAAAGTGTAAGCCCCTTCATGTTGATCAGTTCGTCAAGAAGCCCGTTGCCGGTTTCATCCCACAAAAGATTGAACAGAGATGTCATGCCGAACGCAACGAGGTTATTCAGCGTCAAAAGACAGGAAGCATAGACAATCACCCACACATAAGATGTTCTGAACGGCAAAATCTTAAAAACAAGGTAAGAGAACCCCAAGGATATGTAGGTAAAGAGCATACACAACAAAAAATCGACGACATAATCGACTGTCGCCATTCCCGGTAATTGGTTGGCGGTTTCGTCATCAAGAATTAACCATATAATAAGGTAGAGGATATAGGAAACGAGCGATAGCAGGAAGCCGTTCCGCCAGTTCATTATTTTTACATTTTCTTTGATCATATTTGGTTGCAAAGTTACTTCATGTTGCAAAGGTACGACTTTGCTTTTTCATTTGATAGGTCGAAACCGGATGAAACAGACAAAACAGCAGTTGAAACAGATAAAAGGAGTGTCGAGACAGATGGTTCTATCATTTATACTGTATTCGATGCTTGCATAATGAACGTAGATTGCCAAAACAGGGTATGATTTTGGTAATCTGTAGGAAGGTGACGCATCAAGAAGCATGGCTTAACTGCCCAAAGATGTGCATCTTTGAAAAGAGCATTTACAATGACATTTCAGAAGCCATTTTAGCTGTTTTATAAATGTTTTTTTCCGTTTCGACTGCATGCCGGTTGTCGGCAAATTGGGTATGGAATATCTTTGCAGCCAAAATTGGCGACTTATGATTATTGAAACAGAACACCTTATCATCAGAGATTTTCAGGAGAAGGATGCCGTTGGTTTGCTGGAATACCTCTCCCATCCGCGTGTCAACTGCTTCGTGAGCGAACGCTTGTGCTCTGAAGAGTCTGCACTGGCTTATATATCCAATACTCCAAAGGAGTTGCTGCGCTATGCCGTGTGCCTGAAGGAAGACGATTTCATAATCGGTGATGTTTTTGCATTGCGTGAAGAAGCCGACACATTCAACGTGGGCTGGCATTTCAACCAACGCTTCGAGGGCAAGGGATTGGCGCATGAAGCGGCAACGGAATTTCTGGATTACCTTTTCCGTGAAGCAGGCGCACGTCGCATCTACGGCTTTGTGGAGGATGACAACCTGCGGTCGAAAAGATTGTGCGAACGTCTCGGAATGAGATATGAAGGATGCATGAAGGAATTCATATCGTTTGTGTGCCATCCCGATGGAACACCACGGTATGAGGACACCTGCATTTATGCGGTATTGAATAAGGAATGGAAAAACAATAAGAACAGATGATGAATAGAAGAACATGGATAGCCGGCATCACGGTAACAAGCCTGCTGGCTGCATTATTGACAGCCTGCAAACAAGAACAGAGGGAACAGGAAATGAGACAGACATTGCCCGTCATGGTGGTTTCTTCCCGGGCAGTTGAATTTCAAGAAAGTTATTCCGCCTCCATCCGTGGGCGGCAGGATGTGGACATAGTACCCCAAGTGTCGGGCCGTATCACCGCCTGTGTGTGAAAGAAGGGGAGCAGGTTAAGACGGGACAAGTGCTTGCCGTCATCGACCAAGTGCCCTATCAGGCAGCCTTGCGCACCGCACAGGCAAACGTCAGCGCAGCACAGGCAAAAGTGGAAACGGCACGGATCGAGCTGCAAGGCAAGCAAGCCTTGTTTGATGAGAAGTCATATCCGATTACGAACTCTCTCTTGCCCGCAACGGCTGGCGGTAGCACTTGCCGAACTCGAACAGGCAAAGGCTCAGGAAACGGATGCCCGCAACAATCTCTCCTATACCGAGATAAAAAGTCCCAGCAACGGAGTGGTTAGGCACGCTTCCTTTCCGCATCGGCGCACTTGTCCAGTCCCGGCATGACGCAGCCTTCACGGTAGTTTCCGACAATGCGGAAATGTACGCCTATTTCTCCGTCTCCGAAAACAAGCTGCGTCAGTTCAGGACACAATACGGTTCCATAGACAAGATGATTTCCCAAATGCCGGAAGTCGGCCTGCAACTGAATGACGGCACGTTCTACGGACGGAAGGGACGCATAGAGACTGTCAGTGGCGTGGTCAATGCCACCACCGGGGCGGTGCAAATCAAAGCCCGCTTCCCCAACCCCGACCGTGAGCTGCTGAGCGGCACCATCGGCAATATCGTCCTGCAAGGAGTGGATGCGGATGCCATCCTGCTGCCCAAGACCGCCACCGTGGAATTGCAGGACAAGATTATCGCCTACCGCCTCAGAAACGGAAAGGCCGAAGCAGCTACCTGACCGTGGACCGTCTGAACGATGGTAACCACTTCGTGGTGAAGCAAGGTGTGTCCGTGGGCGACACCATCATCACCGAAGGGGTAGGACTTGTAAAGGAAGGAATGATTGTTACACCTAAAAACGTAACCCCATGAATCTACGATTTTTCATAGACCGCCCGGTATTCTCGGGCGTTATTTCCGTGGTGATTGTCTTGATGGGACTCATCGCCATCAAAGTGCTCCCGGTGGAGCAATATCCCGACATTGCACCGCCTACTGTCAACGTGTTCTGTACCTATCCCGGTGCGAATGCCGAAACCGTGCAGAAAGCGGTAATCGTCCCGCTTGAGGAAGCCATTAACGGAGTGGAGGACATGATCTACATGACCTCTACCGCATCCAACACGGGCGATGCTTCCATCAACATCTATTTCAAGCAGGGTGCCAACGCGGACATGGCGGCGGTGAACGTGCAGAACCGTGTGAATGGCGCGTTAAGCCAGCTTCCGGCGGAAGCCACCAAAAGCGGCGTCACGACAGAGAAACAGCAGAATGCCGAGCTGATGACTTTCGCGCTTTACTCACCCGACGACCGTTTCGACCAGACTTTCCTGAACAATTACATGAAAATCAATGTCGAGCCACGGGTGAAACGTATAGGCGGTGTCGGAAAGGCACAGCTGTTCGGCTCGAACTACAGTATGCGTTTGTGGCTCAAACCGGACAAGATGGCGGGGTACGGGCTTATCCCGGATGATATTTCGGCGGTATTGGCACGGCAGAACATTGAGGCCGCCACCGGTTCTTTCGGACAGAACTCCGACGGGGCAAACGAGTACACGATGAAATACCGGGGCAGGCTCTCGACTGCGGAAGAGTTCGGCGAACTGGTGGTCAAGTCCCTGCCCGGCGGCGATGTATTGCGATTGAAAGAGGTCGCGGATATAGAGCTGGGCGATGAGTATTACAATTATTCATCCGAAGTGAACGGACATCCGGCAGCCATGATGATGATAAACCAGAAATCCGGTTCGAACGCATCAAGCACCATCAATGAGATACACGAGGTACTCGATGACCTCAGCCGCGATTTGCCCGAAGGGGCAGAGTTTGTGGTGCTTACCGACACCAACAAGTTCCTGAATGCCTCCATCCATTCTGTCATCAGGACGCTTATCGAGGCGATACTTTTAGTCATCGTGGTGGTGTATGTGTTCTTACAGGACATCAAGTCCACGCTGATTCCCACGATTTCTATCTTCGTGTCCATCATCGGAACGTTTGCCGTAATGTCACTGATAGGCTTTTCCATCAACCTGCTTACGCTTTTCGCCCTTGTGCTTGCCATAGGCACGGTGGTGGACGATGCCATCGTGGTGGTGGAAGCCGTGCAGGCGAAGTTCGACGAGGGGTATCAGTCTCCGGTGCTTGCCGCCGATGATGCCATGAAGGGCGTGTCGTCGGCCATTCTGACCTCCACCCTTATTTTCATGGCGGTGTTCTTCCCTGTGGGCATGATGGGCGGTACTTCAGGGGCGTTCTATACGCAGTTCGGTATCACGATGGCGGTTGCCGTGGGCATTTCGGCCATCAATGCCTTCACCCTTTCTCCGGCATTGTGCGCCCTGCTGCTGAAGCCTTACATTGACGAGCACGGGAACACGAAGAACAACTTCGCGGCACGCTTCCGCAAGGCATTCAATGCGGTTTTTGACCGTTTGAGCCGTCGTTATGTGCGCGGTGTGCTATATGTCATTCATCGCAGGTGGCTGCTGTGGGGCACTATCGCGGTATCGTTCGGGCTGTTGGTGCTTTTTGTCAATACGACCAAGACCGGACTTATTCCTGAAGAAGATACAGGCACGGTCATGGTCAGCATGAACACGAAACCCGGTACATCCATGGCGCAGACCGGCAAAACCCTAAAACGTATAAACAGCCGTCTTGACAGTATCGCAGAGATTGAATACAACGGTACTGTGGCAGGCTTTTCTTTCAGTGGCTCGGGACCTTCGCAGGCCATGTCTTTTCTCACTCTCACGGATTGGGACGAGCGCAAAGGGAAGGGCAGTCGGTGAACGATGTAATAGGCCGTATTTATGCCGCCACCGCCGATATTCCCGATGCCACCGTATTCGCCATGTCGCCCCCGATGATTGCCGGATATGGGATGGGCAACGGTTTTGAACTGTACTTGCAGGACAAAAACGCCGGAGACATAACCGCCTTCAGCCAAGTGACCGACCGGTTTGTGGAAGCGTTGTCGGGCAGACCGGAGATCGGTGAGGTCTATTCATCGTTCGCGGCTGATTATCCGCAATACTGGGTGGATATAGATGCTGCCAAATGCGAACAGTCCGGTGTGTCTCCTTCCGATGTCCTGTCAACACTCTCGGGATATTTTTCGGGAGAATATGTATCGAATTTCAACCGCTTCTCAAAACTGTACCATGTCACCATGCAGCTCCTGCCGAATATCGCATGGACACCGAATCGTTGGACGGCATGTATGTCCGTACTTCCGACGCTCCATGTCGCCGTTGAGCCATTTTGTCCGTCTTACCAAGACCAACGGTCCGTCGGACCTGACCCGCTTCAATATGTTCAATGCCATTTCCATCAGCGGTCGCCGGCAACAGGATACAGTTCGGGACAGGTATTGAAGGCCATAAGGGAAACTGCCGACCACGTTCTCCCGTCAGGTTACACCTACGAGTTGGGAGGGTTGTCGCGCGAAGAAAGCAATACGACGAACAATGCCGTGTGGATATTCGTGCTGTGCATGGTCTTGATATACCTCATACTGTGTGCCCTCTATGAAAGCGTGTTCATCCCGTTTGCCGTGTTGCTGTCCGTGCCTTGCGGTTTGATGGGCAGCTTCCTGTTCGCGGGACTGTTCGGGCTGGAGAACAACATCTACATGCAGACCGGACTGATTATGATTATCGGGCTGCTTGCCAAGACAGCCATTCTGCTGACCGAATATGCCGGCAAGCGGCGGTCGGAAGGCATGACCCTCGCGCAGGCGGCATACAGTGCGGCAAAGGTTCGCCTGCGCCCCATCCTGATGACCGTATTGTCTATGGTGTTCGGACTCGTTCCGCTGATGATGGCTCATGGTGTGGGTGCCAACGGCAGCCGCTCGCTCGCCACGGGCGTAATCGGAGGTATGATAGTAGGTACGCTGGCACTGCTGTTCCTCGTACCGTCACTGTTCATCACATTTCAATATATTCAAGAACGGATTAAACGTAATTAAATGAAGAAGATCATCTTATTTACCATATCAACCTTGATGCTTACCGGCTGTGGCACATACAGCCGGTATCATCGGGCTGACATTCCGACAGAGAAGCTGTACCGGAATATCCCGGCTGGCATTGATACAACAACGCTTGCATCCATGTCATGGCGGGAGATGTTTACCGACCGTAAACTTCAGTTTTTGATTGAGACAGGACTCCGGCAGAATACCGACCTCAATGTGGCACGCCTGCGAGTGGAAGCGGCAGAAGCCGCCCTGATGACAGCCAGACTGTCGTACCTCCCTTCATTGGGAATCAGTGCGGAAGGCAGCGGAAACAAATATGACGGAGCTACGGCAAAGGCGTACAATGTGGGAGCGTCCGCAAGTTGGGAGCTTGAATTATTCGGCAAACTTACGGCAGCAAAGCGTGGTGCGGTTGCCGCATTGCAAGGAAGTCGTGACTACCGGCAGGCCGTACAGACACAGCTTGTCGCTACGATAGCGGACAGTTACTATACCCTCGCCCTGCTTGATGCGCAAAAGGTGATAAATCATCGGACTTTGGAAAACTGGCAGGCTACCGTGCGCACACTTGAAGCGTTGAAAAAGGTGGGCAAGGCGAATGATGCCGGTGTGTTGCAGGCAAGGGCAAACGTGATGCAGCTGGAATCATCGCAACTGGCTATATGCAAAAGTATCTCTGAGACAGAAAACGCCTTGTCGGCGATACTTGCCATGCCGTCGCACTCGATTGAGCGGAGCGATTTGGCAGAAGCGTCTTTCCCCGATACAATCTCTGTCGGAGTTCCTTTGCTGTTATTATCCAATCGTCCTGATGTTCGTCGGGCTGAAATGGAACTGGCTCAAGCGTTCTACGCCACCAATGTAGCCCGCTCGGCCTTCTACCCCAATATCACTCTTTCGGGTACATTGGGCTGGACCAACAATGGAGGCGGGGTAATCACCAATCCCGGACAGTGGCTGTTCAATGCAATCGCTTCGCTGACACAGCCGTTATTCAACCGTGGAACAAATATCGCTAATTTGAAAATTGCTCAAACCCGTCAGGAAGAAGCCAGATTGTTATACCAACAGTCATTACTGAACGCGGGGAAAGAGGTGAATGATGCCTTAACCGCATGGCAGACGGCAAAATCGCAATTTGAAATAAACACCCATCAGGTTGAAACCTTGCGTGAAGCTGTGCGAAAGACGGAACTGTTGATGCGCCATTCCGGTACCACCTATCTGGAAATATTAACTACCCAACAGTCACTCCTTGAAGCAGAGACAAACCGGTTGCAAACCAGCTTTGACCGCATACAGAGTATTATCAAACTTATCATGCACTGGGAGGTGGAATATAAATTAGAATCGGGTATCGAAAATACCTTTTGACATTGATTACGGAATCAGAATTGCAATGGAAGTTATTAGTGGGACATGGAAAAGTTGTATCATTTTTGAGCTAAGCGATGGGGCTAAATGTCCGAGCAAATTACACAAATTGTTTCCTGAAGCCAATGCTCGTGTTATAAATCAGCAATTAAAGAAATTGGAAATGTATGGAATCATAGAGAAGAAAATATTTGCGGAACTTCCCCCACATTCCGAATACTCGATTACTCCGATAGGTGAAACCCTTTTGCCTATCATTGAGAAACTGGAAGAGTGGGGCAATTTCTTTCGTCCCAATATGGAAAAAATATTAGGAATGTCAGCAGACAAAATGTAATTCATTCCTTTGCTTATATATTACACAGTAATAAATTGCATAAATACATGAAAACAAGATATTTCGAGAAGACATTGAAACAGGTGAACGGCAGGTGCAAAGCTCCCGTGGCAGAGAAAACTGCCGGTTGTACAGGTATGTCGGAATAACCTTATCCCAATGAATATGGAAGCAAAGCTCTGGTTCATGGTTTTGTGCGGCCTTGCAGTCCTGCTGTCGTATCTTGCCGGTTTCTGGCGACGGAAGACTGCAGCTGCTGCGTTCGCAGCAGCACGCCGCTACCGCCAAAGAGCGCGACCGTTATTGCCGTCTGGCGGTACTGGCGGGCCATCGGGAAGCCTGCCTCATGTTCTGTTTCGCCCGTTCGGACTTTTTCGAGGACCATCAGCCGCTCAAGCCGTTCAAATCGCACGGAATAAAAGTCGCTTTCTATGGGTATTACTATCCTTCACGGTACGCCGACCTGATCGACGATGAACAGCGGGCGTTCTGCTGTTCCCTTTACCAGTCAAAGAGGGCGAAAATCACGGTATCGAGTTTTTTAAGGCGTGCATGTCCCTCCTGAATTTGGACGATGCCCCTTACCACATCCTGTTTATGCCGTGCAGCGACGAGTTCAAGTATGCCCGGCGATTCAAACGGCTCGACTGGTACATCACAACCCACCGGCCGGACCTAAGTTCGGGCTTATATGATGTCGATGTGTTCGAGTCACGCGACAGCTTGCACGAGGCGAAAGGCGGCGAAAACCGTATCCTCGAAAGGAACTACCGTATCACGGGGAATATCGAAGGGAAACAGATTATCATCGTGGACGACGTGCTGACAAGCGGACAGAGTATGGCCGACTACAAGGAGGAGATAGAAAGGTGCGGCGGCAAGGTGGTGGCGGCCATCTTCTATGGAAAAACCGTTACCCGGCCGCCTCTGCTTCTGATAAAGGCGCACGTGTGGGGTGGCTGCATCGTGAACAAAATCAAGGAACTGACGAAATGAAAGAATGACTATTGTTGAAATTCGTTTGAACATCATCGGGAAAAAGCCTTATCCTTTTTATCAAGGGGTGGTAGAAAGGGGACTTGAACACTTGGAAACGGTTTTGGAACATTGGAAAAAGAATATATGACATGGAAATAAAACTTATTACTTCTAACAAGAAACAATTCTTGGATTTGCTGTTGTTGGCAGATGAACAAGAAAGCATGATAGACAAATATCTGGAACGAGGTGAGATGTTTGCCCTCTATGATGACGGTCTGAAGGCTATCTCTGTAGTGACGTGTGAAGGAGAGGGTATTTACGAAATAAAAACATAGCCGTTTGTCCCTCCTCCCAACGCAAAGGATACGGAAAACGGCTGGTTGATTATCTCTTTGGATACTATCAGGCAGATGTTCCGTCATGCTTGTCGGTACGGGAGATACGCATCTACACTCTCTTTCTACGAACATTGCGGCTTTCGTATCTCACACCGACTGAAAAATTTCTTCACGGATAATTACGATCATCCGATTTATGAGGATGGAAAGCTGCTTACCGACATGGTGTACTTGCGGAAAGATTTCTCTTAATTCATATTTTGAATGGAATCTCATTTTTCACATCATTTATTATAAGTGATTTGTGATTATTGAATTATATCTCTATTTTTGGAAACGTAATTTTAATTTTCCCGAAAAACCAAGAATAATAGGGACAAGTATTTTTAGTCATTACATTAAACATTATAATTTATGAAGAAATCGTATTGACTTGTGTCCTCGTTTTTCAGCCTGCTGTGTGACCCTGTTTGCACAAAAGGACAAAAAAGAAAAGGAAACAGTGAAAATAGAATGTTGTTGCGAGGACTGTACCTGCCGCAAGTGTAAATGCGATACGGACTGCTCGGAATGCAGAGGTTGTCGCAAGAATGAAGAATGCAGAAGTTGCGTAGATTGTGATCATGAAGGTCGTTGCTGCGATTATCATCGTCATCACAAGAAACACAGAAGAGGCGGATGTTGCGGAGGATGTTAAACAATCGCTGCCCCAAATTATAAAAAGTGAGGTTGTTCACTTCAAACCGGCACAACCTCACTTTTTATGCGCAAAGAGGCGATGTCTCCGTATGCGGTCATTCCAACCAATGGAATCTTGAACAAAGCCTCCCAAATTTTCAACTGGCAATCCGTTTCTTTCAAATGCCGTTTTATCTCTCCGGTCCTGCATGAAAATAAACAGGGCGTTCTGCCGTATGCCATCGCATTTTGTGTAGAATCGGGTGTGCTCAATCTCCAAGAGACTTTCTTAAAAACAAGTTTTATTACTTGTTTCCTTTTCTCACCCTATATCCTGTCCACAGACACCATACGCATCCTCCTCCCACGAGGAAGACAAACACGTAAGTAGCCACGCTGCCTATGAACACCCGTCCGCTGTGTACTTCCAAAGCGAAGTTCCAAAGCGACATGGGTTGTGTGGAGAGTTCGCCGGGCTGGACAAGTGCATCCGTTCCCTCGTAATATTCCACCACGCATTCCTTTCCCTTGAAATCCGCACTGTAACCCGAAACGGCAAACTTGCCGAAAGGAGGACCGGCTGTATCTTCGGCTTCTTCTCCCGTGAAGTAGTCCGTTACCCAGCCCTGCTGTCTGTCCCAAACGAACAGGCCGCTGAACGAACCGGCCAGCCAGTTCCCCTGCTTATCCTTTTGCCAGACATTCAGCCCCATGACACTGACCGGGGGAGCTTCCTCCACCTTCACGGGAACGGCATCCGGTGAAGCCAGCGAATAAAAACCTTCGGAAGTGGAGAGCAGCCAGTCACCGCACATATCGTCATAGCGCACCATGCGCAGCTTGTCGTGCCAAGGATTAGGGCTGTCTAAGGAAGTGCCGGCAGAGCGGGTGTCTTAGTCAGAGCCAACGGTATCATGACGGGTGGACGGAGACACCAGCCCGTAACGGCCACCAAGAGGTCAGTATGATAGTGGTGCGTCCCAGCTTGTCGTGCCACAGCAGGGAGAGGCGTGTCCATCGGGCTTCGCCTTCCGTGTGCCGCCCGTGGCGGTGGCGGCGGCGCATGTCCTTGGGCAGCAGCCAGTAGGCAAGCCCCGTGAGGCACAGGAGAACCAGCACAACAGCCACCGCATCCACAACCAGCTTGCCTGCCGTGCCGAACAACTCCCCGCTATGCAACATCCACACCGTGCGGAAAAGCGTCACCTTCGGCTCGTAACCGTCGGGAACTTTCACCTGTATTTTCCGAAATCCGGCGTGAGAAGACGTGGAGAGATAGAGGTACGAACGTCCGGCAACTACCAGCGTGTCGCCCCGGACGGTGATGTCCGAAAGACGTTCTCCCTCGTCCAAAGGCAGGGGGATTTCTATCCAAGCCGTTCCGTCGTGGCGGTACAGGCCGAACTGGCCGGCGGCATACAGCGTACCGTCGGGTGTTTGCACTATGCCTTTCATGCTACGGTAGTCCGCCCCTTGGGAAAGTCCTTCGTTGAAGTCCGCAAAAGCCGAGGCGGCAGTGTCCGTGCGCCATACCCCGGCTGCACCATAGGCCAGTATATGAGCCACGGAATCCTTGTCCGTATAGCGCAGCGTTCCCCTCAGCAGCCCGCCGTTCCATGCTTCGAAACGATAACCCGCAGGCAGCCACTTCCGGCTGACGTTGATGTCGGCCACCGCTTCACGATGATTCAGCACAATACCGCTCCAACAGAACATGAGCATGAAGAAGCAGAACAGCAACCCGAACCATTTATGATGTTTCCTCCAAGTTATCCGTTTCATGATTTATCTTTTATTGTCGTTTTACATCCGCAGTTTTCTTTCGTCTGTCACAAGCGAGATAAAGCCCGGTTACTGCAAACGAAACCAGAATCAACGCGATTTCCTGCACATGTCCTTGTGGATTTGCCCATAGCCCGTTCAGCAGGTGAATCCGGTCGAAGACCTCTACCGCGATCCAGAAGATAATTACGGTGGCGAAACCGAAACGCAGGCTCATGCCCCACGAAGCATAACGCAACAGCTTGGCGAACATGAACAGCGAACCGATGAAGCCAGCATCCCGACAAGCAATGTCACCGGATGATGGTCACCAAAAAAAACGCTCATCGTAGCAGAACATCAGCACCAAGTAGCACGTCCACAGCATGGTAATGACTTCCATAAAAGCGACAATGCTGGTATGGCGTGTCATGGGGCGTGCGGCGATTTCCTTCTTGTGCTTGCCGAAGAACAAGCGCTGCCACCAGTTCAGGAAATTGCAGCCGTTGGCAGTGCAGAACAGGTACAGCATCATCGTCATGGCCCAGAACCCGAATGTGGACGGAAGTATCAGGTATTCCGGCCGGCTGACAATCTCGCCCGTTACCGGGTCGAGCTGCGCCTGCGTGCCGAAACGGTTGGCATAGTACATAAACAGGAAGTCGATGGCGCCCATCCAGTAAAACATACCGCCGAACAAACCCAACAGCGTTTGTTTGACGTCGCCTTTTATGAATACACCGATAATGACCATCAGCAAACCGAACAGCCCCATTCCCATACCGGCATAGAACTGTTCCACCCCCGCCGTACCGTCTTTCAGCGCACGTGCCAGGATGTGTGTCAGCGGCATGGCAACCAATGTCACAGCGATGGAGACAAACGCTTTAAGCCAGTGCCTTTTTCTCTCTTTTGTTGCTGCCATATCCGGTTTTCTTTATTGGGAAACGGCATTCTTTTTCTTCGCACCCATATACCACAGGTAAACAGCCAGTACAAGGAACGCTGCCAGTATGATAATCATTTCCGTCTTATGCCCCATAGGGTCTACCCATATCTCGCTCAACAAATCCATACGGCCAAGGATCTCAATCGGTGTCCAGAACACGATAACGGTAGCGATTGCCATACGGATGTTGGCCCCCCACGCAGAAAGGCGCAACTGTTTGGCGAAGATAAAGAACGAGCCGATAAAGCATCCGACCCCCACCAACAGTGTCACCGGATGATTCTCGCCCAGGAATACATCATCGTAGCAGAACATCAGCAACAGGTAGGAAGTCCACAGCAACATCATCAGTTCCATGAATGTGACGATACTCGTGTGGCGCGTCATGGGGCGGGCGGCGATGTCGTTCTTCTTACCACGGAAGAGCAACCGTTGCCACCAGTTGATGAAGTTGCATCCGTTCTTTGTACTGAACAGGTACATTACCATAATCATCATCCAAAAACCGAACGAGGCGGGCAGTATGAGATATTCGGGACGGGTTACGATTTCACCCGTCACAGGGTCGAGTTCCGGCTGCGTGCCGAAACGGTTGGCAAAATACATGAAGAGAAATTCCACCCAGCCTGTCCAGAAGAGCAGACCGCCGAAGAATCCCCAGAGTGTTTGGCGCGTATCTCCTTTGGCGAATACGCCGACAATCACCATCGCCATACCTACCGCGCCCATGACAAAGGCCGAATAGTGCAGAACGGTCTCGCTCATCAGATGCTCCATGATAATCATCAGCCGTGCCCCAAAGGCATGGTAAACAATACCATGAGGAAAGAAGCGATGGCTTTCCACCAATAGCGCCGTTTGGCGGCAGGAGGTGTTACATTTGTTGTTTCAGTGGTCGTTACGTTAGTCTTTTCCATATTCCATTAATTTACGTTTGATACGTTTCTTGTAGAATACTATAATAATTGCCGCAGCAACCAGCATGGCGGCGTGCAGCGTAATTGTAAACTCCCAAGTGGGAGCATTGGGGCTGTCCCCGTACTTGTCTGCCATGACGAAGTGGGCGACCGTTATCGCCGTCAGGAAGACGATAACTGTCGGCCATTTCACCCACCGCCGGTTGCAGAAGCGCATAAAGCGCACGAATTGTCCCATCATACTTTCCGTCATTTCAATTCGTCGCAATAGTAACTGATTCTCCCGCCTTCATCACCGATTTCCACGTTGGCATCGTACCAACTGATAATCTGTATCTTGAAGTACCTCTCTCCGTCGGCGGTACGCACCACATACGTGTGGAACGAAGGGGTGTATGTGGGGGGAGGCCCGGAGAAGCTCATGGCCTGCGACAGCAGCGGGTTGGCATTGGTCTCGGTCGTGGCAGGACCGTTGTTGGGGTCGAACCACGGGTTGGCATCGAAGTCCAGATTGTTTTCCACAAGGTAATGGTTCCAGTCGTTCTGCGACATGGTGACGCGCACGTCGTCCGTGTCAACGACCCATTCCAAGTCGGAAGGCAGTTGTGAAACGCTCGTCCAGTCATCGTAACCGCCATAGCCCAAGTCGGCGGCACCGCCCTGACCGATGCCGCTCGTACCCGAATTGGTACGCATGGTATAGCCGCAGAAAGCCAGATCCCAGTCCGTGCGGTTGATTTGTTCGCCTTCCTTGATGTCCTTGTTCACGGTGTAAGTGTTGAATGACTCTCCCGTGCGGAGGTTGAAGTATATCCAGTCGTTCGTCACCCCTGTGGAATAGCCCGACTTGCGGGGCAGCGTCTTGCCCGTAAGGGCTGTATGTCGTCATAGTCCACGCAGGAGAACATCGTGAGACAGCCCAGCAGGAGGCTTACCGTTTTGAATAATCCCATACGTTTCATTGTCGTATATTTAATCATTTCTTTTTCCTTAAAGAGTTAATCACATCGTCCAGCATAAATTCCAACTGCACCCATCCGCGTGTTCCCGGCGTGGCGGGCACGTTGAACATCGTGATGCCCGAACCGAGGGTTTTCGGCACGTAGTTGAAGATGTTGTCCACACCGAGCGTCAGTTTTACCTTATTGTAGAAGGTCTGCGACACCGACAGGTTGCACAGCACGTATTGCGGCAGGTCGCAACGGAAGTAGGCGTCATAGCTCTTGTTGTCCTCTTCCACGAACACGCGGTCCTGCACGTCGAACTTCTTGCGTCCCATGTACGAGGCGCTGAACACGGCGTTCAACCGGTAGTTCTTCTTCGTGAACTTGTAGTCCAGACTGGCCGTGGCGGCATGGGGAGAGGTGGTGTTCACCTGTATGCCTCGTTCTTGCTCACGTTCACGAAGCTGTACGTCCCGTTCAGCGTCAGGCAGTCCAGCACGTGCCAGCGCAGCAAGGCTTCCAGCCCCAGAAGGCGTTGCTTGCTCAAATTGGTGTACTCGAAGTTGTACTGCATGTCGTAGATGCGCCATACGCCCTCGATTTTATCACGGAAATAGTTGCCGTAGGCCGTACCGGACAGGAACAGGCGGTCGTTGCTGTACTCGGCTCCCAGCGAGAAATAATTGTTCTTTTCCGGTTGCATGTTCTCGTTTCCGCGGATCATGAACATGCCCAAATGGTCCCAGTTGAAGAAGAGTTCCTTGATACTCGGAGAACGGTATCCCATCGAATAGTTGGCGCGGATGCTCCACCGTTCGTTGGGCGAATACTTGGCGGCAATCTTGGGCATCCCCATGAAACCGAACGCCTTCGAGAAGTTGGTACGCAGTCCGGCAGATACCATCCACTTGGGGGTTGATGGTCCACTCGTCCTGCAAGAAATACTCCGTTTCTTTCAAGGCGCGGGTTTTCAGATCGTGGTTGGCATTGCCGGAGAAACGGTCGGAGGTCAGTTCGTCCGACGTATGTTCCACACCGAAGATCAGGCTGTGCCCGTCGAAGTAGTTGCTCGTGATGGTCAGGCGCGGCTGCCAGATGCTACTCTCGTAGTCCTTGTTGCGCGTGTCGATGCGCTCGTGCCGCTTGAAGCGGTCGTAAAAGTCGGCATGAAGGCTACCCGTAACGCTGAACCAGTCCTTCACGTGGTAGGTCAGCTTGGCTCCCGCCGTCCAGTCACGCGCCTGGCTGAAAGTCATGTCCTGTATCAGGTCATACGTGTTCATGAAGAAGGTGCTCCCGTAAACCAAGACCGAGAGGTCATCGGTCGGGTCGTAATACAGTTTTTGGGAAACCGTGATATGCTCCTTGCCCTCGATGCCCATCGGCGGACGTGAGGACGAGTTGACCACGGTGATGTCGTGCGGAAGGAAGGGATTGGCCTCCTGCGTGTAGACCTTCTTGTCATTCTCCGCCTGATACATGTAGAACGCATCCGAGGAACTGTACCATGCGTCGGTCTGCGAGGTTACTTTCCCCGCCTTGAATCCGGCAGATACCCAGCCTTGCAGGTTGGGGCGGTCGGCATTCTTCTCGAACATATACAAAAAATCCTTCGGTTGCGGATTCTTGTAATTGCGCTCGTTCATCTGTCCGTAGCGCACACCTGCGTCGATGGAAAGCGGTTTGGTCGTTTTCTTCGTGATAAGGTTGATTACCGCACCGGCGGCACGCGAGCCGTACAGCGTACTGCTGGCTCCTTTTACAATCTCGATACGGTCGATGGCGTGCAGGTTGAAACGCTCGTAGTCGAGATTCCCGGCCATGTCGCCCGTCATGCGCTCGCCGTCCATCAGGAACAGCACGTGGCGGCGTCGAGCCCCTGCATGGAGATTTCGTTTCCGAAGCCCACCTTCTGGATATTCAGACCGGGAGTTTCCTGCTGCAATGCCTGTTGCAGGTTGCTGTATCCGGCTTCGACCAACTGCTTGCCGCCCAAGACTTGCGTCGTAACGGGCGACATCTTGATGGGTCGCGCTGTACGCGAACCGGTGACGACTACCTCGTTCAGTCCCAAATGATCCTCTTCCAGATAGACGGTCTTCTCGGTTTCGGTCGCTTCTATCTTTCCTGTTGCCGGAACAAAACCGACATAGGATATTTTGTAATAATACGTTTTCTTGGAGGGGATTTTCAGTTCCGCCAGCCCGTCCACATTCGTGACGCTCCCCTGCAGGTTTTGCAACGCTTCGTTATCGGCATAGACCACAGTGGCCGCGATGACCGGCTGTTCCGTCCCTTTCTCCAGAACTTTGAGCTTTACTTTACGTTGTGCCTGGGCATTCATACATGCCAGTAAGACACAAAATAAGATGGCTGTTATTCTTTTCATCTGTCTATCATCAAAACATGTTATTCTACACAAAAAAGAGGGAAAGCCGTGTGTCTTACGGTCTTTCCTTCTTTCCTGCAATCGAAAGGTCAAGCCTTGCCCTGTTCTTTCTTGGCTTCTTCCAAGTCTTTTTCGTACTGGGCAAATTCTTCTTCAAAGCGGTCGATACGGCTCTTGTCGATTTCTTGCAGGAAGGTTTCGGTGCGCACGTTCATCATGTTGTAGTCCACGATGAACTCCACTTGCTTGGTGTCCACGTTCAGGAAACCATCTACACGGGCGCCGCTCCCTTCCTGGTTGTCCGCAGCGTCATCGCCGCTCGTGGTGACATTTCCGTCCGTTCCCACGAACTTCACCCAACCGCTGCGGGGTATTCATCCTTTTCCCAACTGTTGAGTTGCATAAACTTCGTTGCACAGCGGAAGGTGATGGCGAAGGGCATGGCGCCCACGGTGAAGTCGCTCAGGTCGAGCACCATCGTGCCGTCTTCCCGCCAAGAAAAGTTGAATTTGGTGGGGCAACCGCTTTCCAACAGCGTCTTGTCCACACCGCTCATTGTAGCACGGGTTGAGAGCACGAGGTCTCCTACAAGGATTTCCTTCGCCTTATCAATATATTCCTGTGCAGGTGGCTCATTGGTAAGTGAATCGTCACTTTCACACGAACTTAATCCGATTACTGTTGCCATAAGAAGGCTGAATAAAAAGTATAACTTTTTCATTTTGCTTATATAATTTACTTGTTTTGTAATCCATAATTGTTTCCTGTTCATTACCCTTGCCTGCGTGTATTCCGCAAAGGGTATGTAAAGTCATGGTTTTTACATGATTAAAGGCAGGCTTTTTCCGATGGCAAAGTCTGTCTTTGATGTGTACCGCATGTAGGCTTCAGAAGCGGTTCAGGCGGTTTGGATAATTTTGTTTCCTCGCCGTCGGTTGCATACCGGAAGTGTTTTTAGCGGCATAGCAGCCTTGCTGACAGGATAATGGTGTCTTCCCCATTGGGTGAGGTGAATATATTGTGATAATTTTTTCTTAGTAACACACAAAAAAAGAGCTAAGAGAAAGCCGTTTGACAGCTTTCTCCTTACTCTTTCTGAATTTAATTTCGTTGCTTGACAAAATAATGACGAATTATTTTGTTCCAACAAAGTGTACGGATGCAGGGAAATCTGCACCTAAGAACTTACCGGATACTGCCAGAGTAAACTCGATAGTGTTGCCTGTAACTTTGGCATCAGTCAAAGAATCTAACTTCAATGTTACTAAATCCATGCCTAAAATGGTCAAAGTTCCTGCTTTATCACCTTTGAAAGCTGTAATTTCACCGGTTTCTTCATCTACTTCTACTTCCAACTCGATAGTGATATTCCCCGGCATACTTCCGATCTGCGGAAAATCGCAACTCAAAATACCATTTTCAAGAGTATAAGATGCAGCACGTGGCTCATAATCTTCTCCTCTCATTTTGATTTGATCCATTGTACCGTTATAAGTACCTTCGTAATCGCTGATTGCCAATACGGTACTTACACCATCTACATCCATCACTGTGGCAGCGTCAGCAGACTGTGCCATTCCGAAACTTGCTGCAACAAGGGCAGCTCCTAAGAAAAATTTTCGCATCGTTTTTATAATTAAAGTTTAATAAAAAATAATTACACTTTATTTTTGTTTGTTCAATAAAGTCCTCCAACGGCATCCTTTGTTTTTATCATACGATAAAGAAGAAGTATAACCTAACCTTCTGACCGTATCGTCTGGGTCAATGTCTGTATAATTTGCTTTCAGGAATGCTTGGGTTGATTCTCTATAGAAAGTGTTCTCTGAACAAGCGAAATAAGTACCGGCATATCCATCTTCACTATAGAAAATGGTCAGTTCCGGATAAACCAGATTAAAGTCTTTATTCAAATCACCTATACTGAGTTCTGCTACCATCTTGACATTCGACATGTCAAATGTTTCCAATGCGTCCAAGCATTCAATATCAATTCTGTAGGCTTTCAATTCATTTTTTTCGGGCAATTTGATTTCTTTCAGTATAGGACATCCCAGAACCATCAGACTACTGCCATACGTACCATTGCCTTCCGTTTCTTTATCTCCTTGACCCCAAATAGTGGAATAACTCAAATCTAACTTCTGCAATGCCGGGTTATTTTGGACCCAAGCACTTCGCAAATCTGTAGCATTGGATAAGTCGATATCTTCCACTTCTATATTTTGCAGGATGACTTGGGTTATGAATTTCCCTACTTTTATATTGGGCATAGAAGCTATACTTTCTTCTCCGGCAGAATAAAGGCTGATTTTAGCACCTTCCCAATAAGGATTCTCCACCAGAAACTGAATACCCTCAAAGTTGGTAACATTATCAGCAGGAGCAACAAGCAGTTCCTTTGTTTTCTGGTCGAGTCCCAAATGTTTGCTAAGGTCTATTTGGTCGCCGTTAAACAGATCGGCAAAATTTGTCTGCAAATAAGTGAGCAGGTTTGCGTCGGGCACGTCGCGCAGGGTGGTATAAGTTTGCAGATTGCCGTCGACATCAGTCATCTTCATATCAATGGTGCCGGCGGTGATGGCTTCCTTGTTTTGGCGGTAGAAACGCACGAGATCTTCGATATTCTCTTTAGCGGTTTCCGGAAGGTAAGTTTGGTAATTTCGTGCAGGTTAGTCACAGTTTCATCACCGTTTTCTTCCACTACGACACTCACAAGATTATCATAGTCGTAGATTTCATTACCCGTCAGGTCTATTCCGGTGATTTGTTCCGGCAATTTGGCAAAGTCGAACGCCGGGCCGTAACCATTGTCCGACAGATCCACATCAGTCAAGTTAGGGAACATGGAAAGTTCTGCCAGTGCGTCTGTGGAAATCTGCGTTCCGGAGAGGTCAAGCGTCGTCGTATTGTTAGCCAAATCATCAAGCAACAGATTGCCGTCCTCGTTGAATGTGTAGCCTCTTTGAACAAGAATGGTTTTCAATTCGGTATTCTGCACGGCACCCGTGCTGTATGAGAGGGTGTTGTCGTCATCGCTGCACGATGCCCCTATCAGCAGCATTGCGAATGCCATCAAACCGACATGCAAATTGTTTCTTTTCATCTTTCTGTGATTTTATTATTTCGTTATTATTATTTCGGGGTGCAAAATTATAACGAGTTTACTCAGAGCACAATACCTAAAAATTGGTATATAATTAGAAGCAAATCACCACTCATTAACTAAAAAAATATAAACTTCGCTCCTGCTTTATAATTGTTTGTTAAACGGTACTTGAAGGAGAGCATGAACCAACTACCTATCTGCTGCGTGTGTCTCTCCGACAATCCGGAGGAAGAGACGCTGCGGGTAAGTTCTTTTTCTGGCTAAGGATGTCCGCCAGTAGAATGACAGTTCCGCCTTCTTCTGTTTGAGGAAACGCCAAGAAAGGGAGGCGTTCCACACTACCTGGTCATCTTCGCCGGGGGTGATGTTCGTCCCGTTGCGGAAAGAATAATCGACATCGCTCCGCAACTGAATGCCGCCGGGCAGGTCGGCGTAGGCGTTCACCCCCAAGCGGTAGTCGCGGGTGTAATCGCCGGTTTCGCGCAAAAGGTTGGTGGAGTGGCGGAAACGCCAGTCACCCGTCAGGTCGAAACCTCCCCATTGGGGCTGGTAGCCAAAACGCAGGTTGGCATTCAGTGTCGTGTTGTGGGTCGTACTGCGCTCCGGCATCTCCTGCTGTCCCTCGTTGATAAGGCTTACGTTCTGGCTGAACGAAGCGCCGGTACGTGCGGTAACGGAAAATCGGCGTTTGATGCGCTTCTGGTATCGCACGGTGGCTCTTGCGTTCCAATTCCCGTTCACATTCACGGGATAGCTTTCTATACCGCCTGTTTGGGTATTGTACGTCACAGCCCGTGTCACACTGTTCACCGTGTTCGCCCAAGTCATGTCTCCGTTCAAACCTATCTTCGTGTCTCGTGCTTCTAAGCGCACCCTTTGGTTGTACGAAGGGCGCAGGCTGGGATTTCCCCGTGTAATGTTCAGCGGATCGCTGTTGTCGGTCAGTGTCAGCAGTTCGGTCAGTCCCGGCTGTTTCGTGTCTCCCTCGTAACTTAGTTGCACCCGTGTTTTCTTTTTGTGCCACAAGACGGTAACAGCCGGGTAGTAGTTCACGGAGGTTCTCAGCGTGTCGGCTTGCATCCGCCCGGTCTTCTGGTCGAGACTCTGCCGTTCGGGAACGACGGACAGGCCAGCGTTGATTTCCCAAGTTCTGTCCGTATAGTTAAGGTGGAGGGCCACTTCATGCGCTGTCGTGTGGCTTCGGCTTCTGTTGCTCAGGCT